>Ga0182737_1000536_pt1 | contig 52007 bp, 44 predicted proteins | sample eDN5th30CBELigOP_FD_128878 | JGI IMG/M metagenome (GOLD analysis project Ga0182737, IMG submission 128878) | Enriched Organic Plus compost microbial communities from Emeryville, California, USA - eDNA 5th pass 30_C BE-Lig OP (version 2) (version 2) ...
CAAGCAGTGATAGTTCATCTTCCGGGTCAGGAGACAGTATGGGTAGCATGGACGGTAGTTTGGCCGGGTGTGCAGGTTGCAATAATGGAGAAGGTTGGACTCCTATAGATGGCAGTTGGGCTAATAAAGGAAATGGAGATCCGCCAACAGGGGACCCGCCAACAGGAAGCGGACTTAGTGAGGATGATCCCGTTCAGTTAAATGAAGCGGTTATCGTAGGCAAGCCTTCTTCAAAAAGTGAAAGCCCCGGTTTTGACCTTGCTTCGACAGGACCAACTGGAGAAGTAAGTCTAAATCTTGGAATAACGGGTAACGATAATAGTGCTATAATAAATCCGGAAACAACAAGCTCATCTGAAAATATAATGATGGGGACATTAGCTCTCACGGCAATATTGGTTGCAGATGATGCTACTGTTATAGGAATTGCAGATGACCCCGCAATTCCAGTAGTACTTGCGGTTGGTAGTATTGCCGCAGGAGTAGCTTGGGTAATAGATGAATTTGCTGCTGAGCATTCGAAAAACAAACAAAATAAAAATTGGAACAAACACACTAAACCTCGTTCTGGAAGGGCAGATACTAAGAATAGACAAAAGCCTGATTGGAAACAAAACCCAAATAAAAAGAAGTAAAAAATAAATTAAATATGGAAGAAATTTTAAGAAAATTATGTAAAGAAAATGTTCTTACGAGCATTTTCATGAATAATGATGATGTTTCAAAATTTACAGTAGGATACATAGAGCAGGTTTTTGAAGACGGAATAATAATTTCCGTTGTAGATACCGGAGGAAGAAGTGATGGATATGCTTTATTAAATATGAGTTTGATATACCTTTTAGAATATAAAAATAATTATTTAAAAGGTATTCAGGATTTATTAGATTATCATAAAAATCCGATAATTCCATTAAGTTTTATTCATGATGAAGATGAAAGCCTAATTGTTAATTTTTTAAATTTTTGTATGGTAAACGATTTATATATCTCTATCAAACATTTGAATGGTTTTGAAATTTTTGGGTTAATTTATAGTGTTAATGAAGAGATACTTACCTTAAAAACGTATGACCACAATAATAATATTGAAGATGGTATGACGGCTCTTTCAATAAATGATATAGAGGGGGTTTACGTATTAAATACAGAACAAAAAAAGGTTCAACTTATGCAACAAAATAGGTAGTAGCTGGCTCAAGTAGGTAAATTTGATGCGGTTAACTTACTATTAATTAAGGACTAGTCAGGAACAAAAGAGAAACATGAAAAAATATATTCATAAAACAATCGGGTAATGTATTAAACATGTTGATATGAACATTTAAAAAGAAAAATAAATTGATTTTCAATAGATTAGAAAATACAAGAACAGAAAAACGGGACAACCAAAAGGTTGTTTCGTTATTTTTTGATTCTTTAAATCGCTTGAAAATGGATTTTTATGATGCAGGTGTTTCAGATGTGTTGATGGATGAAACCGAGGAGCGAGGTTCGCGAATACCTGTTGGAGCGATAGCGACACAAAAAAACAACAATGAGCAAAACCATTATTATCCTTTTGGTTTGAAGCACCAGAAATATACCAACTCGCAGCATTGATACAATTACACTTACAACTATACAGGTCATTTGAGAAACATTCGGGCTATGCGTCTCATTCTTATTTTTTAAATGGATGAAAAATAATATGTGAAAAGAGATTTAAAAATATTTTAAACAGATAAGTTTCGCTATTCTTTTTTTCATAATTTTAGAAAAAACTATAAGTGATTGAGTATAAACAATCTTAATCCAATGAATAAAACATTTATCTTTATTACTTTGCTTTTTTTGTATGGTTGTTCGGGCACGCAGTTCAATTCTAAGTGGGTATCGAAAAAAGCTCCTGAAACCTATATGGCTAGGTTTAACACCTCAAAAGGAAGTTTTGACATAATGGTTACCCGGAAACTTTCGCCTATGGCAGCTGATAGAATGTATCAATTGTTGCGTTATCATTATTTTGACCATACTTTGTTTTATAGGGTTGTACCAAATTTTGTAGCACAATTTGGTGACTTAGATACCGCAACAATAAATAACTGGGAAAAGTATAAAGTGCCTGACGAGCCGGTACTGAGAAGCAATGATAAAGGAACCCTAAGTTTTGCCCGATCCGGTAAGGATTCCCGGGGTACGCAATTGTATATTAATCTTAAAGACAATGCCAAATTGGATACCATTAACTTTAGCGAAGTCATTGGTTTTCCACCTTTTGGAAAAGTGATAAACGGGATGGACGTAGTAGAATCCCTTTATGCAGGATATGGGGATACTGTGTTCCGGAATTTTGACTCGATTGGCAATAACAATCAAAAATTTATTCATGCATATCCTAAAGTGGATTCTATAATTTCAACTACATTATTGAAAATATACAAATGAAACCTTTAACGAATCCGACATAATTGAATGATGCGTATACCGGAGAAAAGAAAAATAATTATTTGTTTTCTGTTATTTTACAGCGCTGTTTCGGTTTACGGCCAATCAGTATCGGACAGTATTATAACAAAATATAAATCTTACGAAAAGCAGAAGGAGAAAGAAGAGTTTTTGCTTGATTATCTAAACAATGTTTTGTATTTGGATAATAAAGCGCTGAAAAAATTAGTAGAACTTTCAAACGAGTTTAAAAAACAAAATGATGAAATTGCGACAGATTTAACTAATCTTTTAGTAGCCATAAAACTGAGTGAGGCCGGAAATTATACAAACGGTTTGGATATAGCTTTTCCTATCTTGTCAAAGTTTGAAAAAAGGGAGGACTCGCTTGGCATCGTTTATTCCTATATGAGTATTTCTTATTGTTATAATTATTCGCAAAACAAAGATGAAGCAATACGGTATTTAAAAAAATCAATCCCACTGGCAATGTCTATTGGTGATGAAAAACTCATTTCACATATTTATAATGATATGGGAGCAATTTATGCATATGCGTCGAAACCTGATTCCGGTTTAATGTATGCACAAAAATCCGTAGCGCTCAGTACAAAAATAAATTATGAAGTAGACCTTCCTTTTGGTTTAAGTACGGTGGCTGAAAATTATATGGGAAACAATGATTACGACCTTGCGGTACCGTTTCTGCGAAGAGCTGCCAGTTATGCCCGTAAATCCCAAAATGAGGTAGTAAATGCTTTTATTGATAATGATTTTGGGCAAGCTTTCCTTGGATTAAAACAATATGACAGTGCATACTATCACATTCAACAAGCTATTAAATACTATGACAGAGAGGCGAATCCGTTAGGATTACTGCGTTCTTACCAATATTTAAGTCAATATTTTGAAGAAACCAATAAGCCGGACAGTGCCAATAAATATTTTCGTTTAGCTGTTGTGGCTAAAGATTCTATATTCAGCATGGATAAAGCACGCCTGATACAATCTATGAGCTATGCCGAACAGTTGCGGCAGCAAGATATTGAAAATGAGAAAATAAAATCAGAGCAAGACAGAAAGTATAATATTCAATATGCTTTGATTGCGTTAGGAATTATCATTTTTATCATCATTTTTTTATTACTCAGCCGCAGTATAATTACCAACACAAAAATAATAGAATATCTGGGAGTATTTGCTTTACTGGCCGCATTTGAATTCCTTAACTTATTGCTTCACCCTTTATTGGAAAATATAACGGACCATTCTCCTTTTATGATGCTATCGGCATTAGTTTGCATCGCCGCTTTGCTTATTCCGCTTCATCATAAACTAGAGAAATGGACGATCTATAAATTAGTAGAAAAAAACAAAGCCATAAGGTTGGCGAATGCAAAAAAAACGATTGAAAAGTTAGAAGAAAGAAAAGTGATTGATTAATGAACTAACAATGAAGCCGATATTCTTTTTTATGAATGTTTGGGAACATATCATACGTGTTGACACGGTCATTCAAAAAGAAAACAAAATCGATTTTCACTCCTTGCCGAGCTTGTTGATTTCTTTAATGATTTTAATCTTTCTAAGATGAAATCACGGTAGGATCTTATCCGATTACTTTCAGCTTTGCAAAGTTCAGCAGCAGTTTTTTTTCACCGGCATTGTCAAATAAAATGGTTGCTTTTACATTTCCCGGCTCACCTTCAAGCGAAATGACCTTTCCACGCCCGAACCGGTCATGCATTACAATTTTCCCGGCAGTCAAATCCACATTTTTACCATTCGACTGGTTAATGATCTTCGCCTGCTCAACAGGCTTGAAATTGGCTTTTGGCTTCAGTGGGGCGGAAGTTTTGAACGGCTCCTTTTTTTTACGTTCGAAATGAGGTATCTGCGAGTAATCATCATCAAACAAATTGATATTTAAACCGCTGTTATTGATCGGTAATCCTGCATTGAGATTTTTCCATTCAAGGTATTTATCGTCAATTTCTTCCAGAAAACGGCTGGGCTCGCTGTCAACAATCTTTCCCCACCGGAAGCGTGAAACCGAATAAGTAAGCTGCGCGAACCTTTCCGCACGGGTAAGGGCGACATAAAACAACCGTCTTTCTTCTTCCAGCTCCTGCCGCGTATTGAGATTCATCATGGAAGGAAACAGATTTTCTTCCAGCCCAACAATAAAAACCGCCGGAAATTCCAGCCCCTTAGCGAGATGAACGGTCATCAGCGAAACTTTGTTATCATCGTCATCTTCATTGTCGGCATCGGTTGCAAGCGCAACATTTTCCAAAAACCCGCTCAGGGAGGGGTCGCCCTCATCGAGTTGCTTCTGCTCATCAACATAACCCTGAATGCTGTTCAGCAGTTCCTGTACGTTTTCCAGCCTTGAGATGCCTTCCGGCGTATCGTCTTCTTTCAGAGTCTTGATCAGCCCCGCAGTTTTGGCGACATGTACGGAAACTTCATAAACATCATGACTTTGGAGCATTACTTTAAAGCTTTTTATCATCATGATGAAATCCTGAAGCTTCTGAATTGTAGGTGCATTCATACCCAGTTGAGAAGTATAGTTCGGGATGTTTTCCAGTATTTCATAAACGCTTTTTTCATTATCCCCGGCAACAACCGTCAATTTGTTCAGGGTAGTCTGCCCGATTCCTCTTGCCGGATAGTTGATAATCCTTAAGAGCGCTTCTTCATCATTTGAATTGATCAAAAGACGCAGATAAGCGATCAGATCCTTGATTTCTTTTCTTTGGAAGAATGAAGTCCCGCCGTAAACCCTGTAAGGAACATTCTTTTTGCGCAGGGCTTCTTCAATCGCACGTGACTGTGCATTGGTACGATACAGAACGGCAACATCGCTGTTTTTCAACTGCTCATTCATCTGCAGTTCAAAAATCTGCGAAGCTACATAACGCGCTTCATCGGCATCGGTCAAAGCACGGTAAACCGGAATGGTTTGTCCCTGCTCATTTGCTGTCCATACATTTTTTTCCAGCTGGTCGCGGTTTTGCGCTATGATCTGATTGGCCGCCCCGACAATGGTTTTGGTCGAACGGTAATTCTGCTCCAGCGGAATTACTTTTGCATCAGGATAATCTTGCTGGAATGATAAAATATTGCGGATGTTCGCTCCGCGGAATGCATAAATGCTCTGTGCATCGTCACCCACCACGCATAGGTTTTCGTAACGTGAGGCCAGCGCTTTTACGATTAAATATTGTGAATGGTTGGTATCCTGGTACTCATCGACAAGAATGTATTTGAAACGTTCCTGATACTTTGCAAGGACTTCGGGAAACCGTGTGAGGACTTCATTTGTACGAAGCAGTAAATCATCAAAATCCATGGCTCCTGATTTGAAGCATTTGTCTACATAGGCACGGTAAACATCGCCCATTCTTGGTTTCATGGCTGCTGAATCGGCTTCAATTAGCTCCAGATTGTTATGGTAGGCGCGAACGGTAATCAGGTTATTTTTGAATTGAGAAATACGGTGAAGGACCTGCTTGGGTTTGTAAATTTCCTTGTCAAGCTGTAATTCTTCAATTACCTTCTTCATAACGCTTTGAGTATCCTGCGTATCATAAATTGTAAAATCTGACGGATAACCCAGCCTGGGTGCTTCAACTCTCAGAATCCTTGCAAAAATAGAGTGAAAAGTCCCCATCCAGAGATTTTTAGCTTCAGTTGCACCTACAACTTTAGAAATCCGGTCTTTCATTTCACGCGCTGCTTTATTGGTAAAAGTCAGGGCAAGTATATTGAAAGGGTCAACTCCTTTTTCAATGAGATGTGCTATCCTGTAAGTCAGGACACGGGTTTTTCCGGAGCCGGCTCCGGCAATAACCATGAGCGGGCCTTCGGTATATTCGACAGCTTTGCGCTGTGGTTCATTCAATTCATCTAAATAACTTTTCATTGATTGCAAAGTTAGAATTTAGACATTAGAATTCCGTTATCGTGCATTAGAAATTTAAAGATTGATGAATGGGAATTTTACTACCTGTCAACAAAATCTGTCTTATAGTATTTGAGCGAATTGCCGAGCCCGGGAATCTTGTTTTGTTTATTAATGATCCCACTGATGATGAACTTATCTTTTCGGATTTCCTGTTTTATTTCGTTATAACGTTTTCTGAATTCTGCGGAATCAAATTCGGCAATGGCATTCAGTATAGTGATATTATTCTTTAGATTTCCCGGTTTTAATTTCAGCTCAAACAAGATTTCTTTTTGGCTCTTTATCTTTTCATAGCCTTTTATGACATTTTTGATGCGCGGATAAGTAACTTCGGCAGCAATACCGGCTTCATTATTTGTGCAAAGGATCACTTGCCTCATTCCATTGTCAAGGTGATTCAGCTCCATTACGGCCTGTGCTGTGGAACCGCTTCCGGCGAAAAAATCAAGTATCACCATATCATTTTTTAGACAACCTATGTTGATCAGGTATTTGATGAAATCGACCGGTTTTTTTCCATTTCTGAATTCAACCCCGCCTTCATACCCCACATTGTTAAATGCTTCTTCAAAATCCAGAAAATTGGGATACGGAACCTCCTTTACCGCATCTTTACTCTGCGGGACACCCTGAAAATAAAACCCGTTGGCGTAATTTTCTGAAGCCCGGGTAAGAAAATAACGAAATCCGAATCGGTCGTCACCCATACCGGGAACTTTATAGAGGTAATTAAAAAGATGATTTCGCTCTTCCAGGTACTTCATCTGAAAACGCCCCGAGCTGTTTCCTTCTTTCAAACTTCCTCTGATGTTGACTTTCTGGAAGCTATCTTGTGATGGCTCCGATTTTATAATCCGGTATTCATCGGGCTTGAACACTTCTACTTCTTTGTTGCCCAAAATGATTTTTTCAGGATTATGAATTAGTTCTTCAATCCGGTAAACGTATTTTGAAACAGATGTGTTGTCCTGGAGGCGTTTGATGGTTTTGAATTCATCGGATTTTCTGTACATCAGCACTTGCTCGGTAGTTTCATGAAAATCTCTGTCGCCTTTCAGGATACGGTCTTCATGCCTTACTTTAACCGTGAAAGTTGTCAAATAATTCGATTCCTGGAAAATCTTATCGCACAGTAGCTTGAGATAGGCATATTGTTCGTAATTGATGGATATGAAAATCACACCGTCTGGCTTTAAAAGGGTGCGCGCCAGTGTAAGCCGTTTATTCATAAATGAAAGCCAGTCGCTGTATTTCAAAGGATTGTCTTTCGGAATCCTGGTTTTGTCAGGGAATTTTTTCAATACCCGTTTGTCTTTGTACCTGAAATTTTCAGAGCCCGTATTGTAAGGCGGGTCAATGTAAATTAAATCAATTTTTTCTTTGTGTGTCTGGTTCAGACAGGCAAGCGAATGGTAATTATCTCCTTCGATCAAAATATGGGTAGGTTTACCGTCGTTGCTTTTTATGGCTTTTTCTTTTACTTCCTTTAGAACAGGTAAGCGGTTTTTGCAGTCTTCCTCAAAAGATTCAGGCGTATCTAACCATGAGATCCCGTATTCTTCCGACTTTATACGGCCGTTTATGATTTTCAGCTCTTTTTTGAGAATTTTTATTTCTGCGAGTAAATCTTTTTTCGTAGCCATTCAATGCACTTTATTGTCAGATCGAATCAATTTTTTAATCTGAAAATTCAGCAACTAATATAAAGGAATTAAAAATCTGTATAAAGAAATTCAATGTCGAAAATCGTTTTCAAATTCTATCTTTGTGTAATCATATTTTCAAGATGAACACATTCGGAAGAATTTACAGGCTCACCACATTTGGAGAAAGCCATGGTGAAGCTATAGGGGGAATCATTGACGGCTGCCCGCCGGGAATAGAACTGGATCTTGAACAAATCCAACATGAACTGGACAGGAGAAAACCCGGGCAGTCCAAGATCGTAACCCAACGAAAGGAAAGCGATAATGTACAAATTCTTTCGGGAGTTTTTGAAGGTAAAACAACAGGAACCCCCATCGGATTTATTATTCCGAATGAAAACCAGAAATCAAAAGATTATTTCCATATTGAAGATGCATTTCGTCCTTCTCATGCCGATTTCACTTATCAGAAAAAATATGGAATCCGGGATTACAGGGGAGGTGGAAGGTCCTCCGCGCGTGAAACCGCCAACTGGGTGGTCGGAGGTGCCATTGCCAAACAAATTCTCCGCAACATCAAGATCAATGCCTATGTTTCTTCTGTAGGCGATCTGTTTTTAGAGAAACCTTATCAGGCACTTGATTTTTCCAAAACAGAATCCAATATGGTTCGCTGTCCCGATGATAAAGTGGCTGCTCAGATGATTGAAAAAATAGAGAAAATCCGCAAAGCCGGTGATACCATTGGTGGAACCGTTACCTGCGTAGTTCAAAATGTTCCGATTGGTTTGGGTGAACCTGTTTTTGATAAGCTTCATGCAAGATTAGGCCATGCAATGCTCTCTATTAATGCCGTAAAAGGGTTTGAATATGGAAGCGGATTTTGCGGAGCCAGAATGGCAGGCTCCGGGCATAATGATCTGTTCAATCCGGATGGAACTACAAAATCCAATCTTTCGGGAGGAATACAAGGCGGAATTTCAAACGGAATGGATATTTATTTCCGCGTTGCTTTTAAACCTGTGGCGACTATTATGCAGGAACAGGAAACCATTAATTCCAAAGGAGAAGCAGTCAAAATGAAGGGGAAAGGCCGTCACGACCCATGTGTTGTACCACGTGCGGTTCCGATTGTGGAAGCATTGACGGCTATGGTTTTACTGGATTTTGTCTTGCTGAATAAGATCAGTAAAATATAGACCGGGATATATTATTTAGGCTTAGCGAGTTCAGCTATTTTCATCAGACATAATTCGTAAAGAATCATAAACATCAGGAGGATCTTAAGCATATTCTATTTTTTTGTATTTCTATTGATAGGCTATGCAATAGTACGATCAGCCGGAATCGGCTGAACACAGTTTTTTGTAAATGGCGAATTTAAATTTGTAAAATGCGGAAATTTAATTCATAAAGCAAATCTGTAACTTCTCTTGTCAGGCCACAGGCAAGCTAATCAATGGCGAAGTAATATTTTCCACTTTCTCCAGAAAAATTTTACCTCTCAATACACTTTGAATGGTTTTTGTTAAATTCTCTTCAAATGATTTCCTAAGATTTGACTGATGATATACCAGGCTTACCTGGCGCGTCGGTGCAGGTTCTTTGAAGTACCTGACATTCTTTTTGTAATTTTCCGGCAAGTCTTCTGCTTTCAATGCCGGAAGCAAAGTCATTCCGTAACCTTCATTGGCCAGTTTGACCAGGGTATCTAAACTTCCGCTGTCAAGTCTGACGGGCTGCGATTTGAGCTTTGCCGGTTCACATAGATTCAAAACATTGTTCCTGAAGCAGTGTCCTTCCTTCAGCAACAGTAAATCATCTACATTCAAATCATCGGGTGTAATGGTTTTTTTTGAATGAAATTTATGAAACGGCGGAATGTAACCGACCATGGGTTCATAATAAAGTGTTTTTTCTACAATCTGTTCTTCGTGCAAAGGCGTTACCACAATCCCGAAATCGAGCAGTCCGTCGTGCAGGTGCGCAATGATTTCATCTGTCTGCATTTCTTTGATAATGAGCTTTGACTTGGGGAAGCTCTTCTGAAAAGATTTATAAAAAAGCGGAACAAGCGTAGGTAATACAGTTGGGATAACCCCAATTTGAAATTCACCTTCCAGTTGCCCTTTTTCCTCATAAACCAGCTGACTCATTTTTCCGGATTCTCTTAAAATTATTTTTGCCTGTCCGACCACTTTTTCTCCTATATGCGTCAATTTTATAGGATGAGCCGAACGGTCAAAAATCTCAATTCCCAATTCTTTTTCGAACTTTTGAATCTGCATACTGAGCGTAGGTTGGGTCACAAAAGATTTTTCTGCTGCCAAAGTGAAATTTTTATGCTCGGCAACTGCTAAAACATACTCTAATTGAACCAGTGTCATATATAGATATTTTTGATAAAGGTATTATAATTATCAAATTTATTTATCATAAAGCAGGCCGATTTTGATTTTATAACAATGAAGTTTATCATGATATTAATTTGAACATAAAATCTCGAATGCTTACATTCGCTTTTATAATGGTTTTGTAAATGCCCAGGTTAAGATTTAAATACAAGAGGCTGCTTGTCCAGTTTAAGAACAACAGATGGGTGCAGACAGTATGGTACTATTTATATGATCGTTATGAAAAGACCCTGGAGACCAACGGAAATCTTCGAAAACAGTTTTTTCAGTTTCTTCCGTTTTTGATTGCCGCTACCATTACAGGATTGGTGGCGGTTTCATATTCGCTTCTTTTCAGTTACGCGGAACACTTATCTTTTTATTTATTTGAATTAAACAACTATTTGATCTTTATCATCACTCCGGTTTGTTTTCTTTTTTCCTGGTGGCTGACCATAAAATATTCCCCGGGTTCTCAGGGAAGTGGTATACCACAGGTAATGGGGGTGATAGAATTAAAGAATCATCAAAAAAGTTATGTAGGGAAATTACTCGGACTTAAAATAATTATTGTCAAAATCCTTTCCAGTTGTGTAAAAGTAATGGGCGGAGGGATTTCGGGACGCGAGGGCCCGACCATACAAATTGCAAGCTCCATATTTTATCTTGTTCATAAATACCTCCCGAAGTGGTGGGAACCTGTTTCTCAAAAAAATATGCTCATTGCGGGGGCTTCATCCGGCTTGGCAGCTGCCTTCAATACTCCATTGGGTGGAATTATCTTTGCAATCGAAGAACTGTCGAAATTCCATATAAAATATTATAAATCACCATTGTTCACTGCGGTTATTATTGCCGGTCTTACTGCGCAGGGTCTTACGGGCCCTTATTTGTATCTGGGTTATCCGAAGGTTTCAGTGACGGGGATAAAAGTAGTTTTGGCAGTCATTTTGGTTGCGATCGTCTGTGGATATTTCGGCAGTAAAATGTGCGTAGCCATGTTTCGTTTGATGCGTTTCTTTAAACGGATTAAAAAACGAAAATACCAAATAGGCGTAGTTTTGTTTTGTGCACTTTTTGTAGCCACATTTATTTATCTCGCGGGAATTGATGCAATGGGTTCGGGGAAAGAGGTAATGGAAACCCGGTTGTTTTCCGATCACAAAACCGTTGAGTGGTATCTTCCTTTTGTAAGAATGTATGGATTGATAGCTTCATTTAGTTTCGGGGGAGCCGGAGGTGTCTTTGCGCCTTCTTTGAGCGCGGGTGCCGGTTTTGGTGCTTTAGCGGCACAACTGCTGGGCTTAACCGGGCAAAGTGCCAATATGGTGATTTTAATAGGAATGACCGCTTTCCTGACAGGAGTTACAAGAGCGCCTTTTACTTCCGCTATCATTGTTTTTGAAATGACCGATCGTCACAGCGTAATTTTCTTTTTATTGCTGGGTGCGATTCTTGCCAACATTATTGCAACTTTGGTTGACAAAAAACCTTTTTATGAACGCTTGAAAGAAGGTTATCTTGAAAATTTAAATGACCTGAATCCAAAATCTAATACGATAGTAAGGCAGGATTGATGTCAAGAATGTTTTCTTTTTTGTATTTCTCTATGAATTCATCTGAAAAATATTCGCTGCCCATCAGCTTATTAGATTGAAGAATTTTTTTGATGTCTAATTTTTTATACTCATCCAACATTCTCAATGCCATAGGCCGATAAGAAAAATGCCAAGGCTCATAAGCAAAACCTTTTCTATCCGGGTTAGAGGTATAAACCAGGTAAAATCCAAATTTTTCGGAATTCTCATCCAGCCACAATTTGAATTTATGCATTTTTCCACCCTCATTGAAATGAATTTCGCTCAATGGATTAGAGGGGATTCCTTTTGTGCTGTCAATGATATCCAGATCCGTTCCCCAGTGATGGCGGGAGGTTCCGGGAATGGTACTGTACTGAATAATTTTTTCAATGGTTTTCTCATGCGACAATCCCTGGTTTCTATAAGCTTTATATTTTCTTTCCCAAATTCCATTTTGATGTGCATAGCTTCTGTAGCTGGAAACCACATGAATGCTGAAGCCGTTTTCTTTGGAGGCTTTTCTCAGCAGATTGAATTGCAAACGCGCTTCTTCCCTCAATTTGAAATCTTCACCATAAAGTGCCGGATTTCCTTTTCCGATGAGCTCTTCTTCCGGGAATTCATTGAAAGGATTAAAATTTAAAGTTGGATTTATAATGACCAGCCCGCCAAAAAGAGCTGATTTTTTAATGAAGTCACGTCTTTGCATAGTTAACTTATTCAATCATTTTAATATTATTAGAAACTGTTGAGGAATGGTCAATCAATGGATGTGAATTTTTCCTCCTGCCAGGGTCTGCTGTGCAACTTCGGCTCCGCCAAATATATGAATATTCCCGCCAGCACGGGTTTTGGCATCTACCTTTCCGGTAGCATAAACTCTGGCTTCGCCGCCGGCATTTACAGTAACTTCTGTTTTGATGGTTTTCAATTGCTGACCATCATAATTTCCGCCTGAATTTGATACAACTGATTGAGATTCAGCTGATCCGCTTACTGCAATTTTTCCGCCTGAATTGGTTTTGATTTCCAATGAATTGGCTTCGACAGATAAATTAATAAGAGCGCCTTCCTTGGCATTCAACAACAAGTTTTCGGCTGAAATAACATTGTCTGAAGTGATTTGTGAGCCTTCATTTGCATGAATTTCATTCAAATTTGTATAAAACAAAATGACCCGGACATCATCTCCTTTCAGGAAATCATCGGTTTTCATCCGGATTTTTACTTGTTTGTTTTTGGCAATAATTTCTACATCATCGGCCTTCGGGCCATTAATTTCAACTGAGTTTTTATCAGATTTTACCAGTTTTACTGGTATTTTGTCATAAATTTCCACAAAATCAAATTCACCTAAATCCTGCTTTGTTTGGGAAAATAAGAAAGTAAAAATGGATATAAAAATAAAAGAGAATATTGGTTTCATATTGCCTGATTTATCAGGTCAACAGACAAAGATTAGACCAAAAATGATACAGGCTTTAATAAAAAACCCCGAAGATTTTCAAAAGCTCCGGGGTTTAGATTGTTCTAAATAAGATAAATTATCTTTCTGCTACCAGTTCCCCAATTCTTACAATCACTTCCACCGCTTTTTCCATAGACTCCAGGGGAACGTACTCGTAGGGCCCGTGGAAATTATGCCCGCCGGCAAAGATGTTGGGACAAGGAAGCCCCATGAAACTTAGACGCGAACCGTCGGTTCCACCGCGAATGGGCTTAATGTTCGGCTCAATTCCCACATCTTTCAGTGCTTTTTCGGCAATTTCCACTGACTGAAATTTTTCTTTGACCTTTTCAATCATATTGTAATACTGGTCTTTCATATCCAGTTCAATTTTATCATCGCCGTATTCCGCTTTCATTTGAGCCACAATTTCTTCAATCAGTTTTTTACGTGCTTCAAACTGGAACATATCGTGGTCACGTATGATGTACTGAATTTCCGCTTCCGAAACATTTCCTTCAAATTTCGTCAGGTGGAAGAAACCTTCACGTCCGTCGGTTAGCTCGGGGACTTCATCTTGTGGCAGTTCCGCAGCAAATTCCCTGGCAAGTGTAACCGCATTGACCATTTGATTTTTGGCATAACCCGGATGAACGCTTTTTCCATGGAATTTGATGTGAGCATAAGCTGCATTGAAATTTTCATATTCCAGCTCTCCGATCTCACTTCCATCCATCGTATAAGCCCATTCAGCTCCGAATTTTTCAACATTAAAGAAATCCGCACCGCGGCCGACTTCTTCATCTGGTGTAAAACCAACCGCAATTCTTCCATGTTTGATTTCTGGATGTGCGATTAAGTATTCCATCGCCGTTACGATTTCTGCAACACCGGCTTTATCGTCTGCTCCCAAAAGGGTAGTTCCGTCTGTTGTAATGATGGTTTGCCCTTTGTATTGCTTCAGTTCGGGAAATTCATCGGAACTTAAAATTTTATTTAATTCTTTATTTAAAACAATGTTTCCACCATCATAATTCTCTATGATTTGAGGTTTTACATTTTTTCCCGAATAGTCGGGTGATGTATCAAAATGTGATACAAATCCAATCGTTGAGATTTTCTTGTCCAGATTTGAGGGTAAAAAACCCATTACATAAGCATTATCATCAATCGAAACATCTTCCAGCCCAAGTGATTTTAGTTCTTCAAAAAGGTACCTGGCTATGTCCCATTGTCTTTCGGAGCTTGGAAATTCATCTACAAACGGAATGCTTTCCGAATAAAAACTTACATATTTCAAGAACCGGTCTTTTAATTTATTACTCCACAATTTGTCCATTTCTTCAAATTTTTTGGTAAAAGTAGGAAATTCTATATCTTTCAGCCTGCAAAAGCAAACAAAAATGAATGAGAAGATCAAGATAATCGATTGCCCAAGAGATGCAATGCAGGGGATTCATGATTTTATTGCGACCGATGATAAGATTGACCATTTAAATAAATTGTTAAAAGTAGGTTTTGATACGATCGACTGCGGAAGTTTTGTATCGCCCAAAATCATTCCGCAAATGGCCGATACAAGTGAAGTGCTGAATGCAGTAAAAGATTTGGACCATTCATCTAAATTATCTGTAATTGTGGCAAGCGAAGGCGGAGCCGAAAGAGCATTGAAGCATAATAATGTTAACTATCTCGGATTTCCTTTTTCTATTTCAGAGCAATTTCAGCAGGACAATACGCATAAAAGCAGAGAAGAGGCATTTAAAAGCATCAGTAATATTCAAAAAATGCTTGAAAGTTCGAGAAAGGAGTTGTTGGTTTACTTTTCAATGGCATTCGGAAACCCTTACAACGAGGACTGGAATGTGGAACTGGTAAAAGAATGGTCGGAACGTTTCGCTGATTTGGGCATAAGAAGGATAAATTTGTCTGATACGACTTCAGTTGCGAAGCCCGAAGATGTTGAAGAATTATTTCAAAACCTCATTGCGAAATATCCGGAAATAGAATTCGGCGCCCATTTTCATTCGGAGTACAATGATTGGTTCCCAAAAGTCGATGCGGCTTTCAGAAATGGCTGCAGAAGGTTTGACGGAGCCATCAAAGGATTTGGCGGCTGTCCCATGGCCAAAAGTGACCTGGTAGGAAACACGCCTACAGAAAAGCTTATCAGTTATGCTGAAAGTGTAAATGCTAATCACGGGCTCAACCTGCTGGCATTTGAGTCAGCATATAATTCGGCAATGAAAGTGATGGGATAATGAAATGGAAATTATTCCGTTAAATCAAAATGAGATTAATGAAAAGGATAATTGTTTATGCAGTTGCAGGAATTGGATTGATGAGCTGCAAGGGAAAATTCGATTTTTCCAAAAAGAAAGCCGACGATGAAAGAATCATAGTCCGTTATGGTGAACATTTTCTGACAGACAAAGATATACGGCTTATTCTTCCGCAAGATGTTTCCAAAGAGGACAGCGCTAAGCTGGTTGGTACTTATATTGAAGAATGGGTTAAAAAGAAAGCCATTGTAGACAAGGCTGAAGAAAATATAGATGAACTGACGCTGAAGGAAATCGACAATAAAATGGTCGAATACCGCCAGGACCTGCTTGTCAATGCTTACAACAATTATTTAATTGATAAGAATATAAAAGATTCGGTTTCGGACACAGATGTTCACGAGTATTTTAACAAGAACAAGGAAAGTTTCCCTTTGAGTAAAGATATAGTGAGATACCGTGCGGTTACGATTAAAAAAGAAGACGCTTCAAAAGCCGAAAGATTATTTAACTCAGGGAAAGATGAAGATTTTGACGAATTGATGAAAATCGTCCTTACTTCAGGGACTCCTTATCATGACAAAGACAGCTTATGGTATTCGGTAGATGTCCTTTCCGGACAGATTCCGCAATTAAATGAGCTGGATTACCTGAGTCAGCTTCTTAACCGCAGAAGGGTGAAAATCAGCAACGATTCCTTGGTCACGCTGATAAAAATTCTTAATTTAAAGCAAAAAGGAACAGAAGCGCCCTACGAATTTGTTAAACCTACCATAAAAAATCTTTTACTAAACAAAAGAAAGTTAAATTTGCTCAGCGATTTGCAAAATCAGCTTTACAAAGAAGCAATCAACAACAATGAAATTAAAATCAATGAGAATTAATCATTACGCTTTGGCACTGATCTTTTCGGTGTTTTCTATTACGATCCTGGCGCAGCCGACACCGGAAGATTCAAAAAATCAATTAAAGCTGGACGGAGTTGCGGCCGTTGTAGGAGACGAGGTCATCCTTGACTCCGATATAGAAAGAGATTATATACAGGCGCAGGCGCAGGGCCTTCAGGTAGAAAACAAATGTGAGTTTCTGGAAAATATATTAATCGAAAAGTTGCTTCTTACAAGAGCAAAAGAAGACACTTTGATTAACATAACCAATGACCAGGTAGACAGACAGGTCGATGGTACCATTCAGCGTTTTCTTACCCAGGGCTCAGAACAGGAGATCCTGAATTATTTTGGCTATACGACCATGCCCGAATTTAAACAGGAGCTGAGAGGCATCATGCGTGACCAGGCTTATGCACAGCAAAAGCAGGAATTAATTACCAAAGGAACAGACGCGACGCCGGAAGAAGTGCGTGAGTTTTATGAAAAATATAAAAACGACCTGCCCGATATTCCCGAAGAAGTGGTTTTGAGCCAGATTGTTGTTTATCCGGAAATATTCCCCGAAAATGAGCAGAAAGTAATTGACCAGTTAGCTCAGTACAAAAAGGAAATAGAAGAAGGCGCAAGTTTTGCCACCAAAGCTATTTTGTATTCTCAGGATCCGGGATCCGCTTCCAACGGCGGTTTGATTACCAATGTCAAAAGAGGACAGATGGTGCCTGAATTTGATGCCGTTGTATTTAACCTGGAAGAAGGGCAGATTTCCGAGCCGTTCAAGACTGAATTCGGTTATCATATAGCACAGCTTGAAAAGAGAAAAGGTCAGGAACTGGATGTAAGGCATATTTTGATCCAATTGAACCCGACTCCGGAAGAAATTGCACTGACCAAACAAAAAATGGATTCGGTGGTTTTGCAGATTGAAAAAGGTGAAATGACCTTTAAAGAAGCCGCGGTAAAATATTCGGTTGATAAGTATACGAAGTACAATGGAGGAAGAATGATGGATCAGCAGAATATGGAAGACCGCCTGGAACGTTCAAAATTACCGGCAAAGACTTTAGCCGCCATAACTTCATTACAGGACGGGGGAATTTCCGATACCTTTGAAGATGAGTTCAACCGTCGTCCGGTCTTAAGAGTTGTTAAGCTTGATGAAACAATTCCCGCCCATAAAATTAATTATGAAACGGATTATTCAAGATTAAAAAACATGACCATCAATACTAAGAAACAGGAAACGCTTATGAAATGGGTAGGCGAGCAGATTCCGGATACGTTTGTGAAAGTAAATGACGAACATAAAGATTGCCAGTTTAAACTTAACTGGAGAAAAACAGATTAATTTTATTAAAAATAGATTTATAAAACGCATTCTGGAAAGGATGCGTTTTTTTATATGTTGATGATCGGGTTGTAAAGTTTATCTGTCGTTAAAAAACCAGGAGCCGCAATTCATCAAAAACCAAATTGATATAAAAAAGATAATTTGAAATTTTGACTCGAAAATTATAAACCTAAAAATTTCAAATTATGAAAAAAATTGTATTCTTCATTTCATTAACTCTGGGGGCGGGTGCACTGACAATAGCTCAGGATAAATTTTTTGTACATACTTCAACTGGAGAAACTATCAGCGTTACAGGTACTTTTATAGATCATCCTGATTTAAATAATAATCCCAATGCAAATTTTATCGTTTCTCATTGTTGGGATTGTAGCGGAACCGGAGTTGACAATAACAAGGTTTCGGGTATTTATTACAGTAATACAGACAATAAATGGATGATATTTAACGAGGATGGCTCCGACATGGAAGCAGGAAGATCCTTTTTTGTGTACATTCCTTTAGATGGCTATTCTTTTAGAACTACAAATTCCGGAAACAGCACTTACCTTTATCTGGATAATGCCTTGTTAAATGGCCAACCCGAAAAATCAGCTGTATTAACCAATCTGTATTTGAGTCAATGGGATAATCGAAATTACGGTTTTTGGTACGATACCGATGTAAACCAATGGGTAGTGTATAATGAAGGTCTTGCCAACATTGAGGCAAATGCAAGCTATATAGTTGCAATGGAAGGTGACCCAGGGATTGAAAAATACCGGCATAGTGCAACGTCCGAAAATTCATATTCTGATTGCACCGAGCTGAACCATCCGATATTAAATGGAAACCCCAATGCCAAAATGGTCTTTGCACATAATTGGGGAGTAAGCGGAGATGTTTCAAACATTATATTGGATAAAGTGTTTACGGTTTTCTATAATGATGCCACTGCTTCCTGGCGGCTATGTACCGAAGATTATACAGATATTCCTCCGGGGACTATGTTTGACTTTCTTATTTCAGGTAATAATGTGAATGTCAATGACTTGACTCATGCAGGAAAAGTTACGGTTTTTCCTAATCCTGTGACGGACAACGTAAATTTCAATTCACAAAACATTATTCACGAGATTACGGTCTATGATATGAGTGGAACGGAAATGCTGAATGCCCAACAGAGCTCAGAAAATGTTCAGATGAATATCTCCGTACTCCCGGTAGGTGTTTATATAGCAAAAATTAAAACTTCAAAAGGTATAGAAACCTTAAAGTTAATCAAAAAATAGTGGCTTTGCTTATTTAGAATTTTTGTTTTCAGGATTCCTTCGGAATTATTTTCCGGAGGAATTTTGTTTTAGCTGAAAAAACTATCTACAAACTCAAATTTGTCGAATGGCTGAAGATCGTTCATTCCCTCTCCGACACCAATGTATTTTACCGGAATCTGAAACTGGTCAGAAATCCCGATGACCACACCGCCTTTTGCAGTTCCGTCGAGTTTGGTGACGGCAAGTGCGGAAACTTCCGTTGCCTGGGTAAATTGCCTGGCCTGCTCAAAGGCATTTTGCCCGGTAGAGCCATCTAAAACCAACAGAACCTCATGTGGGGCATTAGGATAAACCTTTTGCATCACACGTTTGATCTTGGAAAGCTCATTCATTAAATTGATTTTATTGTGCAGTCGCCCTGCAGTATCGATCAGGACAACATCTGCGCCCTGTGCTTTTGCTGATTGCAATGTATCAAAGGCAACCGAGGCAGGGTCAGAGCCCATGGCTTGTTTTATGATAGGAACACCAACTCTTTCCGACCAGATGACAAGTTGGTCAACCGCCGCCGCACGGAAGGTATCGGCTGCGCCTAAAACTACTTTTTTCCCGGTTTGTTTGAACTGATGTGCCAGCTTCCCAATGGTAGTTGTTTTCCCGACACCATTTACACCAACGACCATGATAACATAAGGCTCATCCTGGATTGGTAGATCATATCCCTTAGATTCAGACGAATTGTTTTCAGAAAGCAGCCCGGCAATTTCTTCACGAAGTATGAGGTTCAGCTCATTGGTATTGACATATTTATCTCTGGCAACCCGTTCTTCAATCCGCTTGATGATTTTCAAGGTAGTTTCCACCCCGACATCGGAAGTAATGAGGACTTCTTCGAGATTATCTAAAACATCATCGTCTACTTTAGATTTACCTGCAACGGAGCGGCTGAGTTTGTCGAAGAAAGATTGCTTGGATTTCTCTAACCCTTCGTCTAATTTTTCTTTACTTTCCTTTCCAAGTATTTTTTTGAACCAGCTCACTTGTCAATTTTTTTCGAGTTACGAAGATACGAATTGTTGATATAAAAAAAGTCCACAAACTGCGGACTTTAAAACCTTTAAAATTTATAATACAATTTCTTTACAGAAAGTGATGTTATTTGAAAAAGTTATTTACTTCGTCAGCATTTACTACTTTTTCTTCAAAAACGTAAGCACCGCTTTTTGGCGATTTTACCATTTTGATCACTTTTGTCATCTTTTTAGACGCACCGGTCTGTAGGGTTGCTACTGTTTTCTTTGCCATGGTTCGCTAATTTATTTGATTTCTTTATGAACAGTATATTTTCTCAAAACAGGATTGAATTTTTTCAATTCAATTCTGTCCGGCGTGTTCTTCTTGTTTTTGGTTGTAATGTAACGAGACATTCCCGGCATACCGCTTTCTTTGTGTTCGGTACATTCCAAAATTACCTGTACTCTGTTTCCTTTCTTTGCCATGATGAGAGTAATTAATCGATTAATCCGTTTTTACGTGCACGTTTAACTGCTTCTTCCACACCTAGCTTGTTGATGGTTTTCAACCCGTTGGCAGATACCCTCAATGTAATCCACTCATTGGTTTCTGGCATGAAAAATTTCTTTTTAAACAAATTCACCTCAAACGTGCGTTTTGTTTTATTGTTTGCATGAGAAACATTGTTTCCCACCATTCTCTTCTTTCCGGTGATTTGACAAATTTTAGACATTTGTTCCTGATTTTTTTCGGACTGCAAAGATAGGAATTTATATTTCAGAAAAACAATAGTTGCAGTATTAATTTTTTATATTTTTTGATTTACCTGCGACAGGTAATTGAAAAATCCGGCCTATTTTCATAATAAACCGGATTTATAATTGAAGTTTTTTGTCTTAATTTTTAATAATCAATTTTTTAGAATTGGTTTTGCCCTCCGCTGCAACATTTATAATGTAGACACCTGAAGGTAATTTCAAGCCTATCGAAATGTCTTTAGAATTATAGGAGTTTGTGAAAACTTTTTTACCACTCATATCATAAACAGAAATTACAGAACTTGTATTTTTAGTTAGTGAAACATTGAAATTCCCGTTGGAAATAGTAGGATACACTGCAAAGTCATTCTGAATATTCATATCATTTACACCCAAAAGATTAACCAATCCATCAGGAAAGGAATCTTCGAATGTACTCATGTTCTGAATTGGCCAAATATCTGCTACAGCCAGCGTATTGTCTGGTGCAATTATACAATAAGTAGGGAATGCCCCAATCCCGAATTGGTCAACCACCGCGGGCCCGTTTCCTTCTGTCCCGGCAGCAGGGGCAGGCAAAAATCCTCCATTATAAAGGTCTTCAAAGATTTGAATGGTCGCGTTGTCATCAATTGGAGAAATGGAAATCGCATAGATATGCCCTTGATTTTCCCCGTATGTCTGGTACAATTCATAAAAATATTTACTTGTAGCCTGGCAAGGACCACAATTTCTAAAAAAGAAATCCAGAAAGACATACTTTCCTGTGGCGGTAATCGAATAAAGATTGTGTTCAACCCCATGAATATCAACTACCGTAAAGTCATCGACTGTATCGCCGACATTGTAGGTACTTACCTGTCCTGACGCATAGGTAGTAAAACACGCCAGCAAAAAAACGTAAAACTGTTTCATGTGAAATTAATTTTTAAGATTAAATGTTAATTATTTATTTAAAGCTAAGTTATAAAAAAACGTTAACAATTCATAAAAATAATTTCGAAATCTATTAATTATTAGGTTTTTACAGTTTTTCTTTTTTGTAAAATTCTCAGGGAAATTGTATATCCCAGCAATATTCCGCTTAACAGCAACCCAATTTTTGCTAGGTAATCACCGTGTTTTGTGTAAAAAGTAATTTCATTATTGAGCCTTGCATTTCCTTTTAAGGCTCCCTGCTTTTCATATCCGAGCAAAGAGACAATATCGCCCCGTTGATTGACAAAAGCCGAAACGCCTGAGTTGGCGGAACGTACAATATCTCTTCGGGTTTCAATCGCTCTCAGGTTTCCGAACTGCAACAATTCTCTGTGCCCGTCGGTGTTCCCCCACCAGGAATCATTGGTCATGATGAACAAAATATTTGCGCCCTTTTTAACGTAACCTGTTGTAAATTCTCCATAAACAGATTCATAGCAGATCATGGGTCCTATGACGGCATGATTGAATGAATTTCTGAATACCGAACGTTCTTTTTGCGTTAAGTGGGTTCTTATGGTTCCGCCGAAATCCAGCATGATGTCTCCTAACAGAGGTTTCAGGTATTTCATGTAGGGAAAATGCTCCACGCCGACTACCAGCTTGGATTTATGATAATATTGTATGTTGTCCTTTTGATTTAATTGTATGGCCGAATTGGTGACGTCAACCCACATATCTGAATTTCCGAATTTGGAAGCAGTTTCCGAAGCGAGCTTCTGGTACGGATAATAGCGCATCATTTCCGTTCCCGAAACGAAGCTCATTTCTGGGTATTTACGGAAATTATTTTTAAATGTCTGAACCAGGAAATCGGAATCCAACTTGTCAAGGTTAAGCCCCGGCGCGTTTCCGGGAAACGCCGTTTCCGGTGCTACCACAAAATCAACTTCCGGTGTCATGTTTTGATTTGTTAGTTGAATGAGCTCTTCAACGATCTGAAAAGAATCTTTGGTATATTTTTCAGTATAAGGATTTAGTTCGGGTTGTAAGACCAAAGCTGTGATTTCCTCTCCTTTTTCTTTATACGAATTATAAATCCAGTAAGAAATTCCAATTGGAATTCCAATCCACAGCAAAGTATAAATGAATAATTTATTTAAATATTTTTTCTCTTTTAAATTAAGATAAGCATACAGAAAATAAAAGACGATAATATTTCCGATAATGACCCATAGCGTTCCGCCAAAGGTTCCGGTAAATTCATACCATTGGATCCATTGGTGATAATTAGCGAATCCGTTTCCCAGATTAAACCATGGCCAGGTCATTTCCCAGTTGAGGTGGAATTTTTCAAAGCTCATCCAAATGGCAGTTAGGAAAACGAGGCCATAACCATTTCCCGCTCTTGATTTTACCCAGTGATAAATTTGGAAAACGAAGCTCATCAGCAGGGCATTTGCCAGTACAGGGAACAAATAAGAAATCCATGAATTTCGCAAGCTGCCGTCTGCAGTAAATTCTTGTGCATAATGAAGCCACCATATCCCGATAGCATTCCAGATACAGAATGCCAGATAAGCCAGCCCGAAAATCTTCAGACCTTTTCTTTTGACGTCCTGCATTTGAGAAATTTTATTTTCTGCAAACATCAAAGGCACAAATCCGAAAAACAATAAAATGGGAAATCCTTGTGTGGGCCAGCCAAAAGCGAGGAGCAGGCCGGAAAGGATTGCATAAATTACATATCTCAACATAGACGCAAAGTTAATGTAAATCAGAATGAAAAGTTATGATATTTAAGATTGCTGACATTTTTCATAAAGCTAAATTCCTGTAAAATTTTGGAAAGTATAAAAATGTTGTACCTTTGCGCCGGGCAAGTCCTACACAACCAGCTCCTGGTCAATCCCCCAGGGTGGGAACACAGCAAGGGTATCCGGTTGTAGCGGTGTGATGTAGTCAGCTTGCCTTTTTAATTTCCCTCAAAACTTTCCTGTTTTTAGTTTTAATTTAAACCTGTCAACTGAATAATTTGTTGTAATTTTGCACCCATTGATTTTAATGCTCAATGGAACCAAATTCACCCAAATACATTTTTGTTACCGGAGGCGTAACATCATCACTCGGAAAAGGAATTGTAGCATCATCGCTGGGTATGCTTTTGCAGGCGAGGGGCTATTCCGTAACCATTCAGAAACTGGATCCTTACTTGAATGTTGATCCGGGAACCTTGAATCCTTATGAACATGGCGAATGTTATGTAACAGAAGATGGTGCCGAAACCGATCTGGATTTGGGGCATTATGAAAGATTCCTTAACCGTGCAACTTCCCAGGCAAACAATGTTACAACGGGAAGAATTTACCAGACCGTTATCGAAAAAGAAAGAAGGGGAGATTATCTGGGGAAAACGGTTCAGATTATTCCGCATATCACAAATGAAATTAAGCGAAGGATTAAACTTTTGGGCAGCAGCGGGAAATATGACATAATCATTACCGAAATAGGCGGAACCGTTGGTGATATAGAATCCTTGCCTTATATAGAAAGTGTACGCCAACTGACCTGGGAATTGGGTGAGAAAAACTCGATGGTTATTCACCTGACATTGGTTCCTTATCTGGCAGCCAGCGGTGAATTGAAAACCAAGCCTACACAGCATTCGGTTCGCCAGCTGATGGAAAGCGGAATCCGTGCCGATGTCTTGGTTACGAGAACCGAACACCACCTGCCAAAAGACGTAAGAGAAAAGCTGGCACTTTTCTGCAACGTGAAAAAAGGAAATGTAATCGAAAGTGTTGATGCTGAATCAATTTATGATGTGCCGCTGATGCTTCACGCCCAGAAATTTGACGAAGTAGTTCTTGAAACACTTAATTTATCAACAGAGAAAGAACCGGAACTTGAAGGCTGGAAAAACTTTCTTGATAAGCATAAGAATCCGGCCAATAAAGTTGAAATCGCTTTAGTTGGGAAATATACATCCCTTCAGGATTCGTACAAATCAATTGCGGAGGCGCTGACCCATGCCGGTGCTGCAACCGATACCGGTGTGAAAATCCGATGGATTTATTCCGGAGACTTAACTGAAGAAAATATCGGAGATAAATTAAAAGGAATTGACGGTATTTTAATCGCCCCCGGATTTGGCGACCGCGGAATTGAAGGAAAGGTTATTGCGGCGAATTATGCAAGAAGAAATAAAATTCCAACTTTTGGAATTTGCCTCGGAATGCAGATTATGGTAATCGAATTTGCCCGGAATATTTTAGGCTACAAAGAAGCCGATACGACCGAAATCAACAGCCAGACGGCCCATCCGGTTATCAATTTGATGGAAGGCCAAAAAAATGTAACCCACAAAGGCGGGACCATGCGTCTTGGGAACTGGAAATGTAAAATTGAAAAGAATTCCAAAGTATACGAACTTTACGGTGAAGAATTGATCCAGGAGCGCCACCGCCATCGATACGAATTTAACAACGAATACCTTGAAGATTTCGAAAATGGGCATTTCCTTCCGGTTGGGAAAAATCCCGATACAGGACTTGTGGAAATCTTAGAATATGAGAACTTACCTTTTTATATAGGTGTGCAGTTTCATCCGGAATACCGCAGTACGGTAGCCAATCCGCACCCGTTATTTGTAAAATTCATCGAAGCCGCTTATATGCAAAAACAAAATGAACTGATTCATGCAACAGGAAAGAAAATTTGACAAAAACACCATCATTGGGTTTGCCCTGATGGCAATCCTTTTTATCGCTTATTTTTACATCAATCAACCCTCTAAAGAAGAGTTGAAAGAGATTGAAAAGCAAGAGCAGTTAGCACAGCAAAAATTAGAGAAACAGAAAGACAGCCTGGCGCTGGCTCAGAAACAAGAAATGGCACAACCTCAGAATGATTCCATTTCCAAAATAACTGAAGCCAAAGATGCTACTGCCGAAAATTCTAAATTCAAAGTAACGTTTTCCGGAAAAGGAGGTTATGTTTCCGAATTGTTACTGAAAAATTATTCGGCATTTGATTCCGCTGCGCAAAATCATAAAAGAGACCTGTACCTGATTAAGGATGGAAATAACAAATTCAATCTGAAGTTCAAGGACAAATCCGGGAAGGAAATCAATACTTCCGAGCTTGCTTTTACGCCGACCGTTCAAAAAGCTGATTCCGTAACGATCATTACCATGAATGCCCCGCTACAGCAAGGGAACCTGCAATATGTTTATACAGTCGGAACAAATTATACCATAGGTTTTGAAGTGAAATCGGAAGGGATCCGTCAAATTACATCAGATAAAGATTTGAGTGTTGAATGGAACCTGGATGCATTCTCGGTTGAAAAAGGAAGACAGCAGGAAACTTACTGGGCACAAACTTATTACCGATTCAAAGGAACCGATGATGTTGAGTATGAGTTGTTCGGTTCAGATGAATGGGAAGAAAAAGAAAGCATTGACTGGATTGCGTTCAAGCAGCAGTTTTTCTCATCGGTTTTATCATTTGACGAGGGTTTCCAAAAGCCTGTCGGAGGTTCTGTCCCGGTTGAAAAAACAAACCATACTCACAGTAAAAAATATCATTTCACAGCTCTAATGCCAGTTTCGGGAAGTGAACTGAATTATAAAATGCAGTGGGATTTTGTTCCGCTGGATTACAAAATCCTGGCACATGGCCAATATGAAGGAAGGGATTTTGATGAAATCATTCCATTCGGCTGGACAATTTTAGGCTGGATCAACCGTCATTTCTTCCTCAATATTTTCAGCTGGCTTGCTACAACAGGAATGCAATATGGTTGGGTGATTTTCCTTATGACGATTGTAGTTAAGCTGGTTTTGTCGCCTATTATGTACAAGCAATATCGTCAGAGTGCCATGATGCGCATACTTCGCCCCGAATTAAATGAAATAAATGAAAAAAATAAGGGGCAGGACAATGCGATGAAACGCCAGCAGGCAACTATGGAATTGTACCGGAAAGCAGGAGTCAACCCGCTTTCGGGCTGTTTACCGGCACTTATTCAAATCCCGATTTTCTATGCCTTGTTCCGCTTTTTTCCCAACATTATTGACTTGCGCGGACAATCATTTCTTTGGGCAGAAGACTTGACGGCATACGATTCACCAATCTCATTGCCTTCCTGGGTTCCGTTTATGGATGGCCACCTGAGTATTCTGGCGCTTGCCTATATAATTGCAATGGTGATTTATTTCAAGGTTTCCGGGTCAATGGACAGTTTTAATCAACCTGCACAGGAAGGTATGCCCGACATGCGCATCATGAAATACATGATGTATGTTATGCCGTTGTTCTTCTTTGTTTTCTTAAATAATTATGCATCGGGACTTTCCTGGTACTATTTGGTTTCCAACGTTATCAACATTGGGATTGTGATGTTCATCAAAAACGTAATGATCGACGATAAGAAGATCCATGCCAAAATTCAGGAAAACAAAGCAAAACCCAAAAAGCAAAGTAAATGGGGAGCGAAAATGCAGCAATTGATGGAGCAGGCACAGGAAACTCAAAAGCAACAGGAAAAACAGAAGAAAAACAGAAGAAAATAATATTAAGTAGCAATAAAGAGAAAGCCGGAGGAATAAAACTTTTCGGCTTTTTTTATTTTAAATGAATTAAATTTGAAAATCTAAAACAAAGAAAATGGAACATTTGGCGGAAATCTTTATTTTGATAATGCTGGCAACCGTTTTCCTGCAATCGGGAATTGATAAAGTGGTTGACTGGAATGGAAATCTTGGATGGCTGAAAGGTCATTTTGAAAAATCACCTTTCAATGGAATCGTTCCGTTATTATTGTTGATATTGACGATTTTAGAATTAACGTCTGGCGTTACGGCGATTGTCGGTGGTTTTATGCTTTATTTTTCTGGTGATGATTGTTGGGCATTAATTTCAGCGGTTTTATCGGGAGTTACATTTTTGTGTTTATTTTTTGGCCAGCGCCTGGCAAAGGATTATCCGGGGGCACAGACCATTGTGGTCTATCTGATCCCGACCGTTTTCTTGATTTATCTGCTACAGGGCTGATCACAATTCAGCCAGAAAATTTTCTACCGAATCGTAATTTTCCTCCTGTAATTTCTTTTTGAGGCGCATTTTTGTAACACGCACGCTTTGTGGCGAAATGCCAAGAGTAGAGGCCATTTCCTTACCGGAAAGCTTTAACCTTAATAATACCAGTAGCCTGATTTCGGCTTCGGTCAAAGATGTTTTCAGTAATTTGATTTTTGGAAGGAATTCAGGGTAAATAGCACTGAATTTTGTTTTGAACTTTTCCCAGTCATCGTCCGTCAGTATTTTTTGATTTAACAATTGTGCAACCTGAATTTCATTTTTGTCGGATTCAGAAGAAAGCTCCTGCTGAAGTTCATTGATTAATTGGTTTTTTTGTGACAGATCGACGATATAACTGCGCAGTTCTTTCTTTTTGACCTGCAGGATCTTTTGTGAATTCTCCAGTTCCAATTCCAGTTCTTTTTCTTTCATTTTGATCTTGGACACTCTTCTGTAAACGATCAGTGAAACAAAAAGAAGAATAATCATAACAGAAACTACAATCAGCCAAAGGCGATTCTTGGCAATGATCTTTTCCTTTTCCAGGTTTTGAATTCGTAAGCTTTTTACCTCGTTTCCCAGTTTTGCCTGCTCTTCAATCAACTTTTCCGATTGGTTGGCAATAAGGATTTCTTTCTCAAATTCCGCATATTTTTTCTGATATTTCAGGGCCGAATCCGGCTCAGAAAAAGCCTCGTATGTTTCACCTAATTTTCTATACCCTTCACTTATACGGACTTTGCTTTCACTTTCCAATCCTGATTTTAAGCTTTTTACGGCAGAGGAAACGGCTTTGTCTTTTTGTCCTTTGCGTGTATAAATTTCAGCAAGATTATAATAAGTTGCCGCCATTCCGTCCTTGTAGTCAATTTTATTGTAAATCCGGATAGCCTTTCTGTAATTGTCCAATGCGGAATCATTTTGAGACTGGTTTTTAAAAATTTGTCCGTGATTGTTGAAAGCAATTGCCAGGTCCCGTTCGGAATCCAGTTCCCGAAATATCCTGATGGCTTTTTTATTGTTTTCAATTGCTTCTTCATAATCTTTTTGCTCTTTCTGAATGAGCGACTGATTGGTATAAGTAAGGCCGGCCAGTCTTTGGAGGCCTAATTTTTCCGCCAGGCGGTTCGATTCTTTATAGCAATCCATTGCGGACTGGTTATCACCCAACCTCCAGTGAACCAAGCCCAAATTGTTGAGAATATTGGCAATTTGGGTTTCATCATTATTTTCTTTGGCTTTTTGGTAAGCCTTTGAAAAATAGTTCAGTGCTTCCTGGTAATTTCCTTTTCCCCATTGCGCAGTAGCATAATTATTAATTTCATCAATTGTAGCATGCTCTTTTGGAACCGGATAATCGTAATATTCTTCGGAAACTGAAATTCCAGGCACCTGGGTATTTTTGGTATTACAGCTCACCAAAATCAGAATGATCAGGAAACTTATACTTATTCTTTTTACCATCGGATTGTAAAATTAGTAAAACAATCCGCATAAAAAAAGCTGCCCGGAGGCAGCTGTCTGATTAACAAATGAGCTTAAAATAACTAATTATTAATTAATTTACTATGAGTTTTTTGGATTGAGTAAATCCTGAAGCGGAATTCAGCTGATAAAAATAAATTCCTTTGGATAAGCCGGAGAGGTTGATTTCCACATAATGCTCGCCGGAACTGTAATTTTGATTTGCCAGGACTCTGACTAATCTTCCCCGTGAATCATAAAGTTTGACCCGGACTCTTCCTGACTGTGCAATCCTGAATGGAATTTTTGTGAGATTTCCGGATGGATTCGGGTAATTCTGTCCCAGCCAGTTGCCGGAGAATTCTTCCGCACCCGGGTCATTAGTTGCTAAAATTTCGTGCGTGGTTTCAAAGAATTTGATCCCCGAAAAATGACTCATTTCATTTGACATTTGTGACCCGATTAAAAGCCTGCCGTCTTCAAACGGAATTAAATCTCCCGGGTCAAGCGGAGACAATTCATCACCCATGAAAATTTCCTCGTCCATTTCCCCGCCGGAGGAGATTCTCATTATCTTGGCTATAGTGAAAGGTCCGGCGGAATAGTAAATCCTCTTTGGGTTTGTAGTAGAGTATTCCTGATTCAATATATAAACATTATCCAGGTCATCTACATAGAAATCCCGGTAAAATTGAAAATCAGCTGAGTTTCTGTTCCATGACATTTCTCCGTCAGAATTATATTTAACAGCAATTACACGATTAATTTGGGTAGCAATATGGTTGCTGAATCCGGTCACAATAAATCCATTGTCTGAGGTCGGCTTGATTCCGTAAGAGCGAATTCTCCGTCCGGATTCATTGTAAGAATTATCCCAAATTAATTCACCCTCGGGGGAATATTTCATTGTAATCATCTCGCCCTGGTTGATATCAGTTTGGTTTTCTTTCCATCCACTGACGAAAATCTGGTTTTCATCATCAATAAATAGCCCGGTTGCGCCGGAATTCCATCCGCTGATTACCATAGGTTGAATCCAACTCAGCTCTCCTTCTGCATTTACTTTTAAAACAGTAGAATTTACGGTTTGGGAAAAAAATGAGCCGATTCCCGTCTGGCCGCTCAGAATCAAATTTCCCACATTGTCAATACTATCGGAACTAATATAATAAACGTTGTCTTCGTCATTTCCCGATGAGATAAAATTATTCCATAATTCTTCACCGCTTGAATTGTATTTTATGATATTGAAATAAGGCTGGTATTCGGTCTCCGATTCGTGGGAAATTCCCGCGATATACACATTACCATTTTCATCGATCAAAGGATTCAGGTATCCTTCCGGGGAAATCAGGTCTTTCTGGGTTTCCCATATCATATTTCCGTCAGCCGAAACTTTCTGAAGCGTTATTGCAGTTTCCACATCGAACGGATTTGGTGTCAATAATGTGTATATATTGCCTTCTTCGTCCACATTGAAATCAATTCTGCTGGCGGTATATCCATTGTCTGGCGTATAAAGCTTTTCCCAGATGATTTCTCCATCCGGATTATAATTAATCAGGAAGAAATTTTGTAAGACATTTTCTGTTTCGTCAATGGAGATAAAATATCCTGCAACTGCCATGTTTCCGTTTGGCAATGGTAAAGCTTTTGTATAATTAATGTCGCTTGCGCCCATATTGCTGTAAAGTTCATCCCAGGCCCAGTTTGTGTTATCTTCTTCAAACTTCGCAATTTCATAAGCTTCCCCCAGCGAAGTATACCGCGGACTGAAAGTAATGTAAACCGAATTATTTTGATCGATTCCCATTCCGGTCAGACCGCTCAACGAATAAGTTCCGCTTAGTTCTTTTGTGTAATTTTTTTCGAAGTTCAGCGTTCCGTCCAAATTATATTTCCGGATTTGAACAATGTTATCCGTATCATTTTGTCCCCAAATCGAAATCACCGGAAGCGAATTATTCATTTCTAAATGAACATAAGTCCCGATTGCATCACCGTTGATAATTAAATTTTCGCTTTCCTGGACCCAGTTTTGTGTTCCGTCATCTGTGGAATACGACACGAGCGTGCTTCCGCTGAATGGTTCCCAGCTTCGGTGAAGCCCGGCGACGTATAATGTATTTCCCGAAATTTCAAGTTCATATCCTAAGGTTGTGTGATCGGGGTTTTTATAGGTTTTTATCCACAACTCCTCGCCGTCAGTATCATATTTAATTGTGCCGATCAGGCTTTCTCCGGAACTATCGTTAAAAGTTCCTGTCACAAAGCAATTACCGTTTTCGTCAAATTTTACATCAGAAGCAATTGAGTTCGTCGGATTTCCACCAGCATCATATTCGTACTTCTTTTTCCAAAGCAGGTTACCTTCAGCAGAATACTTAATGGTATAATAAACCTGGTACAAATCTTCACTTGCTCCATAGCCTGTAATAACAACATTTCCATTGTTGTCGGTTGCAATAGCATAAGGTTGAATCCAAACGCCCTGCACATCATTCTCATCAATTTTGCTCCATAAAAGCTCTCCGTCGGAATTGTACTTTAAAGTAACATAACCGACATTTTCAGTTGAATCAACGGAATAACTCAAACCACCGATGAGAATGTTGTTTTCACTATCGACCGTTATGGCTTTCGGGTAATCCAACCCGTCATAACCTCCGTCAAAATTTGAACTCCAGATAGTTTCTCCGGTAGATTTATTATATTTTGAAGTACGTATGTCCATATTATCTCCATTCCAGACGATTCCCGAAACTACCGGATTTTCGTTTTCGTCAAGTGTTATCGCATAACCCTGTTCAACCGAAAAATCAACTGTTTCCTCTCTTTTTTCCCAAGCTAATCCTCCGTCCGAATCATATTTGATAGTAAACATATTACCCTGTGGAGAATCAGTATCGGATGAGGTGCCGGTGATGTAAGTATTCCCGTTCGAATCTGTGATGCTGCTGTTGGGGATATTTACGCCCTGGTATTCTTTCTCATAAAATTCAAAATCATCTGCATCTTTTGCATCGATAGATAGATGGATTGTATTGTTTAAATTTAGCTGATTTACACTTTTTACAGCCGGTGAGATTTGAGCTGTAAGAAATGAACCACCTATTAAGATCAGTAAGGTCGAATAAATTTTTCTCATTTGTGATTAATTTTTGTTCAATCCAAATTTAATGGACCTTTCCTACAATCTCTTAATTTAGAGCGTTGACAAAAATGTTGACAATGTTTTGTTAACTCATGGTTTGCGATTATTTTAACCTAAAAATTATAATTTTCAAATCTTCAAATCGCTACGTCTCCAAATTAACTATTTTTACCAAATGATTTCACGACAGACCATAGATACGATTTTTTCTGCTGCGAGGGTGGAAGAGGTTATTGGCGATTTTGTTAGTTTGAAACGTTCGGGGAGCAACCTTAAGGGCCTTTCACCGTTTGCAGATGAAAAGACGCCGTCATTTATGGTTTCGCCGGCAAAGCAGATATGGAAAGATTTTTCATCGGGTAAGGGTGGGAATGTTGTGACATTTCTCATGGAGCATGAGCAATTTACCTATCCGGAAGCACTTCGCTGGCTCGCTAAAAAGTACAATATCGAAATAGAGGAAGACCGAGAACAGACCGATGAGCAAAAAGAAGAATTAAAGCTCCGGGAGAGTTTGTACATCTTAACTGAATTTGCCAAAAAATATTTTGTTGAACAACTGAATGAAACAGAAGAAGGCAGGAATATCGGATTAAGCTATTTCAGAGAAAGAGGATTTATAAAAGAAACCCTTGACAAATTTGAATTGGGATATTCTCCCGCGCAACGGAATGCCTTTACGGAGTATGCCGAAAATAAGGGTTTTGGAAAAAATATTCTTGAAGCATCGGGACTGTCCATTTACAAAGAAAATGAGCAGGGCATAGATCGTTTCCGTGAGCGGGTAATGTTTCCGATCCATAGTTTTTCAGGGCGTATTTTGGGTTTTGGCGGCCGGATTCTGCGAAGCGATGTAAAAGCTGCAAAATATCTTAACTCCCCGGAAAATGATATTTACCACAAAAGCAAAATCCTATATGGGGTATTTCAATCCAAACATGCGATTCTAAAACAAAACGAGTGTCTGCTGGTGGAAGGTTATACCGATGTGATTTCGCTTCATCAGGCAGGGATTGAAAATGTGGTTGCTAGTTCGGGAACTGCTTTAACGCCGGATCAGATTCGTCTGATTAAAAGACTGACTCCAAATGTTACAATTTTATATGATGGAGACCCTGCAGGGATCAAAGCATCTTTCAGGGGAATTGATTTGATTCTTGAACAGGAGCTGAATGTAAAAGTTTTACTGTTTCCTGAAGGTGAAGACCCGGATTCGTTTGCACAGAAACACTCGTCCGAAGAAATTCAAAAATATATTTCAGATAATGCTACGGATTTTATTCGATTCAAAGCCAATGTTTTGCTCGAAGATGCTAAAGGAGATCCTGTTAAAAAAGCAGAATTGATTCGAGATATTATTCAAAGCATCTCATTGATCCCCAATGTAATTCAGCGTGAATTGTATGTTCAGGAAACTTCTAAAATTATGGATGTCCGGGAAGAAGTTTTGTTCAAGGAACTGGAGCAGTCGTTGCAACGTAAACGAAAAGAAAATCAAGCCGGAAAGGAAACAGAAACTAAACCACTCGAAATTGTCAAAGAGGAATTAATTGCGATCAATCCAAAAGAAATTGTAGAAGAAGAAATCGTCAAATTGATCATGCAATACGGCAATCTTGTAATTGAACTGAAAGACGAAAATGGCGAAAATTATGAAACAACCGTAGTGGAAGAAATTATCCATCAGTTTGATGTAAATGAATTATCGCTCGAAAACGAAACTTATCAGTCTATTTTGGAAGATGTAAGGTTGGGGTTTGAAGAGCAGGAGTTGCGCACCGGGGAATTTTTTATTAAAATGTTCGATGAGAAGAAAACCGGAATCGCTTCTGAGGCAATGATGGAAAAGTATGCGCTCAGTCCGAACTGGAAAGAAAAATTAAATATTTATATCAAACCCAAGGAAGACAACGTTTCCAAAGATGTAAACGATACAATCCTGCGTTACAAATCTTTTTATATAGAAGAAAAAATCAAAGAATTTTCTCAATTGCTTTCCGGAGAGGAAATCTCTGGGGAAATAAGAGAAGAGCAACTGGAAAAAATTATGATTCTGACTCAAATGAGGACAAAAATCTATAAAGCACTGAACCGCCTTATTTAATTATTCCAATAAGCTGCATCTTATTACCTGATCGACAATAAGTGAAGATGTGAACCTTCTTCTGGCCTGTGTCAAAGTTGACTGGGCTGCTTCTCTTGATCTGAAATACCCCATAAAGACTTTATAATCAGGAGAAATGTATTCAACATTTGAACGGAATTGAGGAAATAAAGATTTTACTTCGTTTAATTTTTGCTCGGCTTCATTTCGGTCTTTGCTATAAAAAACCTGGACTCTTGCGCCCTGACAGAATTCTTTGATTGTCGTTGGAGGTGGCGGACAATAAGCGTTTTCTTTTTTGGCCATTAATTTTTGAAGAGATTCATCCCATTCAATATTGAGATTTCCGTAATTAGCGGTAACCATTTCAGATTGTGCAAATGAGCAGATTCCCCAAAGTAGCATTAATCCCAAGATACTAAACCTCATCTGATTTCAATTTAATTCAATATAAATCAAACGAAAAATTTCGGGAAAGCGTGTGCTTTAAGAAAACTTTAGAATTTAAATCAGGAAGAAATTACAATGCTTTTCTACACCAAACCCGCCACTGAACAGGGAAGGCGCCCGGATAAGTTCTTTGGATCCTTCTTAAATCGGAAGAAGCAGACTGACGTGTAAAATAATCACCCACCAAGATTCTGTAATCGGGACTGGCATAGATCAGCTCTGGTGTTAAACCGGGGAACTGTCTTGAAAAATCATTTTTCATTTGATTGGCGGCATCGCGGTCTTTAGTATAAAAAATCTGGATCTTATAACCCATAATTTTTTGCTGGGTGGCACATTTATCGGCAGGTGTAAGTTTTTTTGGCGGGTTATAGATGGTTTTATTACATACCAATTTTTCTTTCCCCTTCATCATCTGGGCAAGTTTTTTATCCATATTGATAGACAATCCGCCACCCTTTACAGAATCATTTACAAACCACAAAGTTGTATCGCTTTTTGAGGTCTGGGAAAAGCAATTTACAGCGAGAATCGTAAAAAACAGAAGTATAAAGTTGCGCATGGAGAAAAGTATTTCATAATTTCATGACAAATATAATTCAGAAATTGTATTGTAAAGTGGAAACTTGAAAAAACAAATTTTGACAGCGGTAAATTTGGCTATTGTAATTTACGGCTTGATTTTGTGGAAGTTTGAAACCTAATTTATTTAGAAACGTTTTAAATTAAATAAAATGACAAACTTCATCATCAAAACCTTATGATTTTATTAAGGTTTGAACCTATTTTTGTCGGGTTAAAAGCAAGTTTTAACATTTGTAACAGAACTCAATGTTTAGTTAATGAAGGCACGACCACTTTACAAATTGCGATTCCTGAGTCTGGCTATGTTCCTAGCCGTTTTCTCGTTTTCTTACTCACAAGATGAAATTTCCGGCGATGGTGCCAAAGGTTATGATTTGTTTCAGGCAAATTGTACAGCCTGCCACCAGATTGATGGCCAGTTAATCGGGCCGGAGCTTAGAAATGTAGTTACCCGGGTGAAAGAAGAAGGCGGAGTAGGAAAGGAATGGTTGCATTCCTGGATTAAAGACAACAAAGCACTTCGCGGATCAGGCGATAAGTATGCCAACGAGATTTTCGAAAAATACGGAAAGCAGGAAATGTTGCAGTTTCCTCAATTGAGCGATCAGGATATTGACGACATCTTAACTTATACTTCTAATCCTGAAGCCGGGGAAGAAGCTTTTAAGAAAGCTAAAGCAGATGCTGAGGCCGCCAAGGCAGCTGAAAAAGCAGCAAAATCTTCAGGCGGAGGCGTTTCGACAGGGATCGTTATCGTAGGCTTTTTCATTCTGTCGGTTCTTTTGGTCTGGATTTTAGTGCGGTTGAATGCACTGGTAAAACTGACCAGGGCAGAAGAATTGTCTCGGGAAGATGAAGAATCAGCAGTTTCTTTTGCGGGATTAATGCATAAGTACAACAAGGTGCTGAAAGGCTCATTGGTGTTCTTGCTGTTATTGACATTATTCGGACTTTGGAAATTCTTATTATATATCGGTGTAGATAAAGGTTATCAGCCGGAACAGCCGATTTATTTCTCTCACCAGGTTCATGCTGGCGTACAGGGGATTGATTGCCAGTATTGCCATTCAAGCGCAAAATATGGTAAAGTATCAGGAATTCCTTCACCAAATGTTTGCATGAACTGTCATAAGGTTATCAAGGAATATAAAGGTGATTATTATGAAGAACATCTGGTGGAAAGCGGAAAGTTTGCCAGCGCCGACGAGGTGAAGAAATTCTATACAGGTGAAATCCAGAAAATGTATAAATCAATCGGTTGGGATCCGGCTACGAATAAATATACAGGCGAGCAAAAACCTATTGAATGGGTAAGGATCCATAATATGCCCGATTTTGTTTTCTTTAGCCATCAACAGCATGTTGTTGCCGGTGAGAAAGCAATTTTGAAAGCAATCGCAGACGGAACAATTCCAAATGCAAAAGAATTGAATTTGCCTGAAAACAGTCAGGTTTGTTTTGCCTGCCATGGCGATGTTACGAAAATGGATGAAGTGAAAATGGCTAATCAGTTCATCATGGGTTGGTGTATAGAATGTCACCGCACTACAGAAGTGGATATGTCAAACGAATATAACAGTCAATACTACGCAGAACTTCACGAAAAACTGAAGAAACAGTATGGTGAAGGAACCAAAATTACGGTTGATGCCATCGGTGGTATGGAGTGTGGTAAATGTCATTATTAAAAATTAAAGAAAAGAGGTATAAATGGCTTCTAAAAAGAAATATTGGAGAAGTGTCGAAGAGTTAAACAATCAAAGTTTAACGGAACAATTGGCTTCCAATGAATTTGCAGATCAGATTCCTGTAGAAGAATTCTTAGGAAATGATAAAGCAATGGAAGGAACCCAGACTTCGCGGCGGGACTTTTTAAAATTATTGGGCTTTAGTACGGCCGCTGTTACGCTTGCAGCGTGTGAAGCGCCGGTGATCAAATCCATTCCTTATGTGGTAAAGCCCGAAAGCGTTACGCCGGGAGTACCGACCTGGTACGCGTCTACCATTTTTGACGGATATGATTATGCCAACGTTTTAGTAAAAACCAGGGAGGGTCGTCCAATACGAATCAATACAAATAAGTCCGCAAAATATTTTGCCACAACCAATGCAAGGGTTCAAGCATCTGTTTTGTCGCTTTATGACTCTGATAAGGTAAGAGGCCCTATGCTGAAAAGCGGAAATGGCTTCAAACCGAATTCCTGGGCAAAGCTGGATGAAGAGGTAATATCCAGGATGAAAATGACCGGAGGAAAAAAAGTTATTATTTTGACTTCTTCTTTACCGAGCCCAACAACCAAAAAAGTAATTGCAGATTTTAAAGCAAAATACCCGACAGCTGAACACGTTGTTTATGATGCTGTAAATTATTCGCCTGCATTGGATGCCGCTGAGGAAATATACGGACAGCGTGCTTTGCCGCTTTATGATTTATCTTCGTCCGAACTGGTTGTTTCATTCAATGCCGATTTCTTGGGAGATTACAATGGCGGAGGTTTTGAAGATGGTTATGCAAAATCCCGTAAACCCGGTAAAAATATGCTTCGCCACATCCAGGTTGAAAGTAATCTTTCTATGACCGGAGCGAATGCAGATACGCGTTACCCAATGAAACAATCCGAGGTTTTGAAAACCTTGGCTGAAGTTTACAGAGGATTAACATCGGGAACGACAAATAAAGTTGCTTCTGATATTGTCAAAGAAATTAAATCAAAAGGAAATAAAGCAGTTGTTTTGGCTGACGGTAACAAGGAAGCATTTGCCGTTTGTTATGCAATTAACCAGATCATCGGTTCGGAAGCGGTTTCAAAAACAAAAACAGTTCTTTTAAAAGAATCAAACGATAAGATATTCAACCAGTTTTTAGCTGATGCGAATTCAGGAAATGTCGGGGCATTATTGATGTTCCAGGCAAATCCGGTTTACAATCACCCGAAATCAAAAGAAATTATTTCGGCATTCTCTAAAATCGGATTGAAAGTCGCAATGTCTGAAAAGTTGGACGAAACTGCTCAATATGCAGATGTGATTGCACCGGTTCCGCATATTTTGGAATCCTGGAATGATATTAATCCTATAACGGGGGTTTATTCTTTACAGCAGCCTACAATCCAGAGGATTTTTGATACGAGACAATTCCAGGATTCGCTGCTTACCTGGATGAAAGATACTGTAAATACAGACGTGACACCTGCTGATACTTTGGTTACAAATCAGGATCCGAACAAAGTGGAATTGGTAATGCCGAAAGACTCTTATGTTCAGCCTGCTACGGAATACTACAGTTATCTGAAATCAAATTGGGAAAGTACGATTCTTCCACAATTAGGATATAGTTTCAACCAGGCATTGTACAACGGTTACAACGAATCTGCCGAGACAGCATCATTGACTGCTTCAGGAAGTGCAATGATGGCAGCCGATAAGTTAGCTTCACTGAAAACAAATGAATGGGAACTTCAACTATATACAAAATGTAGTATGGGCGATGGTTCTCAGTCCAACAATCCCTGGCTGCAGGAATTACCGGATCCTATCACAAGAGCTTCATGGGACAATTATCTGACCTTGAATCCGAATGATGCTTCGAAATTCAATATAAAAATTTCCGAAAATGCAAACGTTAAAAACGGACGTATGCAGTTTGACGGAGATTATGTAAATATTACCGCAAATGGAGTGACCCTTGAGAATGTCCCTGTATTTATTCAGCCGGGACAGGCCATCGGAACAGTCGGTCTGGCATTAGGTTATGGACGTACAAAAGGGGGAAAGGTAAGCAATGAGGTAGGAGTAAATGCATATCCGGCTTATATAGACGGAAACTTAAGTGTTACCAACGTTAAAATAAAAAGATCAAACGAAGGCAAAAAGCACGAGTTCGCTTGTATGCAGATGCAAAATACGCTGATGGGGCGTTATGAAATTGCACGTCAGGCAACTTTAGCCGACTATTTAAACAAGCCGGCAGAAGAATGGAACGAACCTGCTGTAATGCCGACATGGAGGGGAACTTCACCTGTAGGGGAAGTTGATATCTGGCGTTCGCACGACCGCTCCTTCGGACCTCATTTTAACCTGTCAGTTGACTTAAATGCCTGTACGGGATGTGGTGCCTGCATCATTGCCTGCCAGGCAGAAAACAATACGGCTGTTGTTGGTAAAGAAGAGATGAGAAGGTCCCGTGATATGTATTGGTTGAGGATTGATCGTTACTATTCAGATGTTACCGATAATACACTGACTCAAAAAGTTGCTTTGGAAGAAGATGATTTGACCGAAGCAGGGCAATATAAATTACTGATCAAACCTGAAGCTGAAAATCCGGATGTGATTTTTCAGCCGATGATGTGTCAGCACTGTAATCATGCACCTTGTGAAACAGTTTGTCCGGTTGCGGCAACTTCACACGGCCGCCAGGGGCAGAATATGATGGCATACAACCGCTGTGTTGGAACCCGTTATTGCGCGAACAACTGTCCTTACAAAGTAAGACGTTTCAACTGGTTCAACTATGCTTTAAATGACAAATTTGATTTCAATATGAATGACGATTTGGGTAGGATGGTATTGAACCCAGATGTGGTTGTCCGTTCACGTGGAGTGATGGAAAAATGTTCTTTCTGTATTCAGGATACACAAGCGGCGATTTTGAAAGCGAAGAAAGAAGGCAGAAGAGTGACCGATGAGGAATTCAAAGATGCTTGTTCCTGCGCTGCGGCTTGTGGAACAGGGGCAATGGTATTTGGTGATGTAAATGATGATGCGAGTGATGTTAAAAAACTAAGCGAAGACCACAGGGTTTACAGGGTGATTGAAGAGTTGGGAACAAAACCTAACGTTTTCTACCACGTAAAAATTAAAAACAGAGAGGAAGCAAAAGCTTAAGTATAATTAAGAAACAGTTAGAAAGAAATATGTCACATTACGAATCACCGGCGAGAGAGCCCTTAATTATAGGACATAAGACTTACCATGATATTTCAGTGGACATTGCAAGGCCAATCGAACACAAATCAGGTAAATTATGGTGGATTGCATTCAGCATTGCCCTGGTCACTTTTTTGTATGGCTTGGGGTGTATTGCTTACACCATTGGAACCGGAATAGGAGTTTGGGGGTTAAACAGAACCATTGGCTGGGCTTGGGACATCACTAACTTCGTATGGTGGGTAGGTATCGGTCATGCCGGAACTTTGATTTCAGCGGTACTATTACTTTTCCGCCAGAAATGGAGAATGTCCATTAACCGCTCTGCAGAAGCGATGACTATCTTCGCAGTTGTTCAGGCGGCTTTGTTCCCGGTTATCCATATGGGACGTCCGTGGGTCGGATATTGGGTTTTTCCTGTTCCGAATAACTTCGGTTCGTTTTGGGTGAACTTTAATTCTCCGTTGTTGTGGGACGTGTTTGCGATTTCGACTTATTTCTCCGTATCGGTGGTATTCTGGTACATGGGACTGATCCCTGACTTTGCCATGATCCGTGACCGTGCGACAAAACCATTCTCTAAAAGGATTTATGGAATCCTGAGTATGGGTTGGGGCGGAAAAGCAAAACACTGGCAACGGTTTGAAGAACTATCACTTGTCTTGGCAGGTTTAGCAACCCCGTTGGTATTCTCTGTACATACCATTGTATCCTTTGACTTTGCCACCTCGGTAATTAAAGGATGGCACTCAACAGTATACCCGCCATATTTCGTTGCAGGTGCGATTTTCTCCGGATTTGCCATGGTACAGACCTTATTGAGCGTAATGCGTAAGGTAATGCATCTGGAAGATTATATTACACGCCAGCATATTGAATTGATGAATATCGTAATCATCGTGACAGGAGGTATGGTTGCGGTGGCTTATATGACGGAATTCTTTGTCGGATGGTACTCAGGAAGCCGTTATGAAGACTTTACTTATTTTTCTCCGGGTGCAGCCGTAGGACCATACTGGTGGGCATTTTGGGCATTGATTGGCTGTAATGTGATTATACCTGGATTGTTGTGGATCAGGAAAATCAGAAGAAGCTTCTTCTGGACATTCGTAATATCAATCGTAGTAAATACAGGTATGTGGTTCGAGCGTTTTGATATTATCGTTATCAACTTATCCCGGGACTATATACCGTCGGGTTGGACAATGTTTATGCCGACATTTGTAGATGTGGGTATTTTCATTGGAACAAACGGATTCTTCTTTGTGTTATTCCTGTTGTACGCACGTACATTCCCTGCGATTGCACAAGCGGAATTAAAAACAATTTTGAAATCATCTGGCGAAAGCTACAAAAAACATCATACAGAAGACGACCATCATCATGAGCACTAAAACAATATATGGCCTTTACGGTGACGATGACGATTTGTTGAAAGCGGTGAAAACTTTTAACAAAGAAGGAATTGCAATAAAAGAAGTGTACACGCCGTTTCCTGTCCATGGCTTGGACAAAGCATTAGGGTTGAAAAAAACACGGATTTCAGACATTGCTTTTTTCTATGGATTATATGGAACTACTTTGGCATCTACTATGACGTGGTTTATGATGAATCATGACTGGCCGCAGGACATTGGAGGTAAACCTTCATTTAGCTGGATTGAGAATATGCCGGCGTTTGTTCCGATCATGTTCGAGTTAACTGTATTTTGTGCAGCTCACTTGATGTCTTTAACATTCCTGATCCGTAATAAACTATACCCGGGAGCAAAGGCACAAAACCCAGACCCCAGGACAACAGACGACAAGTTCTTAATGGAGATTGAATCTTCCGATATAGACAGGATCAAAGAAGCATTTATCAGTACGGGAGCCGAAGAAATTACAGTTAGAGATTTAAACCCGGTAGAACAGGATTAATATGAAAAGAGGATTAGTATATTTATTGTTAATTGGTGTTGCATTTTCACTGAATTCTTGTTCAGGAAAGAAAACAAGTCCAACTATCGTTTATATGCCCGATATGTATTATCCGGTTGCATATGACCCGTATATGGAAGCTGACTTCGGGTACTGGCCTGAAAGAAATGACGAAAAATCAAACGTACCTTTGTTTGCCGAACATAGAAATATGACTGCATTGTGGCCTGCCGAAGGTTCAGTACCACATACAGATGAACAAATGATTTTACCTTGGGAATTGAAAAATACCCTGGAAGATTATAACAAATCTAAAGCCATCACAACTTCACCATTAGATCCTGCAAACCGCAAAAAGGATTTGGAAAGAGGAGAAAAGTTATACGGACAGACCTGCGTTGTTTGTCACGGCGAAGCCGGAGACGGGCAAGGTTCGATTGTTCAGACAAAGGCATATTCGGGAGTTCCTAATTACAAAGACCGTGAAATTACGGTCGGATCAGTTTACCATGTTATAATGTACGGTAAAAATGCGATGGGGCCTTACGCTTCTCAATTTACTCCGGTTGATCGTTGGAGAGTTGCGGAATATGTAATTAATTTAAGAGCTAAAAATTTACAGGCGGCTACAGCTGCACCTGCAGAAGCAACATCCGCAGAAGCACCTGCCGGAGATAATCAATAATTAAGGAAAGAAGAGAATCATGCAATATAGTTTTTCACCAAGATTAAAAATGGCTTCATTGATCCTGATCGCAGTAGGGGCTGTGATTTATGGAATTGGATTATTTCTCAATATTCAGGATCAGAATGACCCTCATTTTATTGAAAATATGGTCAATGAGAATCCGGAAGCTTTTTATGGAGAATTCCAATCTGCCGAATTTCAGCACTTCAATCATAATGAAAAGGCGCATGAAGAACATATGCACCATTTAGAAAATCAGCTGGCAAACCGCCCTTGGGCGGCCTTTTTGGTTCCGTCTTATTTATTTTTGGGAATTGGCGGCGCAGCATTGTTTTTTCTTTGCGTTCAATTTGTTGCTAATGCAGGATGGTCTATGGTTGTGAGCCGTGTGATGGAAGGAATTACAACTTTTATTCCTGTGGGAGGAATTTTGATTTTGATCATCATGCTGGGTGCGGCATTTCACGGAAATCATCTATATCACTGGATGGATACCTCTTTAATCGATCCTGCCGGAGAAAATTATGACAAATACATTGCTACCAAATCGAAGCTGTGGTTAAATATACCGGGATGGTTAACCCGTAGTTTCCTGTATATTGTACTTTGGACAGGTTTTATGGTTTGGATTAAGAGAACAACCAAAAAATTGGACGAAGCAAATGGCGATAGGAAAGTTTACAGCAAGCTATATACACGTGCGGTACTGTTTGTAGTTGTGTTTGCATTGACAACACCGGCTATGGCCTGGGATTGGATTATGTCACTTGACCCGCACTGGTATTCGACCTTGTTTATGTGGTACGGAATGGTGAGCTACTTGGTTTCTTCAGTGGCAACCATGGCTATTATTTCTATCTACTTGAAAAGAAAGGGTTCATTGCCATTATTCAATGATAACCATCAGCATGATTTAGGAAAATATATGTTCGGGTTCAGCTTATTATGGACATATTTATGGTTCGCGCAGTTCATGCTTCAATGGTATGCTAATATTCCCGAAGAGGTTCAGTATTTTCAGCAGCGTATGACGCAATACACGGGTTATTTCTGGATGCTGGTAGTAAACTTCGTAGCAGTATTATTAATCATGGTAAGTTCTGGGATCAAAAGAAAAGCAACGTTAGTGTTTGTAATGGGATTGGTAATCATACTTGGACATTACTGGGATTTCTATAACCAGATTATGCCTGCCGCGACCGGGGCATTCCATAATTTGGGCTTCCTTGAGATCGGAGCATTGATGTTCGTTGCCGGATTGTTTGTATTTGTTGTGTTTGAATATGGTATTAGCAAATTGAACCTGGAAGCAAAAGGACACCCTTATTTCCACGAATCAAAAATTTATGAATATCCGTTTTAAATGAATCGTACATTGAGGTATCCCGAAATGTAACTTATAGAAAAACAGAAAGGAATTCAGCAATGAGTTCCTTTTTTGCTTTGAAATGGTTAATTAAGGAGGGCAAACGGTTGTGATAAAGATAAAAATCAGTTTTTTTAAGAATTGAAAAATCAATACATTTGCGCTACAAAAAAACAGAAAATGGCAGTTTTAGTAAATAAAGATTCAAAGATAATCGTACAGGGCTTCACCGGAAAAGAAGGAACTTTCCATGCGGAACAAATGATTGAATACGGAACCAACGTAGTTGGAGGAGTAACTCCGGGCAAAGGCGGAACCGAACATTTGGGAAAACCGGTTTTTGATACTGTGGAAGATGCGGTGAAAAAAGCGGGAGCCGATGTAAGCATTATTTTTGTTCCGCCTGCATTTGCTGCCGATGCGATCATGGAAGCTGCCGACGCAGGAATTAAAGTAGTTATCTGTATTACGGAAGGAATCCCGGTTGCCGATATGGTGAAAGCGCAGGCCTATGTTGATGAAAGAAAAGTAACTTTGATTGGGCCGAACTGCCCGGGTGTCATTACGGCTGATGAAGCAAAAGTGGGAATCATGCCGGGTTTTGTCTTCAAAAAAGGAAAAGTAGGAATTGTTTCCAAATCAGGAACTTTGACATATGAAGCGGCTGATCAGGTTGTAAAAGCCGGATATGGAATTTCAACGGCCATCGGAATCGGGGGTGACCCGATTATCGGAACGACTACCAAAGAAGCTTTGGAATTATTTATCAACGACCCCGATACGGAAGCTGTCGTTATGATTGGCGAAATCGGAGGGCAGCTGGAAGCCGAAGCTGCAAGATGGTACAAGCAGAGTGGTTCTAAAAAACCCGTTGTCGGGTTTATTGCCGGGCAAACTGCACCGAAAGGACGTACTATGGGGCATGCGGGAGCAATTGTTGGAGGAAAGGATGACACCGCTCAGGCAAAAATGGCTATTATGAAAGAATGCGGAATCAATGTTGTGGATTCTCCGGCTGAAATTGGTGTTACTGTTGCCAAAGTTTTAGGATAAATTAAGATACAAGTTATAAAGAACCCGGAAGCTGATTTCGGGTTTTTTTATAGAATTAAAACAAACAGAAGTCACTATATTTGTTTTCTAAATCCAACCTATTATGAAAAAGAAATTGATTTTAACATTACTTACCGGGTTTCTTTTAATCCAAACCTCAGAAGCGCAGATCCGTTTCGGTGCAAGAGGAAGCGCAAGTATTTCAAACATTACGGTAGCACACTCAACCTCAAAATCCCGGACAGGATATCAGATTGCGGCTTTGGGATTAATCCCTATAGATAATAATGACCAGTTCTATTTTCAGCCGGAAATAAATTATTCCGCACAAGGAGAATATAATGTTCATGCGGGTCCGGATGGAAGTATAGATCAGAAAACATTCTTAAGCTTTATCAATGTTCCATTGAACATAAAAGCATATTTGTCTGAAGCCGAAAGTGAGTTTTTTGCCGAATTTGGTCCATATCTTGGATTTAAGATAGGGGAAAACATCGAGAAATTTGATTTTTATACAGAACCCGATAATGAAGAGTATTCTTCATTCGATTTTGGTCTGGGATTAGGATTTGGTTATAGCTTTAACCGTGAGCTGGAATTATCGGTGCGTTATTCTTATGGTTTTGTAGACCAGGTTAAGCACGAAGCGGCGAATGACAATAACCATACTTCTATATTAAATTTTGGTGTAAGCTATATTTTTTATTAAGCCAAACAAGGTCGATTATATAAAGTAGCTTTGTTAAATTAATTCATCGGAATGATTTTTGTGGTAACTTTAACCGTAAAATTCACAAAAATGAAATTCTATCCTATATTAATGCTGATGATTGCAGGTATGTTTTTTACTTCCTGTAATACTGTTCGTGTGACATATGATTATGACAGGGCGACGGATTTTAATATTTATAAAACCTTTAATTTTCATCAGAAAGGAATTGACAAACTGGAACTGAATGATTTGGACAAACGAAGGATTTTAAGTGCCATTGAAGCTCAAATGACAGCAAAGGGATTTACCAAATCAGAAACTCCCGATTTATATATTAACGTTTTGGCAAGCTCCAAAGAAAAGATTAATATAGATAATGGCTATTATGGCGGTTATTGGGGACCTTATTACGGCGGTCCGTCCCGAGTATATCAATACACATCTGGCACTATTATTTTAGATATAATTGACAATAATAGAAATATACTTATCTGGCAAGGAGCGGGAAGCGGGTTGAATGTTTCCGACTTAGACACAAAAGCGGATGATATTCCAAAGGCTGTAGAAGAAATTATGGCTAAATTTCCACCACCTGCAAAAAAATAAAAATGAATAAAAAATCCGAACTTCAGAGTTCGGATTTTTTGTGTTCCAAAATATTTGATGTCATTCCGGTGAATAAGGAATCTTGAAGAGTTCCTTTCAAAATAAATCAATTAATCACTCCTGATCCGATTAATTCCTCATCGAGATACCATGCAGCAAACTGACCTTCTGTAATTGCCGATTGCGATTTTTCAAACTCAATATAAAGACCTTTTTCAGCTTTGTGAAGAATGGTTTTTTGCAAAGGTTGACGGTAACGGATTCTGACCATAGCTTCCATCGTTTCATCAGTATTTAATTTCAAATCTTCCCTAACCCAGTGAATTTCATCTTCCTGAATGTACAATGCTTTTTTGAACAGTCCGGGATGAGACTTCCCTTGTCCTGTGTAAATGATGTTTTCTTTAACATCGGTATCAATCACAAACAAAGGCTCCTCTTTCCCACCTATGCCTAAGCCTTTACGCTGACCTTTGGTAAAATAATGCGCGCCGTCATGTTTTCCCACAACTTTTCCCAATGATTTATCATACGAAACACCTTTCACTTCATGTGCCAGCTCTTCCCATTTGGAGAAGAATTGTGGTTTTTCTTCTGAATAAACAGAAAGATTTTGAGAAATTTCTATGATTTCTCCTGTTTTTGGTTTCAATTGCTGCTGCAGAAAATCAGGCAAGCTTACTTTTCCGATGAAGCATAAGCCCTGCGAATCTTTTTTATCGGCCGTTACCAAATCTAATTCTTTAGCAATCCGGCGCACTTCGGGCTTTTCCAGTTCACCAATCGGGAACAAAGCTTTGCTTAATTGTTCTTGGTTGAGCTGACATAAAAAGTATGACTGATCTTTGTTTTTATCCCTTCCGGCAAGAAGCCGATAAATTTTCCCATTCTCAGTTTCAATTTCTTCACGGCGGGCATAGTGGCCGGTTGCTACGTAATCAGCCCCCAGTTCCATCGCCGTTTTCAAAAATATATCGAATTTTATTTCACGGTTGCACAAAACATCCGGATTGGGCGTCCGCCCTTTTTCATATTCTGCAAACATATAATCCACGATGCGTTCTTTATACACATCGCTTAAATCAATGACCTGAAATGGAATTCCTAATTTTTCGGCTACCATCAGCGCATCGGCACTATCCTCCACCCACGGGCATTCATCTTCCAAAGTCACGGAAGCATCGTTCCAGTTACGCATGAAAAGACCGATTACATTGTAACCTTGCTCTTTTAAAAGATAAGCTGCCACGCTGCTGTCCACACCGCCCGATAATCCAACTACGACTGTTTGCATGGTGCAAAATTACATTAAATTGCAGTTTAAAGTTTACGATTTCAAGTTTAAAGTTTGATGAAGAAATAGATTTGATTTATTTCAAATAGATTTAAATAATTCAAAATTTAAAATTGACTTCATCGGCTGCGAAGCGCTGAATATCTTTAATTAAAATAGCAAATCACGGCCAAATAAACTCCACCGTTTTCTTCACACCTTCATGCAGGCTTAGGTAAACGGGACAAGTTAAAGCGGCGCGTTCAAGAATAGTTCTCTCTTTTTCATCATAAGAATCCTGACCATTTACCACAACTTTTACTACGATTTCTCCTATTTTGCGCGGATTTGCCATCATGATTTTGGTGATTTCACATTCCGTTCCGAGAAGTGAAATGCCACGTGGTTCGGCAGACATCGCCATTATCGAAATCATACAGCTTCCGAGTGCAGTCGCAACCAGATCGGTAGGAGAAAAGCGTTCACCTTTCCCGTTATTGTCAGTCGGGGCATCGGTTTCGATTTGCGTTCCGGATTGTAGATGAACCGCTTCGGTTCGGTATTCGCCTTTGTAAATTATTTTGGATGTCATTTTTATAGTATTTAATGTATAATTGTAAATTGTATAATGCTTTCCGAAAATTCTCCCTTCGAAGGAGGATTTTACGAACTAAAAAAACCTGAAGATTTTAGCTTAATTCTTGTCAAAACCTTTTTGGTATAAAGTGGAAAATCAGCATTCTGGATCCAGCCGTAATAGCCCATGTCCTTTTCAAAGACTTCTGTTACCTTTTGCCCTTTGTATTTTCCGAAATTAAAAATCTCATCTCCTTTATCATTGATTCCGATCATTCCTGCCAGATCTGCCGTTTGACGTTGAGTCGTAAATTCACTCAGAAATTTCATGTCGTTTTCCAGGTCATCGTATCGTTCGATCTGCGCTTTGAAAATTTCATAAGTCGCTTCCACGTCAGCCGCTGCCGAATGCGCATTTTCCAGGGTTTTGTCACAATAAAATTTATAAGCCGAAGTCAAATCCCGAGGTTCTTTTTTGAAGAATATAACCTGAACATCCACCAAACGATGTTTATCCAAATCGAAATCGAAATCATTTCGCAGAAATTCTTCTGCCAAAAGCGGAACGTCAAAGCGGTTGGAATTATAGCCGGCGATATCTGAATCTTTCAGCATATCCCAGATCTGCGGAGCAATTTCCCGAAAGGTGGGTTCATTTGCTACATCTTCATTTGAAATTCCGTGAACGGCAGTTGCTTCCCTGGAAATTGGTATTTCAGGATTTACGCGCAGTGTTTTACTTTCTTTATTTCCGTTTGGATAAACCTTTAAAACCGAAATTTCTACAATTCGGTCTTTTCCTACATTGATTCCGGTGGTTTCCAGGTCAAAAAAGCAGATGGGTTTGTGTAGATTAAGCATTGATGATTTTTTTTCTGAATATAATTGAGGTAATAATGTATAACAAAATGATAAACGGCACCGCATTCATTTGAAACACTATCAAAAGAATTACGCTGATAATTAGGAATACATATTTATAATGATTGTCTTTCCATGCAAATCCTTTAAATTTAAAGGAAAACAAGGGGATATTGGAAATCAAAAGCCAACAGGAAAGAAGGGTAATTCCGATTAAGGCATACAAATCATATTCGGCTGAAATGATAAATCCGTTTTGGTTTTGAATCCAGAAAAGTGAAAATATCAAAATAGTGTTTGCCGGTGTTGCTAAACCTTTGAAATAGGTAGATTGCTCTGTATCCACATTGAACTTTGCTAATCGTAAAGCGGAGAAAACGGTGATAAGTATTCCTAAAAATGGTAAGTAACCATAATGAACGATAGAAGAATCATCAATTAAAATCATCATTATAAATCCCGGAACGACTCCAAAAGTCACCATATCTGCCAATGAATCCAACTGAATACCAATTTCAGAATTAATTTTTAAAGCTCTTGCAATCATACCATCTAATAAATCGAATAAAAGAGAAATCCCCAAAAGAATTAATATAAATGAAAAGAATCTGGAATCATCAAGTTTTCCATTGGATAGGCTTAAGCATATTAAACATCCACAAAACAAATTCCCCAGAGTCAATAAGTTAGGTAACGTAAAAAGTTTCATATCACATTAATTATACGCTAAGTACACTTCGCAAAACGCAGAACGGATACTGCGAAGATAAGAACAAAACCAACGCAATAAAAAACAAGATTTTGTGTTTTAAAGAAAACATTCGATTTTTGCCAACTCAATTGTCAACTTTGAAAATAAAAATAACAATCATCCTGCTTCTCGCAACGGTATTTAGTATTGCCCAGGCAACCAGGAAATACTCCAATGAATTCCTGAGCATCGGGGTAGATGCACGGGCCTTTGCAATGGGGAATGCGATTGTGGCCAATGTGGGCGATGTGAATGCTGCTTATTGGAATCCGGCCGGTCTGACCGAAGTCTGGGACGATTGGCAAATCTCAGCCATGCATGCCGAGTATTTCCAGTCCATCGCGAAATATGATTATCTCGCAGCAGCAATCCCACTGGAAAACAATGCCACCGTGGCTATAGCTGCATACAGGTTTGGAGTAGATGATATTTTAAATACAACACAGCTGATAGACAGTCAGGGAAATATAGATTATGACAGGATTAGTAAATTCTCCACAGCAGACTATGCACTGAGTTTAAGCTATGCCGGATATTTTCTTGGAAATTCAGACATTGCGGTTGGGGCCAATGCAAAGATCGTTTACCGCCATATCGGAAAATTTGCCAATTCCTTTGGCTTTGGTATTGATTTAGGGTTTCAGTACAGGACACAGGATGAATTCACCTTTGGACTTATGGCACGTGACATTACCACGACCTTCAATGCCTGGAGCATCAATGAAGATGAGCTCAATACCATTACGGTCACAGAGCCCGGAACAGGAAACCAGCAGACCGTTAATGAGCTTCCTGAAGAAAACATAGAATTAACGTTGCCTAAATTGCAGTTTGGTGTAGGAAAGAATTTTAAGATCAATGATAAATTCAATGTTTTGGGAGAAGTAGACCTGAACTTTCAATTTGCACAGACCAACGACTTAGTTTCCACCAGCGCCTTGAGTTTTTCACCCTCATTAGGGTTTGAAGTCGGTTATGACAATATGGTTTTCCTGCGTGGCGGCGTAAACAATTTTCAGTTTGAAACGACCTTTGACGATAAGAAGGAAATGACTTTCCAGCCCAACATCGGCGTCGGATTCAAATACCACGGCATCTCTGTTGACTATGCTTTGACCGATGTTGGCGACCAAAGTATTGCCCTTTATTCAAATATATTTTCCGTTAAAATCGACTTGAGCGAATTTTAATAATTTATTTTTGGGCGCCGGTTCGGGCTGGCGGCACTCGCTTTTTTGTTACACTCCGTTTCACAAAAAGAGCTTAGACAAATGCCTTCATCCCGGGCGCGGTTAGGTTATTTCAACAAAGTTTTACTTAAATTATCACAGGCCGTAAAGAAAATTTACTACTCAATGCTTTGTAACTAAGCAAATTGAAGACAATCTAAAAAAAGGGATAAAAAGATTTGGAATAGATGGAAAAAAGGGGTTATCTTTGCGCTCCTTTACGGGATGTATTAAGGGGCTTTAAGCGGAAGGTTTAAAGTAATTGAAATGGAG
>Ga0182737_1000538_pt1 | contig 51976 bp, 50 predicted proteins | sample eDN5th30CBELigOP_FD_128878 | JGI IMG/M metagenome (GOLD analysis project Ga0182737, IMG submission 128878) | Enriched Organic Plus compost microbial communities from Emeryville, California, USA - eDNA 5th pass 30_C BE-Lig OP (version 2) (version 2) ...
ACTTATGGAAAGCATTGAAGACTATCCTCAATATTCCGGCATTCGAACGTTTGGCAAACAAGAGCTGACAAACCTATTTCACGAAAATAATCTTTTGCCAAAGTTTTACTATCCTTTCCCAGACTATAAACTCCCGAATACTATTTTTTCGGAAGATTACGAGCCCGGTATACACACTCAAAATCTACCCTATGGGTTATATCCTACACGTGCATTAGATCAAGAACGAGAGTATGTGTTTCGGGAACAGTTGGCTATCAGAAGCTTTGCAAACAATAAGCTGTATGGCGAATTCGCAAACTCTTTCCTTGTAGTCGCCAGTGCTAAAGGTGGCAAGTCGCCAAGCCAACCGGTTTTTGCCCGCTGCTCAACGAAACGCAAAGAACCGTATCGCATCATAACTAGGATATATAGGGATCAATCGGGCGAATTTTATGTAAGCAAATCGCCATGCAAGGCTCAAAACCGAGATCACCTGAGCCAGATGGCAAAAACTGAGAATAAACTAAAGGCAATCAAGCCCGGCTTTCACGTATGCCCGGTCGCACGCGACACGGAAGGCACCATTGGATTTAAGTACGTCGACGGCATTAGCTTGGACAACGTATTAACGGAGAATATACTTAATAAAGACTACGACGGTTTTGCAAAGCACCTAGATCAATTCATACATAATCTTGAAAAACTACCGTCTAAAACTCTAGTACCATCAAAACAAGAAGGTTTTGCAGAAGTTCTCGGTAACTACAGTCACAAAACTGAGGCGTGCATAACAAGTGGGTTGCTAGATGTTAATTTTGATAACTTTATTATTGATGACGATGGTAGGCAGTGGCTCATAGACTATGAATGGGTGTTTGATTTTGCCATACCTAGACGCTTTCTAATCACTAGAGCTCTTTTCTACTTCTTTGCTCAGAAGCAGCAACTGCTTGTAGGCGCCATAAATAAAGACAATACCGCGATTCGCCTTAGCGAAAGTGTTATCGTACCAGAAGTCATTTACAAAAAATACAAAAAATACTTCCAAGATTTAACTACTTTCAGCAAGATGGAGTCCGCACTTCAGACATACGTTATTGGGCATGCCAACACTATGAGGTTCCACAAACAACCTGAGCTGCTTAGTGAAGATACTTCATCGCATAATATCGAAAGCTATTTGCAGCGCATTCATAATCTTGAAAATAATAACCGAGAATATAGCCAGCTAATAAAAGCTCAGCAGGATAGTATTAATAACTTAAGTAGTGAGCTGTTGGATATTAAACGATCTAAGGCCTGGAGGCTGGTGAGTAAGGCACGAGGCGTAAAAACGTTAATTTCCCGGCGTTGACGTGACCGTAAGCTTATGTTTTGGGTGAGCAAGTGAATGCTCCATTGACCTACCCGCGATACCAAAGTCCTGTATCTCCTCTACTCTTGAAAATGTTGTTGACCTATCACTATTTGCAATTGCACAGGAGATGAGATAGGTTCCGTTTGTATATATATTCTCGATTTCAAATGTCGCTGTTATTGTCTCCCCTTTTTCAATATCTCCAATCGTCTGATTCATTTCTTTGGTGTTAGTAGCGAAGACAGTTCTACCTTGCTGGTCCTGAAAAGTGAGTCCGATTACCGGCTGATCGAGCTTATTGTTCGCTTCAATTTGAATATTTACTTCTATATCTTGGTCGGGTCTAAAGATCTTTTTCTTCTTTTTCTCGTATGATGTCCAGACTTTGATGATTTTCGCCTCGCCATTTCCCCACCTTTTTTCATCCACAACCTCTTTTTCCTGTTGTCGAGCAGCGGTAGTCTCAAGGTGGCTGATATTTATTTCGGTGTATTTTTTTGCAACTTTTGAAATCGGTCCAATTACCACGTCTTTTCCATCGTGCAGCAATAATCCACTCGTGCAGTAGTTTTTAACGACGGTCATATCGTGTGATACTAAAATTACCGTCTTAGCCTCTTTTTTAAGCTGAGAAAAATAGTTATAGCACTTGCGCTGAAAATTTTCGTCACCTACCGCGAGCACCTCATCAAGCAACAGAATATCGCTATCTGCCCGGATTGCTATGGAAAAGGCAAGACGAACTTGCATACCAGAAGAGTAATTTTTTAGCTTCTGATCCATGAATCGCTCTAACTCTGCAAACTCAACAATCTCATCGTACATGTCTTCCATTTCGGAACGAGAAAACCCAAGCAGAGCGCCATTCAAAAAGACATTCTCTCTGCCTGTAAGTTCCGGATTGAATCCAACACCTAGTTCAATAAATGGCGTAAGTTTACCATTAATTTTAATGTCCCCTTCATTCGGCGCGTATATTCCTGCCAGCAACTTCAGTAGTGTACTCTTACCACTACCGTTTCTGCCGACTATGCCAAAGAACTCTCCTTTTTTTATCTCAAAAGAGATGTTATCAAGTACCTTCTGTGTTTCATATCCCTTCATATATTTATTGAAGTTAATAAAGGCACTTTTCATTGAAGTATGCTTCTCGTGCGGCAACTTAAATGTCTTTGAAACAGAATCAACTTTGATCGCAATATCATCCATTTTATATATTCTCCGCAAAATATTTGGATTCTCTCTTGAAATACAATAGACCGCTCACCAATACAAGAATCACGATAATGAATGGAATTAGCATATACCAGCCACCTTCAAACACACCGTAGATCGTGGCAGTTTCGTGCGTAACAACGCTATACCGAGCATCCTGGATAGCTTGAGCCATAGGATTCATGAGTAGAAGCTTTTGAAAAGTTTCATTCGTTATCATTGCAAGAGGGTATAAAATCGGCGTCAGGTAAAATCCCGCCTGCATGATAACTTCCCATATATAGCTAACGTCACGGTACTTTACGAATGCAGCCGACAAGAAGAGCGAAAGTCCGAGTGCAAATAGATAGATCTCGAATAGCACCAGGGGCAACCATATGAGGCTAGCCGAAACTTCCACTTTGTTCAATATCACAAATACAGCAATAACAAGCAGATTTAATACTAGGTTAATTAAGGCAGATATACTGGCAGAAAACACTATCATCCAACGTGGAATACGTATTTTACGGATAAGGTCGCCACGACCAACAATCGAACCAAGTCCCTGACTTGTTATCTCGGCAAAAAAATTCCACAGCACAATACCAAGAAGCAGGTATACAGGAAAATGTGACACATCACCACCAATGCGGAGGAACTTCACGAATACCACATACAGAATCGCAAAAAGGAGGAGCGGGCGCAGGAGCGACCATGCGTACCCAAGTACCGACCCCTGATACCTGAGCTTGAAATCAGTCCTCACCAACTCACTGAGCAAAGCTCTGTTTTGCTTCGAGATATATTGTTTCATTGACTTAGGATATTATAGAGGAATATGGTCAAGGCGTCGACTTCCAACGTAGCTGTCGTGATTCCGAATTGGAATGGGAAAGATGATCTGCCAGCTTGCTTAGATTCTTTGCAGGCACAGAGTCTCGTGCCGCATATCATTGTCGTTGAGAATGGGTCGACTGATGGTTCTGCAGAATTAGTTACAAAGAAATACCCGTACGTGACACTGTTGCCGCAGTCAAAAAACCTTGGATTTGCAGGCGGTGTTAATGTCGGTATCACGTATGCGCTCGAGCATGATTTTGAGTATATTGCGCTATTTAATAACGACGCGGTGGCGGATAGGGACTGGCTGAAGGAGCTTATGCACGCGCTGGCTGAAAACCCAAAAGCCGGGATTGCAACCTGCAAGTTAATTAGCTTTGACAAAAAACACCTCGACAGCACCGGGGACCTTTACACAGTTTGGGGGCTGCCGTATCCGCGTGGCCGCGGCGAGCAGGTTAGCGACACATACGATAAACAAACTGAGATATTTGGTGCCAGCGGTGGAGCAAGCTTGTACCGCGCATCAATGCTGCAGCGAGTCGGCTTGTTTGACGAGAAATTTTTCGCATACTACGAAGATGTTGACATCAGCTTCCGGGCCCAAATAGCAGGATGGAAAATTGTCTTCGCGCCAAAAGCTATCGCCTACCATAAAATAGGTGCCACCAGCAGCCGCATCAAAGGCTTCGCGACCTACCAGACCATGAAGAACCTGCCAATGATATTTTGGAAAAATGTTCCGTGGAGCCTGGTGCCAGTCGTACTACCAAGGCTCCTCATTGCATATTGGAGTATTATGGCCAGTTCGATACTGCAAGGTCGCGGCTGGCCAGCATTCAAAGGCCTCTTGGTACATTTAAAAAACCACCCCCATATCTTCCGCGAACGGCGCGAAATCCAGCGGAGCAGGGTGGTGTCCGATGAGTACATCTGGAATATCATGACACACGATCTACCGCCAAATGCGCACAAATTACGAACACTCCGTGCAAAATGGTGGAAACTTAGAAGAAGTAAAGCAAAATAAAATGCTTTACTATTGACAATCGCTTTACGTTTTGATATCATGCAGGTATGAAACCTATAAAAATCTCTAGTAAGAACCAGATTGTCGTCCCGAAAAGCGCCCGGAAAAAACTTGGGTTGTGCAGCGGAGACAACCTGGTTATAGCCAAGGTTACCGATGAATACCTTGTGCTTAGGAAACAGCCGAGCTACTTTGATTTTATTGGCACAGCACCACGCCAAGGGAAAGACCCAGTCGAGAGAATCCGCAGCGTTCGGGACGATTGGAGATAATGTACGGACACACCCCATGCTTTACATAGATACAAACATCCTAATTTACCTGCTGGAAGACCATGGCCAGCGCAGCCAGCAAGTGGCCACGGCACTTGAACGCTTCAGCAAGCAAGCACATCCATTTGTCACCTCTGTGTTGACGATTACCGAATTTTTAGCAGGCACCGAGTGCACAGACAGCGACATACTATACAAGATACCGAATTTGGGATTTCACCCGCTGGATACTGTAGTCGCCGAGCAAGCAGCACGACTACAACGGCAGCACGACTTGCGCATCGGTGACGCACTACATTTGGCGACCGCCCAGACACTGCATGCATCGCGCCTATTTACCAACGATAAGCAACTTGCTAAGATTGCCTCAGGAATCTTACCGGTAGTAACACTAGATGAAGCAGCATAAAAAAATAGTTATAGACGCACGAGAGTCTGGCACAACGACCGGCCGCTACATTGACAAGCTTATCGAAAACCTGCACAAACTGAAACCGAAGTATGAGATTGTAGTGCTCACCAAAGAACACCGTTTGGAGTACCTAAACAAAATCGCACCGCGCTTCCGCATCGTAAAATCCGAGTTCAGTGAATTTGGCATTTCGGAACAGACCGGCCTCATGTGGCAGATTTACCGGCTGAACCCGGACCTGGTGCATTTCGGCATGGTACAGCAACCGGTGCTGTATTTGGGCCGTGTCGTCACCACCATGCATGACCTCACCACGCTCCGCTTTGGCAACCCGAGTAAGAACAAGCTCATCTTCCGCTTCAAACAATGGGTCTACGGCTGGGTGAATATTGTTGCGGCACGCAAATCAAAGGTCATCCTGACCGGCAGCGAATTCGTGAAGAGCGATGTCGCTAAGTACGCCCGCATCAACAGCCGGAAAATCGTCGTCACCCACGAAGCTGCCGACCTGATCCCAGACAAGCCCGAGCCGATAAAAAGTTTAGTAACTAAACAATTTATCATGTATGTCGGGCGTCCGCAGCCGCATAAGAACCTCGGGAGCCTGATAGATGCCTTCAAAGAATTGCAGAAAAAGCACCCTGAGCTGCATCTTGTGCTCGCCGGCAAAAGGGACGCCCTATACAAGCGCCACGAGCGTCGCGTCAACCGCGAGGATATCGACAACGTGGTGTTTACCGATTTTGTCACCGAAGGGCAGCTGCGCTGGCTGTACGAGAACTGCACAGCCTACGTCTTCCCTTCTTTAAGCGAAGGCTTTGGCCTACCTGGTCTTGAAGCGATGGCCCACGGCGCGCCGGTGGTATCAAGCAACGCCACCTGCTTGCCGGAAATCTACGGCGATGCGGCCGAATACTTCGACCCACGCGACGTCGATGACATGGTTAAGAAAATCAATAAGGTGCTGACAAACGACAAGCGCCGCAAAGAGCTCGTCAAACTCGGCAAGAAACAAGCCGGCAAATACTCGTGGCAGCGCATGGCCGAGCAGACCCTAGCCGTCTACGACAACATCCTGAGATAGATTTAGTATTCGAGCTTCACGCCAGTTTTTTCAGCAATTTGCTGTACCCAGCGTTCAAGGCGGTCATATTTTGCGTCACGGGCTGCGTTATCTGCTTCGATGTCGTCGAGCCGTTTCAGGAAAGAATCTAGCGTATTCACAAGGCGCACATGGCTGGCCTCAAGTTTATCTAACCGAGCCTCGACGCTATTAAACCGATCGTCAACGGCGCTTGCAAAGTCTTTGATTATTGCACTCAAATCATCCACGGCCTTGTCTATCTTTTTCTCAACAGCCTCAAAACGCACGTCAAGAGAAGTTTCGAGCTCTTTAAGGTCATCTTTGGTTGCGTAGTCTGCCATAGTAGTAGCTATTATACACCCTGTTCGGCAGGACGCAGGACGATGTGACGGTCGCGGCCTTCGCCTTCTGAGCTGCTGACAAGGCCGTGTTCGGCAGCGAGTTTGTGCACGGTGCGGCGGTCGGCGGCGTTCATCGGCTTCAGATGCATCGGTTCGCCGGACTCTTTGACTTGCTTGACCCATTCTTCGGCTTTTTGGCTGATGCGATCGGCACGTTGTTTTTTGTAGTCTGCCACATCCACACTTACGCGAGTTACGGTATAACCTTGGTTTTTGAGTGCACTCGCAACCAAAAACTGGAGTGCTCGCATTGTATCGCCTCGTTGCCCAATCAAAAAGCCATTCAGGTGCGTTGACGGGATATTCAGTTCGATCACCTCGTCGTCACTTGTCGTGGCATAGACGTCGGTATTCAGCCCGAAAAATGACAAAATGTCCTCGAGGTATTTTTTGGCAAATTGAATTGATTCTTCCATCATTTCTTCCTCTTTTTACGCTTTGCACGTTTTTTGTTGGTTTTGGTTTTGGGTTGAGGTTTCGTAACAACTTCCGCTTCCGGAATATCGGCTGCTTGCTTCTTTGGCTTCTTGGTCGTTTCGGCCAGCGCTTCCATTTCTTCTTCATCTTTACCGAGCACGATTGCCTGTTGGATATACGCAACAATACCACCAACCAGCCAGTACAAGCTGAGTGCTGAAGCAATACCGATAGTAAATAAGAACATCAACGCTGGCAATAGAAACTTCATGCTACGGCCAATCGCGGCGTTAACTTCTGATTGGTCGGCCTGCTTGCCTTCACCCGCTTCGCGCAAAATCCTGCGGAGAGATTTGGCATCTTTATCAACTGGGGTTAGTTGCTTGGCTTGGTAGTACTGCATCACCACACTCGCTACCACAATAACCATGGCCGGCAAATATAGTCCATCACTACTTAGGGCTGCTCGCGTCAAATCAACAACACCGAATAATGTTTCATCAAACTTGTCGATATTGTCGGCAACCGCCTGCATACCTGGTAGGTTCTGAACCGCTGGGTATGAAAACTCGACGATTTGGTTCGCGTCCTTCACGACGCGTTGCAACCCACTGTAAAGTCCTATAAATATTGGCAGTTGTAGCAACAACGGACCAAGCGATGCAAATGGATTAATGCCGCGCTCGCGGTACAACTCCATCATCATCATTGATTCTTTTTGGCGATTACCGGCTGCTGCTTTCTTAATTTTTTTGAGCTCCGGCTGTAGCTTTCGCATGACTTTCGTCTGGTGTAGCTGTTTTTTAACCAGCGGCCACATGAGCATGCGAACCACAATCGTAAACACTATAATAGCCAAGCCAAAATTGTGACCCGGGATAATTGCATATATAAACGAGAGCAGGTTGAAAATTGGCTGGACGATTAACGTCGTAAACATGGGTTTGGCTATAACTCCTTTCGCTCTACTATACCACGAATTAACCCAGCTTTCTTGAGCTGGGCTGCGAGCAGCGTCCCAAGCTCACGAGCCGGCATCGAAGCAACCGCATCACTATGCACAACACACACAATATCCATAGGATCCGCCAGGTCTGTAAGCTGCACACGTAGTTGTTCGTAAATACGACGCCGAATGCGGTTACGCACAACCGCTGATTTATGGACTTTTCGACTCACTACGACAGCCGCCCGCCAGGTCTTCCGGCGGTCGTTACGCACGTACTTCAAAATCATCACCGGTCCACGAACCACCTGCCCGTTCTGATAAACGTAGCGTAAACTTCCGTGACCGTGAAACCTATGGGTCCGCGCAATCATTGCGAACGAGGAGCCCTGCCTTTCTGGTGCGTTTAGTGTGTCAATTGTTTGCGGCCTTTGAGACGGCGGCGAGCAAGCACCGCCCGGCCGGCACGAGTCTTCATGCGGGCGAAAAAGCCGTGTTCACGAGCGCGATGGCGCTTCTTTGGTTGGTATGTCCGTTTTGGCATGTTGTTATTATACCTTATTTATATCTGATATATACTGTCGCGAGAGTATGGAAGAGCTTGTCGCAACAATCATGTTGAGTGTTACACAACCCCCCCTCTCCACTTGTCGCGGCCGGGTGCCGCGTAAAATTGACAATAATTGCCCACTAATTCTAGCAAGTTTTCCACTGAAACCCAAGTATTTTCCACAGATTAACAGATACGTTCGTGGGTTGTGTATAAAAATACCTCTTGAGTGTGGATTTGTGGTGCGATTTGTTGTGATTTACGCATGAGGTGTGGAAAAGTTTTAGACTGGACGGTATAGTAATGGTCAAGAGGAACAAAAAGGGAACACATATACGTCATGCAGCAGAACGGTCTATGGCAGGCAGTCTTGGGGGAAATTGAATTGTCAGTATCTCGTGGCAACTTTGTGACGTGGTTCAAAAACACGGTGCTGCTCAAACACGATAAAGATAAGTTGGTAGTTGGTGTGCCGAATGTCTTTATTAAGCAACAATTAGAGCGTAAGTACGATGAGCTCATCAAGCAGACGCTTGAAAAGAATGGTGTGACTGAGGTGGCTGTTGAGTATAAGATTTATTCCAAAGCTGCCAAGATAGCTGAGTCGGAGTCAGAGCCGTTGCAACTCAAAAACGCCTCGGTCACCGCAAAGTCCGCGATAACTGAAACGCGGCCATCGAGTGCCCTTTCGCATGCGTACCGCCAAGGCTTAAACGAACGCTACACCTTTGAAAACTTTATCGTTGGATCTGGTAATGAACTTGCTCATGCTGCATGCCAGGCGATTGCCGAAAATCCTGGTAGTAAATACAACCCGCTGTTTCTATATGGTGGTGTTGGTATTGGCAAGACGCACCTTATTCAAGCGGTCGGTAATATGGTGCTCGCCCGCAATAAAGATGCCCGAGTAGTCTATGTTTCGACTGAACAGTTTGTCCAGGAGTTTGTTGATGCGCTCAGGTTTAAGAAAAATACGGATTTTGCCGATTACTACCGTGGTGCTGACGTACTGATAGTAGACGATGTCCAGTTTCTGGCAGGAAAAGAAAAGATTCAGGAAGAATTCTTTCATACATTTAATGCACTACATCAGGCAAACAAGCAGATAATTATTAGTAGCGACAAACCTCCTAAGGAAATCCCGACTCTAGAGGAGCGATTACGGTCTCGTTTTGTCTGGGGTATGAGCATCGATATGCAAAACCCGGATTTTGAAACACGCTGTGCAATTGTCCAGGCTAAAGCTCACAACCATGGCGTAGAACTTGACCATGAAGTTGCTGAATACCTAGCAACCAATATTCAGACAAACATTCGTGAACTTGAAGGTGCACTTAATCAGCTACTCGCCTTTTGTGAAATGCGCGGACTAACCCCAAATATCTCGATTACCACAAGCTTGCTTGGTGCGGCCACAACACGACCAAAACACATCAGCGCCAAGCAAATTATTGAGCGGACCGCAAAATACTTTCAAATTAGTGTGGATGATATTTTAGGACCAAAACGAGATAAGGATATTGTGGTGCCGCGCCAGGTTGCAATGTACATACTGCGGAGTGAGCTACATTTGAGCTTCCCAAAAATTGCCCGTGAGTTAGGACGCAAAGACCATACCACTGCGATTCATTCTGTTGAAAAAATTGAGAAAGAACTGAGTTTTGACAGCGAAATCAAAACCGCTATCACCGAGATTAAGGATCGTTTATATGTGTAAAACCACCGGAAACTATGTGGATGCGGTGGGAAAAATTTGCGAACAAGTCGGCGGTTTTGCGCAGCAGCAATTTGTAAGTTTTGCGCACTTGCGTATAAATAGTCTTTTTATCCGAGTTTTTGCGCAAAGTTTCCGCAGCGTTTTCCCGTGCCACACACCACTGTTACTTTATAGGTTTTCCACTAATTCCACAGGGCTAACTATAATAAGCACAAAGTAAAGAAAGAAAAGGAGTAATAGTATGAAGCTACAGGTCACTCAGGAAAATCTCTCACGAGCACTTACGACCGTGGCTCGTGTTGCAAGTACTCGCGGCACATTACCGATACTTGCAAATGTACTCATTAAAACAACTAACAATCGTCTGAGTATCGCTGCCACTAATCTCGACATCGCTATTACCCAGTATTCAGGCGCAAAGGTGAAACAAGATGGTTCAATTACCATCCCTGCCCGGCTGATGCAGGATTTCATTTCTAGTTTACCTGCTGGAGTGATTAACCTAGAGCTTGAAGACAATAAGCTTCATATCACTACTGACCAATACCAATCAGTTATCAACGGAACCAGCGCTGATGAATTTCCGGTTATGCCGGCAATAGAAGATGGCAAGACATTGTCAATCGATGGACCAACACTAAAACGGGCGTTGCAGCAAGTAGTATTTGCCGCCTCGAACGACGAGGCGCGGCCGGTACTCACCGGTGTGTATATGCACACCGAAGGGTCTTCCCTGCATTTAGCGGCAACCGACAGCTACCGTTTAGCAGCATGGACACTTACCGATGTGAGTGATGAAGCAAACCTACTTATCCCAGTATCGGCGATGCAAGATGTGCTGAGGATTGTGAATGATTTTAGTGACACGGTACACATCACTTATAGTGACCAGCAGGTGTTATTTAGAATTGGTGACGTAGAACTGGTTGCCCGTTTAATCGAAGGTAAATATCCGGACTATCAGAAACTTATTCCAAAGGAGTTTGCTAACACCGCGAAAGTAAGCCGTAGTGAACTCATGAGCATCACGAAAGTGTCTAGCTTGTTTGCGCGGGAGAGTGCTGGCAGTGTGAAAGTCGAGATAGATGAGGATAAAAAAACACTCAGTATCCGTTCGGTTGCGTCACAGGTTGGTGAAAACACTGCAAGTACCCAAGGAGAGGTTACCGGTAGTGGCGAAATTACTATTAACTCACGGTATCTACTCGATGCGCTGCACGCATTCCAAGGCGATGAGGTAAAATTCTGCTTTAATGGCAAACTCGAAGCGGTAGTAATAACTGACGCCGAGGATAGCAGCTACACACACCTCATTATGCCGCTCAAGAGTTAGAATAAGTAGATGACGCTCACATATGCGCGGTTACAACACTTTCGCTCGTATAGTGACGGTTCGTTTGAGTTTGATCCCGGTGTTAATATTATTGTCGGACCAAATGCGAGTGGAAAAACATCACTGCTTGAAGCGGTAATTGTTGGTTTGCAAGGTTCATCATTTAAGGCACGTGACGCAGAGCTATTACAGCACGGTGCCGACTGGGCTCGGGTCGATCTTGGATTTGAAGGGTCGCTCAGAGTGTGTAAATGGCAGTACCAGCAAGACAAACTTACAAAGACATTCGATATCGATAACAACCCATATAAACGCCTAAGCCACCAAAAAACCGAACCAGTTGTGTTGTTCGAGCCGAATCATTTGTTGCTACTTCATGGTTCTCCGGAGTTGCGGCGCAGTTTCCTCGATGACCTTATCTCGCAGCTGAAACCCGACTTCGCTTCGATCAGGCGCCACTATAAACGTGTGCTTACTCAACGTAACGCGCTACTCAAACAGCACCACCAGCCGAGTACTGACCAACTTTTTGTGTGGAGCTTACGTTTAAGTGAACTCGGAGGCAGAATAGTAGCGGAACGCGTAAATATACTCGAGCAATTTAACGAGGTTATGAGCGAGCTCTATAGTACGATTGCCGGCAACGAAACCAGTGTTACTCTGCAGTATAACTCCTTACTACCCACCAGTAATTATGAGACGAAGTTACTACACAAACTTGAGCAAAATATCGCTCGCGATCATATGGTTGGCTTTACGACCTTTGGGCCACACCGTGAAGATATCGAGATACTACTAAATAACCAACCTGCGAGTCAGACAGCGTCGCGTGGCGAGGTTAGAACCCTGCTGCTCGCACTCAAAATGCTTGAAGCACAGTTTATAGAAGAGGCTCGTGGCAAAAAACCAATCTTACTCTTTGATGATGTCTTTAGTGAGCTCGACGGCAAACGCCGCCAAGCGCTGGTAGGATTCCTTAAACCGTATCAGAGTATCATTACCACAACTGATGCTGACGTGGTAGTAGGACACTTTAGTGAGCGGGCAAATATACTCGCGCTCTAAGGATATTAACGATCGTTAATATCATCAACAATATCACCAGGAATATCAGGGTAAACAACCTTACTAATGATAATCTCCGGCGGATCGGTAACAATGTTCCACACAGAATCCTTCTTATGTAGTATTACACGCAAGGTATCACTATTAAATATATCGGACTGATCTTTATAAAGTAGTGTGGTAGCATACCACTGCCCTTGTTTGTATAGTTTTCCGGGGCTAATGCTGTATAGCCTGATACGAGGGTATTTAGCTGACAGAGTCGCGGTTATCTTAGCCAGCTCATCAGGGGTTAGTAGTTTATTCAGTTTCTCGTCACTAAATTCTGGCTCTAGCTTCAGAGTTTTATCCTGGCCTTTTATTAGAATTGCTTTACGTAGCTCCTTATAATCTTGCTGCTTCGGTACCACGACTATATATCGACCATCTCGAAGACGGAAATCTTTTGAACCGGTTGCTTCGCCAACCAATGAGTCAGGATCGTATGAAAGCTCGGTCGAACCATCACCCCGAGAGGCCTCATAGACCCGTACGAGCGTGTTACTAGTGGTAGTAATATGCAGTCTATGATACGAAGAATAAATGGTATACAAGAACCACAACACTATAACAGCTACAAATATTGTAGATACCAAAACAAGTTTTTTACGGTTTAATTCCATTAGCTTTGCTCATCCTCCACACTAGTTATAAGTGGATTAACAAAATCCGGAAACAGTACTTCCATATCGCCTGGTGTGTAATTTTGTTCTCGCATCCACTGCACTATCGATGCCCTGCCGGAGGTTGTCGTATCTTTAATAATTATTGCAGTCCCCCCTTCAATGCGTTCGGATGGCCCGCTGCCGATCGATGATTCACCGTGATTATACAAAATCGGCAAACGATTCAGTATGGGATGACTCTGATAGAGAGCAGCACCCTCCTTGTTGGCTAACTCACCAGCAAGAGTCTCGCGTTCTAGTTGAATATCTGGATTTTTTCCAAGCCAGTCTATCGCCTCATCAGATACCGGTTCAGGTAATAATGTTATTGACTGAGCATCCTTGTCTAATGACACTTTTTGTGACACTTCGCTAAATCCTGGACTTGTAGCTCGGATAGTATATTCCCCAGGCTTTAAATATCGTGCACCACCCTTTGTTCTATTCTCGTTAATATACACAGTTGCATTCTCTGGTATCACAATAATATCAAGCCTTGTTTTACCGATCCGATCAATACCTAAAACCAACATAACCAACAATAGAACAACAATTACCGCGATAACTAATTTTGGTTTAAGAATTGTAGGGTTCTGGTTCATCTATGACCTATTTTAACCTATACCAAGTATATGAGGGGTTCATGGGATTCTCTTTGCCTGCCATCGGAGATCTCCAACTAACACCAGTTCTACTATATGATGCTGAAGCGACTTGCGTTTCAAAGCCATCTTGTTCTCCCACAAACATAAATGTATGACCACTATTAATAGCAATATCACCAGGCTTGAGGTCAGCACTGGAGTCAGGTTTAAACTCCTGGTACTTGCCTGATGTTTTCATATGCTGTTGCTGGGATATTGTATTTCCTCCTCCGCCATACTGAGGGTCTGCGCCAGAATCCTGCATGACGCGTGTAATAAATCCGCCACAATCTACCCCAGGGTATTGTCCGCCGCCAACATATTTACCTTTCGACATAGCTAACTCGATAGCTTTCTTATATTCAGGCTTCAGTTCAAAGTAATTTGGTGCATGGTACTCAGGCCAAGCATACGTAAGAGCTGTCGCAACAGCGTCGCCTCCGACCGCACCAGCGCTGCAATCGGCTGTTTGTACCGCAGAGGTGTCGTTACTAAGGTCGCCACCATCGGGCGAAGAATCAGGCTGTACTTCTGAAGATGGTGGGAAGAGATTCCTCTCCTTGATATGTTTCTGCACCGCTTTGAGCATGCGTGTAACATTGGTTACATAGTTTCTATCTGTTGCGTAACCCGCCTTCTTTATTTCTTGAATATACCGTACAGGGTTTCGAGGATACTTTAGAGCGGTTGCGTATCTGCTATTTCGATGAATGAACTGGGCGTATCCCTCAATCCCTTCTTCGACACTATTGAACTTGATGAAGGCTGCAGTAATACGGATCATTCCTCCTGAGGTGTCCTCTGAGGTGCCTGCAGACACAGTCTCACCCGTCCAGCCCGGATACGCTTTTATACCAAATAAATTGTTTGAATTTGGTGGAGTGAACTTACCCCATACAGACTCTTGTCCGGCCTGGGCGAGAATTGCATCATAAGGTATACCGTATTTTTTACCAACATTAAACGTAGTTTGTCCATATCGCTCTATAAAGCTTTCCATGTCTGGGGTGACGGGTCCAGCTGCTACGTTGTCGACTGCAGTCGGGTCTTCACATGTGCAGCCGCCATTCGCCTGGGCTCCTGTATCAATCGCAACCGACTCACCATCACCATACTTATCAAGTAAGTCTTTAGCGAACCGAATACGATTGTTATAGCCTACACTACCGGGACCCTCACCAGAACGCTCAAACTCCTGCAAAAACACGACAGCGGCCTTGTCGGCAGTCTTTGCTTTGCGTAGCTCGGCAAGTGCACCTTTATACCCTGTACGCAGTTCATGCCAAAGATAATCTAGCTGCAGCTTAAGATCGAACGGGTCTTTATTTCTGTCAGCAGCAAACTCTCTAAGTTTCGAAAAACGATTCACATTATCCCACTGGGCGATACCGGTATGTGATCCGTTTGTGGCTCTTGGGTTTAACTCCTCAGTGCCGCCGCCTGACTCCTGCATAAGGTTACCGACAATTCCAGCTGCGGCCATTCCACTTAACCCTCTGCCGGTGAGGTAGTTGTATGCTTTTTCGGCAGGAGTGTCACCAACAAGCTCTTTTGACGGAGGTGCCCCGCTGCTATCTACTGAAGCGTCGGTAGGTCTTGTATCGCTCGAAGCGTCTTTATCAAGGTCTTGTTGCATGACTTCATGGACGGCTTCAGCTATTTTCTTAACATACTCCCACCCCTCAGGACTCGGTTTATTGGTGAGGATGGCAAGGACGTAGCGATTACCTGGGAGGTAGACAATGCCAACATCATTTGATGCAGGACTCTCACCTGCCGCCCAACCGGGTTTATCTGCAACAGCTACACCCCCGACCCCCGCGGCAATACCCTGGCGCGCAGAAATACCGTCAGTAGTTGCCTTTCGCATATGGCCAAGGAGCTTATCATACAAAGCCTTATCAGTATCCTTGTTAAGACCAGGCAACTCTCGGTTATTGAGTTTTTGTAGAAACTTTGCAAAGTCATTCGCAGTCGATTTGCTGTTTGACCCTTCTACGTCACCAGCTACCCCAGTGCCCATAACAGTTTTATTGCTTAGTTTTACGCTATCTTGAAGCATTTTTGTGACTTGTGCAGGTGTGCCAATCCGGCTATCTGTCCGGAGCGCGCCAGCTGCACCGTTGTCCGAACGTACGATCATCGCTTCAAACGCTTGCTCTACAGTACCCGAGAAATTTTCACCTGAAGCATTTCGGCTGACTCGTGTGCCCCAGCTTATTTTTCCTGACTTTACAGCTCGCAATGTCGCATATGCGGTGTATAACTTGTACGAAGATCGTGTTGGCATTTGCTTCGACCCGTTCACATTTGTAATATCGGGGTCGTCTACTTTGGCGGCGGCGATTGCAGTACCACCTCCGTTCTCGGATGCGAGCTTCTTGATGACATCTTCGAGGTTTTGAGTATCACCTGGTTGGTCAATTGACCCAGGGTCAATCACACAGGTTGGGTCATAAAAGGTTGTTTCACGTTGGATACTTCTAATGTCGAAGTTGCTCATCTGGGCATTCACAATCGGCGTATGACTTGTCACTGCAAGAGCACACACAATAGCAAGAACTATCCTTCCTTTTGTAACTGCAACTTGTAAGCTCTTCCTGATTTGTTGTTTCATCGCACCGGTACCTGGATATGTATGTGATTGCATTCGTCAGAAAATTGGCTGACTCCTGCTGGCATTTGTAGCACCCTGCCTGAAGTTGCCCGACAGTTTGACTGACCTATGCCCGAGCCTTCTGGTAACAGAGGGAGCACCTTTTTAAGTAGCTGAATATCCTTTTGGGTGGCCCCCGTCGAAGATTGGCCGTCAACACCAGCAATATCTACCGCATGACCACCCTTTTCACGATAGTGGTAGCTACCAGTCCCGGATGCTGTAAGGGTGCTGGTGCAGAATCGATTGAGTGATGAAATATATATCGAATGCGACTTAGAAATAGTTACAATTAATTGCAAAATAGTTGGATTAACATGGCAGCTGCCACTACCATCAGCTATACCTTTAATTTGTCCCGCATACTTACTCGCGATCGTTACCTTCGGTGAGTTTACTATCTGTCTGGCGAGTTCTCGTGATTCTCCTGAAGCAAGTTCAGTTGGTCCATCAGATTGGTCTTCGGTGTCAGATTCTTCACTAGAAGGTCTACTTGCGATCGCATTGTCTTTTGTGTAGCCATGACGCGCGCCAAGGGAGCCACGAATAGTTGTGTCAATCAAGCCGCAATTCCACACACTGAGGGCAGTATCTTCATTTGGGTTATCTCTATACAGCCGGTCATAAAATGCTTCTTTGTTGCCGAGTAATTCCCAAGTGAGTTCATCGGCTGGGATAAGTCCTACATCATCTGCGTTTGTTGCACTTTGTGGCGTCATATTTATAACGCTGCTTTCAATACAATCATCAGGCATATCATAAGTATCTACTTCAGCTAGCTCCGCGAGCGCATATGGGTCACGAGCCTGTGCTGATGCCGGAGTGGTTGTAAGTACATGTGGCAGCTTGCCTATTGAGTTAAATATTGATGCCATCGCAGTCATAGGGCTAGAGAGTGTTGTGTTCATTGAGGCGGCGTATAGCTGCCGTGCGGCAAGTGAGTCAGGACTATCCAGTGCTAGGTATCGATCAGAGAAACTTTTACTCTCGTTCAGTTCTTTCATATATGCAATGGTTCGCTTGGTTGCTTGCGCACGGGTCGCTGCCGTAGTTGCTGCAGCGCCCTGGTATCGAGCCGATGATTCGCCTAAGTATGCACCCCCGGCACCAGCAAGATTCCCAACCACACCACTTGGTGTATCGGTATCTATCATTGGTCCGGCTCCTAGTTGGGAAGATACAGTAGCAAGCATCCATCCGGCGAAATCCTCTAAATTATCTTGTAATCCACTGGCAGCCAAAAGAGGTTTAATTATAGGTGTAAGAATAGCAGCGGCAAGATCACCAGCAATATCAAAAAGCTTACCAAAGAACCCACCAACAGTATTGCGATATACCGAAAGTACCGGGCCTACAATTGTTCCGATCGGTCCATTCACCCACCAACTTTCAAGCTTTTCGGCATTGTTTTTACCGCCAACTTTCTGGGAGTCGCACATATGATGATACTCGTTCTCAACAAGACTTGTCTGATGCTCAGGGCTGCAGTATTCGTTTTTACCTACATTTTCTGCTGCGGCTGCAGCAACCGTATCGACATTGCCACCACCCTGCATTACCCGCCACACTTCACTGCGACCAAGGTTGTTACCGGTAGTACCCATAAATTCTCTTACTTCGTCGGCAGACAATTCTCCTTCTTTCATCTGATCTCGAGCTATCATAAGCGTTGTCAGAATAGCTGCTGTTTGGGCGCCACGGGCAGCGACCACCATCTTACTGAGCGAACCATCGCGCATCGACTTATCTATCCGCGACAGAGAGTCGAGTATGGAAATCAAACCAACAACGTTGGAGAATTTATTAACAATTTGAGCGATAAACTTTCGTTGTAAACTCTGGTTTCCAAGCTCATCATCGTTGATTACATCCTCAAGACCACCCTCAATAGAACCGCTCGCCCGGCCATCGTCGGCGTTCTGTCTCACGCGTTCACCGTTCTCGTTCTCAGTCTCAACAGTTTCGCCTTGTCGTTGCCCGTCACTAGACGGTGTTCGGCTGCGATTCTCTGGGTGAGCTACATCACTCGATGCTTTACAACTGGTGATACCGAACATACACTGCACAAACTTACCTGTTTTGGTGCTTTCAGGCAGGGCTTTTACAATAAACTTATTACGTACGGATATGCGACGCTCCGTAAATCTGTCACGAGTGGTCTCAAAAAAGCGCCAGTCCCGCACCCCTATCATATTTTGAATATCTTTTCGCAGATGTCGTTTTTTGATAACCTGCCATGGTTTTAGCTTTGAATTGACTATCCGTTTAATCTCTTTACGAGCCTGTTTATCGTTCTCAAAAACTTCCTGATCGATAAAATTCTGGAGGCGTCCATTAAAGCCATTTACATCGCCATTAGCCACCGCTCGCTTTTCAGCGTCGGTTAGCTCAAACGTAAACTCCCTATCTGGCATGGTAATTTTTCCAGGCCGTATCCTGGTGGAGCCGTCAGGTAGTTGCTGTGCAACACTAGTAAATTTAATTCCCTCACTCTCGAAAAGGTCAGCCTCGAAAGAGGATGTGCGTAAAGTGCGGAACCAGTCCATAGCTGGATTATTCCGATCAACCCTATTGGCTCTGAATATTAAATTATCGCGGTCTTGGGGCCGCAGTTCAGGAGCCTCTATCTCGCCCATCCGCAGCGTAAGATAGGCTTGCATCCACTTACTCGATCGGCGATCCAAATCAGCCTGATAGCGCATAAAGCCATTTTTTTCTATGTTGCTCAAGAAGAAGTCGAGCTTAAAAGCATTGATAAACCCAAAAAAGCCTCCAAAAATAGCAAGCACACCAGTCGCGCCAGCGGTTGCTAGAACAACAGCAATCTTCTTTTTAGCAAGTCCTGCAAGTCTGGCTTTTGTTTTTCTTGCCTTACCACGACCCGTGAAGCCCCTCCCTAGCGTATCAGGTGGTTTATTGTCGTCGGTTTTGCTTGCGCTACCATCATTTTCATTTGTAAAACCCTTACCAACCTTGTCATAAGCATCTTTTAGCGCGCCGATGCGCTCTGCTCTTGTCTCGGGTGACTCGGGGTTGTCGCCAGACAGGGCTTTGCTCTCCAAGTCACGTAAAGCACCGCCAGTGTACCCCCCGGTAGTAGGGTTTTGCGGCATATCCTCTTGCGGACCACGGAGTTTACCGTCAAAATCGCCGGTACGAGGGTTTAGTGGTCCACTGTTTGTTTTCTCATCGTCATAGACGGCCACAACAAAAGTTCCTTATGTCTTTATTATACGCTACCGGGATACAGTTGGTTGCCGAGGTCGATGGTGCCTTGTGGTTGGTTCATCTCACCTCCTTGGGTGTAGCGTCGTACTTCGTCTGGGTTAGTCGTGATGAGTCCCTGCTCGGTTGGGCTGGCGATGATCTGCAGGTGGACGTGGCTCTGGCCAGCAAAGAACAAACCTTGGCCTACCGGGAATTGACTGAGACGCTTCTTCTCCTCACTCGTGAGCTTAAATACATCAGATAGCACGTCAACAGCCGACGGAGACTGCTTCAAGAGTAACTGCATACTGGCGTTGGCTACAATTGCCCGGCCCATACGCGAACCCATAAAGTCCTCAACGTCCTGGGTGATGGTCGTGATACCGAGGTTATATTTGCGGGCGCGTTTTGCGAGAGAGAAAAGGAAGTTCGCCGAGTCCTCATATTTCATGAGCTGCCAGGCTTCGTCAACCACAAGCAAGCGCTTCTTTTGGTCGCCCTTGGTTTTGTTCCAGATGTAGTTTAGGACGATGTACATGGCGACTGGCCGGAGTTCATCCTCGAGGTCACGTACATTAAACACCACCATTGGGTTATCGATATTAATATTCGATGGCTGGCTGAATATACCTGCGAATGTACCAGTTGTGTACTTGCGCAAGCGCTGTGCCAGTTGCGGGCCAAAACCACCCATATGAAGTAGTGTGTCATAGAGGTCACTAATGGTCGGTGGCGGTGAAGCGTGCGTTAGTGGGTCGTTTGTGATGCCTGCTTTGGCGTACGTTTCGATGAGAGCAGCATCAAGATCAGCCTCTTCGCTCGGACTGAGCGCTGGCACGAGCGAGGTGTTGCCGCCGACCATTTGGGCTTGCGCACCACCCATCATGAGACGCAGTAGTCCATGCAAAGTGATAAGGTTGCTGCGAAGTGCATTGTCAGCCTCTTCGGTGTCGACGACTTTTGGTAAATCAAATGGGTTGATGCGGGTCGATGAATTGAGGCTTAATCGCACGTAGGCGCCGCCAACCGCGTCACACATACGCTCGTACTCGTTTTCGGGGTCGATAATAAATATCTCAGTACCAAACATTAGGCTCCTGAGCGCCTCAAGCTTGACCGCAAAACTTTTACCAGCGCCAGACTTTGCAAATACCACCGAGTTACTGTTTTCCAGCGAGAACCGGTCAAATATTACCAGGCCGGAGTTGTGCATATTGATACCATAAAGGATGCCGTTATCCTGGCTGAGGTCAGCACTAGTGAATGGAAAGCTGGTTGAAATCGCGCCGGTGCTCATGTTGCGCCGGATTTGCAGTTGATCCTCAAACTGTGGCACGGTGCTGTTAAGCCCCTGTTCTTGTTGGGCGGTCGCCGGTTTACTGAATACTAGTTGCTGGCCAAGCATCGACTCAATTTTGTGCGACACAAACTCGAGTTCGTCTTCCGACCCGGCGTAAATCGTAAAATATAATCCAAAGCGGAAGAACCGCTCTTCGCCAACCTGTAGTTTGTCACGAATTTCCTCGGCATCGAGAATAGCGGCTTGCTTCCCTGGGTCGCGGATGCGCCCTTTTTCGGCATCAATTTGCAATCCAGCCTCGAGCTGGGTTACCTTCTTGCGCAGGTTATCGAGCACTACCTGGCTCTCCACAGGATAGATATAGATCGACAGGTCCATGACCTCGTCAACATTCACCATGCCACTCAACCAGCCGGTGTAGACCTGGCGAGGATAGCCATAGACGTAGTAGGTGCGGGCAAATCGCGTGCCAAGATGGAAGTATGACGACTGAAACTCAAGCGAGCTCGGCGCAATAAAGTCACGCAGCGCAGTGATACCTTTCTGAAATGCTGCCGCGACTTCTTGTTGCTCACGGAGTTGTTGGGCCTGAGCGATTGCGACAGGGTCAAGCTGTTGCTTCTTCTTACCAAATGCCATTACTCTAACTCCCGCTGCAAATGCGCTTGCGTTACGTTACCCTGACCTTTAGTGACAATATCAGCAGAAAGCTCGTCAAAATTCTTGAGTTGCTGACGAGTTGCAGTATCTGGGTTATATGTATCATAGTACAGTTCAATCAGTTCCTGGGTGTCGAGCGGCAGCCCTGGTACGCCGCACTGGTTGAGGCCACTCAGTACCGCCTGGACACGATTGCGCAGCTCGTTTTTGGCGTTCTCTAAGTCAGCTTCGTTAATGACGACGTGCGTTTCCTGGTTGTTGAACATACTCAAAAGTCCCGACATAAAGTTTTTGCTGTCGCTCAATGCCTTCTTGGCACTCTCAGGCTTAGGGAAATATGGGATAACCACATAGAATTTCTTATCCATGATATTGGTTTGCTGCGCCAGTTGGTCGATATAGATCAAATAGTCTTCCATTAGCATGGCGAGCAGCATATTGTCGTGCTCAGTCCGGATTTTGTCGAGCTTTTCAATATAAGGCTGCAAATCCACTTTTTGTGAGCGGACGAATATTTGGATCGGGAAATATAGCGAGTTCAAGAAACCTTGGTATGCATGCTCTACCGCCTCCTGCTCTTGTGGGCTCATAAGGTCAAAGTTAATGCTCTTATGCATAATGACCGACCGAAATGACCCGTCATTCATAATGACGATACCATCGCGGATCTCAGCGATCTGGAGTGTATTTTGGGTACTGTTCGGGTTTGATTTCGGTGGCACAGGCTGCGGCGCAGCACCGCCCGGACCAGCGGCGGGCTGCTGTTGATGGGGTACCATTTGTGCACCAGGCGGTTGCAGCGGCTGGCTGAGTGGCCCAGGATTCTGCTGCGGTGCGGCCTGTGTCATCGGCATACTCTGGTTGCCTTGTGGCTGCTGATAATTTTGTGAATTTGGATCCATATAAGTATATATACCCACCCCGACATAGAACCCGATTCCGGGTAGACGAGATTAATGCAACGATATTACGACTTCACCGTCATTGTCCGCCTGGGCTTTCTTGGCTTGGCGGGCAATAGTTTCAATGTTCAAGTCGTCGTTATGTGCAAGTCCTAGTATAGCAGCGTCAGGGGCGGCTGTCACCGTGGAGTCGTCTTGTTGTGCCTGTTGCTGGGCTGCCTGTTGTGCTGCTCTGCGTTTCTCTTGTTCGGCAAGCGGTAACAGTTTCGGCAAATGAGAATTTTCCAGATGCTGGTCCACAGCGTGTGACCGCAGTTGTTCTGTCAGTACCGCTTCATCAGCGCTGGTAAAGCTGTCGTCGCTGCTCGTTGTGCCAGGTACCACTACATTTGAGCCAAACATATCATTACCCTTTGGAATATGCGTTGTGGTTGGTTGGTTCAGGAACCAATAGTCGGCTGGCTGGTTATCGCTCTGTTTCGAGACTGGCTGTTGCTGCGGCGCCTGCGCCATTGCGGCCAAGCGTTGGTGCTGGGCTTGGGCATTGGCGTTGAGCATAGAATCAAAAGCCTGGGCTTTCGGATTAGTGTCTGGGTCAAGCATATCCTCGTATGTTTCATTGGTCAGTGGTGACTGCTCCTGAGGCAATGTCATCGGGTCAATCAAACGGTCATCTGTTGCACCCGCAACGGCGTAGGGATTCATGCTACTGTTCTTGATTACCCAACCGCGGCTATCAATCGTCTCTGCGAGTGCGTGCAACCGGCTCTTTACTTCTGTTTGCGAGAGCCCGTCGCTGTACACATGCTCAATTCGCTTTGGCACTGTGATGGTAACAAGTTCTTTAATGCCGCTTTGGTCCCAGATACGTCTACGCGGTTTCAGTAGAAACCGTATACGTGCCAAGGCCCATAATTCTGTTGGCTGCTCCCTGCTCCACGGCACCGCAAAGAACCCACTTATCAGAAAGAACGGTAATATCAATGCCACCAAAAATGCAGCACCCTTGGACACGACCAAGTACCCTAGCCACAAACAAAACAACGCTATACCAGCATAAACGAACTGCCTGAGCGTCAGTGGCCCAAGGAGTTTATCCTCAGCCTCAATGTCCTGGATAACCTTATACGTTGCCATACCTTATTGCTTAAGTATAGCAACGAATGAATTTTAGAGCCAAAACTACGTTACTACTCCAGATAACCCCGAAGCATTTTAATAAACGGCTCGACTGGCTGCGTAGCAAGTGGTAGGCCAGATTTTCTGTCTATAATTTGGCTGACACGTTTTCTTCCGGCGGTAGCGACAGGAAGCGTACCATAGCCATCTCCGTAGCTTGCAGTAAAAATGCGCGGGTCACGCAAACATCGCAGTGTACCGTCTTCGCAAAGCATCACCCTGCTGCGTCGGGCAACATTGTCTATCTGCAGCTCACCAATAAAATACCCTCGCCAGCTGTCGACTTGTTTTGTTCTGATGGCACGGATTAGTCCACTCTCTTGACGTTCATGTTGCAGTGGTGACTTCCAGGTGGGTCCCCCAAGGCGTGTTACACGCATCTCTACCCTCTCCGCATTCGGCCAACCATTCTGTCTCGCAGCTTCGAGGAATTCTAGGCACAGTTCCGTACGTTTTTCATTAAGATAGTCAACAAGTTCCGACCCTGTTGGGTCGTCAGATATCTCGAGTAGATGCTTATCAATATCTAGTTCAGGGGTGCGAGCATATTCACTCATTCTTCTATTATAGCATATTCAGCACGAACAGTCAATATACTACAATATTGCCAATTTATAGAATTAATGTTATAATAGTGTCGCATAAGAGAGACTCTCTTATCGCACCTCGCAAGGAAGAAGTGTCGACGAAAGGACAGACCCATGGTCATCCGGCCTGGTTGTCGGAACTGGGGAACCATCCTCGGTGCCGTAGTCGGTGTGGCTGTACTTATCTGGATGATGGCGCTGAGCGTCAAGTTGTTCGAAAGTGTGCGCTGGGGCCTGCTGGCATATGCCTTTATCTGGCTCTTTCCGCTCGGGTATCTGCACAAAGTCTCTATCGAGACCTGGCGCTGGACAACAGCCGAACGGTTCTGGTTCATCATCGGTGGACCTCTGTCGACAGGCTACCTGTTCGTCTACGCGTGCGTAGACAACCCGACCAGAAGCAAGACGGACCCGCAGAGGTTCTACCGCAATCGGCGGCGCATCAGGCGCTAAGGACGCGGTTGACGCGGGGACGATGCAACTTCGCATCGGTGAGTGTTATGAGAAGCTCTAGGCTTCGGACACTCTTTGCCCCGCTCCTGTGTTCGCGACCCACTTCTTCCTTCAACTGCTTCGCAAATGTGCGTTTGCGCTGATGAGTCCAAAAGGACGAAAGCAGATTACATTTCATTCGGGTTTGGTGTGCGGTATTCGCGGATGCCGTGGTTCGCGGTGATGGTCTCGCGTACTGTCATAGGTACCTTCTTGACCTCACCTGTGTATTTAACCTGGCCGTTATTATCAAGCACAGGCCTGTTATTGGCGTCTCGTTCTATCTCGTAGACATCCTTAGTTACTGGGCCTCCATTATCTTTGTCAATTGCATAACTTCCCAAGAAGGCAGAAACGGCTTCACCATTTTGACTCAGAGCATTGGAAATATGGTTGCGAACTTCGCCGCTAGTGTTTGGCTGCATCGCCTTGAGCTCCTCAAAGAATACAGCAGCGCGTTTCTGTCGCTCGAAATCTCCAGAATTCCATTCTTTTGTGAAGTGCTCGATTGCCCGCTCGATGTTTCGGGGCTTATCATTCGCGTGCTGGTAAAGCGATCCGCTTCTCCAGGCTGCCTCAGTTGCTTCTGCGTATGCTGCTTCTCTAGCGTCGGTGGACATTGTAGGACTGCCACTCGCTACCGCCGCCTCGGCTTGCGAAAGCTTCATGAGCGAGCCAAATCCTGGCGCCAAATCATGGCGGCCAACGGCCTTGTTTTTGGAGTTAGCATAACCAGCCAAGTTGGCAATACTCGAGTCTATGCCGCCTGAGGCTCGGGCGATTGTTTCCGACATGTCCTGGATGTCGTGGTATGCGGTACCGGTGTCGACCATCGCCTGAGCTGCGGCAAGTGCCTGCGGCCGACCAAAACCGACCGATGCCTGTACTGCTGCCACTGCGCGTCGTGCCTGATCGTCTGCATCCTCGGAATTGGATGCCATCCCGGTGCGCAGCAGGTGCGCGGCAACACCTTTTCGTGCTGCAGCTGCGTTCGAGTAAGTTGCCGCGCGAAGCGCGTTATCATCGTTAATAATTGCCTGCATACGAGGATCTTTCATAAGCTCCGCACTTGCATTCGACCGCACCTGGCTTACGGCCTCTGTACCGCGTCTACCTACACCAAAGCGTCCTTTGACACCTGTTCCAAGCCCGGCAGTAGTGCGGTTGAACATCCGAGCAGCTGTTCGTGTACCGAGCATCGAGCCTTGCATACGGTTGCCAGCTTTCATAGCGGCCCAGTTCCTCTTCTGTTCATTTGCACGGTATTTCCGAAGTCCGTCAAACATACCGCGACCGCGGTCGTTGGCAAAGCCTGCTAGTGTTGCTAGCATCCCCCCTGCAATACGGAAAGCGAATGGCAGCAAGAAATAAGGAAGCAGGTAGGCGATAAACGCAATAATTTCCTCAAGTCCGCTAGCAGTACCATTTGCATAAATTGTGGCTGAGAAGACACGACCAACCGCTATCATACCGGCGATAATCGGGAAGGCAACCAGCATACTGATGAGCGCCTTTTGCCAGAATTCCCACACCTTTCGAGTGTTAGGTAAAATCATACAGGCAATACCGATTGGCGCGATAATGACCAGGAAGATAATTATTAGCTCTCTGAGCATCAGGACGAGAAACGCAATCAGCGCAGCCAGAAGCGCCGTAAGGCCGAAGCTCAAAAGCCCCATAATACCGAGTGTTGCAAGCCCAACACCTAGTAATAAGTTTGAAAGCATGAGGGATCCTTGACCAAGCTCCAGATCCTGCCACTCACTGAACGGTTCATAAATAATCCAGCGCACGCCATTGCCGACATCGTTACTCAGACTAATAAGGAAGTACAATATCTCCCAAGATAGGGTGATCACAAGCAGTGCAATAAGTAGTCTCGGCAGCGTTTTACGTATGGTATATGCATCCAGGATTTCAAACCCAAATGCACTCGAGATAATGACGATGAGAGCAGAAATAACAATAATAGCGATACCGATGTAGCGGAACGAATTCCACGCACCCTTGTAGGCATAGCCTGTACTATCAGTCTCTGATGCATCAAAGATACGAGCAGTATTCACGGTCAGTAAGTTATTTATTGCAATGTCAAGCTGGTCGACTGCAGTGTTGATCCCGTCAACCATAGGGCAAATAACCCAGGTAAGCGGATTGAAGAACTTGAAGTCGCAGTCGTCATTTTCGCCATCATCGTTGTTTTGTCGAGCTGCTTCTGTGGCAGCGGCTGGATCTGCGGAGCCCCGTGGGTCTGCCTCGCGGATCGTTCTCTTACCCAGGGCAAAACCTTTTTTACATGCCTTTTCGTCATTTTGCCTCCCCTCCGCGCGTCTTTCACAATCCTTGTTGCCATCAGAAGGCGGATTGTCACTCACTGCCCGCTTATAGGCTCGCTGGCATACTGCAGCTAGGTGACCTGATTCACCATAATCCGCTTTACAGGCTAGTTTTGCACGCTCATCAAGTGCTGTCCCCCGTGGCGCAGGAGTGCTTACATTATCATCTCGTCGCTGTTTACTACCCTGAGTAAAGCCAGCGCTACATGCATTGTAGTTATCTTTTGGCGCGGTTGTGCGGCCTGGGTCGGGGCAAACTTCATCTAAAATTTTCCCGCTATAGGCGCCATTATAGCCGCCTACGCACGATGCTTTTTGGAGAGGGAATTGTGCGCTACACCATTCATCAGCTTTATTTGCTGCACTGACATTTGAGGGCAGGACAAAGACTAGGCCAGCGAACACAACTCCAATAGTGGCAACAGCAGCAAGCGCGAAACTGAGTCTAAACCGGTTTTGCCGTAGCATGGCAGGAAGCATTTTCATTTCAATTTTCTCTGTTCTTATAGTAGCACAGGTGACGCAGCATTACGCACATGCTTATTCGTAAAAACCTAGTTTTAATGGTAGAACCATTGCGGGATTGTAAAAAGTTGTGCATAATTGTCGGTAAATGAACGCTGTTCAAACAAAAACGAAAATTTCTAAATACAGCCTCTGGCTCACGTCGCCACTACTTTTACTAGTGTTCACACTAGTGTCTACGCAGTCAGTGTACGCTGCAACTCCTACAACTGCCCAAATAAGGGATACGATTAAGGCGAAGTGCAACACTGTTCTTACGAAAGATAACAACAAGAAAAACAACAAAAAGGCCGACTATCGACTACTCACTCAAGCATGTAAAGGAACCGGCGCATATAAAGAGAATGCCGCTAAAAAGGCTCAACGCGCCCAGAGGTTGCTGGATATATGCCAACATGATAGATACTTACGACCTGCCAATGCCTACAATTCAGTAGGGGTGGTAAACGGAGGTGATTGTGCTGCAATAGTGTCAAACAATGATCTTGTGAGGTTAACAAGAAATCTGAAGAATTACCCTGCTGGCACGTTTGGCCAAGCTGATGACCCTGCTCTAGATTGTAAGCCTAATCAAGGCAGCAACGGCGCCACAGTATCTAATAAGTGCGATCTTGTGAAAAAGTACATAGACCCATTCATCGCATTTCTTTCGGCGCTGGTTGGTATCGGGGTAATTATAGGTATTATTTCTGGTGGCATTCGATATACTACATCTGGGGATGATCCGCAAAAGGTTGCTGCTGCACGTAATCAAATCCGAGGGGCAATCGTTGCGCTCCTGGCATATATATTTTTGTGGGCATTTATTCAATGGGCTTTGCCATAAGGAACAAGAAAGTAGCGTATGTTGCTAGACGGAATAAAAAACTTTGCAGCCAACAAGTGTAGTCTTGGTTCGGACGGGTTTTTCGGGTTCCCCACCTGGTACAAATACCTTGATGGCGAGGAGACGGGCCGCGAGATTGGTAACACTGGCCAGCGGGAGTGTGAAGTTGCATTTCATTTGATTGTGGACGGTAAGTTCAATGGCGGTGACGTATTGCTAGTAGCACTTGGTATAGTAGACATACTTATGCGTCTCATTGCACTGATTGCGGTGTTCTTTGTGATGTATGGCGGCATTCGTTATATTACAAGCCAAGGGTCGCCAGATGGCGTGAAGGCCGCACAGAATACAATTATTAATGCGATGATAGGGTTGGCTATAGCGATCGTGGCGTCGGCACTCGTAGCGTTCATAGGGGCATATATAAAATGATTAGGTATATTTTTCATTGGCTCGCGGTTAGCGAGGTGAAATATAATAGCCTACCCCAGGTTCCTGCTGGTGATGCGCAGATACAACTCGTGGTGAACTTTATATTTGGATTAGCCGGTGCGCTTTCCCTGCTTTTTATAGTCATTGGAGGTATGCGCTACATCATATCCCAAGGCGATCCAAACGCAGTTGGTCAGGCCAAAAATACTATTATCTATGCTCTGGTAGGACTGATAGTGACCGTTATCGCGTATAGCATCGTAAGGTTTGTGGTGAGTTCAATAACATGACAAAGAAGCTAGTATTAGTTTTTGTTTTATTATTTACCTTTAATATATCGATGGCACCGAGTGTTTTTGCGCAGACCAGTAACAACCCCCTTAGTAAGGCGTGCGAAGAAATACCTGTCAATGACGAACGCCGTAAGGAGTCAGCGGCATGTAGTGGCGTGAAGTATAAGCGGGATAAAAACGGCAATATTATCAAAGACAAAGACGGTAATCCTATCGTAGACAATCCGTTATTTGGCGGCGACGGGCTACTAAATAAGATTACAAGAGGTGTTGCGGTGGTTGCGGGCTCAATCGCGGTCATTTTTATGATCATAGGCGGCTACAAAATGATATTATCGAATAGCGACAAGCAGGCGTTTACGAACGGGCGCAATACCCTGATTTACGCCGCTGTCGGCCTGGTCGTTATTACAATCGCACAGGCACTCATTAGTTTTATAATTACAAGGGTCACATAAGTTATGTACGTTAGTATATATGGTTTCAAAAAAATACTTACAACCATCCTGGTAGCTACCGGTATTTTGGTTCTGTTGATGGGCATAATAACTACGCTGGCGCCCACGCTAACGTACGCTGCTCCCGAGGACCACGTCTGTGATGCGATCGGTGGTTGTAGCGGAGGTGGTGATTCAATATCGAGCACCATCAAAAATGTTATTAACGTGATGAGCGTTATTGGAGGGGTTATTGCGATTATCATGATAATCATCGGAGGCATACGTTTTGTTACTTCTAGCGGCGACTCTAACTCTACTGCGAGTGCAAGAAATACAATCATCTATGCGTTAGTGGGCTTGGTTGTCATTGCATTCGCGCAAGTAATCGTCCAGTTTGTACTCGAACGGACATAGGACTTATGCTTGTGTTGTGGCCATGAGCCATGGTATAACTACCGTATAAATACTAAAAGGAATACATAACCATGATTGATGTAATTAAAAACAAAATTGTAGTAGTTGTAGCTGCATTGCTATTGTTGGTAGCGTTTGTGCCAGTACCGGCCTCCGCTCAGGATACCCAGCTCGAACCAGATAAAAATGCACGCTGTGGCTCAAACATTGGCTTGGGTCGAACATGTAATGATGATGTCGCTGGCAGCAATACAAAGCTCGAGAATCTTATTAAGACTGTCATCAATATCTTCTCTGCAGTGGTCGGTGCTGTATCGGTTATCATGATCATCGTGGGTGGCTTCCGCTACATTACTTCTGGTGGCGATTCGAACAATGTTGGCGCTGCAAAAAATACTATCCTCTACGCAATCGTTGGTCTTGTCATCGTAGCCATTGCACAGATTATCGTCCAGTTTGTACTCGAACGAGCTACGACTTAGATACCTTCTGTTATATCTTCATTAGATTTATCTCAAGACAAATAAAAACTATATAGACATGACTACAGCACAACTCACGCACTATCTCGCAGGCTTTAGTGTGGTGGTGTGGTTGCTGATATCGCTAGCCTTCCTTTTCTGGATCCCAGCAGCTAACGCACAAAGCCTGGAGGATGCTGTTGAGTGTGGTTCGAATCTGAACTTCAATACTGCAGATAAATGCAAACAAGACACAAAAGAGGCCAAAAAGGATGCGGTAGCAGATTGCGTCCGTAAGAAAGGCGGCTCGGGCTCCCAGTCGGAGAAAACCGAGGCATGTAAGGCAGAGGTGTCAGCAGAAGGTCAACTTGAGGGCCTCCTTAAGACGGTTCTCAACCTACTCTCAGTACTGGCTGGCATAATAGCTGTAATTATGATTATTATCGGAGGGTTTAAGTATGTTACATCCAGTGGTGATGCTAACAGCGCCGGTAGTGCGAAGAACACCATTATTTACGCACTCGTTGGATTAGTAATCGCAGCGTTTGCCCAGATTATCGTCCAGTTTGTACTTGAGAGGGCAGCCTAGCTGCTTGACACATCGGTAAGGCCATACTATATTACACTTAGTTAACAATAAAAATAAAAAGGAAGTACCATGACTCAAACTCTACGAACCGTTGTCATATCGGCGCTGGTGGTAGTGCTGTCTCTGCTGGCAGTCGTTGCCGTAAAAACACCTACATATGCGCAAAACACCAAGAATGGAACACGCTGTGGCTCACAGATTGAACTAGGTGAAAAAAACTGTACATTGGAAACCGGCGACAGAGCTGCTTCTAATAGCCTCGAAAAGTTAATCAAAACGGTTATAAATATTCTCTCAGCAGTTGTCGGTGCTGTATCAGTCATCATGATTATCGTAGGTGGCTTCCGCTACGTGACTTCTGGTGGTGACTCCAACAATGTTGGCGCTGCAAAAAATACTATCCTCTACGCAATCGTTGGTCTTGTCATCGTAGCTGTAGCACAGGTAATCGTCCAATTTGTACTTGAGCGAACAACCACCTCATAGGCAGTAATTGCAACGTAGAATACAAAAATACCCGGGCTAGGCCCGGGTATTTTATTAAAGAAGAAAAACTTACAAGACCTGAATCTTTTTGACGGTATCCTGCTTTACTTTCGTAAAGCTGATAGTGAGTACGCCATCTTTCAGTACAGCCTCAATTTCCTCTTCCTTGACTGGGACTGGAAGCGCGATACTGCGTGAGAACTCACCCCAATAACACTCTTGTGCGAAGTAGTTTTCTACACCCTCCTCTGCTCCAGCAGAAAGCGTGCCTCGTACAGTGAGTGTGTTGTCAGAAATACTTACATCCAGATCGTTCTTATTGACACCAGCGGTTCGTGCTTTTACGACCAATTTTTCCTTAGTCTCGTACACATCCACGGCGAGCTGGCCTTGGATTGCTTCTTCCTCGTCCCACTCGTCTTGCTGTGCCATCGGCTGAGCTGCTACTGGTCCGCTATCGTCAGCGACTGCATCAAGCGGTGCGTCGTCTTCGCCTAGGAAAGCTGCGGTGAGCTCATCCTCTTCCAGCAACAAATCATCGTCGCGATTTCGTCGCGCCATAGTTGTTACCCTCCTACTAATTTATATTCTCAGGAACTTGCGTTTTTGTATTAATGACAGTATAGCTTATGATGATTAGGGGTAGCAACAGAGAGTTCACATATTTACAACATAAAAATTACAACATGCTTACGCTTCTTGATAAAATCATCAGTTTTCTTGCACCATACCAGTGTCTTGCCTGTGGGATTGAGGGCGCTCTTCTGTGCGAGAGTTGTCGACCGTTACTGCCCGACCTACAGCCGCAGTGTTACCGCTGTCATCGTACCGACAATGGCAATACAACTTGTAGGCTGTGCAAGCGCAAAACCCCGCTGAGACGAGTGTGGGTACGTACCACCTATGATGGCTTTGGCGAGGCGCTGGTGCGCAAATTAAAGTTTGAACGGGCATATGATGCTGCTCGCACCATAGCACAGAGTATGTCTGAGCTTGACTTGCCCAGAGACAGTATATTAGTCCCGGTACCGACTGCAACCAGTCGCGTTCGCCAACGAGGCTATGATCAGTCGGTACTGATTGCGGAGCAGCTCTCATCGCACACTAACCTTCCCTGCGTTACGCTGCTTGAACGCTACGGCCAACAGCGACAGACAGGCAGTAGTCGCGGCCAACGACAGTCTCAGCTCTCCCATGCTTTCGCAGTGAAACATAAAAAACTAACAGGCGTAAAATCAATCATACTTATTGACGATATTCTCACGACAGGTGCCACTCTTGAGATAGCAGCAGCGGTGTTGCGGCAATCAGGGGTTAAACGTGTTGAGGCTGTGGTGTTTGCGCGTGCAGTGTGATTTGGAGTTTAAGTTATAAACTGATATAATCACCCCTGTTGTAACTGCCAGGCCATGACGGCTGAACACGACACGGAAGGGTGTCCGAGTGGTTTAAGGAAACGGTCTTGAAAACCGTCGTGCCGGCAACGGTACCGTGGGTTCGAATCCCACCCCTTCCGCCAAGCTTTACATACACAACACGGAGAGGTACCCAAGTGGCTGAAGGGGACGGTTTGCTAAATCGTTAGGGGGGCGAAAGCTCCCGCGAGGGTTCGAATCCCTCTCTCTCCGCCAAATAAAAAATCCCGTCAGGTTTTTCACGGGATTTTTTATTTGGTGTAAACAGATGGTACAATTACGCTTATGGAAACACCCCCTCCAGGCCAAGTTGTGTCGCCTCAGAATTCTTCAAATGAACCTGAACGGCAAGACCCGCAACAACAGACTCCAATACAGCCCGAGAGCCAGGACATACAACAACCCGATTCCCCTGCCATAGAGCCTGCAGCCTTAGCTCAGTATCCTCAGCCTGAATTATCACAACAACCGCAACCAACAGAAGTTTCTGACGAAAATGTGATTAGTTGGACGGCCTCAGAGTACATAGCCCACCATAAGTCAGCATCCTGGTTTATGTCACTTTCACTTGCTGGTGCTGCCCTCGCTGTCGCGACCTATTTCTTAACCGGTGGCGACATAGTATCAATCATTGTGGTTGTCTTTGTGGTTGTAGTTTTTGGGTTTTATGGTGCCCGCAAGCCTCGTGAGCAGCAATACAGCATCAGCCCCGATGGCATAACAATTGGTCCCAAGACGTATCAATTCGGCCAATTCAAATCGTTCGCAATCATCGACGAAGATGCATTTTCGAGCATTACTTTTATGCCGATGCAGCGCTTTATGCCAGCAATTTCGATTTATTACGATCCGCAAGACGAAGACGCAATTGTCGAGATCCTCAGCGCATATCTACCGATGGAGACGCGTGGTCACGACCCGGTCGAGCGCTTTATGCGGAAAATTCGCTTCTAGTCTGTGAACATTCAATAATATAGGAGATTATGCTTGCAGGCGCTGTGAGTCGTCGCGAATTTCGCCGACCAGTTCCTCAAGTACATCTTCGAGTGTCACGACCCCGATGGTCTTGCCAGCCTTCGTAACTTCGGCCAAATGAGCACCAGAGCGCTGCATCTTCGCAAGTGCGCTGCGCAGTGTCGCTGTGTTACTAACCGATGCCAAGGGCCTAATATCGCTCCGGGGCAGCTGTTGATTACGACGCTCCTCAGGCACCTCTATAATGTCCTTAATATGCACATAGCCGATTAGCTCACCACGGCTGTTTTGCACTGGGAACCGCGAGAAACCTGTATTGCCGCACGTTTGTTCTACCTGGGCCGGAGTATCGGTCGATTTGACTGTGACCAATGTTTCGAACGGTAACACTACTGATTTTATTGTTCGCTCATCAAATCGCAGTGAACCGCTCAGCAACTGCTCCTCGTCCTCGCTCAGCAGTCCTTCTCGATGAGATTCTTCGACAAAGCCCGCGACCTCATCACGAGTAAACGTACTGGCCACCTCATTCTTTGGTTGGATGCCAATGAGATGCAAGAGTCCATTAGCAACCGCGTTCAGACCGATCACGACCGGATACAGAATTTTCACAATACCTACGAGTGGCGGCACCAATATAAGCGCAGTGCGGTCAGATATGGCCAGTGCGATGTTCTTCGGCACCATTTCGCCGAACACAACATGGAGGTAGGTCATGAGTGCCAATGCCACCGCAAATGCTATTGGGTGCAGCATGAAATCGGGCATGCCGATGGTATGGAGTGGGGTTTCGAGATAGTGCGCGATAAATGGCTCGCCGAGCGCACCTAAACCTAGCGAGCATAGCGTAATACCAAGCTGGGCGCCAGCTAACATAATAGACACCCGCTCCATGGCATTTAAGGTGACCTTTGCTGCCCAGGAGCCATTCAGCGCCCGCAATTCAATAGCGCTGCGCCGAGCTGAAACCAACCCAAACTCTGCTCCCACGAAGAACGCGTTTCCAAGTAGCAGCAGAATGATGAGCAAGATACCGAGTGTCATGCAGTATCCTCCAGCTTCATCTGCAGCCGGTCAACACGTCGTCCATCCATCCGCTCAACCCTCAGACTAACCGGTATCTGCTTCCCGTCTCTGTCGATAGCATCGAGCGTAATCACTTCGCCGACATGGGGCACGTGCTCCAGACGGTCGGCTATCAGCCCGCCGATAGTTTCAAATTCTTCCTCGTCCGGCAAGAATACACCAATCTCCTGACCGATCTCATCTGGCCTGAGCAAACCCGACAATACCCAGCCACCATCTCTGCGTTTACGTATTTTCGCGCCAGACCGGTCGTGCTCGTCGTGTACCTCGCCGACCAGTTCCTCGATAAGATCCTCAATCGTCACAACACCATCCGCACCGCCGAACTCATCAATAACCACAGCTATTTGAAGGCCGCCACCCTTCAGTGTCTCGAGCAAGGCGTCGAGCTCAATACTTGACGGCACCACAATCGGTGGCTGCATTATTTTTGTTACGTGCGTTTTATCTCGCTCGTTCTCAGGGACGCCAACTGCCTGCTTGACATGTACAATGCCAACCACATCATCAAGTGTATTTTTCACGACCGGGAATCGGGAATGCCCGGTTCGCCGCGCGAGCAGAATAACGTCACGCGCTGTTGTGTCACGCAGTAGCGTCCGCACCCGTACACGTGGTGTCATAACATCAGTAGCAGTTAGCTCGCCGAACGCTAGCGACCGCTCAAGCATGCGGGCGGTCTCTTTCGGTAGTGTCCCCTTCTCGGCTGATCTACGGACCAGCGAAGTGAGCTCATCAGCTGAGCGAGCAGATGCCAGTTCCTCCTGAGGTTCAATACCGAGCCGACGGATGAAGTAGTTGGCGCTGCCATTTAATGCGCGGATTGGTTGGTGCATCATCCGGCTAAAGCCACGTTGGATGCCCTGTACCGCTTTCGCAGTAGCTAGCGGCCGGGCAATGGCAAAATTCTTCGGTACAAGCTCACCGAAAATCATAGTTACTAACGTTGCTATAATCACCGCGAGGGTAATTGCAATGCCTGGTACAGCCGCCTCAACAACACCTAAGTTGGCTAAAGGCTGCCGTAGTAATGATGCAACAGCTGGTTCTGCCAGGAAGCCGATGCCAAGGTTTGTGATAGTGATACCGACCTGCGCACCAGACAGCTGGGTAGAAAGCGAATGGAGTGCACTCACTACCCCTTTTGCCCTCCGGTCACCCCTTGCCGCATGCCGTTCGGCGGTTTGCCGATTTACAGTAATAAACGCAAATTCAGCGGCTACAAAAACCCCGCAAAGCGCAACCAGCGCCAGCGCGAGTAGTAGAAATAATAGTTCACTCATTAACTACTCTTACTCTAGCGAGAAATGAGCGTGAGCGCAATCAGGTTACCTATGCGAGGAGCTGCTGAAACAATTTACCTTGGCGGAGAACCAGGAGGGTCGTGTTTATTCCGTTCAAGGTCTTGCAGCACCATGTCTTTGAGTGACATCGAGGCGTGCGGTGCTGCATCATTTGAAGACGGCTGTTGTGTTGGCGGGTTCTGCGGCATCTGAGCCTGCGATGCCAAAAATAGATCAGAATCATAGTAAGCCTGGCTCGCTCTCCTCCGCTTTATCCACCATACAGCGCCGCCTCCAAGCGCGAGCAGCAGTACCAAAATAGTACCTATAACAGCGCCGGCCGAAGATCCGCCCTTAGCATTCTCTGTAACAGCAACAGGTTCAGGCCCCTCTGAGTCTTCTTCTGTCGATGAAGTCAAGACAGCCTCACTGATTGCTGCCTCGGATTGGTTGCCGGCGGCATCCACGGCCCGAACCCTGTAGAAGTAATACGTATTAGTTTCCACAGTTTCATCGGTGTAGCTTACACCAGTAATACCATTACCAACCTCCTCCCAGTCTATGCCGTCGCTCGAGCGCTCAATTATATAACCGGTGACACCTTCACTGTCGTCGGCCGCATCCCAGTTAAGCAGCACATAATTCTCAAAACCATCGGCCGTTAAGCCACTTGGCATGCTTGGTGGGGTTTGGTCTTCGCTGTTTTGGTTAATAACCGGCGGGGCTGAGAGCGGGATTGAAGATGGCTTACTCGATGGTTTTGAGGTCGAGCCTGACGACGGCTTAGAAGACGGGGTTGAAGGTGCTGGTGTGGGTGGCGGATTGGTGACTGTGAGTGTTGCCGATCGAGCGATTGAACTGAGGCCGCAACTTATTGTATAAGTGGTTGTACTTGCAGGGCTTACTGATATTGATCCGCTTCCGGGCTTTGTGCCGCTCCAGCCGCCACTTGCTGTGCACGACTCGTCATTCCGGTGCGTCCATTTCAGTGTCGCAGAACTCCCCTTGACAATAGAGGTAGGACTTACCGAAATCGTGGTGGCAGGTATGGGGGATAAGAACACTTGGATTGAAGTGTTGCCACCTGCAGGAAGATGGAAGGCCTGGTTAATCTTATGACCCGGTCCCTTTGGGTCAACATATTTTCCGGAATAGCTCACGTTAAGTAGTGTGTAGTTGATACCTGTCTGGCAGCCTGTAAACGTCGCGAAGTCGTTATGGACTGTAACAATATTTTCGGTCAAGCTCTGGGAGTTGGCACAACGAGGACCACTGAGTCGTACTTGTGCGCCGCTGTGATTATCAACAATCACATTGATAATGCCGGACGTCTGGGCATTGACAGTCAAGGAACGCACAAAGAAGGCGCCCACACACGCCACTACAGCCAAAGCGCACCACACCACAATATATTTATAGGTAGCCGGGTTAGTGTATATAGATCTTTTTTGTGTTTGAAGCATAAGTTTAATTACTCTAGTGATTAATATAGTGTGCCACAGCAATTTTTACAATGATTTTCGTGGCACCATTGTTTTGCTTGTGCAAAACATATGAATACGAAAGGGGTCAGGCATAAACCTGGCCACTTTCGTGGTACACCCGGCAAGATTACTTTGTATAAGACAGCAGCCATGCTCGATGCGAGCATCTGCGCGTGGCTTTGCCTATCGAATCTCGGCTTCGCCGTACGGTTCGAACCTGAGCGGAGACCAAAATAAAAACCCCATCTTTCGATGAGGTTCATATTTTGGTACACCCGGCAGGATTCGAACCTACGACCTTTGGCTCCGCAAGCCAACGCTCTATCCAGCTGAGCTACGGGTGCGCGGAGATGAGACAAAACCCTGATGGTTTTTTCTCATCGGAGCTTGCGGAGTGAATCCGCATCCGGCGAAACCGGACCGCTCCTGCTCTTTTTCCTTCCGTGTTTTGTGGGCGGAATGGAAATACAACAGGGGTAATTTTAGCACATTTTTGTATTCAATGCTAGAGCTACGGCCAAAGTCGCCAATCTGTTAGAATGATAAAGTCAAATTACGGAGAGGTGACCGAGTGGTTGAAGGTGCTGCTCTCGAAAAGCAGTGTGCCGTTAAACGGTACCGAGGGTTCGAATCCCTCCCTCTCCGCCATTTGATACACTACTCGTATGCAAGACAGTATTTTCACCAAGATCATCAAGGGCGAAATCCCGTGCCATAAGATTTATGAAGATGAAAAGACCTTCGCGTTTTTGGATATTCATCCAGTCGCAGACGGTCATACGCTGGTTATCCCACGCAAGCAAATAGAGTTTCTGTGGGATTTAGAAGATGAAGACTATCAGGCTGTCATGGCTGCTGCTAAAAAAGTAGCACTTCGAGTACGTGAGGTGTTCGGCGTACCGTATGTAGGCGAACGGGTTGTTGGGGTCGACGTCCCCCATGCTCATGTACACATCATCCCTTTCTCTGATCCGCACACTATGCACAAAATTGCAGACATGCAGGCCGAGCCCGACCACGAAGCCCTCGCACAAATCGCTAAAAAACTAGCATTCTAACAGAGAAACGCTATATAATCTAAAGCAATATGCCAAGTGTTGTAATTGCATTGTTTTTTGCGACAGGTATCGCAGCATGGGTGTACAGCAAGGTGACACGCCGCACCGGCGGACTGACCAAATCAGATATGACCGTCACGATTATTGTCGGCGTCTTGGTGTTCTTCATCAGCTGGACACTGCTCAGCATGCTGCCTGATTTCTAGCCATTTCGTACTAGTTTTTATTGGATTTCCCTTCTCAAACTGGTACAATCAGGCTATGGAATCTGAAGGTGGGGCCTTGGATGAGAAGAGGCTTGGAAAGCGCTTGCAGGAAGCACGGGTTGCGGCTGGTTTGACGCAGCAGCAACTGTGCCAAAAGGCCTCACTCAGCTACTCTACACTTGCCAAAATCGAGCGGGGAGCGATTAAATCGCCGTCGATTTTTACGATCCAAAGCATCGCCGCAGCACTTAATACCACTCTCGACGCATTGCTCGGCATTGAACCAGTAGCAGCTCCGCCAACCAAAAAAACCACCCGCAGCGGTGTACGGTTTGTCTTTTTTGACGTAAATGGTTGTTTGGTGCGGTTTGCCCACCGTGGCTTCTCAAAGCTTTCGGAGGAAAGTGGTGTACCGATCGATGTAATCGAAACGGTGTTTTGGGAGTACGACGATGCAGTATGTCGCGGCGACAAGTCTCTCGATGAGCTTAATACAGTGTTAGCAGAAACCATCCATATGATCGTCGACTGGAAGAAATACTACCTCGATGCTGTTGAACCTGTCGGCGGTATTAATGATCTCGTGCGCTGGAGCATTGAGAACTACCATGTCGGCTTGCTCACAAACAGCATGCCTGGGTTTGTCCCCGCCATGCGCGAGCGCGGCCTAATCCCTGATGTGGCATTCGACACCATTATCGACTCGTCAGAGGTCCACGCCATGAAGCCGGATCCAAGAATCTATGAAATTGCCCAGGAACGCGCTGGTTTTCCACCGAGCGAAATCCTGCTTATTGATGACTCGCGGGCCAATCTTATCGCCGCCAAAAAACACGGCTGGCACACCATTTGGTTCGACTACTACCGCCCCGAAGAATCCATCGCCAACATCCGCCAAGCCCTCCAGCCCGCCGAGTAAGTCACTCATGCTTGCGATACCTCAGGTAATTCGGTAAGGTTGTGTATGTGTTACTCCCTACTACCCCTGAACGATTGCACTTGATTGAACACTACGGTATTACGCCGGCAGTGGCAGAGCTATACGTGCGTGAGCACTACCGCGGCACTATTGAAGAGGCACGGACAGCTGCACTCCGACAGCCACATAATGAATACTGGTCGGCTATGGCACGAATTGCACTGGGTACAGAGATTCGCTTACTTGAAGAAGTAATCCCTGAGGTACGAAGAGACATTGCCCGCCACAACCATGATAGCCAGATGCAAAAATGGGCATATGCCGAAGCCACCGGTCTAAGCGTATGGAGGTATGATAGTCGCCAGGAAACTGAATCTCCGTTGACCGATGCGTACAAACAAACGTTACGAACCAGGTCACGTCACCTGAATACAGTGTTTGGCCCTCGGGTTGTCCTGAGAGGTGTTCCAGGTAAGCAAGACAAAGACCCTCACACAGCAACACTACATGAGCGGTATGGTATTTCACCTGCAGTTGCAGATGTATACCTCGAAAAGAATGGGCATGGCAGTAGCCGTGAGATTACGAAGCGTCGAGCAGCCAGGGCTACCGCCTACGATCCCAACTACACTGGGTGGCTCGCTGCGATTGAGGAGATAGCACAGGGAGACCAACCGAGTTATCTTCTTGAGGAGGTCATGCAGCATATCCAAAAGAAGCGAGAGCTCGCAAAGGTACGAAACCGTCAGATAGGTGAAGTAATGCTGCGTGACATCTCGCTCATGATACGCAAGGTCTACGAACCACAAGTCACCGCGCAAAACGGGCGTGTTCGTTCGTAATATTCTCAAGTAGCTCTTCGGCTTCTTTCAGTTGTTGCTTGGTTTCTTCGACCAAGTGCTTCGGTGCATTCTCAACGTACGATTTATTGTTCAGCCGTTGCTGCAGCCGCTCGATTACCTGCTTTTGTGTAATTTTTTTATTGTTCAATTCGTCCGCATAAGCTTTCGCGGTCGCCTCGTCAATGTCCAGCCAGACGTTCAGGTTTGTCTGAGTCAGACGTACGCCGCCTTCCCCTGCCCCGCCCTTCACTTGCCCAAGTCGGGCTAGGCGTTCAATCAGGTTCGCGTTTTCGGCAACGAGTGGCGCGTCCACAAAATACAAGGTTGGCTTTTGTGCCTTCAACGCACTCGTTATGTAGCGCGCCTCAGTCACGATCGCTTTCAGCTCCTCAAATTCCCTTGCCTTTTTCGCGTCAGCTTTCGGCACTACCGGCCAGCGGTAGGTAACCAGCAACTCGTCACGCCAGCCGAGTGCCTGCCAAATAGTCTCAGTCACAAACGGTGCGAACGGATGCGCAAGTGTCAAAACACTTTCCAGTACAAACGCGAGCAGCTGTGTATTCGGCGCAGCTTTCGATGCTTCAATATACCAATCGGCGACCTCGTCCCATACGAAATGATAGAGCTTGTCGTACGCTTCACTAAAACTATACTGTTCGATGTCTTGTTGGATACCTTTTGTATTATGTTGTAAACGATGCAACACCCAGTGATCGGCCACTGTTTCAGGTTTTGGTTCGCCGGGCTTGAATGCTTCACCAACCAGCCCCTCGACATATCGGGCCATATTCCACATTTTGTTTGCGAAATTACGATTGGCCTCAATTTTGCTCCAACCCCAGTTTTGGTCGTTGCCAGGACTGACGCCCATAATCAGCGCCATACGCAGCGCGTCGGTGCCGTATTTCGGAATCACATCGAGCGGGTCAATAATCGACTCAGGCCGGCTTTTGCTCATTTTCTTGCCATCTTCGGCGCGAATTAGACCGTGCAGGTAGACGTCCCGAAACGGCACTTCGCCGGTCACATATGTCGTCATGAGAATCATCCGGGCAACCCAGAAGAACAGAATGTCCCAGCCAGTCTCCATGACTGTAGTCGGATGGTACGTCTTATACAGCGGACTTTGTGCCAGCAGGTCGTCAAGCGACAGCGACTCATCAGCCGCAAGCTTAGGGTCAATTAAGGTACTCCAGGTCCAGAGCGCCGAGCTAAACCATGTATCCAGCGTATCCGGGTCCTGCTCCCACTCGTGCCAACCCTCACTCTGGTCGGTCGGCGGCTGCAGTCCCATATAGGTCTCTACCTCACCACCAGTATTCGTACGGTACCATGCCGGAATACGATGACCCCACCAGATTTGACGGCTAATGCACCAGTCGCGCAGGTTATCAATCCAGTGGAAGTAGATCTTCTCGAACCGCTTTGGCAGCAGCTTGATATCCCCTTCCCTGATGACACTTTGCATAACCTCTTTGAGGGTGCGCTTTTGACCCTTCCACTCAACCACCGGTTTGTTTACGTCAACGAACCATTGCAGGCGGATTTGCGGCTCAATTATCCCCTTCCCCCGTTCGTTCACCGCGATATTGTGTACATAATCGTCCTCGACTTTCACAACCAAGCCTTTGGCTCGCAACTTCTCCACAATCTTCGGCCGTGCCTCAGCGATATCCATACCCGCAAACTCCCCTGCAATCGGCAGCAGCTTGCCATGGAAATCAATAATCTGCTCTTTATCGAGGTTATGGCGCTCGGCAATCTCAAAGTCAGCGTGACTATGCCATGGCGTTATAGTCATAACACCGGTACCGAAGCTCGGGTCGACTGCCTCGTCCTTAATAATCGTCGCCGTAATCTTGCCGTTGATCCACTCAGTCTCAAAGGTATCACCGTGCTTGTATTTGGCATAGCGCTTGTCATCCGGGTGCATCACCACATACTTATCACCAAACTTGGTTTCCGGTCGTGCAGTGCTAATCTCAAACGGCCCGTACTTGAAGGTGTAGAATTTCGTCTTCTCTTCCCTATATTCCACCTCGTCATCAGATACGTTCGTTTCCAGGTTTGGATCCCAGTTCACGATACGATGACCCCTGTAAATCAGGCCGTCATTGTACATTTTGATGAACGTCTCATTCACGGCGCGGCTGAGTGCAGGATCTAGTGTGTATCGCAGGCGTGACCAGTCAGCGCTCGCACCCATTGCTCGCATTTGGTCAAGCATGGTGCCGCGGCTGCCGCTTACGAACTCTCTGGTGCGCTCCAAGAAGGCTTCTCTGCCGATCTGGTGCTTATCTGTCCCCTCTTCGGCCAACTTCTTCTCGATAATCGCATTTACCGCAAGCGCCGCATGATCTGTTCCCGGTAACCAGAGCACGTCCTTCCCCTGCAAACGCGCATGGCGAGCCATGATGTCCTGCAGGGTCAGGAATAGCGCGTGCCCAAGGCTCAGTGTGCCGGTCTCGTTCGGAGGCGGCATCGCAATCGAGAAACGCTCCTTATCACTCTCTGGTTGCGCCTCAAACGCCCTGCTCTTCTCCCAGAGGGCGTAAATATCCTTTTCATATTCTTGCGGCTCGTACGTTTTTGGTAGTTTCATCTGTTCCATCATATCACTTCTTCCCTGTTACATTAAAAAAGCCCCGCTTCAGGGGCTCTAGCGTTGATTGCTTGTGCATTGTTTATGCCACGCCAGACAAGCCCCTCAATGAGGAGGTCACTACCACGACATTGACGTTTCCATAGCGCATGCCACCACCGTATCACAGGCAACGCAAACTCACAACAGGGGTGCAACCATCGAACATTAAAAATTTCATGTGAAATGAAACAACTAAACACAAGGGTTTTCACGTGAAACCATTCTGCAAAACTGTCTCATAACCGGCTGTTTTATTTCCAAAGAGCGAGTCGTATGGGCTTACGACCAGTCCCACCGTTTTTGTTTTTGTACCTACAAGCATAACCCCTTTACCAACAGAGGTCAATATTGACAAAATGCTTAAGTTTTGCTATAATGTAATAATAAGGTAAAAAACAGATAACAAATATAGCACACACAGAAACGCTTCCAACCGCAGCACAGCTTGAATCCCCAACTGACGCAGAGTATGAGACTTCTCGAGAGGTAGCCTCGTTCGTAACAGCGAAAGGGTCTATCTATACCTACGATGAAAATGGCAGAACAACGCGCCACAAAACAGCAGCGCCACAAAAAGGTGAGTACCCTCAGCACGCCACTCAAGACATAACGGTGTTTGTACGCCTCACCCCAGAAGGTCGTCAGTTATACGTTGATGCAATACATTCCCACTGCGATGACCCAACAAAAAACAAGAAGGTGTATGTAGTTGAGCCTCTCCCCAATGGTTCACCTCGCATTATTCGTACCCCGCACGATGTAAAAGATCCTCATAATATTTTCCTAGCAGCATTACAGAATGATCAGGTAATAGGTGCTACGAGAGCGTCACTTGAGCCGGAGCTGGGCGCAAATGTTTTTGATACACGACACTACCAAGAAAATGGACAGTGGTATACTGAGCGTCACCTCGGCAATGAGGTGACCGAAATACACTACGAAAAGTAGCTACATAGACAAATTTGGGGCGATGTCGAGAGAGTAGGGGTCAGCAGTTGGTTGGCCGAGCATAGCTTTGTAGCACCCTAGGGTGGCGATCATGGCGCCATTATCGGTGCAGAGCTTCATGTCGGTGTATTCGATTGGAATTGGCAAACGATCTGATAGTTGTCTGCGCAGTTCGGGGCTGGCCGCCACACCTCCAGCAATTACCACACTTTTTGGCTGGAACTCCTCGTATGCCAGGATCGTTTTATCAACCACCGTTTCGATCGCAATGCGCTGAAAACTGGCTGCAATATCGGCCTTCTGAGCCTCAGAGAGACGCTCTGCGAGCTTGAAGGAAGGGAAGGTGAAATCCTCACCGATCTCGCTCTGCGCAAGCCTCAGAACAGCTGTTTTGAGCCCAGAGAAACTATATTCGTAACGATGATCGAGCTTTGACTTGGGAAGTTTGTATTTAAACGGATCGCCCTCAAGTGCCTTTTTGCCAATACTCGGACCGCCAGGGTAGGGGAGGCCAAGGATTTTTGCCACCTTATCAAACGCCTCACCAATGGCGTCATCGCGGGTTTGACCGAGCAGGGTATAGTCAAAATGATCCCGGAACAGCGCCAGCTGGCTGTGGCCACCACTGACGATGAGCGCGAGCATAGGGAATTCAGGCTGCTTACTCGGTAGCTTATAGTTAGGCAGGGAAGTCTCGGTCAAGAAGTTAGCATAGACATGTCCCTCGACATGATTAGTCGCGTACAGCGGTTTGTGTTTGGCAATCGCGAGCGTCCGCGCCGTCAGTACTCCGATGAGCAGGGAGCCACCGAGACCGGCGCCGTACGTCACTGCAATACCATCTATACCATCCCAATCTGTTCCGGCCTCGTCCAGTGCTTGTTGTACCACTGGCATGATCGCTTCGATATGGCTCCGCGCTGCAATCTCCGGCACCACACCGCCGTACTGCACGTGCAGATCCATGCTGCTTGCCACCACGTTCGACAGCAGCTCTTTGCCGTCACGTACTACTGCCGCAGCCGTCTCATCACAACTCGTCTCAATACCAAGAATAGTCATCTGTCACAGCATAGCATAGGAGAGCAGGGAACTAGACGGTTGAGGTGCGACTTGCAGCTGCTTTCGCAACCTTTTTCGCAGCAGACTTAGTGTCATTTGAGAGATTATGCTCTTCCACCCAGCGGTTCATTTCGTGTATCACTGCAGGGTTCCAGCGGGCGCTGCCTGGTTCACTGATGCCCCAGTTACCATCACTCATCTTGTACGAATCAACATCGGTAAAGAATTTGCCGTCAAACTTTTCGTTCAGGTGTTGGTACAGCTCCCAACTTTGTTCACCGGTCAGCTTGATATCTTTCTGAGCCGCCAAATCAGCCAGCTCATGCGTATAGCCGTGGCCTGCCTCGACTTTTACGCGCGTTTGATAACCATCAACGACGCCTGGCTTTTCAGCTGCAGATTTATCAGGAGTAGATTTATCCTTTTGTTCCAATTGCTCACGGTAGATCCGGTTTTCGTCACGGTTCTGGCTGCCAGCTGGCTGCTCAGAGGTGCTTCCTCGGGCATGGTCATCGCCAACACCAAGTCGTGAAGGGGTCTCACGACTGATTGTGCCGCTCTCATTCTTGCTTACCATGCCGTCACTGAGTAGGAAGCCTGCTGCACCTGCAGCACCACCAATAGCGGCAGATGCGATGACACGATTTCGGTTGCTGCGCCTGTCTTTGTGGACGCGCTCGTGGATACGGCTGGCAAGGATACCGTGGGCCGCCACGAGCATTTCGTCAGCCGATTGACCGGCTTCTATGTGCTGCTCGGCCCGTTCCTTAATGTGATTGTAATCTTCGGATGCACGTTTGTCATGCCTTGTGATCTGATTTACACGGTTACCAACAGAGCTTTGTAAAACAGCTTTCGTGGTCTTGGCGGCCACACCGGCAGCTATTGCGGCCGGCAACGTTGCTGCACCGACTAAACCGAGCGCTCCTTTTGCGACTTTACCTGCACCGAACCCGATACCGAAGCCGGTTATAGCACTAGCAGTGAAGAACGGGAGCTTGTGACCTGCTAGAAAGCGGGCAATTCGGGCACGACGACTCGGGTCTTGAGAAAGATGTTCTGCCTCGGCTTTGGTAAAGTTCTGATGCTCATCAAGAAGTGATTCAATGACCTTGGCTCGCAGCGTAGTCTCGTCGGCGCCTTCATGTAACCACTGTCGCGCCTGTAGCTTGCCGTATGCTACGCGGGCAGTTTCGTACGCCTCTTGTGCCTTCGCGAATTTCTCTGCGAGAGCTTTAGCTTTTTTACCACCTTTGCGGTTCATGCGACGACGCTGGACGCTCAGTTCAGCGAGTCGTTTGCGTGCACCATCTAAAGCCGTTTCCGCGTTACGAAGCTTTTCCGGGGTTGGCGCCGTGGGTATGGGAGGATCGGGGTCGGCAGGATTTGGGTCTGGACTAGGTTCAGGGTCGGCAGGCGCGTCAAAGAGCTTTTCAAGCTCACTCTCATATTGGCTCTTACCTGAGGTCTCGATTCTTGTATGATTGCCATTTTCGTCAGGAGATCCAAGATACCATTCAGTGGAACCGGTCCGGTGATACGATGCGGTTGCAACAAGCGCTTTAAGCTTATCAAACAGCTCGGGGTTGTCATCGCGGTTTAGGTGCGTAGACACATATCGTTCTGCCTCTTCGTCGGCACTGTCTGCGAGTTGCTTTATAGCCACTTCTGGTGGCTCTGGGGCAGTGAAAGTTTTTTTCCTGATCTCAAGCTCCGCCTCAAGCTGTGAGGCGCGTAATTGCTCGATATTCTCGACCGACATAAATTCATATTCAGGAGGCAACGTAAATGCTTCTGGTTGTTGAACTTCTGCAGGTGCTGTATGAACATCAGGATTCATAATGCTTGCATTATATCATAAGTTTTAAAAAAACACAAGTACTTTGTATTCTATAGAGAGTTTGAGAAGAGTAATAATTGACAAAATAACATCTTCATGGTATCATTATTGAGATTTTTGCCGGAGTTTCTGGTGGAAATTGTGAGAATTCGCGCTGCCACGCTGGCCGCTTATTCTCTTGACATGCACCCCAACCGCTGTACCGATCCTGGAGGGATCATCGCCATGTCCGATATCATTCGTCGCACCGTCGGTCTCGTAGTCGCCTGCGTGCTCTCCGTGGTTGCCTATGACCACGGCTGGTTCGGCGGCTTGGTCGACTCGTTCGGGCAGTTCATGGTTCTCGTCGCCGCCGCGGTGGTCGTGATCGTGTTCTGCTACACCTACTGGTCCGAGGCAAGCAAGATCAAGCAGACCATCGCGGTCATCATCGCGGTGTGCGCCACGGCCTACGTCTACTCGCGCGGCCTCTCGGACCTCGAGGATGTCTTCCTCTCGTGGAAGCTGCTCGTCACGGCCGTTGTCGCGTTCTGCCTCTGGGCGATCACCTGCCTGGACAGCCTGTCCGTCCGCGTGCCGCTCGTGCGTTCCACGCCGGCGAGGTCTCGGGCCTAACGGTCGACACCAACGCGGCGCTCGCGACTTCTGCGAACAGCCGGCAAGGTGGAAGGGTGCATCGTGTACGTAGGGCTGGCCGGCTGGCTGATGCTCGAGCACTGCTCGACTCGCCACATGCCGATCCAGTCCTACGCCCTTCCATGATTTAAGACAGCTATATGCGTATAAGTATTGACAAAACAAAGTATTTATGCTAATATACATACGGTCAAATCTACTTGGGAGGCGACGATAACCTTAACAATCTAGTAACAACTACTAATTAGATAGTAGAAATGCGCTAGGCTCGGATCTTTTACGAGCGCAACAGCTTACGTATATCAGCTACACGTAGCCTGTTGCGCTTGAGGCCTCGCCTCGCGCAATACAAACCTACCTATGAACTACATGTATGTATCCATTGGTATCGGTTTGTGCAGATTAGCGTCATAACCTGTACAAACCGATACCATTCGGATTACTTCAGACACTGACCATATCCCCAAGAGCGTCATGTTGAAAGGACATCACCCGTGTAGACTTTTTTGATACCCGCCAGCCAGCATCACCTGCAGCATCTGCACTGAACACTGACGACGAAGTACAACGAAGGAGCACGACCAAGATGGCTTTCGATTTCGACCTCAACCAGATGGTCAAGGATTCCGCCAAGAGGGACGAGGAGCGCGTTCAGAGCGCGATGACCGACCTCGTCGGACTCCTGGTCCGCACGATCAACAAGTCCGACGACCCGGACCACGCCGTGTCCCTCATCGAGGGCTTCACCACGTACCTCCGGGGCGAGCAGGACACGAACGGCAAGCAGACGAAGCTCGCCCTGGGCTCCGGCTCCGACGGTTCGGACACGGTCACCCCCGAGGAGCGTGCCTTCATCAACGCGATCAAGGAGGCGGGCATCGACCTCCCCTCCGCGCCGGCGCGTCTCCAGCGGCTCATGAACGAGCGCGACTACTTGGAGACGGAGAACACCCGTCTCGCACGCGAGCTGGAGAATGCCCGTCAGCAGCTTGCCAACCCGCCCATCGATGGCGACAAGGTGCAGGCCGAGCGCGACCGCGACCGGTACAAGGCCGAGCGCGACAACGCTCTCGAGCGCCTCGACACGATGAAGCAGGACCGCGACCGACTCCAGAGCCTTGTCGACCAGACGAACAAGCAGCCCAGCGTCCTGGCTCACACCCTCGTGACCAAGAAGCTGGCGCCGAACGCCGAGATCAAGGGCGGCAAGCTCCCCGGCACCACCGAGAAGCTCGTCATCACCGTCGAGGCCAACGAGCTCACCGACGCGGAGTTCAGCCTCCTGGGCTTCAAGCCGGCCGAGTAGTTCACGGGTAGGTGATGGCGGTCGCGTATTGCGAAGGAGATTGTTTGGTTCCCATAGGGATCCTCACATTCTTCTCCAATACGCGACCGTCACACCTTCCATGTTTATACTATGTAACCAGCAGTTGTTTGACAAAAAAGCGAAATTCATCAATTATGCTTGACAAAGCATAGGTTTTTTGCTATTATTTTACTTGTATCAATCAAAACAAAAATTAAAAACAAAGAACAAAACTATGAGCGAACGACCACCACAAGCACTCCCAAACTATCATGAGCAAACACTGCCATCAGGGCTGGTTATAGCACAGGAGTACGATGTTCATAACGCCAGCAAAGAACATCCGCATCCTGTAAACATGTTCAATCAGCCCGAAGAAGAGGCGCAGCGGCCGTTCGGTGAACCGACCATTACCCAGGAAGATAAAACAAGCAATATACTATCAGAACGCGAAACCACTCTTGGCGGCAAGCCATTTATTATTGTCGAAAACACTTCTGGGAAACCAGCGGAAGATGAAAATACCCCGAATGCACAGCCTGATAGACAGCATAATACTGAGTCTGCTGAGTCACCGAAGTCTGGGCCGAGTTTGGTTAGGTATGAGAACGGTACCTACGCGCATTCGTATCATGGGTCTGAAGGTGATACGGAAGTTGACCTCTGGAAAGATGAGAGAGCAGTTCGGTCGCTGAACCGGAAAATGACCATCTATGGCCAAGACAGAGAAGGCAATATGGTCGAGTATTTTATTCACGGTGATAATGCATCGGTCATTACACCTGACGGCATTGAGAAGTCTATCCAGCTTGATCCAGATAAACGCCTCACAGCGTTTGAGTTTGGCAAGAAATGGGATGTTACCGGCGATGGTTCATTGGTAATTGATAAAGTGCGTACAGTTGAAGTAAGCTTGCCGCCAACTGCCGTGAAGCGACTGGAGAATGCAGGCCAGCTACGTAGCGCGGTAAACGGACACGAGGATCCGTTCGAGCACGACATGGAGTTAGTGCAACAGAAACGTGACGCTGACCGTAGTATTGGTGCTCGAGTTGCGCAGTCCACGAAAGAAAAGACTTCTGCCTTTAGCGCTGAACAGTATCGTAGAGCTCGCGCCATAGGTGGCGTAGCACTAAAGGGTGTGTTTAGTGGCATAAAGAATATTGCCCGTCGTGCCCATGAGGCAATTATGGATCCGTATGCACCAGAGAAGTTTGTGTCAGCAATGTTCAGACCAGTTGTGCGTGCCGGCGAGAAAATCGACAAGGCAGCATCCAAGGTAGCTAACAGCAAGACAAGGAAGCGCACAGCCAAGGCTGCAGAACGAGTAGCTGATTTCGTCGATGATAATGATCCGGTAGACGTGCTGGCTCGCCGCCCATACGAACGGGTTAAGGCAATAGCAAGCGCCGTAGCTGCGGAGAAGCAGCGACGCGCAGATCGCCGTGCAAGCCGCAGATATAATGCAAAATACAGCAATACAGCACAAGGCAAGCATGATCGATTGCGAGATCTTGCGGTTGCCAAGGAAGAGCTTGCAGCACGACAGCAAAGAGGTGCTGAGATTGTACAACTCCATCCTGCCGAAGACGATAACGAGCGAAGAGCGGCATAGTGCTTACTTCGAACACGACGGAAACCAGCCTCTTAAAGAGGCTGGTTTTGTTATTGGGTGTTGTGTTGTCTGTGCGTATACTTAATTGCATATGAGTATACGAACGATTGTGAAGAAGGTGATTCCGCTGGGGTTGTTTCGGCGAATTGAGCCGTATGGGCACTTGGCGGAGGCAGTGCTGTTTAATGTGATGCATGGGTTTCCGGCGCGCGGCATGAAGGTGATTGGCGTGACGGGGACGAACGGCAAGACGAGCACGAGCTTTTTGATTCATAAAATGTTGGTGGAGAACGGCTACAATGCCGGGCTTATGACTACGGTTGCGCATGGGGTCGGAAACAATATTCAGCCGCAGGTTGAACATATGACGAGCGTTGGTGTGCCGGAGCTGATGAAGCGGCTGAAACAGATGAAAGCAGAAGGTGCGGACTGGTTGGTGATGGAGACGACGAGCCATGCGCTGGCGCAGCATCGGGTATGGGGGATTCCGTATTCGATTGCGGTGATGACCAATATCACACATGAGCATTTGGATTATCACGGGACATTTGAGAGATACCGCGACGCCAAGCGCATGATGTTCATGCAGGCTAACCGAAATAGAAAGGGCTTGCGCGTGGGTATTGTGAATGTTGAGGATGGTAGCGCGGAGCTGTTTGCGGGTGACGTGGCGAACCCGGTGCTGTATGGCGTGGGGCAGGGCGATTTGGCTGCGACCAATGTGGAACTCAGCGCGGAGGGTGTGGAGTACGACGTTATGGTGGGCGGCGAAAAGTTGCATATCAAGACACATGTACCAGGGAGTTTTACGGTATATAACTCGCTGGCGGCGGTCGGTGTTGGGCAGGCAATCGGGCTCACGGGCAAGCAAATCGAGAAGGGAATTGCCGCGCTCAAAGGTGTCGAGGGACGCATGACGCG
>Ga0182737_1000542_pt1 | contig 51748 bp, 50 predicted proteins | sample eDN5th30CBELigOP_FD_128878 | JGI IMG/M metagenome (GOLD analysis project Ga0182737, IMG submission 128878) | Enriched Organic Plus compost microbial communities from Emeryville, California, USA - eDNA 5th pass 30_C BE-Lig OP (version 2) (version 2) ...
AGCGTTTTCGCGCCAACAAGCTGCGCATGCAGCGCGTGGCGCACTACAGCGACGCCTGCCTGCGCGCCCTGGCCGGTGCCGGCCTGCCGGTCGATTTCGATTATCACCAGGACGGCACGCTGCAGGTGTTTCGCCGCCAGGCCGACCTGAAGGCGGTGCCCGCGATTACCCAGGCGCTGGACGAATACGAGGTGCCATGGCGCCTGCTCGACGGCGACGCGGCCCGGCGCCTGGAGCCCGCGCTGGCCGGCGCCCGCGCGCCGATCGCCGGCGCCCTGTACCTGCCGCGCGACGGTTCGGGCGACAGCCACAAGTTCGCCACCGGCCTGGCCGACTACCTGGCCGGGCAGGGCGTGCGGTTTTGCTACGGCGCGCAGGTCCGCGCACTGGCGCGTGCCGGCGATCGCATCGAGGGGGTGCGGCTGCAGGGCCAGGCCGAACTGGCCCGCGCCGATGCCTATGTGGTGGCCCTGGGGCCGCAAACGCCTTTCCTGCTGCGTCCGCTGGGGCTGGCGCTGCCCATTTACCCGCTGAAGGGATATTCGATCACCGCCCGCATCGACGACCCGGCCCGCGCGCCGCGGGCGGCCATCATGGACGAATACAACAAGGTGATGATCTCGCGCCTGGGCGACCGCGTGCGGGCCGCCGGCATGGCCGAACTGAAGGGCTACGGGCTGGCGGTGGACCCGGCGCGGGTAGCGTTCCTGAAGTCGGTGGTGCGCGAGTGGTTCCCGCAGGGCGTCGGCATCGACGACGCGCAGCCGTGGGCCGGCCTGCGCCCGATGACGCCGGACGGCCCACCCATCCTGGGCAAGACGCGCTACGCCAATCTGTACCTGGATTGCGGCCACGGTTCCAACGGCTGGACGCAGGCCTGCGGAACGGGCAAGATTGTGGCCGATATCGTGGCCGGCCGCGCGCCCGAGATCGACCTGGACGGCCTGACCGCCGAACGCTACGCCTGAACGCCGACCCGCCCGGCCGCCACCCCGAGGACGCCATGGACCAGACAGACCTCAAGATCCTCAGCCTGCTGCAGAAGGACGCGACGCGCCCGGTGGCCGATATCGCCGAGCAGGTCAACCTGTCGGTCACGCCTTGCTGGCGCCGCATCCAGAAACTGAAAGAAGACGGCGTCATCGAACGCACCGCGGTGCTGCTGGACCCGAAGGCGGTGGGGCTGAACCTGACGGTGTTCGTGACCATCAAGACCAGCCAGCACAACGTCAAATGGACGCAGAACCTGATCGGCGCCGTCATGGCGCTGCCCAACGTGGTCGAATTCCATCGCATGGCGGGCGACATCGACTACCTGCTGAAGGTGGTGGTCGAGGACATGGCGGCCTACGACCGCTTCTACCGGCGCCTGATCGAGGCGGTGGATTTGCTGGACGTCAGCGCCAGCTTTTCGATGGAAGTGATCAAGAGCACCACCGAATTGCCGCTGGACGCCTGCGGCGGCTGACCGGGCGCCGCGGCGCGCCCGCGATGGGGCACGATCCATCATGCCCGGGCCCGCTGCCGCGCGCCCTACGGGAGGTATCCTGATGTACGCGGGCTGTACTGGCTACAGCAGGAAGACGGTGGCCAGCCCCAGGAAGATGAAGAAGCCCAGCGAGTCGGTGGCGAAGGTCAGCAGCACCGACGACCCGATGGCCGGGTCCTTGCCGAAGCGCGCGCGCACCATGGGCACCATCACGCCCACCGAGGCGCCCACCAGCATGTTGCAGATCATGGCGGCCATCATCACCACGGCGATCGACAGCGAATCGGAGATCGCCCAGGCAAACAGCGCGGCCACCACGCTGCCGCACAACCCCACCAGCAGCGTCACCAGCATTTCGCGCTTGACCAGCTGCCACAGGTTGCGGCCCGTGATGCGCCCGACGGCCAGCGCGCGGATGATCATGGTCATGGTCTGGTTGCCCGAGTTGCCGCCGATGCCGGCCACGATGGACATCAGGAACGCCAGGATCACGATCTGGCTGACGGTGGCCTCGAAGCGCGAGGCCACGAACGAGGCCGTGGCGGCGGTGCAAAGGTTGAACAGCAGCCACGGCGCGCGGTTGCGCAGGGCCATCGCCACGGGCGCGAAGATGTCTTCTTCCTGCAGGCCGGCGCGCGACAGGGCCTGTTCTTGCGAGTCTTCGCGCATGACGTCGACCACGTCGGCGATGGTGACGCGCCCGATCAGGCGGCCCTGGTCGTCCATGACGGGCGCCGACACCAGGTCGTAGCGCTCGAAGGCGCCGGCCGCGTCGGCGTCGGAATCCAGCGGGTTGAGCGTCAGGAAATCGGTGCTCATGACGGTGCGCACTTCGGTTTCCGGTTCGCTGACCAGCAGCCGCGACAGCGGCAGGATGCCCTGCAGCTTGTCTTGCCGGTCGACCACGAACACCTGGTCGGTGTGGTCGGGCAGTTCGTGCAGGCGGCGCAGGTAGCGCAGCACCACCTCCAGCGTGACGTCTTCGCGCACGCGCACCATTTCGAAATCCATGATGGCGCCCACGCTGTCTTCGGGGTACCCCATGGCCTCGAGCAGCTGCGCGCGCTCTTCTTCGGTCAGGCCTTTCTGGACTTCGGCCACCACGTCGGGCGGCAGGTCGGGCGCCAGGTCGGCCAGCTCGTCGGCATCCATGTTGCCGGTGGCGGCCACCAGGTCCTGGCGGTCCATCGCCTCGATCAGCGATTCGCGGACCCAGTCCTCGACTTCCAGCAGCACGTCGGCATCGTGCTCGGGGCTGACCAGGCGCCAGACGTCCTGGCGTTCGTCCTTGGGCAGCGATTCCAGGATGAAGGCGATGTCGGCCGGATGCAGCGCGTCGACCAGCGCCTTGAGCTCGGCCTCGTGCTGGCGGTGCACCAGGTCTTCGACCAGCGACGCCTTGCTGTCGCCTTGTTCCTGGCGATGCACCAGGTCTTCGACCAGTTGCTGGCGGCGCAGGCGTTCCTGGACCTCGGCCAGCGCGTGCTGGGCGTCTTCGGGGTCCAACCGGCGAGGCGTCGCGGGCGGCTTGGTCGCGGCGGCGGGCTGCGTCATAGGCAAGGCTTAGAGAGTAGGCAGGGGGCGGCTGCGCCGGGCTTCGTCGGTGGCCACGTAGGTCAGGGTGGCCTCGGTGACCTTGACGACTTCGGCGTCCAGGCGCTGGCGTTCGGCATAGACTTCGACCGATACGGTAACCGAAGTCGTGCCGGTCTTGACGATGGCGGCGTAGAAACTGAGCAGGTCGCCCACGAATACCGGCTGCTTGAACTGGAAGGCGTTGACCGCCACGGTGGCGACCCGGCCCGCCGCGCGGCGGGCGGCCAGCACCGAGCCGGCGATGTCGACCTGGGACATGATCCAGCCGCCGAACACGTCGCCGTGGATGTTGGCGTCCGCCGGCATGGGCATGACGCGCAGGACGGGATCCCGGCCGCTGGGCAGCGTGGCGGGAGGGTGCGTCGTGGAAGGCATGGGCCGGCTCCTGTGCGGGGTGGAGACCGGCCGATTATGCAGGAAAACGCGGCCGCATGCGGCGGCCGCCGAAGCATGCTACGACGCCAGCTTGACGATGCCGTAGCCGCCCAGCAACAGCCAGGCATACAGGATCAGGCCCAGCGCCATGACCCGCGGGCCGGCCTTGCGGATCTGGCCGAAGCGGGTCTCGATGCCCAGCGCCGTCATGGCCATGGTCAGGGCGAAGACGTCCAGGCGGCGGACGGCGGTGACCAGGTCGGGCGGCAGGATGGCCAGCGAGTTGACAATGGCCAGCACCAGGAAGCCGACCGCGAACCAGGGGATCGGCAGGCGCGCCTTGGCCTGGCCCGGTTCGGCGCGCGCGGCCGAGCTGCGCAGCCACAGGCCCAGCACCAGCAGCACCGGCACCAGCAGGGCGACGCGGGTCATCTTGACGATGGTGGCGACTTCGGTGGTGGCCGGGTCGATGTTGCTGGCCGCGCCCACGACCTGCGCGACTTCGTGCACCGTGCCGCCGATATAGATGCCCAGCGCCTGGGTGTCCAGCGACAGCCAGCCGGCGTGGTACAGCACCGGGTACAGGAACATCGACAGGGTGCCGAACAGCACCACGGTGGCCACGGCCACCGCGCTCTTGTGCGGGGCGGCGCGCAGCGTCGGTTCGAACGCCAGGACGGCCGCGGCGCCGCAGATGGCGCTGCCGGCCGCCGTCAGCATGGCGGTGTCGCGATCCAGCCCGAGCAGGCGCTGGCCAATGGTGGTGCCCAGCACCAGCGTGCCCACCACCACCGCCACCGATACCGCCAGGCCGGGCACGCCCACCGCGGCGATCTGCTGGATGCTGATGTTCAGGCCATAAAAGGCCACGGCGATGCGCAGCAGCCGCCGCGCGGTGAAATTCACGCCCGCGGCCCAGTCCGCCGGCATGGTGCCGCGCAGGAAATTGCCATACAGCATGCCGCACACAATGCCCACCACCAGCGGCGAAAAACCCAGCTGGCGGATGAAGGGCAGGTCGCTCAGCTGCATGACGGCGACGGTCATCAGCGCCACGAACAGCACGCCATTGAGCTTGTCGCGCCAGGGGGTGGGCATGGCCAGGGCGGTAGAAGTGGACATTTGTATCGGGCAATATCTAAATAACTTCAAGCAATATTAAATCTGCCCGTACTATTTGGGAAATTTTGAATTTTGATATTAAATATCTGAAATTCCGATATCGTTGCACCCATGACCCCAGACCAGCTGCTGACTTTCGCGTACGTGGCCGACACCGGCAACATCAGCCGGGCGGCCGGCTTGCTGCATCTGTCGCAGCCGGCGGTATCCGGGCAGCTGCGCCTGCTGCAGGACTGGTTCGGCGAGCCGCTGTACCGGCGCAGCGGCCATGGGGTGGCGCTGACGGCCGCCGGCGAGCGGCTGGCCGAGCAGGCGCGCCAGCTGCGCCAGGTGTACAACCAGGCCCACGCCGCCCGCGAAGCCTGGCGCGGGCTGGAAACCGGCACCCTGCGGCTGGGCGCCAGCACCACGCCGGCCAGCTACCTGCTGCCCGCCCTGGTGGCCGATTTCCACCGGCGCTTCCCGGCGGTCAGCCTGCACCTGTCCGACGGCAACACGCGCGAGATCGTCGACCGGCTGCCCACCCTGGACCTGGCCTTCATCGAGGGCGAAGTGCCGCCCGGCCTGCCGTCCGATACGGCGGTGCACGGCTGGCGGCAGGACGAAGTGGTGGCTATCGCGCGGGCCGACCATCCCCTGGTGGCCAAGGGCGCGGCGCGCCTGCGCGACCTGGCGGATTTCCCGCTGGTCATGCGCGAGCAGGGCTCGGGGGTGCGGCAACTGGTCGAGCGCGCCTTCGCCGACGCCGGCCTGGCGCCGGCGACCGGGCTGGAACTGGCCGGGGTGGAAGGGGTGAAGCAGGCCGTGCGCGCTGGCCTGGGCATCGGCTTCGTGTCGTTGATGTCGATGCGGCACGAAGACGGCACGCTGGCCGTGGTACGCCTGTCGCCCCGGCCGCTGACGCGCACGCTCAGCATCCTGGTGCCGCACGCGCATGCATCGGCGCGGGCGGCCGAGCGGTTCCTGGAGCTTTGCCGCGCGCAGGCCACGCTGTGATGCGCGCCTAGCCTTCCCGGGGCCGCGCCAGCCACTGGCGCGCCAGTTCCACCCAATAGGTGCCGCCCAGCGGCAGCAGCGCGTCGTTGAAATCGTAGCTGCCGTTGTGCAGCATGCAGGGGCCCATGCCGTGCCCGGCGTCGCGGTGCCCGCCGCTGCCGTTGCCGATCCAGACGTAGCAGCCGGGCATTTCCTGCAGCATGAAGGCGAAATCCTCGGCGCCCATGGTGGGCTGCACGTGGTCGTCGACGTTTTCCGCGCCCACGATGCCGCGCAGCACGTCGGCGCAGAACGCCGCCTCGCGCGCGTGGTTGATGGTGGGCGGGTAGTTGCGGTGGAAATCGAATTCCACATCGCAATCGAGCGCGGCGCAGGTGTGGCGGGCGATGTCGCGCATGCGGCGTTCGATGAGGTCGAGCGTTTCCAGCGTGAACGTGCGCACCGTGCCGCGCATGACGGCCTGGTTGGGCACCACGTTGTCGGCGCTGCCGGTGTGGATCTGGGTGATGCTGAGCACCGCGGCGTCGAGCGGATTGCGGTTGCGCGTGATGATGGTCTGCAGCGATTGCGCCAGCTGCACCGCCGTCATGACGGGGTCGATGCCCAGGTGCGGCATGCCGGCGTGCGTGCCCTTGCCTTGTATGGTGATGACGAACTCGTTGCTCGAGGCCATGATGGGGCCGGCGGTCAGGCCGAACTGGCCGACCTCCAGGCCCGGCCAGTTATGCATGCCGAATACGGCTTCCATGGGAAAGCGGGTGAACAGGCCGTCGTCGATCATGCGCTTGGCGCCGCCGCCGCCTTCTTCGGCCGGCTGGAAAATGACATACACCGTGCCGGCGAAATCGCGATGGCGCGCCAGGTAGCGGGCCGCGGCCAGCAGCATCGCGGTGTGGCCGTCGTGGCCGCAGGCGTGCATCTTGCCCGGGTGCTGGCTGGCGTGTTCGAACGTGTTGGCCTCTTGCATGGGCAGCGCGTCCATGTCGGCGCGCAGGCCGACGGCGCGCGGGCTGTCGATATTGCCGCGGATGATGCCGACCACGCCGGTGCCGCCCAGCCCGCGGTCGACCTCGACGCCCCATTCCTGCAGGCGGGCGGCGACGATATCGGCGGTGCGGAATTCTTCGAAGGCCAGTTCGGGGTGGGCGTGGATATCGCGCCGGATGTCGGCGATGTCCTGGTGCCAGGCGACGATGGGTTCGATCAAGTTCATCGGTAGGCTCTCTGGAAAAAGGCGGCGGCAACAGGGGTATTATCAGACAAAATTTCCAATAACGATGCACGGAGGCCCACCATGCCGCGTCCCTGGCTCGCTCATTATCCCGAGGGCGTTCCCGCCGAAATCTCTGTCGAACCCTATGCGTCGCTGACCGACCTGCTGGACCAGGCATGCCGCCGCCATGCCGCGCGCGTGGCCTGCACGGCCATGGGCACCGACCTGACCTACGCCCAGCTGGACCGCCATGCGCGCGCCTTCGCGGGCTGGCTGCAGGGGCTGGGGCTGGCGCAAGGGGCCCGGGTCGCGCTGATGATGCCCAACGTGCCCGCCTACCTGGTATGCCTGCTGGGCACGCTGCGCGCCGGCCACGTGGTGGTCAACGTCAACCCGCTGTACAAGGCGGACGAACTGCAGCGGCAGCTGCTCGACAGCGGCGCCGAGGTCATCGTCATCCTGGAAAACTTCGCCCACACGCTGCAGGACGTGGCCGACCGCGGCGCGTTGCGGCATGTGGTGGTGACCGGGCCGGGCGACTTGCTGGGCGGCCTGAAGGCGCCCCTGGTGAACCTGGCGGCGCGCTACCTGAAGCGCATGATCCCGGCCTGGCGCATCGACGGCGCCGTGCGGCTGCCGCAGGCGCTGGCCCGGGGCGCGGCCGCGCCGTTCAACCCGCCCAAGCTGGGGCGCGACGACGTGGCCGTGCTGCAATACACCGGCGGCACCACCGGCGTGCCCAAGGGCGCCATGCTGTCGCACGGCAACCTGGTGGCCAACGTGCTGCAGCTCGAGGCCGTGGCGCGGCCCGCGCTGCGCGACCTGGAACATACTCAGCTGACCATCATCAGCGCCTTGCCGCTGTACCACGTGTTCGCCATGACTGTATGCGGCCTGTTCGGCATCTATGCCGGCATGCGCAACGTGCTGATCATCAACCCGCGCGACCAGCACGCGCTGATCGAGGCCTGGCGCAAGGCGGGGGTGAACATCTTTCCGGGCGTCAACACGCTGTTCAACGCGCTGGCCAACAATGCCGAGTTCGCCAAGCTGGATTTCTCCGGCCTGCGCCTGACGCTGGGCGGCGGCATGGCGGTGCAGCGCCACGTGGCCGAGCGCTGGCTGCAGATCACCGGCCACCCGCTGGTCGAGGGCTACGGCCTGTCGGAAACGTCGCCGGTGGCGACGGTGAATCCCACCGACACGACCGCGTATTCCGGCTCGATCGGCCTGCCGCTGCCCTCGACCGATGTGGCCATCCTGGACGACGACGGCAAGCCCGTGCCGCTGGGCGAGCGCGGCGAGGTCTGCATCCGCGGCCCGCAGGTCATGCTGGGATACTGGCAGAAGCCCGAGGAAACCCGGCTGTGCATGACCGACGACGGGTTCTTCCGCAGCGGCGACATCGGCATCATGGACGAGCAGGGCTACACGCGCATCGTCGATCGCAAGAAAGACATGATCGCGGTGTCCGGCTTCAAGGTGTACCCCAACGAGGTCGAAGCCGTGGTGGCATCCCACCCGGGCGTGCTGGAATGCGCGGTGGTGGGCGTGCCCGACGAGCACTCGGGCGAGGCGGTGAAAGCCTTCGTGGTCCGCAAGGACCCCGCGCTGACCGAAGCGCAGCTGATCGACTGGTGCAAGGAAAAGCTGACCGGCTACAAGCGCCCGCACACGATCGAGTTCCGCGACGAACTGCCCAAGAGCAACGTGGGCAAGATCCTGCGGCGCGAGCTGCGCCCCGACGGCAAATAGGCGGCGCCCGCCGGGCTCAGCCGGCCTGCAGGTGCGGCCCGACCAGCTGGTGCAGGGCCTCGACGATGGCCGGGTTGCCGGCCACCACGCGCCCGCCCACGGGCCAGGGGTCTTGCCGGTGCATGTCGTGGCAGACGCCGCCGGCCTCGCGCAGGATCAGCGTGCCCGCGGCCACGTCCCAGGGGGCCAGGCCCATTTCCCAGTAGCCGTCGTAGCGGCCGCAGGCGGTCCAGGCCAGGTCCAGCGCGGCCGCGCCCATGCGGCGTACGCCGCGCGAGGTGCAGATGGCGTCCTGCAGCATGGGCATGTACTGGCTGGCGAACGAGAAATCGCGGAACGGGAAGCCCGTGGCCAGCACCGCGTCGCCGAGCGATTGCGTGCGCGAGCAGGCGATGCGGCGGCCGTTGAGCCAGGCGCCGATGCCGTGCACGGCGGTGAACAGTTCTTCGCGGCACGGGTCGTAGACGACGCCGATGACGGGCGTGTCTTCGTCCAGCGGGCCGGCGCCCGGCACGCGCGTGCCGGCATGCGCGACCAGGGCGATGGACACGGCGTAATGCGGAATGCCGTGCAGGAAATTGGTGGTGCCGTCCAGCGGGTCGATGTACCAGGTGGCCGGCCCCTGCGCCGCGCCGCCGGTTTCTTCGGCCACGATGCCGAAGTCGGGCGTGCGGGCCTGCAGCGATTCGATGATGGCGGCTTCGGCCTCGCGGTCGGCCTGCGATACCAGGTCGTTGCGGGCCTTGTGGTCGATGACCAGGTCGGCGCGGTGATGCGCGTACGATTGCAGGATGGCCGCGCCCGTATGGGCCGCCGAGACGGCCGTATCGATGGCGGCGCCCAGATCCAGCGGGGGGGCTTGAGTCGTGGTAGGTTCTGTCGTCGGCATGAAACTCAGTGTAAGCCTTTGTGGCGGCAGGCCGGCCGGTTGGGCAAAAATCGCGCCGCGTGGCGTGGCTTTCAGCCAACGTCATTCATTTGTCGTCTTGAGTATGCCGGGCGCGCCGCGAGCATGGCGCGCCATCACCTGATCGATTCATGCCTTACGTACCCCTGACTCCGCCCGATGCCGGCCTTGATGCCGACGGGCACCTTCGCAGCGCCCTGTACGGCGACGTCTACCATTCCATCGAGGGCGCGCTGGGGCAGGCCCGCCATGTGTTCCTGCGCGGCAATGGCCTGCCCGGGCGCTGGCGCGGGCGGCGCGGCTTCACGGTGTGCGAGACCGGCTTCGGGCTGGGGCTGAATTTCCTGGCGCTGTGGCACGCCTGGCGCAACGACCCGGCCCGCCCGGCGCGGCTGCACATGCTGTCGATCGAGGCGCATCCCTTCGCGCGCGATGCGCTGGCGCAGTGGTTGCGGCAACTGGCGCCCGAGCCGCTGCGCCCGCTGGCGCAGCAACTGGCGGCCCAGTGGCCCGCCCGCCTGCCGGGCATGCATCGCCTGGAATTCGAAGGGGGCGCGCTGACGCTGACGCTGGCCTTCGGTACGGCCGCCGCGCTGGCGCCGCGCCTGCGGGCGCGCGTGGATGCCTATTTCCTGGACGGCTTCGCGCCCGACCGCAATCCGGAACTATGGCAGCCGGCGCTGATGCGCGAACTGGCGCGGCTGGCCGCGCCCGGGGCCACGCTGGCCACCTGGGCCAGCGCCGGCCACGTGCGCCAGGCCTTGCGGGATGCCGGTTTCGAGGTCGGCAAGCAGCCCGGCTATGGCGGCAAATGGCACATGACGGTGGGCGTGCTGGCGCCGCGGACGGCACGGGCCCCGCGCGACGCCGCCTGGGTCGACGCGCGCGCCGCCGATGGCGCGGGCGACGACGAGGTGGCGGTCGTGGGCGGCGGCCTGGCGGGCGCCGGCGTGGCGCACGCGCTGGCGCTGCGCGGCCGGCGCGCGCGGGTGATCGACCTGGCCGGCGGACAGGCCCATGCGGGCCACGCGGCGGCCGCGCTGACGCCGCTGATCGCCCGCGATGACAACCCGCGCGCGCGCTTGTCGCGCGCCGGCAGCCAGCGTGCGTTGGCCCGCTGGGCCGGGCTGCCGCCCGCGGCGGCGCCGCGCCGCTGCGGCACGCTGCAGCTCGAGCGCGACGCCGGCCGCGCCGCGGCGCTGGACGAGACCCTGCGGCAATTGCAGTTGCCATCGGACTGGGTGCGCGCCGTCGCCCGCGAAGAAGCGGCCGCGCTGGCTGGCGTGCCGGTGGCGCGCGGTGGCCTGTTCTTCGCCGACGGCCTGCTGGTGCGCCCCGGCGCCCTGGTGGCCGGGTTGCTCGAGGCCGCCGGCGCGCGGCTCGTGCCCGGCCGGGCGGCCGCGTTGCGCCGCGCCGGCGACGGCTGGCAAGTGCTGGAGGCGGACGGCCGCGTGCTGGCGCGGGCGCGCACGGTGGTGCTGGCCAATGCGTTCGGGGCCCAGGCGCTGCTGCGCGACAGCGGCCTACTGGATCCCTTGCCGCGCGTGGCGCAAATGCATGCGCTGGCGGGCGAGGTCAGCCTGCTGCCGGCCGCCGGGCTGGACGGCGGGCCGCGTTGCATTGTCGGCGGGGAGGGCTACCTGTTGCCGGCCGTCGACGGCTGGTGCGTGGCCGGCAGCACGTACGAACATGGCGCGGCGGCCGCCCAGGTCAGCGCCGCCGGCCAGCAGACCATCCTGGGCAAGGCGGCCGGGCTGCTGGGCGGCCTGCCGGCCGGCTGGGCCGCGCTGGCGCCGGGGCAATCGCCCGGCTGGGCCGGCTGGCGCGCCGTCCTGCCCGGCCGGCTGCCGGCCATCGGCCCGCTGGCGCATGCGCCGGGCATATGGCTGGCGGCGGGGTACGCGTCGCGCGGGCTCAGCTGGTCGGCGCTGGCGGGCGACCTGATTGCCGCCTGCCTGGGCGACGAACCCCTGCCGCTGGAGGCCGACCTGCTGGCCGCCGTGGCGCCGCGCTGAACCCGGCAGCGCCGGCGGAAGGCGCCGCGATGGCGGATGTTCGCCGCAAAACCGTGCCGTAGGCGGCGTAAACGGGCCGGCGCGCCGGCTGAAGTAAGTGGTCGCTGCGGCGATCAGCATCGGCCTTGGCGGCTTGTCTTGCCGGCAAATTCGGCATGAAAAAAGGGACCGAGTTTATTTCGAGGGCCAAATCCGTCAAAATAGCGTCTTTTAATGGTTTTTTGGCTTAAGCCGGGGGATGCTCTGTGCCGCCCAAATTCGACTTTGCCCATACTACCCAGCTCGAGTCCGTCGAGTTGCTGTCGTCGCGCTCCAGCCGTGTCGATTTCGACGCGGGCGACGGCCTGCACCTGGTAGTCGAGGCGCATGCGCCTGGTGTGTTTCGCCTGCGCTGCGGCGAGGCGAATCTTCTCACCGACGAGAAACCCGGCGCCCGCGCCCGCGCGGTGGCGGAAATGCTGCTGGCGCGCCAGGAGGCGGTGGGCGAATGCACCATCGTGCCGCGCGACGACGGCAACGGCTGGCGCATTACGCAGGGCGACATCGCCCTGGATATCCAGTCCGACCCGGTGCGCATCGCGCTGTACCGTGGCGATGCGCCGGTGTTCGAGTCCGACGTCTCGGCGCACGAGCCGGCGTTCGGCCACAATGCGCTGGACGAGGCCGAACACGCGGTCTGGAATGCCGCCTTCGCGCTGCAGGCGGGCGAACGCGTCTACGGGCTGGGCGAAACCCCCGGAGACCTGAACCGCCGCGATGAGGCCGTGGTGTCCGACGACCCCGAGCACCGCGCCTTGCCGCTGGCCTGGAGCCCGCGCGGCTGGGGCCTGTACGTCAATTCCATGCGCCGCGTGCAGCACGGCCTGGGCGTGCCGCCGGCCGACGCCGCCTACACGCTGGCCGTCGAAGACGCCGTGCTCGACCTGTTCCTGTTCGTGGGCGAGCCGGGCGAGATCCTGAACCAGTACACCGCCCTGACGGGCCGCGCCGGCCAGCCCGTGCTGTGGGCCATGGGGGCATGGCTGCAACAGGCCGACGGCGAGATGCCCACGCAGACCGCCGCGCTGGTCGCCCAGATGCGCGAACTGCAGCTGCCGCTGGATGCGGTCAAGCTGGCGCCGCCGGCGGCCTGGGGCTTCCAGGCCGACAAGGCCGTGTTCGAATGGGATGCCCAGCGCTTCCCCGATGCCCGCCAGATGCTGGCGCTGTTCCACAAGCATCACGTGCACGTGGCCGCCGCGGGCTTCCCCGGGGTGATCAAGTCCAGCCCGCTGTTCGAAGAGCTCGAAGACCGCGGCTGGCTGCTGACGCGCGAGGACGGCAGCGCGCAGGTATTCGACGGCAACGTCGTCACCGCGGGCCGGCCCTACGGCCTGCTGGACCTGACCTACCGCGACGTCTACAACCTGTGGATCGAGCGGCACCGCCAATTGCTCGAAGACGGCCTGGACGCGCCCGTCTGTGACGCCCAGATCGCCATCCCGGATGGCGTCGGCGCGCGCAACGGCGAAACGGGCGCGGCGCTGCGCACCATGTATCCGTTGCTGGCACGCCGGGCGTTGTTCGACGCGGTGGCCGGCCACAAAGTGCCGCCCGAAGGGGTGGTGCCCAGCACCGACCTGTTCCCCGCGGCGCAGCGCCTGCCCTGGCAGCTGGGCCCGCAAGTCACCAACGACTGGGCGGGGCTGGAACACACCCTGCGCACCGCGCTGTCGATCGGCGCCAGCGGCGTGCCGGTGCAGGTGCATGCCATCGGCTCGGCCAGCGCGCCGCTGGACGGCATGACGCCCGAGCTGTACCTGCGTTGGCTGACGATGGGCGTGTTCTCGGCCAATTTCTGCTTCCAGGGCATTCCGGCCCTGCTGCCGTGGTCGTTCGGCGACCAGACGCTCGAACAGGCGCGCACCTGGCTGCAGTGGCGCTATCGCCTGATTCCCTACGTGCTGGGCGCCATCGAAGATTCCGTGCGCACCGGCTTGCCGGTGCAGCGCTCGATGGCGCTGAGCTTCCCGCACGACCCCGATGCCCACGCCTGGGACCTGCAATACCTGCTGGGCCCGGCGCTGCTGGTGGCGCCGGTCACCCAACCGGGCAGCAGCGTGCGCGTATACCTGCCCAAGGGCGAGGCCTGGTGGGACCTGAACACCGGCCATCGCTACGAAGGCGGCACCACCTGGACGGTGGAATGCGGCACCGACAAGTTCCCGGTCTTCGGCCGCGAAGGACACATGCTGTGCCTGGGGCCGGTGGCGCAGCACGCCGGCGAATTCAACTCGGCCCGCATCCTGGACGAAGTCTGGATGTTCGGCATGCCCATGCACAACCCGGTGGTCATGCGCAATAAAATCCGCGTGATGCAGATGCAGGGCTCCAGCTACATCAAGGGGCTGGAAGGCCTGCGCATCCTGCCCTCCGAAGGCCTGGAGGTCAAGCGCCGCGGCGCCGAGGTGCGCATTTCGCGGGCGCGGTAGTTCCCACCCCCGAAAGCGCTGCGCGCCATCCACCTCGCGGCTGGCAGGCCGCTCGGATTCGCCAGGGGGCGACGCTGGCGGACCGGCAAAACCGGCTCCGCGGCGTCCCCGCTTGGGGCGATACCTTGTTCTATCCAGTGGTGTGTATTGCGCGCTGTTTTATATAACTAATAGCTATTAAAAAGAGAACAAACTATCGTTCTCTTTAGAAGCGCGCTCCGCCACAATCGCAACGTCATGATTCACATCGAAAACCTCTCGAAGACCTACGCTACCCCGCACGGGCGCTTCGAGGCATTGCGCGACATCAGCCTGCATATCGAGCAGGGCGAAGTGTTCGGCATCATCGGCCCCAGCGGGGCCGGCAAAAGTACCCTGGTCCAGTGCATCAACCTGCTGGAACGCCCCGACAGCGGCCGGATCGCCATCGGCGGCACCGCGCTGACCGGGCTGGACGAGGCCCGCCTGCGCGGCCAGCGCCGGCGCATCGGCATGGTGTTCCAGGGCTTCAACCTGCTGGCGCGCCGCACCGTGTACGGCAACGTGGCGCTGCCGCTGGAAATCGCCGGCGTGCCGCGCGCGCAGATTCCCGCCAAGGTGGAACGGCTGCTGGCGCTGGTGGGGCTGGAACACCTGCGCGACCGCTATCCCAGCCAGATCAGCGGCGGCCAGAAGCAGCGCGTGGGCATTGCCCGCGCGCTGGCCAACGACCCCGACGTGCTGCTCAGCGACGAAGCCACCTCGGCGCTGGACCCGGAAACCACCCACAACATCCTGGCGCTGCTGCGCGACATCAACCGCCAGACCGGCGTCACCGTGGTGATGATCACGCACCAGATGGAAGTGGTGCGCGAAATCTGCGACCGGGTGGCCGTGCTGTCGCAGGGCCAGGTGGTCGAGCTGGGCCGCACCCAGGACATCTTCGCCTCGCCGCGGCACGAGGTCACCCGCGCCATGGTGTCGGCCGCCACCGCGTCCGACCTGACCGACGGCACGCTGGCCGCCACGCGGCAGCGCATCGCCGAACTGGCGGCGGCGCGGCCCGGCAGCGCCGTGCGGCTGCTGCGCGTGCGGCTGGCCGGCGGCGCCGTGGCCGGCACGCTGCTGTCGGACCTGACGCGCCAGCATGCGCTGGACGTCAGCCTGGTGCAGGCCCGCGTCGAAGACATCCAGGGCGTGGCCGTCGGCACGCTGTTCGTGCTGGCGCAAGGCGCGCCCGCCGCGCTGGAACAGGCCCTGGCCGGCCTGGCCGCGCAAGACATTCCCGTAGAAGAAATTGCTCATGAGTCCGCAACTGATCGACCTGCTCGCCACCTCGCTGCTTGATACGCTGCTGCTGGTGGGCGTGCCCAGCCTCATCGCCGTGGTGGTGGGCATTCCGCTGGGGGTGGTGCTGGTGGTGACGGCGCGCGGCGCGATGCTGCAGAACCTGGCCGTCAATCGCGTGCTGGGCGCGGTCGTCAACATCACCCGCTCGGTGCCGTTCATCATCCTGATGGTGGCCATCATCCCGTTCACGCGCCTGATCGCGCAGACCTCGATCGGCACCACCGCGGCCATCGTGCCGCTGTCGGTGGCCGCCATTCCGTTCATGGCGCGAATCGCCGAGAACGCCATGCGCGAAGTCGACGCCGGCCTGCTGACGGCCGCGCGCGCCATGGGCGCCAGCCCGCTGCAGATCATCGCCAAGGTGCTGCTGCCCGAATCGCTGCCCGGCCTGGTGGCCGCCACCATCGTCACGGTGATCAGCCTGATCGGCTATTCGGCCATGGCGGGCGCCATCGGCGGCGGCGGCCTGGGCGACCTGGGCATCCGCTACGGCTACCAGCGCTTCCAGCCGGAAGTGATGCTGGCCGTGGTGGTGGTGCTGGTCGTGCTGGTGCAGGTCGTGCAGGGCCTGGGCGACTGGCTGGTACGCCGCATGTCGCATCGCTGAAGATTTTTTCCCACTCGCAACTCACGCATCATGAACACCACATTTTTCAAATCGCTGGCCGCGCTGGCCCTGGGCGCGACGTTTTTCGCGCAAGCCGCCCTGGCGCAAGACAAGCCGCTGAAGGTGGGCGTCACCGCCGGCCCGCACGCGCAGATCTTCGATGTGGTCAAGCAGGAAGCCGCCAAGCAGGGCCTGAAGGTCGAGATCATCGAGTTCACCGACTACGTGCAGCCCAACGCCGCGCTGGCCGCCGGCGACCTGGACCTGAACAGCTACCAGCATCAGCCTTACCTGGATTCGGCCAACGCCGACCGCGGCTACAAGCTGGTCAGCCTGGCCAAGACGGTGATCTTCCCCATCGGCATCTACAGCAAGAAGGTCAAGCGCCTGGACGAGCTCAAGCCGGGCGCGCAGATCGGCATCCCCAACGATCCCACCAACGGCGGCCGGGCCTTGCTGCTGCTGCAGGCCCAGGGGCTGATCAAGCTCAAGCCCGAAGCGGGCCTGAAGGCCACGCCCATCGACGTGGTCGAGAACCCGCGCAAACTGCGCTTCGTGGAACTGGATGCCGCCCAGCTGCCGCGTTCGCTGGACGACACCGACGCCTCGGCGGTGAACACCAACTTCGCGCTGGAAGCGGGCCTGGACCCCAACCGCGACGCCATTGCCCGCGAGTCGGCCGATTCGCCCTACGCCAACGTGCTGGTGGTGCGCGAGCAGGACAAGAACCGCCCCGACCTGCAAAAGCTGGTGGGCATCTACCACAGCCCCGCGGTGAAGGCCTTCATCGACCAGAAATTCAAGGGCGCCGTGGTCGCTGCCTGGTAAGGCTTTTTGACAGCCCGGCTGAAGTACGTCATAATTTCGCGCTTCGGTCGGGTCGTTAGCTCAGTCGGTAGAGCAGCGGACTTTTAATCCGTTGGTCGCGCGTTCGAGTCGCGCACGACCCACCAACGATCATCATCTTCGTAAATCCCGCGGCCGGTTCCGCGATTTGCGCAGCGTCTACGCCGCCCCACCAGCCCTGCCTGGCGCGCGGCGTTTTTCTTGGCGTGCCGCGATTATCATACGGCCCATGCGCTACGAACTTACCGACCTGCGCCTGTTCCTGGCTATCGCGGAAGCGCGCAGCCTGTCGGGCGGCGCCGATTCCGTGCACCTGACGGCCTCGTCGGCCAGCTATCGCCTGAAGAACCTGGAATTCGCCATGGGCGTGCCCTTGTTCAAGCGCGAGGCGCGCGGCATGGAACTGACGCCCGAGGGCGAATTCGTGCTCAAGCACGTGCGCTCGCTGCTGGCGGGCGTCGAGCGCATGCATGGCGAGGTCAGCGGTTTCGCCAGCGGGTTGAAGGGCAGCGTCAAGCTGTTTGCCAACAGCAGTTCGCTCAACGGCTTCATCGTGCCCAGCCTGAGCCGTTTCCTGTCGGCCAACCCGAACGTGAACATCCTGATGGAAGAGCGGCCCAGCAACACCATCGAGGTGGCCATCGCCAGCCGCGAGGCCGACATCGGCATCTTCGCGGGCCGGTCCAAGTCGGCCGGCGTGAACGCCACCCGCTACGCGGTGGACGAGCTGATCATCGCGGCGCCGCTGAACCACCCGGTGGTCGACAGCTCGCCGGTGCGGTTTCCGGCCGTGCTGGACCTGGACTTCGTGTGCATGAGCAAGGCCAGCAGCAACTACATTTTCCTGCGCGACATGGCCAAGCTGGCGGGCAAGACGCCGAAGGTGCGCATTCACGTGCACACGTTCGACGCGGTGCTGTCGATGGTCGAGGCGGGCGTGGGGGTGTCGCTGGTGCCGCGCAGCGTGGCGGCGGCGGCCCTGCGCGAACAGCGCATCGCCGCAGTGGCCCTGCGCGAGCCCTGGGCGCTGCGCGAGCTGACGCTGGTGACGCAGGCCGGCGTGCCGCTGTCGCCGTTCGTCGAGCAGGTGGCCGAATACCTGCTCGACGACCCCGCCGTGGCCGCCACGCGCGCGGCCGACTGACGCCCGCTCAGCCCTGTCCGGCGCGCTTGCGCGCCAGGAAGGCATTCATGAATTGCTGCGGCTCGCCGGTGTTGAAGGCGGCCCCGAACTCGGCCACGCTGTCTTCGATGGCCTCGTCCACCGACAGGGTTTCCCAGCGGCGCAGCAGGGCCTTCTGCTGGCGCAGCACCGTCGGGCCCAGTTCGGCGAAGCCTTCGGCCAGCTTGCGCACGGCGGCATCGAGTTCATCCTTCGGCACCGATTCGTTCACCAGGCCCCAGGCCAGCGCGCGCCGGGCGTCGACCAGTTCGCCCGTCAGCAGCATCCAGGCGCTGTTGGCCGCGCCGATCAGGCGCGGCATCAGCGCCGCGTGAATCACCGACGGGATGCCCACCTTGACTTCGGGCATGCCGAATTGCGCATGGTCGGCGCACACGCGCAGGTCGCAGGCCAGCGCGAATTCCAGGCCGCCGCCCAGGCACCAGCCGGGAATGCGGGCGATTACCGGCACGGGGAAATGACGCACGGCGTTGCACAGGTCGCGCAGGTTCGAGATGAAGCGCCGCGCCGTCGCTTCGTCCAGCGCGGCCATTTCGGCGATGTCGGCCCCGGCCACGAAGGCGCGGTCGCTGGCGCCGGCCAGGACGAGCACGCGCACCGCCGGCTGGCCGCCCAGCCACTGCAGTGCCGCGCGCAGGTCGTCGATGACGGGCGTGCCCAGGATGTTCAGGACGCCGGCGTCCTGGATGGTCAGCGTGGCGATGCCGTTGGCCTCGACAGTGGCGGCGGCATGGGGAAACGTGCGGGTTGGGTCGGTCATGAGTGTGGCCTCCGGCGGATTACATTTTCTGGAACTTGATATCTTCGACCACCGTCTGCCAATGCTGGCAAGAACGGGCGATCAGGGCGCCGGACTAGCCGGCAGGGGCGTCGAAACAGGCGGGTCTCCGGTCGGGGGGGCAGTCGGCAGTCGCGCGCGCCAGCACCGCATCGGTGTGCTCGCCCAGCAGCGGCGGCGCCGCGCCCAGCGCTTCGGGCGGCGTGCCGGCCAGCAACGGATTGCGCACCAGCCGTACCTGGCCCAGCACCGGGTGCGTGGCGGTCTGCAGCAGCTGGCGATGGCGTACTTGCGGATGCTGGAAGACTTCGTCCAGCGTGTGGATCGGGCCCCAGGGCACGCCCGCGGCGTCGAAGGCGTCGGTCCAGTGGCGGCGCGGCCGGGTGGCCAGCACGGCGGCCACCGCCGGGCGCAGCGTATCCATGTTGACGAGCCGGGCGCTGTTGGTGGCGTAGCGCGGGTCGGCCGCCCATTGCGGCTGGCCGGCCACGTTGCTGAAGCGCGCGAACTGGGTGTCGTTGCCGATGGCCAGGATCAGGTGGCCGTCGGCGCAGGCGAACACCTCATAGGGCGCGCAGTTCGGATGCGCGTTGCCGGTACGTTGCGGCGGCTTGCCCGACACCAGGTAGTTGGCGCCCTGGTTGGCGTTGAGCGCCACGGCCACGTCCAGCAGGCAGATGTCCAGCGGCAGCCCCTTGCCGGTCTGGTCGCGCTGGCGCAGCGCGGCCAGCACCGCGCTGGTGGCGTACATGCCGGTCATCAGGTCGACCACCGCCACGCCGGTGCGCAGCGGGCCGGCGCCCGGCGTGCCGTCGGGCTGGCCGGTATAGCTCATCAAGCCGCCCATGCCCTGGAAGACGTAGTCGTAGCCCGGCTTGGCGGCCCACGGGCCGCTCTGGCCATAACCGGTGATCGACAGGTAGACCAGCCGCGGGTTGACCCGGGCCAGCGATTCGTAGTCCAGCCCGTACTTGCGCAGCCCGCCCGCCTTGTAGTTCTCGACCAGCACATCGGCCTCGGCGGCCAGCTCGCGTACCTGCGCCGCGCCCGCCTCGGTGGAAAAATCGATGGCCACCGATTGCTTGCCGCGGTTGCAGGCCATGAAGTAGGCCGACATGGCGGCCGCGCCGTCGGCGGCGCGCAGGTCCGGCGGGCCCCAGCCGCGCGTATCGTCGCCATGGCCGGGGTGTTCCACCTTGATCACGCGCGCGCCCAGGTCCGCCAGGTTCTGTGTACACCACGGGCCCGCGAGAATGCGCGAAAGGTCCAGGACCTTTATGCCGCGCAAGGCGTTGTGAAGCATAGCGACTCCGTATTCTGCAATGAGACGGAAAATTATGTCAGCGGCCCCGGGGGCGCGACGAGTCGAATGTTTCGAACGCTGTGTTCGCCGGCATTCAAACCACGCGGCCGCCGCCCGGCGCGCATGCAGCGTTAGACGCTGTCGAAATGATGGTTCGAATATTTCGGATGGAGTAAACGGCGTGCCGCCGCCATACTGCCGCCACGGTGGATTTTCCACGGGCTGTACATGCAACGGGCTGCGCACGGTTGGCGATTCCACCGTACGGACGACTGGCGGTCCCGCGTCGCAGCACGGCCTGACGTTGGCAAGAAAAGGAGACAACGATGTACCGCAACATTCTGCGTCGCGGCGCCGCGAGCGCGCTGCTGCTAAGCGCATTGGCCGCCGGCGCGGCGCATGCCGAATACCCTGAACGCCCCGTGACCGTAGTGGTGTCGTTCGCCCCGGGCGGCATGACGGATATCGTCACGCGGCTGCTGTCGGCCGAACTGGGCAAGCGCCTGGGCCAGACCTTTGTGGTGGAAAACCGCCCGGGCGCGGCGGGGCAGGTGGGCACCGAGCTGGTGGCGCGCCAGAAGAACGACGGCTACACGCTGCTGGTCAGCGCCACGGGGCATGTGATCGGCCCGGCCGTGAACGACAAGGTGCGCTACGATCCGGTCAAGGACTTCGCGCCCATCGCCATCCTGGCGCGCGCGCCCAACCTGGTGGTGGTCAATCCGGAACTGCCCGTGAAGACGATTCCGGAATTCCTGGCCTGGGGCAAGTCGCAGCCCGGCATTCCGTACGGTTCGGCCGGCTTCGGCGGGTCGACGCACCTGGGCGGCGAATGGCTGAAGCAGATCACCGGCATTCCGATGGAACACGTGCCGTACAAGGGGGCCTCGCCGGCCACCAACGCGGCCGTGGCGGGCGAGATCAAGGTCGCCGTGCAGGATTCGATGAGCGTGGCGCCGTTCCTGAAATCGGGGCAGCTGCGCGCCATCGGCGTGGCCAGCGCGCAGCGCAGCAAGTTGTTCCCGGACTTGCCCACCTTCGCCGAATCAGGCGCGGTGGGCCTGGACGTGTACACCTGGCTGGGCTTCTATGCACCGGCCGGCACCGACCCGGCCATCATCGCCAAGCTCAACGCGGCTACCAACGACATCATGAATTCGCCCGACATGGCGCAGCGCCTGGCTGCCCAGAACAGCGAACCGCTGGGCCCGATGACGCCGCAGCAGGTGGCCACCTTCGTGGCCGACGAAACGGCCAAGTGGCGGCGCGTGGTGCAGACCACCGGGGTGAAGGTCGAGTGATTCGCGCCGGGCAATGCCCGGCCCGCCGTTGCCCATCCCCGCGCGAGCGGGGATTTTTCCTGGTGTCGTGTCCCGCAAGTACACCGCCATGAAATCGCGTCTTCGCGCCCAGGGCGGCGTTGCAAAGCCTGGTGATGGCTTGGGCTATTCCTGTGGCTTGCGCCTTGCCCCGCGCACGAAGCCATCGATTTCATCATGACGACGTACTTGCGGGACACGACACTAGCCGTCGGACGCCGGCCGGGCGGCCGCGCGCATCGCGAAGACGGCGTTCGCCTTCAGCATGGTCTTGCCGCCCACCCGCAGCAGGCAGGTGGCATAGATCAGCCTGCGCCCCTGCTTGTCGATCTGCACGTGGGCTTCCAGCCAGTCGCCGGGCTTGACCGGGTTCAGGTATTCCACCGACATCTGCACAGTGACGATCGATACCTTCGCCTGTTGCGAGATGCAGTGTCCCAGCGCGCTGTCGGCCAGCGTGGCCAGCAGGCCGCCATGCGCGATGTCGTGCATGTTCGTGTGCGCCGGCGCCAGGCGCAGCGCCAGCGCGTGGCCGTCGCGCCGGCGGTACAGGGCCCCCAGGTCGGCCAGGTGGGTCATGAAGGGGCTGCTGGGTTGCCAGGGTTCGAAACCGTCGGGTATGGAATCGTTCATGGAAGCAGGGTAGCAGGGTAGGGCCGCTGGCGGGGTGGCCCGCGCGCGGGATGGCAATGGCCAGTATAGAAAAAAGGCCGCGCCCCGTGGCAACGGGCGCGGCCCCGGCTGTTGCGCCGCGATGGCTCAGAACGCGGTCGCGCCTTGTGCGACCAGGCGTTCCAGCAACGGCGCCGGCTTCCAGTGGTCGCCGTGCGTGCGCTGCAGGGCGCGGATCTTTTCCAGCGTCGCGGCCAGCCCCAGCGTCTGGGCGTAGAACATCGGGCCGCCGCGGGTGGCGGGGAAGCCGTAGCCGTGCACGTACACGACGTCGACGTCCGACGCGCGCTGGGCGATGCCTTCGTCGATGATCTGCGCACCTTCATTGACCAGCGCCAGCATGCAGCGTTCGACGATTTCCTCGTCGGCGACGGCGCGGCGCACAATGCCGGCCTCGCGCGCGCAGGCCTCGATGATCTCGTCGACCACCGGGTCGGGCAAGGGCTGGCGGCTGCCCGCCTCGTAGCGGTAATAGCCCGCGCCCGTCTTCTGCCCGAAGCGGCCCTGTTCGCAGATGCGGTCGGCCACTTTCGAATAGCGCAGGTGCGCGGGCCGCGTGGGCGCCAGCCGCTTGCGGGTGGCCCAGTTGATGTCCATGCCGGCCAGGTCGGCCATGGCCAGCGGGCCCATGGCCATGCCGAAGCGCGTGAGGGCCGTATCCACTTGCCGCGGGCTGGCGCCTTCTTCCAGCAGGAAGCCGGCCTCGCGCCAGTAGCCGGTGAGCATGCGGTTGCCCACGAAGCCTTCGCACACGCCCACCAGCACCGGGATCTTGCCGATGCGCTGCGCCACCGCCATGCAGGTGGCGATGACCCCGGCGCTGGTGCGCGCGCCGCGCACCACTTCCAGCAGCTTCATCACGTTGGCCGGGCTGAAGAAGTGCAGGCCGATGACCGACTCGGGCCGGGCCGTGCAGGCGGCGATCTCATCGATGTTCAGGCGCGAGGTATTGGTGGCCAGGATCGCGCCGGGCTTGCAGATGGCATCCAGCTGGCGGAACACCGCCTGCTTGACCGCCATGTCCTCGAACACCGCCTCGATCACCAAGTCGGCCTGCGCCAGGTCGTTCAGGTCCAGGCTGGGGGTGATGCGCGCCAGGCGCTGTTCGACCCCGGCGGCGTCGAACTTGCCCTTGGCGGCGCTGATGTCGTAGTTCTTGCGGATCAGCCCCAGGCCGCGGTCCAGCGCGGCCTGGTCGCGTTCGCACAGGGTCACGGCCAGGCCGGCGTTGGCGCAGGCCATGGCGATGCCGCCGCCCATGGTGCCGGCGCCCAGGATGCCGACGCGCGCGATGGGGGCGGGCGACGCGGCGGCCGTGCCGCGGGCCACGCGGGGGGCTTCTTTCTCGGCGAAAAACAGGTGGCGCAAGGCCTTCGAGACATCGCCCGCGACCAGTTCGTCGAAATGGCGGCGCTCTTCGTCCAGGCCCGCTTCGATCGGCAGCCGCGTGGCGGCCTGCACGCTGTCGATGGCGGCGCGCTGCGCCAGCACGTTGCGCGCCTTGGGGTTGAGCTGGGCGCGCACCGCGTCGAAGTCGACGCCGGCGGCATCGATGGGCAGGCGCGCGGCCACGGGATGGTCGGCGCGGCCGGCGCGTTCGCGCGCGAAGGCCAGGGCCGCCTCCAGCAGCGGCGCATCGGCCACCGCGTCGACCAGGCCGGCCTGCAGGGCCGCCGCGGCGTCGACCGGCTTGCCGGTCTGGATCAGCCGCAGCGCCGGGGCGACGCCGATCAGGCGCGGCAGGCGCTGCGTGCCGCCGCCGCCGGGAATGAGGCCCAGGTTGACCTCGGGCAGGCCGAGGCGGGCTTCGGACTGGGCGATGCGGTAGTGGCAGCCCAGCGCCAGTTCCAGGCCGCCGCCCAGCGCGAAGCCATGGATCGCGGCCACCACGGGCTTGGCGCAGGCTTCGATGGCGGCGATCACATCGCGCAGCATGGGCCGGGCGGTGGCGGCCGGCGTATTGAACTGGCGGATGTCGGCGCCGCCGCAGAAGGCCTTGCCGGCGCCGATGATCACGACGGCCCGCACGCTGGCGTCGTCGCGCGCCCGTTCGAGGCCGGCGTGCAGGCCGGCGCGCACCGTATCGCCCAGGCCGTTGACCGGCGGATTGTCCAGGAAGAGCACCGCCACCTGCCCGTGCAAGGCATAGCGGACGGTGGGGGAAAGCGCGATGGCCGCGTCGTGAGAGGTTGCGTTCATGGAATCCCTATTGCGGTATGGAAGTGCTTGCCAGCCGCTGGTAGCGGGCCAGGTGGTGACGAGTATCGCCCAGCGTGTGCTCGATGGCCATCAAGCGCTTGACGTGATGGCCCACGGACAGTTCGTCGGTCATGCCCATGCCGCCGTGCAGCTGGATGCTCTGTTCGCCCAGCTGGCGCGCGGCCTGGCCGCACTTGGCCTTGGCCGCCGAGGCCAGGCGGGCGAACGAGGCGTGGTCCGGGTCGGTGCGGGCCGCCAGCCAGGTCAGCGAGCGCGCCTGTTCCAGCAGGACCAGCAGGTCCACCAGGCGGTGCTGCACGGCCTGGAAAGCGCCCAGCGGGCGGCCGAACTGGTGGCGGGTGCGCACGTATTCGCAGGTGGTGTCCAGCAGCGCCTGCATGGCGCCGACCGCTTCGGCGCACAGGCCGACGCGGGCCATGTCCTGCGCCGTTTGCAGCGCGGGGCCGGCCAGCCCCAGGCAGGCCGATGCGGGCAGCCGGCAGCCGGCCAGCGCGATGTCGGCATACGGCCGGCCGTCCAGGCCGACCACGCCCTGGCGCGCCAGGCCGGGCGTGCCGGCGGGCACCAGGAAGATCGCGACGCCCTGCGGCGCGACGGCCGATACCAGCAGGTGGCGGGCTTGCGCGCCCCAGGCCACGCGGCGCTTCAGGCCATCCAGCACCCAGTGGTCGCCGTCGCGTCTGGCGCGGGTTTGCACTGCGTGCGCGGCGGCCCGGCCGGGGTCTTCGGCATGCGCCAGCACGGGCGCGGACGCGCCGGCGGCCAGCGCGGCCAGCAATTCGCCGGTGGCATCGCCGGCCGGCAAGCGGGCCAGCAATTGGCCGCACAGCAGCGCCGAGGCGTCGTAGGGTTCGCGCACCAGGTATTGGCCGAAGCGCTGCATCAGCACGCACAGTTCCGGCAGGCCGGCGCCGACGCCGCCCGCTTCGGCGGGCAGCGCCAGGCCGAGCAGGCCCAGGTCGGCCCAGGCGCGCCAATGCGGCGAGGCGGCCGCGTCGGCGTGCGCCGACAGCGCGGCCCGGCCGGCCGGGGCGGGGTATTCGCGCTGCAGGTAGCGCGCCACGGTGTCGTCCAGCATGCGCTGGTCGTCGGTGAAATCGTCCATGCCTATAGCCCCAGCGCCTGTTTGGCAATGATGTTCTTCTGCACTTCGTCGGTGCCGCCGTAGATGGAGATCTTGCGCAGGTTCAGGTAGAAGCCGGGCATGGCCTCCAGTTCCTGTTCCGGCGTCGGGTCGCCGCCGGCGTAGTCGCGTTCCAGCGATTCCGGCCGGTAGGCCAGCCCGTGTTCGCCGGCCACCTCGACCAGCGCGGCGCTGATCCGCTGCGCCAGCGTCGAGCCCATGAATTTCAGGATGGAAGCCTCGGCCCCGTGGCCCGCGCCGCGCTGGTCGCGCGCGATCAGGCGCTGGTTGGTCTGTTCCAGCGCCAGCGCGTCGATTTCCAGGCCGGCCAGGGTCTGGGCGAACACCGGGTCGTGCGCCATGGGGCGGCCGTCCAGCTGGCGCTGCGCGGCCAGCCGCTGCAGGTGGCCCAGCTCGCGCTTGGCGCGCCCCACGCGGGCGGCGCCGAAGCGCTCGTGCGACAGCAGGTACTTGGCGTAGGTCCAGCCGCGGTTTTCGGCGCCCACCAGGTGCGTGGCGGGCACCACCACGTCGTCCAGGAAGACTTCGTTGATTTCCTCGCCGCCGTCCAGCGTGCGGATCGGGCGCCGCGACACGCCCGGGCTGCGCATGTCGACCAGCAGGAAAGAGATGCCGGCCTGCGCCTTGGCGTCGGGGTCGGTGCGCGCCAGGCAGAACATCATGTCGGCGTACTGGGCGTAGGTGGTCCAGGTTTTCTGGCCGGTGACGAGGTAATGGTCGCCCTGGCGGCGGGCGCGGGTCTTCAGCGATGCCAGGTCCGAGCCCGAGCCCGGCTCGGAATAGCCCTGGCACCACCAGTCTTCGCCGCTGAGGATGCGCGGCAGGAAATGGCTTTTCTGCCAGTCCGAGCCATAGGCCATCAGCACCGGCGCCACCATGCGCAGGCCGAAGGGCACGGTCTCGGGGGCGCCCGCCAGGGCGCATTCTTCGTCGAACAGGTTGCGCCGGGCCAGGTTCCAGCCCGCCCCGCCGTGCTCCGCCGGCCAGTTCGGCGCGGCCCAGCCGCGCTGGTGCAGGATGTGCTGCCAGCGCAGCAGGTCCTGCTTGTCCAGGCGCTGGTGGTCCAGCACCTTGCGGCGCAGGTCGTGGGGCAGGTGTTCGCGCAGGAAGGCGCGCACCTCGGCGCGGAAGGCGTCCAGATCAGTCGACATGGGCAAGCTCTTCGGCATAGCGCAGGGGCGCGTCGGTGGCGGCCTGCAGCGCCTGGCGCGTCAGGCCGGGCGCCATGTCGCGCACCAGCAGGCCCGCGGGGGTGACATCCAGCGTGGCCAGGTCGGTGTAGATGCGGTCGACGCAGGCCGCGCCGGTCAGGGGCAGGTCGCAGCGCCGGCGCACCCGCGAGCGGCCGTCGCGCGTGGTGTGTTCCATCAGCACGTGCACGCGCTTGGCGCCCACCACCAGGTCCATCGCGCCGCCCACGGCGACGGCCAGGCCGGGCTGGCCCAGCGACCAGTTGGCCAGGTCGCCGGTTTCCGACACCTGGTAGGCGCCCAGCAGGCAGTAGTCCAGGTGGCCGCCGCGCATCATGGCGAACGAATCGGCGTGGTGGAAGTAGCTGCCGCCCGCGCCCAGGGCCACGTGCTGCTTGGCGGCATTGGTGATGTCCGGGTCCAGCGGGTCGGCCTCGGTGCGCGCGCGCAGGCCCAGGATGCCGTTCTCGCTGTGCACCACCACGCCGTCTTCGGGCGTCCAGTAGTCCAGCGCCATGACCGGCATGCCGATGCCCAGGTTGACGTACGAGCCGGCGGGAATGTCGGCGGCGGCGCGGCGCGCGATGTCGGCGCGGGAATAGCGGGGGAGCGTCATGCGCGGTCTCCGGCAAGGTAGGGGTCGGGCACGTGCAGCACGCGCTGCACGAAGATGCCGGGCGTGACCACCTGCTCGGGGTCGAGCGCGTCGACCTCGACGCAGGCGTGCACCTGCACGATGGCGGTGGCCGAGGCCATGCACATCAGCGGCCCGAAGTTGCGGCCGGCCTTGCGGTACACCAGGTTGCCGAACGGATCGGCGCGATACGCCTTGACCAGCGCGTAGTCGGCCCGGATCGGCTTTTCGTACACGTGGCCCACGCCGTCGATGAGGCGGGTTTCCTTGCCTTCGGCCAGCAGCGTGCCGTAGCCGGTGGGGGTGAAGAAGCCGCCCAGCCCCGCGCCGGCGGCGCGCAGGCGTTCGGCCAGCGTGCCTTGCGGCACGCATTCGTAGTCGATGCGCCCGGCGGCGTAGGCGTCTTCGAACGCCTGCGATTCGGCGCCGCGCGGGTACGACGCGATCAGCTTGCGCACGCGGCCCAGGCGGATCAGCCGCGCCAGGCCCGCGTCGCCGCTGCCGCTGTTGTTGCACACGACCGTCAGGTCGCGCGCGCCTTGCTCGGCCAGGGCATCGAGCAGGTCCACCGGCTGGCCGGAAAGCCCGAAGCCGCTGACGAGCACGGTGGCGCCATCGGGGATGTCCGCTACCGCTTGGGCGGCGGACGCAACGATCTTGTTCATCATGGTTCTACAGCGAGTGGGAAAGAATCGCGGTGGCCTGGCTGGACAGCACGCCGCCGTTGCCGTGCACCAGCGCGACGTCGGCCTGCCGGACCTGCCGTTCGCCGGCTTCGCGGCGCAGCTGCGTCACGGCCTCGATCACCAGGAAGATGCTGTACATGCCCGGGTGCGTGAACGACAGGCCGCCGCCGTTGGTGTTCATGGGCAATTCGCCGCCGGGCTCGATGCGCCCGCCGCCGATGAAGGCGCCGCCTTCGCCCTTGGCGCAGAAGCCCAGGTCTTCCAGGAACAGGATGGGGTTGATGGTGAAAGCGTCGTACAGCTCGACGATATCGATGTCGGCCGGCGCCAGGCCGGCCTCGGCGAAGGCGGCGCGGCCCGAATCGACCGCCGGCGTCACCGTCACATCGGGCATGCAGGAAATCTGACGGTGCCAGTGGGCGTGTCCGGTGCCCAGCACATAGATGGGGCGGGCGTGCAGGTCGCGTGCGCGGTCGGCGCGCGTCACCACGAAGGCGCCGGCCCCGTCGGTGACCAGGCAGCAGTCGCGCACGGTCAGCGGGTCGGAAATCATCTTGGCATCGAGCACGTCGTCGATGGTCAGCGGCGTGCGCAGGAAGGCGTCCGGATTGAGCTGCGCCCACTTGCGCGCCGCCACCGCCACTTCGGCCAGCTGGCGCCGCGTGGTGCCGTACTGGTGCATGTGGCGCGCGGCCGCCAGCGCATAGCTGGATACCGGGTTGAACGGCTTGTAGGGGTGTTCGTAGGGTTGCGGGTCCAGCGCGGCGCGCATCTGGTTGACCTGGGTGCTGCTGGGCACGCTGCGCGGATTGGCGCCGTAGCAGATCAGCACGTGGTCGCACTGGCCGGCCTCGATGGCCATCGCCGCCACCTTCAGGTCGGCGATGAACGACGAGCCGCCGAACATGGTGCTGTCCGAAAACCGCGGCCGGATGCCCAGGTATTCGGCCATGCGCATCACCCACCAGGGCGAGGTCAGGCTGGATGTGATGATGCCGTCGATCTGGTCCATGCGCAGGCCGCTGGCGGCGACCGCGCGGTGCGCCGCCTGGGCGATGATTTCCTGTTCGCTGCGGCCGCCGCAGTCGCCCAGGCCCGCCATGCCCGTGCCCAGCACGGCGATGGCGCCACGATAGCTGCGGGTCATGCGCGGCCCTCCGGTTCCGGTACGAACACCAGCAGCGGCGCGCCGTCCACGGTGTCGATGCGCGCCGTCACGGGCATGCCGATGCGCACGGATTCGACCGGCGTGTCGACCACGCGGCTCATCATGCGCGGGCCCTCGGCCAGGTCGACCAGGCAGACGGTGTAGTCGCCCGCCTTGCTGCGTACGATGGTGGTGGAATAGATCTCGCCGCGGCCGCTGGGCGCGATCCAGTCCAGCGTGTCGGCCCCGCAGTGCGGGCAGAGGGCGCGCGGGTAGAAGTGCGCCCGGGCGCATGCGCGGCATCGGGGAATGGTGAAGCGCCCTTGGGCGAGCTGCTCGAAATAATGGCGTTCGGGGCTGAACGCCGGGTCGGTCGAAAGAGTGGCCATGCTGCGATGTGCCGCCGGCGGCGGCTGTCTCCGTGATGATTCTTGCGCTGCGACGCCGCAGTTCGCCAGGAATTGTAGGAGTCGCACCGGAGCGCGACCATCTGAAATTTTCGAAGCCAGCGTTGGTCAAAACGAAATCCGCCGGGCCGGCGCGAACCCGCCGCGGGTTTGCGATATCGCAGGCGGGCCGGGGCGCGGCAGGGGGAAATTCGTTATATAGTTCGGTTTATAACGAACCCCAACCCTTCGGCACAGGAGCCGCCATGTCCGTCTTGCGCATTCCGCTTTTCCTTGCCACCCTGGCCGTGTCCGCGTCCGCCGCGGCCGGCGAGGTGCAAGTCGCCGTGGCCGCCAATTTCACGGCGCCCATGCAGGCCATCGCCCGCCAGTTCGAGCAGGACACCGGGCACAAGGCGGTGGCGGCGTTCGGGGCCACCGGGCAGTTCTATTCGCAGATCAAGAACGGCGCGCCGTTCGAGGTGTTCCTGGCGGCCGACGACGACCGCCCGGCGCGCCTGGAAGCCGAAGGACAGACGGTGCCGGGGTCGCGCTTCACCTACGCGGTGGGGGCGCTGGCGCTATGGTCGGCCAAGCCGGGCTATGTCGACGACCAGGGCGCGGTGCTGAAGCAGAACGCATTCCGCCACCTGGCCATCGCCAACCCCAAGGCCGCGCCCTATGGGCTGGCCGCCACCCAGCTGCTGGCCAGGCTGGGCCTGGCCGAGGCCGTCGGGCCCAAGATCGTAGAAGGGCAGAGCATCGCCCAGACGCAGCAGTTCGTGGCCACCGGCAACGCCGAACTGGGGTTCGTGGCCTTGTCGCAGGTCTATAAAGACGGCAAACTCACGGCGGGCTCGGCCTGGCGGGTGCCGGCTTCGCTGCACGACCCCATCAAGCAGGACGCCGTCATCCTGGCCAAGGGCCAGGACAACCCGGCCGCCCGGGCGTTCGTCGATTACCTGAAGGGGCCGAAGGCGGCGGGCATCATCGAGTCGTACGGCTACCAGGTTGTCGCCCACTAACCCCACGCTACGGAGCGGCGCGGCCGCATGCACCTGGATTCTTCCGACTTCGCGGCCATCTGGCTGACCGTTCAGCTGGCGTCGCTGACGACCCTGTTGCTGCTGGTCGTCGGCACCCCCATCGCGTGGTGGCTGGCGCGCACGCGTTCGCGCCTGAAGGGCCCGGTAGGCGCGGTGGTGGCCTTGCCGCTGGTACTGCCGCCCACGGTGCTGGGCTTCTACCTGCTGGTGACGATGGGGCCGCACGGGCCGGTGGGCCAGGCCACGCAGGCGCTGGGGCTGGGGGTGTTGCCGTTCACGTTCGCCGGGCTGGTGGTGGGGTCGGTGATCTATTCCCTGCCGTTCGTGGTGCAGCCCTTGCAGAATGCCTTCGAGGCCATCGGCACGCGGCCGCTGGAGGCGGCCGCCACGCTGCGCGCCAGCCCGCGCGACTGCTTTTTCTCGGTGGTGCTGCCGCTGGCGCGTCCGGGTTTCATTACCGCCGGCATCCTGGGCTTCGCCCACACGGTGGGCGAGTTCGGCGTGGTGCTGATGATCGGCGGCAACATCGAGGGCAGGACCCGCGTGGTGTCGGTGCAGATCTACGACCACGTCGAGGCGCTGGAATACGCGCAGGCGCACTGGCTGGCCGGCGGCATGGTGGCGTTCTCGTTCGTGGTGCTGTTGCTGCTGTATACGCGGCGGCGCAGCACGCCGCTGTGGTAGGGCGCGCGATGCACGATCCCGCCGCCGCTGCCGCCGGTGCCGTTGGCATCGAGGCGCGCTTTCGCGTCGATTATCCTGATTTCGCGCTGGACGTGGACTTGCGCCTGCCCGGGCGCGGCGTGTCGGCGCTGTATGGCCATTCGGGCTCGGGCAAGACCACCTGCCTGCGCTGCCTGGCCGGGCTGGAGCCGGCCGCGCGCGGCCGGCTCAGCGTCAACGGCCAGGTGTGGCTGGATACCCAGGCGGGCATCGCGCTGCCCACGCATCGCCGGCCGCTGGGCTATGTATTCCAGGAAGCCAGCCTGTTTCCGCACCTGACGGTGCTGCGCAACCTGCAGTTCGGCCTGAAGCGCGTGCCCGCGGCGCAGCGCCGGGTCGACCTGGACCAAGCCGTCGAACTGCTGGGCATCGGGCACTTGCTGGCGCGCATGCCCGCCGGCTTGTCGGGCGGCGAGCGCCAGCGGGTGGGCATCGCGCGCGCCTTGCTGGCCAGCCCGCGCCTGCTGCTGATGGACGAGCCGCTGGCGTCCCTGGATGTGGCCCGCAAGCAGGAAATCCTGCCCTACCTGGAACGCCTGCACGACGAACTGGACATCCCCGTGGTCTACGTCAGCCACGCGCCGCAGGAAGTGGTGCGCCTGGCCGACCATCTGGTGCTGCTGGAAGCCGGCCGCGCCATCGCCAGCGGCCCGATCGCGCAGACGCTGGCGCGGCTGGACTTGCCGCTGGCCATGGCCGAGGACGCCTCGGTCGTGGTGTCGGGCACGGTGGCGGAATTCGATCCGGCCTACCGCCTGATGTCGGTGCGCCTGCCGGGCAGCGCCAGCCGCCTGCGCGTGGTGCATGCCCCGTTGCCGCCGGGCAGCACGGCGCGGCTGGCGGTCAAGGCGCGCGATGTCAGCGTCGCGCTGGCGCGGCCGCAGGGCAGCAGCATCGTCAATGTGATCCCGGTGCGTGTGCTGGACATGGCGCCGGCCGGCAACCCCGACCACATCCTGGTGCGCCTGGATGCCGACGGCACGCTGCTGCTGGCGCGCATCACCCGCTATTCGCGCGACCAGCTGGGGCTGGCGCCGGGCGTGCCCGCGTGGGCGCAGATCAAGGCCGTGTCGGTACTGGCCTGAGCCGCGCGCGGCCCGGGCGGCGGCAGGCCGGTCAGGCGAACAGCTGCTGCATGTCCAGCCCGCGGATGATGCCCGCCGTGGCCTCGACCAGCGGCGGCAGGGGCTGGCGCACCGGCGTGGCCAGCGTCAGGTTGTTCATGATGACGGGCTCGACGATTGCCGAGAAGGTCAGGTAGTCCTGCCCCTGCATGTCGTTCAGGGCCGAGCGCGGCAGGATGGTGTACAGGCTTTCCTGGGTCATGGTTTCCAGGATGGTGTGCACCACGTCGACTTCGGCGGCGATATCCAGCGCCACGTTCAGGTCGCGGCAGGTCTTGTCGACCAGCGCGCGGATGGTGTTGGGGGCGCTGGGCAGCACCAGCGGATAGCGGCCCAGGTCGCCGGCGCGCACGCGCGGCGGCGGCGCCGGCCGGCACGTCTTGCCGTAGGCCAGCACCAGGTCTTCGCGGTACACCGATTCGTAGCGCACCAGCGTGGACGGGGGCGGGTCGTACAGCAGTGCCAGGTCGACGCGGTCTTTCACCAGCCATTCGTTCATTTCCAGGCTGAGCCCCTCGGCCAGCGTCAGGGCGGCGTCGGGATGCCGGCGCCGGAACGATTGCACGATCTGCGGCGCCAGCCGGCGCGCCACGCGGTGCGGCATGCCCAGCCGCACCTTGTCCTGCGAGGTCGGGGCGTAGGCGCGCATGTCCTGCCTGGCATGCTGGGCCAGGTCGTCCAGCGCCTTGGCGTGCGCCAGGAAACGCAGCCCGGCCGGGGTCGGCTCTACGCCGCGGCCGGTGCGAACCAGCAGATGGTGGCGCAATTCGGTTTCCAGCAACTGGATCTGCCGGCTGAGCGACGGCTGCGACAGCCCCAGCACCTCGGCGGCGCGGGACAGGCTGCGCATTTCGCACGCCACGATGAAGTAGCGGATTTGCTTGAGATCCATAGGCGCAATGGTATACGTTTTTTCTATATCAGAAGTCAGCCAGGACGCATTGCCGGGCCCGCGCGGCCTGCGCATCATGCGGGGTTCACGACCACCCCGCGGTTCCCATGCCCGATTGCGCTGCTCCTCTTGCCTATGTCACGCCGGCCCGCCATGCGCTGCCGGCGCACGCCTGCGATAGCCATTTCCACGTCTTCGGCCCGGCCGACGTGTTTCCCTACGCGCCCGAGCGCCCGTACACCCCGCCCGACGCGCCGTTCGAGCAGGTGCGGCGGCTGCATCGCCAGCTGGGTTTCAGCCGCGGCGTCATCGTGCAGCCGGGCTGCCACGGCTACGACCTGTCGGCCACGCTGGATGCGCTGGAGCAGGGCGCCGGCCAGTACCGGGCGGTGGCCCTGCTGGCGCCCGACACCGGCGAGCGCCGCCTGGCCGAGCTGGACCGCCGCGGCGTGCGCGGCGTGCGCTACAACTTCGTGGCGCACCTGGCCAACGCCGGCTGGGACGAACTGGCCCGCGTCGCCCCGCGCATCGCAGCGTTCGGCTGGCATGTCTGCATCCATTCCGACGCGGCCTTGCTACCCGGCCTGCTGCCGCGCCTGCGCACCTTGCCGGTGCCGTTCGTGATCGATCACATGGGCCGCGTGCCCGCCGCGCAGGGGCCCGGCAGCGATACCTTCCGCGCGCTGCTGGCGCTGCGCGACCACCCGGATGCCTGGATCAAGATCTCGGGGCTGGACCGCGTGTCCAGCAGCGGCGCGCGGCCGTTCCGCGACGCCGAGCCGCTGCTGTCCGCCTTGCTGGACGCCATGCCCGGGCGCCTGCTGTGGGGCACCGACTGGCCGCACCCCAACGTGGCGGGCGATATGCCCGACGACGGCGAACTGCTCAATACCTTCCTGCGGCTGTGCCCCGACCCGGCCATGCAGCGGCAGATCCTGGCGGACAACCCCCACCGGCTGTACCGCTTCGCCTCCTGAACCCGTTTTGCGGAGCCTCCGAGCATGGACGAAATGCTGATCAAATTTCCGGACGAGACGATCGACGCCCAGGCCATCCGCGCCTTGCCAGGCACCGGGCAGGCGGGCCTGCGCCTGTACCGGGCCGCGGACCATGCCGAGACGTACGCCTGGCTGGCCCGGCCGGCCGACCCGCGGGCGCTGCGGGCCGCGCTGGGCGAGCGGCATCCGCGCGCCCAGGCCGTGGCGCTGGCGCTGACCACCGACGTGGCCGGGCAGGCCGCCGGCCAGCCTGCGCCCTGGTTCTACATGGTCGAGACCGACATCCAGCCGGGCGCCGAGGCCGATTTCGACAACTGGTACGAAACCGAGCACCTGCCCGGGCTGGCGGCCGTGCCCGGCACCGTGCGCGCGCGCCGCTACCTGGCGCGGGACAGTTCGCCGCGCTACTACGCCTGCTACGACCTGGCCAGCCGCGAGACGTTCGGCTCGCCGCCGTGGCTGGCCGTGCGCGCCACCGACTGGAGCGGCCGCGTACGGCCGAATTTCATCCACACCAAGCGCACCATGTTCCACGCGGTGCCCGACCTGCCGCAGGCCTGACCATGCCCAGACTGAATCCCCCCGATCCCGATCGCATGTCGGCGCACCAGCGTCGCATCCACGATGCCATCGCCAGCGGCCCACGCGGCCGCGTGCGCGGGCCGCTGGCCGTCTGGCTGCACCGCCCCGGCCTGGCCGAGCATGCGCAGGCGCTGGGCCAGTACTGCCGCTACGACTCCAGCCTGCCCGCCCGCCTGTCGGAACTGGCCATCCTGACGATGGCGGCGTGGTGGCGGTCGTCGTTCGAATGGTGGGCGCACCAGCCCATCGCCGTGCAGGCCGGGCTGGACGCCGGCGTGACCGAGCAGATCCGCGCCGGCGCCGCGCCGCAATTCGAGCGCGCCGACGAATCGGTGGTGTACCGCTTCGTGCGCGCGCTGCTGGAAAGCCGGCAGGTACCCGACGCGCTGTACCAGGAAGCGGTGCGGGTGCTGGGCACCGACGGCGTCGTCGACCTGGTGGGCATCGCCGGCTACTACACCCTGATCTCGATGACCATCAACGTCTTCGACATCCCGCCGACCGACGGCAGCACCGTCGAGTTCGGCCGCTGAACCCTATCTGAAGGACGAATCATGACGGGTCGATTGCAGGACAAGGTGGCGATCGTCACCGGCGCGGGCAGCGTCGGGCCGGGCTGGGGCAACGGCCGCGCCATTGCCTACCGGTTTGCCCAGGAAGGCGCGCGCGTCTTCGCCGTGGACATGGACGAGGCCGCCATGGCGGAAACCGTGGCGCGCGTGCGCGAGGCGGGCGGCCAGATCGCCACCTGGCGCGCCGACGTGACGTCTTCGGACGCGGTGCGCGACATGGTGGCCGCGTGCGCGGACGCCTGGGGCCGCGTGGACATCCTGGTCAACAACGTGGGCGGGTCGCGCAAGGGCGGCCCCGTGAACCTGGACGAGGACACCTGGGACCGCCAGATCGATTTCAACCTGAAGAGCGTCTACCTGGGGTGCCGGCATGTGCTGCCCCTGATGGAGCAGCAGGGCGGCGGCGCCATCGTCAACATCGCGTCCACCTCGGGCATCCGCTGGACCGGCTCGGCGCAGGTCGGCTATGCCAGCGCCAAGGCCGGCGTCATCCAGCTCTCGCGCGTGGTGGCGCTGGAATACGCCAAGCGGAACATCCGCTGCAATACCGTGATCCCGGGGCAGATGCACACGCCCATGGTCGAAGCGCGGCTGGCCGGCCAGCGCGCCGGCGGCGATGTGGGGCAGTTGCTGGCCCAGCGCCAGGCCCGCATTCCGCTGCCGTTCATGGGCGACGGGCTGGATACCGCCAACGCCGCGCTGTTCCTGGCCTCGGACGAGGCCCGGTTCATCACGGCCACCGAAATCGTGGTAGACGGAGGCATGAGTGCACGCTGCGACTGAAGGCCCGGCGCCCACGCGCTATCCCGACCCGGCGGTGATCGCGCTGGATCCGCGCTTCGAGAAACTGGTGCTGCCCCTGGCCGCGGTCGAGCGCCTGGCGACCGGCAGCCGCTGGGCCGAGGGGCCGGTGTGGTTCGGTGACGGCCGCTACCTGCTATGGAGCGACGTGCCCAACGACCGCATTCTGCGCTGGGACGAGGCCAGCCAGCAGACGCATGTGTGGCGGCACGCGTCGGGCCATGCCAACGGCAATACGCGCGACCGCCAGGGCCGCCTGATTACCTGCGAACACCTGGGCCGCCGCGTCACCCGCACCGAGCACGACGGCCGCATCACCGTGCTGGCCGACCGCTACCAGGGCAAGCGCCTGAATTCGCCGAACGACGTGGTGGTGAAGTCGGACGGCTCGATCTGGTTCACCGACCCGCCCTTCGGCATCGTCGGCTACTACCAGGGCGAGAAGGCCGAGCAGGAATTGCCCGCGGCCATCTATCGCATCTGCCCCGATACCGGCGAGGTCGCGCTGGTATGCGATACGGTCAACGGCCCCAACGGCCTGGCGTTCTCGCCCGACGAGCGGCACCTGTACGTGATCGAGTCGCGCGCGCGGCCGCGCAACGTCCTGGTGTTCGACCTGGCCGGCGACGGCCGCGCCGTGGGGCCGTCGCGCGTGCTGTTCGACGCCGCCGGCGGCACGCCGGACGGCTTGCGCGTGGACGTGGCAGGCAACCTGTGGTGCGGCTGGGGCATGGGCACGCCGGAACTGGACGGCGTGCGGGTGTATTCGCCGCAAGGCGAACTGCTGGGGCGCATCGCGTTGCCCGAACGCTGCGCCAACCTGTGTTTCGGCGGCAAGCACCGCAACCGCCTGTTCATGGCGTCGTGCACGTCGATTTATTCGTTGTTCGTCAATACGCAAGGGGCCGTCGGCCCATAAGCGTCAATCAGTACTCAATAAACAGAGAGGAGAAAACCATGTTTCGTCTGACTTATCCCCGCCTGCTCAGGCGGCTGGCCATCGGCGTGCTGGCCCTGGCGGCCGCCGGGGCCCATGCCCAGTCCACCACCAGCCTGGTGGTGGCCTTTCCGGCCGGCGGCCCGGCCGATTCGCTGGCGCGCATCGTGGCCGCGCAGCTGGAAAAAGAACTGAAGCATCCCGTGCTGGTCGAGAACAAGCCGGGCGGCAACGGCGCCATCGCCGCCACCTATGTGGGGCGCGCGCGTCCCGACGGCCAGACGCTGTTCCTGAGCTCGGTGGGCGCGATCTCGATCAACCCGTCGCTGTATCCCAAGCTGATCTACGACCCCTTCAACGACTTCGCGCCGGTGTCGCTGCTGGTGTCGGTGCCCGAAGTGCTGGTAGTGGGGCCCGACAGCCCCAGCAAGGACGCCAAGGCGTACATCGCGCGCGCCAAGGGCGAAGGCCTGTCGATGGCCTCGTCGGGCGTGGGCAGCATGCCGCACATGGCCATCGTGCAGCTGAAGCTGGCCACCGGCGGCAACATCCTGCACGTGCCGTACAAGGGCGCGGCACCCGCCATCACCGACACCATCGGCGGGCAGGTGGCCGGCTTCATCGGCGACGTGTCCGGGCTGATGTCGCACATCAAGGCCGGCAAGGCCCGCGCACTGGCCATCGCCGCGCCCAAGCGCTCGCCGGTGCTGCCCGACGTGCCCACCTTCGACGAACTGGGCGTGCCCAATGTCTACGCCAACAACTGGTACGGCGTGTTCGCGCCCAAGGGCACGCCGGCCGACACGGTGACGGCGCTGAACAAGGTGATCGGCAAGGTGCTGGCCTCGCCCGAACTGAAGGCCTACGCCGAATCCACCGGCGTGGAACTGTCGCCCACCACCCCGCAGCAATTCGCCGGCATCGTGCGCGACGACGCCAAGAAATGGGGCGACCTGATCCGCGCCGAAGGCATCACCGTCAATAACTGACCGGCGCAGGCGGATGTCAGACACCCTGCGGGGTGTCTGACACCCCCCGGGTTTTCCTTCGCCGGCCCTCTCGAAAATCGCTTGAAAACCGCCTTGCCGGTCGCTAAACTTGCGCGCGTTTTCCGGCCTTTTCTGGCGCCTTCCCATGACCCGGCTGCTGCCGAACCCCATCGACCTGGTTGCCCCCGCCACCTTGCGCGGCGACGACGCGGCCAATCCGTGCCTGAGCTGCGGCGCCTGCTGCGCGCATTTCCGGGTCTCGTTCTATTGCGGCGAAGTGGCCGGCGAGAACGGCGGCATGGTCCCGCTGGACCTGGTGCGCCCCATCGGCCCGCTGCGCGTCTGCATGGCCGGCACCGAGCAGGGCGGCGGCCGCTGCGTGGCGCTGCGCGGCGAACTGGGCCAGCCGGGCATCCATTGCGCCATCTACGCCCAGCGGCCCACGCCCTGCCGCGAATTCGAAGTCTGGCAGCCCGACGGCTCGGTCAACCCCGATTGCCAGCGCCTGCGCGCCCGCCTGGGCCTGCCCGCGCTGGCGCCGCGCCCCGACGCCGAGAACGACCCGCAAGGGCCGATGCACCCCGACCAGCCGGCCGCCGCCTGACGCCGCCGGCCGGCCCGGCGTAGTAGCATCGGCCGTACCGCTCACCAGGAGGCAACGGATGGCCGTACGAACCGATTTTCCCGATGGCCTGGCGCGCTGCGCCTGGGTGGATGGCTCCGCCGGCTACCAGCGCTATCACGACGACGAATGGGGCCGGCCCGTGGGCGACGATCACGGCCTGTTCGAGCAGCTTTGCCTGGAAGGGTTCCAGTCGGGCCTGAGCTGGCGCACCATCCTGGACAAGCGCGACGGCTTTCGCCGCGCCTTCGCCGGCTTCGACATCGACAAGATCGCGCGCTACGGCCAGGCTCGCATCGACGCGCTGGTGGCCGATGCCGGCATCGTGCGCCATCGCGGCAAGATCGAGGCCGTGGTCAACAACGCCCGCCGCGCCCAGGAAATGCGCGCCCGGCACGGCTCGCTGGGGGCCTATTTCTGGCGCTACGAAGCCCCCGCCGGCCCGCGGCCCGGCTCGCCCGCGTCGGTCTCGGCGCAGTCGCAGGCCCTGTCCAAAGACCTGAAGAAGCTGGGCTGGAAGTTCGTCGGCCCCACCACCGTCTACGCCTTCATGCAGTCGGTCGGCATGGTCAACGACCACAGCCCCGACTGCCACCACCATGCCCAGTGCGAACGCGCCCGCGCCCGCTTCAAGCGGCCCGCCTGAGCGCCGGCCACGGCAGATTTGGAAAAATCCGCATACATTCGCTGGCAACGATTCCGCGGTCCCTCTATACCCTGGTAACTGAAGCCAGGCCCATCAGGCGGGCCCGGCAAAGGAAACGGCAGCCATGACGCGTACGAAGAAAGTACTGATCGGGCTGGGCGGCGCCGTCATCGTGCTGGTGGCGGCACTGGTAGTGGTGATTGCGCTTTTCGACTGGAACCAGCTCAAGCCCACCGTCAACGAACGGGTATCGGCGGCCATCGGCCGCCCCTTTGCCATCAACGGCGATCTGGCCGTGCAATGGCGCCGGCCGGCCGACCAGCCCGGCTGGCGCGGCTGGGTGCCGTGGCCGCACATCACCGTCAATGACGTGACGGTCGGCAACCCGCCGTGGGCCGAAGACCCCACCATGGCCTCCCTCAAGCGCGCCGAATTCAGCCTGTCGCCCTTGCCGCTGCTGAACCGGCACGTGGTCATCCGCCAGATCCAGCTGACCGGGCCGGCGGCCAGCCTGCAGCGCCTGGAAGACGGCCGCGCCAACTGGCAATTCACGCTGCCCGACAGCGGCGAGCCTTCCCCCTGGGTCATGGACATCGACGAGATCGGCTTCGACCAGGGGCAGGTGAACTACCGCGACGAGACGCTGCGCGCCGATATCCAGGCGCAGATCGACCCGCTGGGCAAGCCCGTGCCGTTTTCCGCCATCGCCGGCACGCCGGCCGGCCAGCCAGAGCAGGAAGGCCAGGCCGGCCAGCCATCCCCCGGCCAGGCGGCCCAGCCGGCCGACTATATCTTCGGCTGGAAAGTAAAAGGACGCTACAAAGGCCTGCCGCTGCGCGGCGAGGGCAAGATCGGCGGCATGCTGGCCGTGCGCGACGCCGGGCGGCCCTTTCCGCTGCAGGCCGATGTGTCGGTGGGCGACACGCGCATCGCGGTGGCCGGCACGCTGACCGACCCCGCCAACCTGGGCGCGCTGGACCTGCGCCTGGAACTGTCGGGCGCCACCATGTCCGACCTGTATCCGCTGACCGGCGTCACGCTGCCCGACACCCCGCGCTACGCCACCGACGGCCGCCTGAGCGCGCGCTTGAACCAGCCGGGCGGCGCGGTGTTCCACTACCGCGACTTCAACGGCAAGGTCGGCGCCAGCGACCTGCACGGCGACCTGACCTATACCGCCGGCCAGCCGCGTCCGAAGCTGACGGGCGAACTGAGCTCGCGCCTGTTGCGCATGCGCGACCTGGGGCCGCTGGTGGGCGTGCAGCCCGCGGGCAAGCAGAAAGAAGCGCCTCGCTCCAAGGACGAACGCCAGCCCGCCGACAAAGTGCTGCCCCGGCAGGAATTCCGCACCGACCGTTGGCGCGTGATGGACGCCGACGTCACGTTGACCGGCGAGCGCATCATCTACGACGAAGACCTGCCCATCACCAAGCTGAACGTGCACCTGGTCATGGACAACGGCCTGCTGACGCTGGACCCGCTGCGCTTCGGCATGGCCGGCGGCTCGATCCGCACCACGCTGCGGCTGGACGGCGGGCGCACGCCCATGGCGGGCAGCGCGCGCATCTCGGCGCGCGGCTTGCGCCTGAAGCAACTGTTCCCGGGCGTGCAGGCCATGCAGCGGGCGTTGGGCCAGCTCAACGGCGACGCGGCGCTGACCGGCACCGGCAACTCGGTGGCAGCCCTGCTGGGCACCGCCAGCGGCGACACGCGGCTGCTGGTCAACGACGGCGTGATCAGCCGCGCCCTGATGGAGATCGCCGGCCTGAACGTGGGCAACTACGTGGTCAGCAAGCTGTTCGGCGACGAAGAAGTGGCCATCAATTGCGGCGCGGCCGACCTGCACATGGAGCGCGGCATCATGACGCCGCGGGTGTTCGTCTTCGACACCGAGAACGCCCTGGTGCAGGTCGACGGCACGGTGAACTTCAAGGACGAGAAACTGGACCTGGACATCTCGCCCAAGAGCAAGGGCGTGCGGGTGTTCTCGCTGCGTTCGCCGCTGTACGTGCGCGGCACCTTCAAGCATCCCGATGCCGGCGTGCACGTGCTGCCGCTGGCCGCGCGCGGCGCGGGCGCGGTGGCGCTGGGCGTGCTGCTGACGCCGGTGGCGGGCCTGCTGGCGCTGATCGCGCCCAGCACCGGCGAAGACGAGAACCAGTGCGCCACGCTGCTGCAGCAGATGCGCAAGCCGCCCCAGGCGCCCGCGGCCAAGGGCAGGGCGGGCGGCAAATAGGCGGCCGGGCCGGCCGTCAGGCCGGCGCCGCCAGGGCGTCCCAGGCGTGCATGGCCAGCCTGGCCGTCTGCAGCAGCGCCTTGCGCGAAGCCCCGTCGCGCGCCTGGATGGCCATGCCGTGCAGCACCGTGGCGTAGAACCCGGCCAGCCCCGGCAGGTCCGCATCGGCGGGCAGCTCGCCTTGCCGCGCGCCGTCGCGCAGCCGCTGCAGGATCAACGCCTGCATTTCGCGCCGGCTGTCGCACAGCATCTTGCGGACCGGCTCGTGGCCGTCGGCGCCGGTGGGCGCGCCCAGCACGATCAGGCAGCCCCGCGGCTTGCCCGGCAGCGTGCCGGCGCGCGCGGCCGCCACCAGCATGTTTTCGATGCCGGCGCGCGCCGTGCCGGCCGCCCGCAATGCGACCCGGGTACAACTGCCTTCCTGTTCGCCATAGCGCGCCACGGCCTCGCGGAACAACTGTTCTTTCGAGCCGAAGGCGCCGTACAGGCTGGGCGCGTTGATGCCCATCGCGGCCGTCAGGTCGGCCAGCGACGCGCCTTCGTAGCCTTTCTCCCAGAACAATTCCAGCGCCTTCTGCAAGGCGGCGTCGCGGTCGAAAGTGCGGGGGCGTCCTCGTTCTGCCATAGCGGAATTCTACGCCGCCGCGGGGCGCTTGACGGCGATGGGCAAATGGCGCGATGATATTTGTACTGATTACTACATATATAGGTTCATCATGACAGACTTGACCGGCAAGATTGCCCTCGTCACGGGCGGCAGCCGCGGCATCGGCGCCGCCATCGCGCGCCGCCTGGCCGCCCAGGGCGCCGACGTGGCCATCACCTACGTCAGCTCGCCCGACCGGGCGCAAGCCCTGGCGGCCGAGCTGCGGGCCGCCGGCCGGCGCGCGCAGGCCTATGCCGCCGACGGCGCCGACCACCGGCAGGTGCGCGCCGCCGTGGACCGCGCCGCGCAAGACTTCGGCGGGCTGGACATCCTGGTCAACAACGCCGGCATCTTCATTGCGGGCGACGTGGGTACGCTGCCGCACGCCGACTACCAGCGGACCATGGACGTCAACGTGGGCGCCGTGTTCGCCGCCATCCAGGCCGCCTTGCCGCATTTGCGCGAAGGCGGCCGCATCGTCAATATCGGCAGTTGCCTGGCCGAACGCACCGGCGCCGCGGGCCTGTCGATATACGCCGCCAGCAAGGCGGCGCTGGTCGGCCTGACCAAGGGCGTGGCGCGGGACCTGGGCCCGCGCGGCATCACCGCGAACATCGTGCATCCCGGCCCCATCGATACCGACATGAACCCCGCCGACCGCGACGGCGCGGCCGACAGCGCGGCGCAACTGGCGCTGCAGCGCTACGGGCACGTGGACGACATCGCCGGCATGGTGGGCTACCTGGCCAGCGCCGAGGCCCGCTACGTGACCGGGGCCGAGGTTTCGGTCGACGGCGGCTTCAGCGCATAAGGCGCGGGCGGGCCGGGCGCGCGGCCGCGCCCGCCTTCAGACGCTGGCCTGCACGTATTCGGCGGCGATCTGCTCGCTGGCCGCCCACAGGCGGCGGGCGCAGTCCTCGATCAGCTCGTCCGTCATCGATTCGGACGGCAGCGTCTGCGCCAGGCTGCCCACCACCCGCTTGTCGGCCGGCAGCAGGATGGGCACCGCGACGCCGCCCAGGTTGGGCGTGATGCGTTCGCGGCTGATGGCGTAGCCGCGCCGCCGGATCGCCGCCAGGTTCTTGCGGAAGGCGTCCCACGAATCGCCCAGGTCGGCCGCGGCGATGGCCGGGCCGTTGCGCAGGTAGGTCTGCCGTACGCGGTGCGGGGCCAGGTATGCCAGCAGGGCCAGCGACGCCGCGCCCTGGAACAGCGGGAACGGCACGCCGCGCGCGCGCCGCACCACGATGCGGCGGCCCTTGTGGACAAGCGTGTCGGGGCCTTCCTTGTAGATGCACAGCACCCGGTCGCGGTACAGGTTGTGCAGCAGCAGCACCCGGTTCTCGGCATGCAGCGTGCGCAGCACCTTGCGGCCGGCCTTGTACAGCGGGTCGGTCAGCTGCAGCAGGTGTTCCAGCTCGATGATGCGCGGCCCCAGCGCATACGTGCCGCCCGACGACGGCGCGGCCAGCCCGGCATCGCACAGCGCCTTCAGGTAGCGATAGGCGGTCGAACGGGTATAGCCCAGCAGCGACGAGATTTCTTCGATGCGCAGGATGGGCCTGTCCGGCGAGAACAGGTCCAGTATCTCGAAAGCCTTGCCCAGGCTGGTCGAAGCGTTTTCCTTGGCGGTCACGGCGGTGGTCCGAACAGGGGTGAATCGGGGTCGAGCGAACGACGACGCCCCACATGATAAGCGCGACCGCCACGGCGTACCGGCGGCGGATCCGTTCCAAAATAATAAAAAATCCCAAGATATAAGAATATTGACACAAACAAAATGACGGGATATTGTTCGTTCGAACGCGGGAATCGTCCCGCCGTGCCTGCAAGGTCCCGAGTCCGATGGTCGATCCCGCCGTTGCGCGCCCGCAGAAGGAACTGACCGGCCGTGTGCCGCCGGAAGCCGTGCGGCGCCGCGGCTTCCCGGCCTTGCCGGCCGACGTGCTGCAACGCTACGCGCGCATCGACGACGTCGCCGCCGCCGCGTCCGACGCCATGGACAACCTGGGCCTGGTAGGCGTGGTGCCCGCCTCGGTGCTGGGCCCCAGCCTGCCCGCGGCGCGCATCGTCGGGCAGGCCGTCACCGTGCGCAACGTCGAGCGGCCCGACACCGTCGGGGCCGCGGCCGGCGCCGGCCAGAGCCGCATGGGCGAACACGAGGCCTACAACCTGGCCGAACCCGGCAACGTGGTGGTCATCGAAGGCCTGGCCGGCGTATCGAACCTGGGCGGCCAGTCGGCCACGCTGGCGCACCGCGCGGGCTGTGCGGGCGCCGTCGTCGACGGCGGCTTCCGCGATCCGCGCATGTCGCGCGCGCTGGGGTTTCCGATCTGGTCGCGCGGCGTCACGCCCATCACCGGCAAGTGGCGCCTGCAGACCGTCGAGATCAATGGCCGGGTGCGCATCGCCGGCGTCACGGTCGACGCCGGCGACCTGGTGCTGGCCGACGAATCCGGCGTGGCCTTCGTGCCCTACGCGCAGGCCCTGGCCGTGCTGCATGAAATGGAACGCATCCAGGCGGGCGATCACCGCCAGCAGCGCGATATCGCGGCGGGCATCGACCTGCAGACACTGGCCCGCACCCAATACAAATAACCAGAACCGCAACACCCATCACAATCCGATAAACGTTCCTCGAAGCAGGGAGCCATGGAGACAAGCATCGAATGCGTGGTCGGCTGCGCCGACATCCTGGGCGAAGTGCCGCTGTGGTGCGCGCGCACGCAGCGCCTGTGGTGGATCGACGTGCGGCGCAGCGCGCTGCAATCGTACGACCCCGCCACCGGGCGGTATCAGGCGCGCCGCATGCCGGAAGGCATGCTGGTGGGCTCGATCGCGCTGCGCGAGGCAGGGGGATTCCTGCTGGCCACCAATACCGGCCTGTACCGCTATGACCCGGCGCAGCCGCTCGCGCCGGAATTCCTGGCCAACCCCGAGGCCGACAAGCCGGCCAACCGCCTGAACGACGGCAAGTGCGACCGGCGCGGCCGCTTCTGGGTGGGCAGCATGCGCGATGCCCAGCGCCTGCCGGAAGGCACGCTGTACCGTTTCGACCCCGACCACAGCTGCCACGCGCAGTTCAACGACATCGTGGTGCCCAACTCCATCGCCTGGAGTCCCGACGATCGCACCATGTATTTCGCCGATACGCACAAGCAGGTGATCTGGGCGTTCGACTTCGACCTGGACGACGGCGTCATCTCGAACCGCCGCGTCTTCAAAGACTGGACGCACCATCATGGCCGGCCCGACGGGTCCACCGTGGATAGCGAAGGGTACTTGTGGAACTGCATGGTCGCCAGCGGCGAACTGGTGCGGCTGGCGCCCGACGGCAGCGTCGACCGGGTCATCGCGCTGCCGGTCACCAACCCGACCTGCCCCGCCTTCGGCGGCAACGACCTGGGCACGTTGTACGTCACCAGCCATTCGCAGCGCATCCCGCCCGAACGGCTGGCCGCCGAACCCTGGGCCGGGGCGCTGCTGGCGCTGGATGTCGGCGTGCGGGGTCTGCCGGAACCGCGCTTCGCGGGTTGAACTTCCACCTGACAAGGAAGAGTCATGCGTATTTTCTCTTTGCTGCTGGCGCTGGCCGGCATGCTGGCGGCCGCGTCCGCCGGCGCGAACGACGTGGTGCGGCTGGTGGTGCCGTTTTCGGCCGGCGGGCCGGTCGACCAGGTGGCGCGCATCCTGGCGCCCGGCCTGGAAGCCGCGTTGGGCGCCACCGTGGTGGTCGAAAACCGCGGCGGCGCCGGCGGCACCGTCGGCACCAACCACGTCGCCAAATCCGCGCCCGACGGGCACACCGTGCTGATGGCGACCTCCGGTTTCGTGATCTCGTCCGAGACCACCCCCAAGCTGCCTTACGACCCCCACAAGGACCTGGAACCCATCGCCCTGGTGGGGCAGGTGCAGACCCTGCTGGTGGTGCGGCCCACGCTGGCGGTGAACAGCCTGGCCGACCTGGTCCAGCTGGCCAAGTCGGGCCACCCGCTGTCGTTCGGCTCGACCGGCGTGGGCGGCACCATGCACGTCGGCGGCGAACTGCTCAACCGCGCCGCCGGCATCCACGCGCTGCACGTGCCGTACCGCGGCGCGGCGCCGGCCATCACCGCGCTGATGGGCGGCGAGATCGACATGGTCAATGCCGACGTGCCGGTGCTGCAGCCCTATGTGAAAAGCGGCAAGGTCAAGGCGCTGGTCATCTACGACACCAAGCGGTCGGTGGAACTGCCCGACGTGCCCGACGCGGTCGAGGCCGGCTACCCGCAATTGCTGATGAGCAACTGGTACAGCGCCATGGTGCCCGCCGGCACGCCGCCGGCCGCCAGGCAGAAGCTGGAACGGGCATTCCTGGCGGCCATCCGTTCGCCCGCCATCGCGCAGCGCCTGGCCGACGCCGGCCTGCGCGGGCCGATGGGCACGGCCGACTTTCGCAAGAAGCTCGACGCCGAGTTCGCGCGCTGGGTGCCGTTCCTGCGCGAAGCCGGGCTGAGCGCGCGATGAGCGCCGCCTCGCCGCGCCACCGCTTGCTGCAGTTGGGCCCGTTGCCGCCCGGCCTGCAGCGCCGGGCCGCCGAATACTACGCGCTGCAGCCCCTGTGGACCCAGCCATCGCCCGAGGCCTTCCTGGCCAGCCAGCACGGCGCTTTCGACGGCGCCATCATGATGTCGCGCCACGGCTGCAAGGCTCCGGTGATCGCCTGCCTGGCCGCCGCGCCGCGCCCCGGCGTGGTGGCCTGCTTCGGCGTGGGCTACGACGGCATCGACCTGGCGGCCGCCCGGCGCCATGGCGTGCAGGTCAGCACGACCCCCGATGTGCTGACCGATTGCGTGGCCGACACGGCGCTGGGCCTGGTGCTGGCCTGCGCGCGCCAGCTGGTGCCGGCGCATCGCCATGTGCAAAGCGGCGCCTGGCTGCAGGGCCCGTTCGGGCTGGCCACCCGGGTCACCGGCAAGCGCGTGGGCATTGTCGGCCTGGGCCGCATCGGCCTGGCCATCGCCCGCCGCGCGCGGGGCTTCGACATGCCGGTGCGCTATCACACGCGCACGGCGCGCACGGGCGTGCCGTACGACTACGCGGCCGACCTGAGCGAACTGGCGCAATGGGCCGACTTCCTGGTGCTGGCCTGCCCCGGCGGGCCGCAGACCCATCACCTGGTATCGGCCCGTGTGCTGGACGCCTTGGGGTCCGACGGCTACCTGATCAACATCGCGCGCGGCAGCGTGGTCGACGAAGACGCGCTGGTCGCCGCCATCCAGGCCGGCCGCATCGCCGGCGCGGGGCTGGACGTGTACGCCGACGAACCGCGCGTGCCGGCCGGCCTGCTGGACACCGACCGCGTGGTGACCCTGCCGCACATCGCGGCCTCGACCCGCGAGACGCGCCACGCGATGGAACAACTGGTGCTGGACAACCTGGCCGCCTTCTTCGCCACCGGCAAGGTGCTGACCCCGCCCGCCTGACGATCCGCCCGCTTCATGATGATCATCGAACATCGCACGTACACCTTGCCGCACGGCACGCTGGACGACTACCTGGACCGCTTCGAACAACAGGCGCTGCCGGTGCTGATGCGCCACCTGGGCCATTTGCTGGGCGTCTTCGTCAGCGAGATCGGCCCGTTGAACCAGGTGCTGCACATCTGGGCCTACGACAGCCTGGCCGACCGCGAGCGGCGGCGCGAGCGCCTGGATGCCGACCCGGAATGGATCGCCTTCAAGATCCGCAACCGCGGCACGTTCACCGCGCAAGAGGTGAAGATCCTGCGGCCCGCGCCGTTCTCGCCGCGGCACTGGTGATGCCCATGGCCGCCGCCGACCCGCCGATGGCCCGCAACGCGCTGAAGGCCCGCCTGGCGCGCGGCGAACTTGCCGTATCGCTGATCGTCCGCCTGGCGCGCACGCCCGACATCGCGCTGGTTGCCCGGACCGGCGGCTTCGACGCGCTGTACGTCGACCTGGAACACAGCCCGATGTCGCTGGAAACCGCGTCGGCGATCTGCATCGCCAGCCAGGCGCTCGGCGTCACGCCCCTGGCGCGCGTGCCCGAGGCCAGCGCGGCCTGGATATCGCGGGTGCTGGACGGCGGCGCCGCCGGCGTCATCGTGCCTCACGTCGAAGACGCCGCCACCGCGCAGGCCGCGGTGGCGCTGGCCAAATACCCGCCGCGGGGGCGCCGCTCGGTCTCCACCACCTTGCCGCAGCTGGCCTACCGTGCGCTGCCTGCCGACGACGCCCAGCGGCGCGTCAACGACGAGACCCTGGTGGTCGCCATGATCGAAAGCGGCCAGGGGGTGGCGCACGCCGACGCCATCGCGGCGGTGCCGGGCATCGACATGCTGCTGGTCGGCGCCGGCGACCTGGCGGCCGACCTGGGCATTGTCGGCCAGCCCGACCATGCACGGATGCAATCCGCCTTCGACACCGTCATCGCCGCTTGCCGCCGCCACGGCAAGGCGGCCGGGGCAGGGGGGCTGGCCGGTCGCCCGGACCTGCTGGCCGACCTGGCGGCGCGGGGCGTGCGCTTCGTGTCGGCCGGCACCGACACGGGTTTCTTGTTGAGCGCGGCCCAGGCCAAAGTCGCGTCCATCCACGCCCAATGCCCGCCAGGCGCCGCTTCGGGCTGACTTGTCCACGGCTTGTGCACGGGGTTATGCACGGACTTTTCACCAGCTTGTCCACAGCGTTGTCCCCAGCTTGGCCTGGGCGGGGGTGGGGGGTAGTGCAGCGCGGCCAAATATGTGTATAATCTCGTTCTTCTCTGCGGCGGGGCGCCCGAATCCAGGTGTGTTCGCAACAGGCAGGGGCTGTTAGCTCAGTTGGTAGAGCAGCGGACTCTTAATCCGTAGGTCGAGTGTTCGAGCCACTCACAGCCCACCAGAATTCACTTGTAAATCAAGTATCTACGCCGCTCTAGCCAGCGGCGTTTCTTTTTTCTCCGACGAGTTTGACCAAAAATTGACCGTCTGCGCGTGCGCCGCGAGATGGCTCGGCGCCAGGTGGGCGTACTTCTGCACCATTTCGATAGTTTCCCAGCCGCCCAATTCCTTTAGCACCATCAAAGGTGTGCCAGCTTGCACGTGCCAGCTTGCCCAGGTGTGCCGCAGGTCGTGCCAGTGGAAGTCTTCAATTCCCACGGCCTTGCATGCGCGGTCCCAGTCTCGGCTATCCGGTTCGCGGATCATCACCTCCAATTCTGCGCCGGTGTCACGGGTGAATACCAGGCGGCGAGCTTTTTCCATTCGACGTTTCAATACTGGGATGGCATCTTGATTCAATGGCACGGCACGCGCGCGTTTGGATTTCGCCTCTCCATGCGTGATATGCGCGGTGGCTTGTTTCAGGTCCACCTGAGCGGGCGATAGAGAGAACAGTTCCCCGGCCCGCATGCCCGTGGCAACTGCCACCAATGCGGCATCCTGCATCCACGCCAGCCTCAGAGCTTTAATGAGGGCATAAATGACCGCAGGGGGCTCCCAGCGTATTCGCACATCCTGCTCATAATACTTGGGTAGCTTGGGCACCCGGTCGATCCATTCCAGATCAACGCAGACGTTGAGCAGCCGGCGCATGGTGGCCAGGTAGCGGTTCTTGGTCGCGCCGGTCAGCAGTTGGCCCCTCTTGTCTTTGTGGGCCGAGTGCGTCGGTAATGCGTCGACAATCTCATCAGCGGTTAAAGAGCGTAGTGCGCGACCGGCAAACTGCCCGCGCCACCACTTCACATGCCGGACCTTCGTTTCGTAGTCTCGCTGGCCCTCACTTTCCTGCAGAAAGCGCTTGGCGCCTTCCTCGAAGAAGTGATTGGGGACTTCACCCAGCATCGACTGCCGCCATAAATCAGCCTTCAGCCTGTCGTGGTATTCCTGCGCGGCTTTCTTGTCCGTTGTGCGAGCAGAGCATCTAACTCTTTTGCCGCTTGGCGAGCGGACATCAACGTACCAGATGCCGGTTTCCTCGTCTTTGCGGATTGGCATTCTTCAACTCCACCGACCCGCAGCGACAGCCGAGTCACATTTGAGCTTTTTTCGGTCAAGTCGGCAAGCCGGGAGGGCCAAACCCGCCAGACGCGGGAGCCCGGCAGGCGGAAGCCGATCTGCTCGCGTTTGGCGAATACTGTGCTGTAGGAAAGGTGTAGCCACGCGGCGGCTTCCTGGAGAGTGAGGGCTCGTTCGTCCATATCAGCCCTCGCTGCCGTGGTCTGGATCGCAGCCGATGACTGGGCCGTTCAGCTCGCCGGTTGTCTTCAGCGCCTCCAGCTGTAGCTGTGCATGCTCGTCGCAGATGGCGCTCAAGGTGCAAAACCTGCCGTTGGTGGCGTTCCCACTCGTTCGATTTGAAGACATGCCTACTCCTTTGCCGGGCCGGTCTCTGTCGGCCGGCATCGGCGCGCTTGGTATTTGGTTGAACAGAGGGTGGGCCGCTGGCCGGAGCACAGCGCGGCAACTACCGGGTGACGATCCCGACGACCAGTAACGAAAGGGTGGCGGCCAAAAACCAGAAAATAGTCGAGCGGCGTACCTTGTCGTGCCCGCTGAAGCGAACCGCTACAAGCAGTGTGGCAAGGGCGGTACCCAGCGCTCCTATGAGGGCGAATTGCGAAAGATGATTGAGCATTGCTAGGTCTTTCGTTGAAAAGTGGGGAACGGGGGGATAGAACCTCCAGCAGTAGCGTCCCATTGCCACCAGATGCCAGAGCCGTATTTTTCGTCGTAGTAAGTGACCTTCTGAGCTTTGCGAGCCAGGTAGTCCTGGTCCGTCATATCCCAGACTTCCATTGGGAGTGTATCCCCGACATCTTTGAGCCAGAAATCGGGGAAAATTTGATCTTCCCCGGCATCAAAGCGCATGGGCTTCTCAAAGCGCCGACCTTCAGCCACCAGGCTGGCCACTACGGCCGATTCGTACCCCGAATCCACCGGGATCCATTCGGGTGTAGTAGCCATCAGTGCCACGTCGACGGCTTGGGCACGCAGGCCGTGGGTTGCTGGAGTAGGGACATCAGTTTGAATGATCGCGATCACTTGGTCTCCGGACATCCAACTGTTCAGTTCGCTAAGGAATCGTCTTTGCAGGGACGTCCAAGTGTCCTCTGAGGCCGAGAGGTAGGGGATGCCGTGGAAACTAGAAATCGGCAGACGTGCAGCTTGTGCCATGCCTTCCTGGTATTGGGCCAGCGGCGCCACCGCAATGAGCCGGCGCCGCCGGTTCATAGCTTCCACCGACTTCGCCTTATTTAGTTCACCCTGGCGGCCGGTAGCTACCGGGGTTGCAACCAACAGACTGCTCGAGATTCGAACACGGCCTGCGTACGTCGCAGCAGCCACACGAAGCAAGTGATGATGGATCACGCCAAGCGTTCTTTTTCCCTGCATGCCAGGGGACCACGAGTTGAATCCGGCGAGGGTCCACAAATAATGCAGGAGCCCAAGCAATGTCATGCTCGCCTGGCCAGATCTCGTGCGTGTGGTGATCGGTGCTTTATGCGAAGGCGCAGGACCGTCATCGTTTGGCGCTGCCGTAGGGCGCTGCTGCAACCCAACTTTCAGCTTG
>Ga0182737_1000544_pt1 | contig 51604 bp, 50 predicted proteins | sample eDN5th30CBELigOP_FD_128878 | JGI IMG/M metagenome (GOLD analysis project Ga0182737, IMG submission 128878) | Enriched Organic Plus compost microbial communities from Emeryville, California, USA - eDNA 5th pass 30_C BE-Lig OP (version 2) (version 2) ...
AACGACGAACGCATCGCAGCACTTGCGCCCTGGCTCGAGCACTACAACAATGAACGACGCCACTGGGCACTCGGAGGCCATCCTCCCATCAGCCGACTGCGACCAACGTCCTGACCGGGTACACCTAGAATCGATCCCATGCCTGCAGGCGAGTCTTTCTACATCACCACGCCCATCTACTACCCCTCCGATGTGCCGCACATCGGCCACGGGTACACGACGGTGGCGGTCGACACGCTCGCCCGCTGGCACCGTCAGGCCGGTGACGACACGTGGATGCTGACCGGCACTGACGAGCACGGTCAGAAGATGCTGCGCGCCGCGGCTGCGAACGGCGTCACCCCGCAGGAGTGGGTCGACAAGCTGGTCGGCGAGAGCTGGTTCCCGCTGCTGAAGACCCTCGACGTCGCGAACGACGACTTCATCCGCACCACGCAGGAGCGGCATGAGAAGAACGTGCAGGTGTTCTTCCAGAAGCTGTACGACGCGGGCTACATCTACGCCGGCGAGTACGAGGCGCTGTACTGCGTGGGCTGTGAGGAGTTCAAGCCCGAGTCCGAGATCGTCGACGGCACCGGCCCGTTCGAGGGTCTGAAGGTCTGCGCGATCCACTCCAAGCCGCTCGAGCTGCTGCAGGAGAAGAACTACTTCTTCAAGCTCAGCGAGTTCCAGGACCGCCTGCTCGAGCTGTACAAGACGCAGCCCGACTTCGTGCGCCCCGATTCGGCGCGCAACGAGGTCGTCTCGTTCGTCAGCCAGGGGCTGAAGGACCTCTCGATCTCGCGCTCCACGTTCGACTGGGGCATCCCGCTGCCGTGGGACGAGTCGCACGTCATCTACGTGTGGGTCGACGCGCTGCTGAACTACGCCACGGCGGTCGGCTACGGCGCCGATCAGGAGACCTTCGACCGCCGCTGGCCCGCGTACCACGTGGTCGGCAAGGACATCCTGCGCTTCCATGCCGTGATCTGGCCGGCCATGCTGATGGCCGCGGGCCTCGACGTGCCCAAGGGCGTGTTCGCGCACGGCTGGCTGCTGGTCGGCGGCGAGAAGATGTCGAAGTCGAAGCTCACCGGCATCGCGCCGACCGAGATCACCGACGTGTTCGGCTCGGACGCGTACCGGTTCTACTTCCTCTCGGCGATCGCGTTCGGGCAGGACGGCTCGTTCTCGTGGGAGGACCTGTCGGCCCGCTACCAGGCCGAGCTCGCGAACGGCTTCGGCAACCTCGCCTCGCGCACGGTCGCGATGATCGAGAAGTACTTCGACGGTGTCGTCCCCGCGGCCGCCGAGTACACCGAGCAGGACCTCGCGATCCAGAAGACGGTGGCGGATGCTGCGAAGAACGCGGATGCCGCTGTCGAGAGCTTCCGCCTCGACGAGGCCATCGACGCGATCTGGACGATCGTCGACGCACTGAACGGCTACATCACCGAGAACGAGCCGTGGGCTCTGGCGCGGGATGAGGCGCAGCGCGCCCGTCTCGGCACGGTGCTGTACACCTGCGCGGAGGGGCTGCGGGCGCTGGCCGTGCTGCTCTCGCCGGTGATGCCGCAGTCGACGGCGAAGCTGTGGGATGCCCTCGGCGTGCAGGACTCGCTCGGCGAGCTCACCGCGCAGCCGCTGCGCGACGCCGGCGTGTGGGGCGCGCTGCAGCCCGGCACGACCGTGTCGACGCTCGCCCCGCTGTTCCCGCGCGTGGAGCAGACCGCCTGAGCGACATGGCCGAGACGTACGTGCGCGAGCGCTCCACCGAGGGGCGCAAGGACCTGCGCTACCCGGCGGCTCCCGAGCCGTTGACGGTGCCGGTGTACGACAACCACGCGCACCTCGAGATCACCGACGGTGTCGAGCCGCTCACTCTCACCGAGCAGCTCGATCGCGCACAGGCGGTCGGCGTCGCCGGGGTGGTGCAGGCCTCGGGAGATATCGAGTCGTCCCGATGGGCGGTGGATGCCGCGGCATCCGATCCGCGCGTGCTCGCGGCCGTCGCGATCCACCCGAACGACGCGCCCACGTACGCCGCCGAGGGGCGGCTCGACGAGGCGATCGCGGTGATCGACGAGCTCGCTGCGCACCCGCGCACCCGCGCGATCGGCGAGACGGGGCTGGACTACTTCCGCACCGAGGAGGACGGACGGCCCGCGCAGCACGCGTCGTTCGAGGCGCACATCGCGCTCGCGAAGAAGCACGGCATCGCCATGCAGATCCACGACCGCGACGCGCATGACGACGTGCTCGAGACGCTGACCCGCGTCGGCGCACCGGAGCGCACCGTGTTCCACTGCTTCTCGGGCGATGAGGCGATGGCCCGCATCGCCGCGGATGCCGGCTACTACCTGTCGTTCGCCGGCAACGTGACGTTCAAGAACGCGCAGAATCTGCGCGACGCGCTGCAGGTCACGCCGCTCGAGCGCATCCTCGTCGAGACGGATGCTCCGTTCCTCACCCCTGTGCCGCTGCGCGGCCGCCCGAACGCGCCGTACCTGGTGCCGATCACGGTGCGCTTCCTGGCGGCCGAACTCGACCTCGACGTCGACGAGCTGTGCGCGCGGCTCGCCGCGAACACTCTGGCGGTCTACGGCTCGTTCGACTGAGCGGTCGCGATCGACCCGGTCTCGGTGAGCACCGGCTTGGCGCTCACGATGTGCGAGATCGGTCGCCACACGATCAGCAGCGTCAGCGCGGCGCCCGCGAAAGCGAACCACCACGGCGCGGTGAGCCCCCACACCTGCGCGATCACGCCGCCGAGCGCCTGGCCGATCACCATGCCGCCGAACACGCCGACCATGTTCACCGACGACACGCGGCCCTGCAGCTCGTGCGGCACGAGCCGCTGGCGCACGGTGGTCGAGATCGTGCCCCACACGAACGCGTAGAACCCGAACACGAACATGATCGCCAGAGCCACCCAGCCGGTGGTGGTCAGCGCGAACGCGAGGTGCATGACGACCTCGAGCGACAGGCACACCCGCATGAGCGTGGCGAACGACACGTGCTTCTCGAGCCACCCGAAGCTCATGGTCGCGAGCAGGCCTCCGGCGGCGGATGCCGTGGTGAGCGCGCCGTAGCCCACGGCGCCCATGTGCAGGTGCTCGGTGGCGTACAGCACGAGGATGCCCCAGGGGGCGGCCCAGGTGATGTTGAACAGCAGGATGATGAGCACCAGCATCCGCACCGGAGGGTTGCGCCACAGCCAGCCGATGCCCTCGGCGATGTCGGTGTGCACCGGCGCCTTCTTCTCGGCATCAGCCCGCGGCGGCACCGGGGTCGCCGCCATCCGCGAGACGAGCACGATCGCCAGCAGCACGCAGAGCACCTCGAGCAGGAACGGCCACGCCGTGCCCGCCGCGAACAGGAACGCGCCCAGCGGAGGGCCGGCGAACTGGTTCGCGACGAGGTACCCGGCCTGCAGCCGTGCGTTGCCGATGCCGAGATCGGCCGGTTTCACGAGCATGGGCAGCAGAGTGCTGGATGCCGTGTCGACGAACACCTCGGCGGTGCCGTACAGGAAGGCGACGGCGAGAACGATCCAGATGTTCGCGGTGCCGGTGATGAGGAAGGCGCACAGGCCGGCGAGCACCACCGCGCGCGCGGCGTTCGCGACCATGACCATGCGCCGCCGGTCGAAGCGGTCGGCGATCGCACCGGCGTGCAGGCCGAACAGCAGCCACGGCAGGAACTGCAGCACGGCGCCCGCGGCCACGAGGATCGGCGAGGAGGTCATCGAGGCGATCAGCAGGGGAGCGGCGGCCAAGGCGACGCCGTCGCCGATGTTGCTCGTCCACGACGAGGCCAACAGCCACCGGAAATCGCGCCCCATCCGGCTCGGCGCGATGAGCTCTCCCAGTGCGGTCACCCGTCGAGCTTAGGGGGAGCCCCCGACAATGCAGGAGAATGGGGGGATGACCGTCACCCTGCTCGGCGCGACCGAGATCCGCCGCCTGGCCGCCGAGCTCGATGTCACCCCCACCAAGAAGCTCGGCCAGAACTTCGTGGTCGACGCGAACACGGTGCGCAAGATCGTGCACGCCGCGGGCGTCCAGCCGGGGGAGCGGGTGGTCGAGATCGGCCCGGGGCTCGGCTCGCTGACGCTCGCGATCCTCGAGGCCGGCGCCGCGGTCACGGCGGTCGAGATCGACCACCGCCTGGCCGAGCGGCTGCCGCAGACGGCTCTCGAGCGCGGCGTTCCCGAGGGGGCGCTGACGGTAGTGGATGCGGACGCGATGCGCGTCACCGAGCTGCCGGGCGACCCGACGGTGCTGGTCGCCAACCTGCCGTACAACGTATCGGTGCCCGTGCTGCTGCACTTCCTCGAGACGTTCCCGGGGCTGCAGCGCGGCGTGGTGATGGTGCAGGCCGAGGTCGCCGAGCGGCTCGCCGCGAAGCCGGGATCGAAGATCTACGGCGCTCCCAGCGTGAAGGCCGCCTGGTACGGCCCGTGGCGGCTCACCGGCACGGTGTCGCGGCAGGTGTTCTGGCCGGTGCCGAACGTCGACAGCCTGCTCGTCGGCTTCCACCGCGACGTCGAGCCGCGCGGCGATGAGGTCGAGCGCCGCCGCACGTTCGAGATCGTGGATGCCGCGTTCAACCAGCGCCGCAAGATGCTGCGCCAGGCACTGTCAGGACTGTTCGGCGGCTCCGCCGCGGCATCCGCTGTGCTCGAGGCGGCGGGCGTCGCACCCACCGCACGCGGGGAGGATCTCACCGTCGACGACTACCACCGCATCGCCCTCGGGATGGATGCCCACTAGACGAAGTCGTGCCCCTCGGGATCGGGTTCCCGAGGGGCACATTCGACTTTCTCATCGAGGCCCCAGCTGCCGACCGAGTCCCCAGTTCTCGGTCGACATCCTCAGCTGAGGGCTAGACAGTAACACCCGAAGCCCTTGTCCCCCAAATGGGGGACAAGATAATTTGCTGAGAGTTTGCTGGGAATGCTGCGGATGTCGCCGCAGGAGCGTTCGGAATGCGCCGCATCAGCGTTTCGACAGCGTGCAGCCACGTGATCACCGACCCGAACGCGAGCGCCTCGAACACCGTCAGGGTCAGCAGTCCGGCGATCAGACCTGCCATGCCGAGGGCGAGCACGACCACCGCGCCCAGCGCGATGCGATCCAGGGTGCGCGACAGGCCGCGCAGGTGCCGACGGTGCAGCAGGAGCAGCCCCGCCGAGGACGCGAGCGCCCCGTTCGCGGCCCGTTCGTGAGCGAACACGTCGAACGACAGCGGCAGCACGCCGATGAGGACGAGACTGATCCCGAGACCGGCGGTCAGCAGCGGCATCAGAGTGGAATCAGCGCTGCCTGCCCGTGATCCCGCGGCGTACGCGCCTCGTAGGCCCCGCAGGATCGGCAGGGCGGAGAGCGTGATGACCAGCCCTGCGAGCACGACGCCGCCGTTGAAGAGCAAGCTCGAGGTGTCGTTCGTCGCACCGAGTTCGCTGAAGCACGACATCCACCAGTCGGCCGCCGAGGTGGTCGTCGCGGCGGCGAGGATGGACGCGCAGAGCATGCCTGCCGCGATGAGGGCGAACGGTACGCGTCGGTGCCAGTGCATGACGATCCTGTCTCCGCACGCTCGGGAGAATGCGCCGGCCGGGTAGGGATCCGCACTCGGGCGAGCGTTTACCGGGCGCGGATCGGGTTCGGTCCGCGGTTGAGGCATCATCTTAGCGATCGGAGCGGGCCGATCACCGGAGCAGTGGCGTCGTCGCGGGCCCGGTCAGGTGTCAAGTGCGGCGTCCCGTCGTCGGTGCGCCGCTAACCTGGGACCGTGACCGAACCGCGCTACCGTCCCGACGTTCCCGAGCTGCACCGCCCCTACGCCGCCGCGGAGGGCCGCTATCAGCGCTTCGCGTACCGCCAGGTTGGCACCTCTGGGCTGTACCTGCCGCCGATCTCACTCGGCCTGTGGTGGAACTTCGGCGACAACATCCCGATGGACAACCAGCGCGCGCTGCTGCGGCACGCCTTCGACAGCGGCATCACCCACTTCGATCTGGCCAACAACTACGGGCCACCCTACGGCTCGGCCGAGACCAACTTCGGGCGGGTCTACCGCGAGGACCTCCGCCCCTACCGCGACGAGCTGATCATCTCGTCGAAGGCGGGCTACGACATGTGGCCGGGGCCGTACGGCGACCTCGGCAGCCGCAAGTACATCCTCGCCAGCGCCGAGCAGTCCCTCACCCGGATGGGCCTGGAGTACGTCGACATCTTCTACTCGCACCGCGTCGACCCTGCCACCCCGATCGAGGAGACCGTGGGGGCGCTCGACACGCTCGTGCGGCAGGGCAAGGCCCTGTATGTCGGCATCTCGTCGTACAGCGCCGAGCGCACCGCCGCCGCCGTCGCCGTGGCACGCGAACTGGGCACCCCGCTCGTCATCCACCAGCCGTCGTACTCGATCCTGAACCGCTGGATCGAGGACGGCCTCACCGACACCCTCCGCGCCGAGGGGCTCGGAGCCATCGCGTTCACCCCGCTCGCGCAGGGGCTGCTCACCGGCAAGTACCTCGCCGACGGCACGGCCGAGCGCGCGCAGAAGCGCGGATCGATCCCCGAGCGCCCCGTGACCGAGCAGGGGCTCGCGGTGCTGCGCGGACTGAACGACATCGCAGCCGAGCGCGGGCAGTCGCTCGCGCAGCTCGCCCTGCAGTGGACGCTGCGCGACCCGGTGGTCGCCTCAGCGCTCATCGGCGCCTCGCGGCCCGCGCAGCTCGACGAGAACCTCGCGGCGGTCGACGGTCCCGAGCTCACCGACGAGGAGCTCACCGCGATCGACGCGATCGCGCACGGCGTCGACGTGAACCTGTGGGCGAAGTCCTCGGACGCCTGATGAGCACCGCGCGCCGATCGGATGCCGTGCATGTGCGCGCGCCGGGGAAGATCAACGTCTACCTCGGCGTCGGGCCGCGGCACGACGACGGCTACCACGCACTCGCCACGGTGTTCCAGGCGGTGTCGCTGTACGAGGACGTCTACGCCCACCCCGCCGACGGATTCTCGGTCGAGGTGCTCGGCGATGTGAACATCGCCGAGGTGCCCACCGACGACCGCAACCTCGCGATCCGCGCGGCGAAGCTGCTCGCGCACACCGCGGGGGTGGATGCCGGGGTGCACCTGCGCATCCGCAAGGGCGTGCCGGTCGCGGGAGGCATGGGCGGGGGATCGGCGGATGCCGCGGCGACCCTGGTCGCCTGTGACGTGCTGTGGGGCACCGAGCTCGGCCCGCACGGCCTGCACGACCTCGCCGCGCGCCTCGGCGCCGACGTGCCCTTCGCGCTGCACGGCGGAACGGCTGTCGGCACAGGGCGCGGCGACCAGCTCACCCCGGCCCTGGCCCGCGGCCGGTTCGACTGGGTGCTCGTGCTCAGTGAGCAGGGACTCTCGACGCCGCACGTGTACGGGCGCCTCGACGAGCTGCGCGCGCACGGCGAAGCGCTCGCCGACGATCCGGCGCCGATGCTCGAGGTGCCCGCGGCCATGCTGCACGCGCTGCGCAACGGCGACCCGCACGAGCTCGCGCCGGTCATGATGAACGACCTCGAGCGGGCGGCCGTCGCCGACCGTGCCGACCTCGAGCTGACCCTCGCCGACGGGGTGCGGTTCGGCGCGCTCACCGGCATCGTCTCCGGCTCCGGACCGACGATCGCCTTCCTGTGCGCCGGCCCTGAGGAGGCACGCAGGTTGGAGGACGAGCTGCGCGCCGGCGGGCGCGACGCCCTGCACGTGCACGGCCCTGTGCCGGGCGCGCGCATCATGTCCTGACCGTGCGGCGTCTTCTCCCGGCGGCGCGGGGCGCGGTGTCGGCGCGCATCCGGATGCGCGCCGACACCCGTTCGTGACATGATGAACGCGGCCGATGTGACCGTGCACACGCGAGGAGGCAGGTGATGAACGCCGCCTCCGAGCGCGCCAGGACTCCCAGCATCCGCGACGTCGCGCGCCTCGCCGGCGTCTCGCATCAGACGGTCTCGCGAGTGCTCAACGATCACCCGAGCATCCGCCCCGAGACGAAGGCGAAGGTGCTCGACGCCATCTCGGTGCTCGACTACCGGCCGAACCTCGCGGCCAGGGCGCTCGTCACGAGCCGCTCGCACACCATCGGCATCCTTTCCGCGACGATCGGCGAGTTCGGGCCGACCTCGTCGATCGCCGCGATCGAGGAGGCCGCGCGCGCCGAGGGGTACTCGGTGTCGACGCTGAACCTGCCCGAGACCACGCCCGAGGCGATCGGCGCCGCGGTGCGCCAGCTCGGCCGCGAGCACGTCGACGGGATCGTCGTGCTCGCCCCTCAGGTGCGGGTGTTCAACGTGCTGCGCGGCATGGCCTCCACCCCGCCGTTCGTGAGCCTGCAGACCGCCGCCGGATCCGACGGCGTCACCCTCGCGGCCGATCAGGTGTCGGGGGCGCGCATGGTCACCGAGCATCTGATCTCGCTGGGGCACGCCGACATCCTGCATCTCGCCGGACCGCAGGACTGGATCGAGGCCGAATCGCGCATGCGCGGCTACCTCGACGCGCTGCGGGATGCCGACCTGCCCACGTTCCCGCCGATCCGCGGCGACTGGACCGCCGACTTCGGCTACTTCGCGGGGCAGGAGCTCTCGCGCAGGCCTGACTTCACCGCCGTGTTCGCGGCGAACGACCTCATGGCGATCGGGCTCATGCACGGCTTCCGCGACGCCGGCATCCGCGTGCCCGACGACGTCAGCGTCGTCGGCTTCGACGACATCCCGGTCGCGGCGCACATGTCGCCCACGCTCACCAGCGTGCACCAGGACTTCCCCGAGGTGGGGCGTCGTGCCGTGCGGATCCTGCTGGCGCAGATCCGCGGCGAGGAGCTGCCGGTGTTCGGCGCGCTGCAGCCCGAGCTGCGTCCGCGCGAGTCCTCCGCCGCGCGCTGACTCTCGGCATCCGATCCGGCCGTGTCACTTGACACCCGGGCGTCGTCGTTGCACCATGGGTTAGCCCATGTGAACGGTCACATGGAATCATGCGGGAGCATGCCACCGTCATCGAGGAAGATTCGTGAGCATCACAACCACGCTGCCGAGCGTCTCGGGCCCGATTCTCGAGACGCGTCGCATCACCAAGGAGTTCCCCGGGGTGAAGGCGCTCGCCGACGTCTCGATCACGGTGCGCGCCGGCGAGGTGCACGCCATCTGCGGCGAGAACGGCGCCGGCAAATCCACGCTCATGAAGGTGCTTTCCGGCGTGTACCCGTACGGCACCTACGACGGCGACATCGTGCTGTACGGCGAGGAGCAGCGCTTCAAGGACATCGCCGCCAGCGAGGCCGCGGGCATCGCGATCATCCACCAGGAGCTCGCGCTCATCCCCGAGCTGTCGATCACCGAGAACATCTTCCTCGGCAACGAGATCCGCCGCTTCGGCGCGATCGACTGGCAGGCGCAGAAGCAGCGCGCCGTCGAGCTGCTCGCCCGTGTCGGCCTGAACGAAGACCCGGATGTCGCCATCAAGCACCTCGGCGTCGGCAAGCAGCAGCTCATCGAGATCGCCAAGGCGCTCAACAAGGACGTCAAGCTGCTCATTCTCGACGAGCCCACCGCCGCGCTCAACGAGAACGACTCGCAGCACCTGCTCGATCTGATCCTGGGTCTGAAGGGCAAGGGGATCACGTCGATCATCATCAGCCACAAGCTCAACGAGATCGAGCAGATCGCCGACGAGATCACGATCATCCGCGACGGACGCACGATCGAGACCCTCGACATCTCGCGCGGCGAGATCAACGAGGACCGCATCATCCGCGGGATGGTCGGCCGCTCGCTGGAGAGCCGCTACCCCGACCGCACCCCCGAGATCGGCGAGGTGTTCTTCGAGGTGAAGGACTGGTGGGTGCAGCATCCCACCGTCGCCGAGCGCATGGTCGTGAAGGGCTCGAGCATCGAGGTGCGTCGCGGCGAGGTCGTCGGCATCGCCGGCCTCATGGGCGCGGGGCGCACCGAGTTCGCGATGAGCATCTTCGGCCGCTCCTACGGGCTGTTCCAGTCGGGCACGATCATCAAGGACGGCCGGGAGGTCGTGCTGCACGACGTGGCATCCGCCATCCGCCACGGCCTCGCCTACGTCAGCGAGGACCGCAAGGTGCTCGGGCTCAACCTGCTCGACACCATCAAGCGCTCCGTCGTCGCCGCGAAGCTCGCGAAGATCGCCAAGCGCGGGGTCGTCGACTCTCGCGAGGAGTACGCGGTCGCCGAGCGCTACCGCAAGGCGCTGCGCATCAAGACACCGAGCGTCGAAGAGGGCGTCGGCAAGCTGTCCGGCGGCAACCAGCAGAAGGTCGTGCTGGCGAAGTGGATGTTCACCGACCCCGACCTGCTCATCCTCGACGAACCGACCCGCGGCATCGACGTCGGGGCCAAGTATGAGATCTACTCGATCATCAACGAGCTCGCCTCGCAGGGGAAGGGCGTCATCGTCATCTCCAGCGAGCTGCCCGAGCTGCTCGGCATCTCCGACCGCATCTACACCGTCTTCGAGGGACGCGTCACCGACTGCATCCCCTCCGCCCAGGCCACCCCGGAGGCGCTCATGCGCAGCATGACCTCCGCCACCCAGAAAGCACACGCATGAGCACCGACACGACCACCGAGCGTCACGGCTTCCACCTCGGCGACCTCAGGAAGATGTTCGGCGGCGGAGGCCGCTCGGCCCTGCGCCAGTTCGGCATCCTCGGCAGCCTGATCGTCATCCTGATCGTCTTCCAGGTGTGGACGTTCATCGCGAAGGGCGCAGGCCTGACCCTTTCACCCGGCAACCTGATCAACGTCGTCAACCAGTACTCCTACATCCTGATCCTCGCGATCGGCATGGTGATGGTCATCATCATGGGGCATATCGACCTGTCGGTCGGCTCGGTCGCGGCGTTCACCGGCATCATCGTGGCGAAGGCCATGGCTGAATGGCACGTGCCGTGGTGGGTCGGCATCCTCATCGGCCTCGGCGTCGGCGTGCTCGTCGGCGCCTGGCACGGACTGTGGGTCGCCTATGTCGGCGTGCCGGCGTTCATCGTGACCCTGGCGGGAATGCTGTTCTTCCGCGGCGCGAACCAGTGGATCGGCCAGTCGACCACGGTCGCCGTGCCCAAGGACTTCACCTACATCGGCGCCGGCTACCTGCCCGAGGTCGCCCTGCCGCTGCCGTTCAACGTGCCGACCATGATCCTCGCCGTCATCGGCGTCGCCTGGATCGTCTTCCACGAGATCTGGACCCGCCGCGCGCAGCGCAAGATGGGCTCCGAGATGGCACCCGGCTGGGTCAGCGCCACCAAGGTCGCGCTGCTGTCGGTGATCATCCTGCTCGCCGGCTGGCAGTTCGCCACCGGCCGGGAGGGCACCAGCTTCCCCGTCTCGGGCGTCATCCTGCTCGTGCTCGTCATCCTGTACAGCTTCATCACGAACAACACCGTGTTCGGCCGGCACATCTACGCCGTCGGCGGCAACCGGCAGGCCGCCCGACTGTCGGGTGTGAAGGACCGCTGGGTCGACTTCTTCGTCATCATGAACATGTCGGTGCTGGCGGCGCTGGCCGGAATGCTCTACGTGGCCCGCGCCACGGCATCCGGTCCGCAGGACGGCAACGGCTGGGAACTCGACGCCATCGCCTCGGTCTTCATCGGCGGCGCCGCCGTCTCCGGCGGCATCGGCACCGTGATCGGCTCGATCATCGGTGGCTTCGTGATGGCGTTCCTCAACAACGGCCTCGCCCTGCTCGGCTTCGGCGCCGACGTCGTGGCGATGATCAAGGGTCTCGTGCTGCTCGTCGCGGTCGGCATCGACGTGTGGAACAAGCAGCAGGGCCGTCCCTCGGTCATCGGCTTCCTCACCCGCCGTTTCGCCAAGCGGGACCCCGAGCCGTTCCCGGCGCTCGCCACCGAGCCCGAGGGCGCGAAGAAGAAGTGACACCAGACGCAGTCGCGCGTCCCGCGCGCGACTCGAACCCCGACCGGCACCGGTCACCTCACCAGAGAAAGAAGATCACATGAAGAAGATGCTTCTGACGGCGACAGCGATCGTCGCCGTCGGTGCGTTCGCACTGACGGGATGCTCGTCCGAGCGTGGCGGTGGCGACACCGGCTCCGGCGACACGGGCTCCGAGACCGCCAAGGGCTTCGCGGCCGACGCCACGATCGGCGTCGCACTGCCCGATAAGACCAGTGAGAACTGGGTGCTCGCCGGCAAGCTCTTCGAGGACGGCCTGGCGAAGGCCGGCTTCAAGGCCGACGTGCAGTACGCCCCGGCGTCGAACACCGTCGCCGAGCAGCAGAACCAGATCCAGGCGATGGTCACCGGCGGTGCGAAGGTCATCATCATCGGCGCGAAGGACGGAAAGCAGCTCTCGACCCAGGTCGAGGCGGCCAAGGAGGCCGGCGCCTACGTCATCGCCTACGACCGTCTGATCGAGAACACCGAGGCCGTCGACTACTACGTCGCCTTCGACAACTTCAAGGTCGGTCAGCTGCAGGGCCAGGCCCTGCTCGACGGTCTCGCCGCCCGTGCCGGCCACGAGGCGCCGTACAACATCGAGCTGTTCTCGGGCTCGCCCGACGACGCGAACTCGGCCGTGTTCTTCAACGGCGCGATGGACGTGCTGCAGCCGAAGATCGACGACGGCACCCTGAAGGTGCTCTCGGGCCAGACTGCGATCGCCCAGACGGCGACCGACGGCTGGAAGGCCGAGAACGCGCAGCGCCGGATGGACTCGATCCTCACCTCGACCTACAGCTCGGCCACGATCGACGGCGTGCTCTCGCCCAACGACACGCTCGCCCGCGCGATCATCACCTCGGCCCAGCAGGCCGGAAAGCCCGTGCCGGTCGTCACCGGTCAGGACTCCGAGGTCGAGTCGGTCAAGTCGATCATGGAGGGCATCCAGTACTCCACGATCAACAAGGACACCACGCTGCTCGTGGAGCAGGCCATCAAGATGGTCGGCCAGCTGCAGAAGGGCGACGACGCCGACGTCAACGACACCGAGCAGTACGACAACGGCGTGAAGGTCGTTCCCGCGTACCTGCTCGACCCGGTGATCGTCACCAAGGAGAACGCCGAGGAGGCCTACGCCAACGTGCCGAGCCTGCTCGACATCGTGAAGTCGTACAAGTAATCGTCACAGCGCGATTCGCGGGCCGCTCCGGATGCTCCGGGGCGGCCCGTCCGCGTCGGAGCGACCCGCGCCGACGCGACTACCCTTGAGGGGACATGGCACATCTGCTCGGAGCCGAAGGGCTCCACCTCGAATACCCCACCCGCGTCGTCTTCGACTCCGTCACCCTCGGCCTCGAGGAGGGCGATCGGATCGGCATCGTCGGGCGCAACGGCGACGGCAAGTCGAGCCTGCTCGCGATGCTCGCCGGACGCCGCGAGCCGGATGCCGGACGCGTGACGGTGCGCGGCGGCACGACCATCGGGGTGCTCGACCAGGCCGACACGCTCGACGACGCCCTCACCGTCGGCCGTGCCGTGGTGGGCGACACTCCCGAGCACGAGTGGGCGGGCGACCCGAAGGTGCGCGACGTGATCGCGGGGCTCGTCGCCGACCTCGACTGGGAGGCATCCGTCACCTCGCTGAGCGGCGGCCAGCGCCGCCGCGTCGCGCTCGCGAAGCTGCTCGCCGGGGACTGGGACGTCATCGCGCTCGACGAGCCCACCAACCACCTCGACGTCGAGGCCATCACGTGGCTCGCCGGGCACCTGAAGACCCGCTGGGCGAAGAACGCCGGCGCGCTGCTCGTCGTCACCCACGACCGGTGGTTCCTCGACGAGATCTGCACCGCCACCTGGGAGGTGCACGACCGCATCGTCGAGCCCTTCGAGGGCGGCTACGCGGCCTACATCCTGCAGCGCGTGGAGCGCGACCGCATGGCGGCGGCCTCAGAGGCGAAGCGGCAGAACCTGGCCCGCAAGGAGCTCGCCTGGCTGCGCCGCGGCGCCCCGGCGCGCACCAGCAAGCCGAAGTTCCGCATCGACGCGGCCAACGAGCTCATCGCCGACGTGCCGCCGATCCGCGACACCGTCTCGCTGCAGTCGCTCGCCGTCGCCCGCCTCGGCAAGGACGTCGTCGACCTGCTGGATGCCGGGGTCTCCTACGACGGCAAGCAGATCCTGAAGGACGTCGAATGGCGCATCGCACCGGGCGAGCGCACCGGCATCCTCGGGGTGAACGGCGCCGGCAAGTCGACCCTGCTCGGCCTCATCGCCGGCAGCGTCGAGCCGACCAGCGGCCGGGTCAAGCGCGGCAAGACCGTGCAGGTGCGCACCCTCACGCAGCGTCTCGACGAGCTCGAGCAGCACTGGACCGACCCGGTGCGCACGGTCATCAACGGCCTGCGCACCTCATACACCTTCGGCGCAGGATCCAAAGCGCAGGAGCTCACCCCCGGGCAGCTGCTCGAGCGGCTCGGCTTCACCTCGGCGCAGCTCTCCACCCCGGTCAAGGACCTCTCCGGCGGTCAGCAGCGACGGCTGCAGCTGCTGCTCGTGCTGCTCGACCAGCCGAACGTGCTCATCCTCGACGAGCCGACCAACGACATGGACACCGACATGCTCGCGGCCATCGAGGACCTGCTGGACTCCTGGCCCGGCACGCTGCTCGTCGTCAGCCACGACCGGTACTTCCTCGAGCGGGTCACCGACCAGCAGTACGCGATCCTCGACCGTCACCTGCGCCACCTGCCCGGCGGCGTCGAGGAATACCTGCGGCTGCGCTCGTTCGAGCAGAAGACGGATGCCCGCGGGGACGGCTCCCTGAACCCGTCGAAGGGCCCCGGGCAGCCCGAGTCGACCGGTCTCGAGGGCGCCGCGCGCCGCGCGGCCGAGAAGGAGCTCGCGGCGCTCGAGCGGCGGATGCAGAAGCTCAACGAGCAGGTCGACCGCGCCAAGCACGCTCTCGCCGATCACGACCAGTCCGACTACGCGGGCCTCGGCGAGAAGATGAAGGCGATCCAGGCGCAGCAGGACGAGGTCGAGGAGCTCGAGCTGCGCTGGTTCGAGCTCACCGAGCAGCTCGGCTGAGGCTCAGGCCTCCTCGGCTTCGGCGACGATGCGGCTCACCATGCCGCTGAAGATCAGCCCGTGGAACGGCAGCATCGCCAGCCAGTACAGCCGTCCGGTGAGACCCTGGGGGAAGAACACGGCGCGCTGGCGGTACTCCGCCCCGGCATCCGTCGGCGTCACACCGAGCTCGAGCCAGGCGCTGCCCGGCACCCGCATCTCGGCGCGCAGGCGCAGCATCCGCCCCGGGTCGATGCTCTCGACCCGCCACACGTCGACCGCGTCGCCGACGGTGAGGCGCGAGCGCACCCGCCGCCCGCGCTGCAGGCCGACACCTCCGATCAGGCGGTCTGCCCAGCCGCGCAGCGCCCACAGAAGCGGAGCGGAGTACCAGCCGTTCGCGCCGCCGATCGCCGTGATCACCCGCCACACCGCGGCAGGATCCGCGGTGGTGCGGCGGGTGCGGCGGTCGGTGAAGACCGTGCGGCCCGCCCAGTCCGGGTCGCTCGGCAGCGGATCGCTCGGCGCGCTGTCGACGGTGGCGTCGACCCAGCTCGTCTCGATGTCGTCGATCGCGATCCTGCCCAGCGCGAGCCGCACCGCCTCGCGGTAGCCCGTGAGGCCGCCGGCGGGGCGCGGGATGATGCCGTCGATGTCGTGGTCGGCCATCACGCACGGATGCTGCAGCGACTCGACCAGCGGGCGGGCGATCTGCCACGGCACCGGGGTCACGAGCCCCACCCACAGCGAGGCGAGCCGTGGGGTGAGCACGGGCAGCGCCGCGATGCCGCGCTGCGGCAGGCCGGCCTCGACGGCGTAGCCGTTCATCATCTGCCCGTAGCGCAGCACGTCGGGGCCACCGATGTCGACGGCCCGGTTCAGTGTCGGATCGACGCGCGCAGCGGCGAGCAGATAGTGCAGCACGTCGCGCACGGCGATCGGCTGGATGCGGTTGCGCACCCACTTCGGCGCCGGCATGTACGGCAGCACGTCGGTGAGGTGGCGCACCATCTCGAACGACGCCGATCCCGACCCGATCACGACTCCTGCCTGCAGCACGAGCGTCGGAACGCCCGAGCGCAGCAGGATCTCGCCGACCTCGCGCCGCGAGGCCAGGTGGCGGGACAGGCGCACGCCCGACGGATGCAGCCCGCCCAGGTAAACGATGCGCCGCACACCGGTGCTGGCGGCCCCGCGGGCGACGTGCTTCGCGATGCGACGATCGACCTCGACGAAGTCCCGGCCCCCACCCATCGAGTGCACGAGGTGGTAGACGACGTCGACGTCGTGCATCGCGTCGCGCACGGCATCCGCATCGCCGGCGTCGCCGACCACGATCTCGACCCGTCCCGACCAGGGCAGTGCTCGGATGCGGTGCGCGGAGCGCGACAGTACCCGCACCCGGTAGCCGGCGTTCAGCAGCCGGGGCACGAGGCGCCCGCCGAGGTAGCCGGTCGCGCCGAGCACCAGCACGCGCGGCGCGGAGCCGTCGTCGCCGAGCATCGCGCGCAGGGGCTCCTCGCGACCGGTCGGTGCGCTGATGGGGGAGGATGTTTCGGTTTCGGTCATGGCGTCCTCATCGCGAAGAGAATGAGCAGGATGGTCACCGCGAAGCCGCAGGCGTAGTTGATCCACAGGAAGCGCCGCCAGCCCCGGTTCGCCCGTGACGAGTCGGCATCCGACACCCGCGCATACGGCGCTGCGGCGAGCAGGTAGGGCACTGCGAGCAGCGCCGCGAACGCGCCAGGCAGGCCTGTCGTCAGCATAAGCAGGCCGGCGGCAGTCCAGCATCCGAGGGCGAGACGCACGGTGCGCGCGGCGCCGAAGGCGGTGGCGATCGATGCGATGCCGGCGGCTCGGTCGGGCAGTACGTCCTGCACGGCGCCGAACGCGTGACTGGCGACGCCCCACAGGAAGAACGCCGCCAGCACGGCGATCAGGCCGGGGGTGAACGACCCGCCCGCGAGCACCACGCCGTACACCGCAGGGCTCACGAAGTGCACGCTCGAGGTGATCGAGTCGAGCAGCGGGATCTCCTTGAAGCGCAGCGGTGGTGCCGAGTACGCGACCACGGCAAACAGGCTCACCGTCAGCACGATCCACGACAGCGGGTCGCCCAGCACGACCAGGGCGACCACGAACGGCAGTGAGCTCAGCGCGGCGGCCCGCAGCACTGTGCGGTGCCGCGCGGGGGAGAGCAGTGCGCCCTCCACGCCACCCTTGCGCGGATTGGCGAGATCGGAGGCGTAGTCGAACACGTCGTTCACGCCGTACATCGCCAGGTTGTACGGCACGAGGAAGAACAGCGCGCCGATGACGAGCGCAGCATCCACCTCCCGGGCGACGAGCAGGTAGGCCGCGGCGAACGGGTAGGCGGTGTTGATCCAGCTCAGCGGGCGGGATGCGGTCAGCAGGTCACGGATCATCGCGCCGCCTCACGTCATCGTGCCGCCTCACGCGATTCCACAGCCCCGGCAGGAGGATGACCGCCGCCAGAGGGTAGGTGAAATCCTCGACGGGCGCTGCGCCGATGCGCAGGCCCGAGACGTGGGCGTCGGAGTAGGCGAACAGCCCTGCGGCGATCATGACGTTGTCGAACACTGCCGTCAGCACCACGAGCACGACCGCGGCGAGAGCCAGGGCTCCCATCGACGGGCCTCCGGGGCGGCGCAGCAGGAGCGCCGCGACCAGGGCGAGCAGCAGGAAGCCGATGCACAGCAGCAGGTAGGTCAACGGGTCGCCCTCCGTCGTTCGAGCCTCCGCTCCGCCGCGCACACCAGCACCATCGTGAGCTCGCACAGGAACAGCAGGAACACGGGCTCCTCGAGCGGCAGGTCGGGGGCGAGCAGGATGCCGGTCGCGAACGGCCCGTCGGCGCGGAAGAAGATGCCGAGGCCGATGCCGGCGAGATCCCACAGCAGGAAGAACGCCACGCCGACGCCAAGCACGATCAGCGCACGGCCGGGGTCGCGGCCGAGGAACAGCCGGTGGCGCAGGTCGAGGGCTGTCACGCCCGCCAGCGAGACGAATAGCAGCGTCAGGTACACGACGCTCACACCGGCTCCCTGAGCGGCACGGGCAGCGGGCCCGCCGAGCGGTCGTCGCGCAGCCGCTTCACGACGAGCTCGGCGCTGATCAGGCACATCGGCAGGCCGATGCCGGGAATGGTCGTCGCACCGGCGTACAGCAGCCCGCGCACCTTCGCCGACGCGTTCGATCCGCGCAGCACGGCGCTCTGCCGCAGGGTGTGCGCCGGCCCCAGCGCGCCGCCGCGCCAGGCGCCGAAGTCCCGCTCGAAGTCGACCGGCCCGATGCTGCGACGCAGCACGATCCGCTCACGCAGGTCCGCGATCCCCGCCCATGCCGAGATCTGGTCGATCGCGGCATCCACCGCGCCCTCCACGGCGGGCGCTCCGGCGCCGTCCAGTCCGCCCTCGCCGATCGCGGTGTCGGCGGGCACCGGGATCAGCACGAACAGGTTCTCGTGACCGTCCGGGGCGACGTCGTCGGTCGCGCTCGGACGGCAGACGTAGATCGAGGCGGGGTCGGGGATGCGCGGGTCCCGGCCGTAGATGGCGTCGAACCCGGCCTCCCAGTCGCGGGTGAAGAACAGGGTGTGGTGCGCCAGCTGCGGCAGCGCTCCGCGCACGCCGAGCAGAGCGAGCACGGCCCCGGGCCCCGGATCGCGCCGACGCCACCACCAGTCGCTGCGGCTGCGATCCTGCGGCTCGAGCAGCTGGCGCTCGGTGACGTGCAGGTCGGCGGTCGACACCACGATGTCGGCGGGAAGGTGCGCGGTCGCGCCGTCGGCATCCGTCACGTCCACGCCGCGGGCAGCGCCCTCTCGCACGACGATGCGCTGCGCGCGGCATCCGGTGCGGATCTCGACGCCGTGCGCGACCGCGAGCCGCGCGATCGCGTCGATCACCGCGGCGAATCCGCCGCGCGGATACAGCACTCCCTGGCCGATGTCGAGGTGGCTCATCAGGTGGTACATCCCGGGGGCCGCGGCCGGGGAGGTGCCGAGGAACACGGCCGGATAGCCGAGAACCTGCTGCACCCGCCGCTCGCGCGAATGGCGGCGGATGCGCCGGTCGAGCGGTTCGGCGAGCAGCCGCGCGAGGCGCGGGAGCGCACGCAGCGTGGTGCGGTCGAGCAGTGGACGCAGCGACTCGTAGGTGCTGTAGAGGAAGCGCGAGGTCGCGAGGTCGTACGTCTCGGCCGCGGATGCCAGGTAGGCGTCGAGCCGGTCGGCGGATGCCGGATCGAGCGACACCAGCGCGTCGCGCGCCCCTGTGGCCGGCAGGTCGAACGGCGTGCGGTCGCCCTCGAACCAGACCCGATACGCGGGGTCGAGCCGCACCAGGTCGAGCTGTTCGGCAGCCGAGGTGCCGAGCAGACGGAAGAAGTGATCGAACACCTCGGGCATGAGGTACCAGGACGGTCCGGTGTCGAACGAGAACCCGTCGCGCTCCCACCGCCCCGCCCGGCCGCCGAGCACGTCGCGCGCCTCCACCAGGGTGACGTCGTGGCCCTCACGACTCAGCAGCGCGGCCGTGGCCAGGCCCGAGATGCCGCCGCCGATGACGACCGCCCTCATCGCCCGCTCCTGCCCATCGCCGCGCCGGCGAACAGCCGCAGCTTCACCGCCGGCGGCACCGAGATGCGCCTGCCGCGCAGCTCAGCGGCCGGGGTCGCGCGCAGCTGCGCGTTCAGCCGATCGAAGAGCGCCGCCGCGGCGGACGTTGCCCGGCGCGCCCCGCGCGGCAGTCGGCGGATGGCGATCCGCGCGGCCGCCAAGTCGGCCGCGATGTCGTCGACCACGGCGAGCTTCTGTGCCTCGGTGATCGTCGCCGGCTCGACGCCGGGAAAGTAGCGGCGGCCCAGCCGGTCGCTGTCGTCGCCGAGATCCCGCAGGAAGTTCACCTTCTGGAACGCCGCTCCCAGCCGCCGCGCGCCGTCCTCCAGCTCGGCGTCCAGCAGCAGAGTGGGATCCTCGAGGGTGAACACCCGCAGACACATCGACCCGACTACCTCGGCCGAGCCGTGGATGTAGCGCTGGTAGCCGTCGGCGTCCAAGCGCACGTCGCCGGCATCCATGCGCATCGACGCGAAGAAAGGACGCACCAGCGCCGCATCGATCCCGGTGGCGCGGGCGGTCGTCGCGAACGCGTGCACCACCAGGTTCGCGCTGAAGCCGTGCTCGAGGGCGGCGAGCGTCTCGCGTTCCAGCGCGTCGAGCACCGCGCAAGACGCATCCGCGCCCATGCCGGCCTCGAATGCCGGGCCGTCGACGATCTCATCCGCGACGCGCACCAGGGCGTAGACGTCGGCGATGCCGACGCGCACGGGGCGCGGGAGCAGCATGCTGGCCAGCCCGAACGAGGTGGAGTACGACCGGATCACCCGCGCCGACGACGAGTGCGCCGTGCGCGTGTACAGCTCGAGGCCGGTGTGCGGGCTCATGCGTCGCGCTCCGCGCAGTGCTCCGCGACAGCCGTCAGCTCGGCGCGCAGTGAGGCGGGCAGCGGTGCGGTGCGAATCGCCTCGATGGTGTCGGCCAGGTGCTCGGCGATGGTCCGCCGCATCCGCTCCTCTGCGCCCGAGGCGACCAGCGCCGCGCGCAGGCGGTCGGCGTCGGCGACATCGAGGGGCGCGCGGCCGAACAGGTGCCGCACCTCCTGCCAGTGCGGGCTCTGCTCCGCGAACGCCACCAACAGTGTGCGCTTTCCCTCCCGCAGATCGCCGATCACGCTCTTGCCCGTGCGGCTCTCGCTGCCGAACACGCCGATGAGGTCGTCGCGCAGCTGGTAGAGCACACCGAGCCGCGAGCCGATCCCACCCAGCGCCTCGACGGCGCGCGCGTCGGCGTCGGCGAGCAGAGCACCCGCCGACAGCGGCGCCGAGAACGAGTAGCACGCGGTCTTCTGCCGCATCATGCGCAGGATGCCGTCCTCATCCGCCGACAGGACGCCCAGGGCGAGCCCGACGTCGGCGTGCTCCCCGGCTGCGGTCTCCGCGAGGGTGTCATCGACGAGCGCGTGCAGCGCCGGCCGCGCGGGATGCTCGATCGTCGACAGCAGGGCGTGCACGCCGCTGATCAGCAGGTCGCCGGCGAGCACCGCCGACGCGGAGCCCCACGCCGTCGCGACGGCCGGAGGCGCGCCCCGGTCGATCGCCTCCGCGGCGAAGCGCCCGGCGAGGTTCGGCCTTCCACGGCGCACCAGGTCGCCGTCGAGCACGTCGTCGTGCAGCAGCAGGGCGGTGTGCAGCACCTCGATAGCGGCAGCCGCTGCCTGCGCCGAGGCGGCACCCGCACCGCCGAGGTGCTCGTGCGCGAGCAGCAGCAGGCGCGGCCGCAGGCGCTTGCCTCCCTCGGCCGCTTCGGCCGCCCGTCGCCACACCTCCGCGTGGCCGGCTCCGAGCCGCTGCGCCCGCGCGATGCGATCGGCGAAGAAGCGCCCCAGCGCGCCCTCCACATCCGGGGCGACGGTCGCGGGTCTCATGCCGCATCCCGCCACGCCTCGGCGCGGATCGCGCCGCCCGGCACATCGTCGTGCAATGCCGACATCTGCTCCGCCTGCAGCACGAGCCAGGGGCTGAACGCCCAGGGGGCGGCGGTGAGAGCGGCGGCGAGATCCTCCGGCTGCACCCAGCGGTGCTCCATCGTCTCGCGAGGGTCGGCGCGGATGCCGCCCACAGCCACGGCCGTGTACACCGGGCACACCTCGTTCTCGACCACGCCGGAAGCATCCACCGCGCGGTAGCGGAAGTCGGGCAGCACCAGACGCAGGTCGCGCAGCGCGAGGCCGAGCTCCTGTCCGACCCGCCGATGCACGGCATCCGGGATCGGCTCGAACGGCTCGGGATGACCGCACACGGCGTTGGTCCACGTGCCGGGCCAGGTCGCCTTGCCCAGTGCCCGGCGCGTGAGCAGGATGCGCCCGGCGTCGTCGAGCACGTGGCACGAGAACGCCAGGTGCAGGGGAGTGTCGGCGTGGTGCACTCCGGCCTTAGGGGCGACGCCGCGCGGGCTGCCGTCCTCCTCGAGCAGGACGACGCGTTCTTCGAGGGTCATCGCTCCTCCTGTCATTTAGCTAGCCCGGTTGATTACATGCTATGACTATTTTCTCCGGAGGGATAGCATGTCGTCATGGTCAGCCGGCGCCCCCGCGAAGCGCAGCGTGTCGTGCTGCACGACCCCGCCCGGCTCGACCCCGACCAGGAGATCGTCAGCCGCGCGCATCTCTCCGACGACGAGCTGCGGCAGGTCGTCGCGGTGCTCGACGCGATGCACGACTGGCGCGAGGCCGAGCGGCGCATGAGCGAGGCCTCCCGGCGGTACATGAAGCTCGGCGAGACCGACATGCGCGCGCTGCGCCTGCTCATCGCCGCGCAGCGGCAGGGGGTGCCGGTCACCCCGAGCACGATCGCCACGCACCTCGGCATCTCGACGGCATCCACCACCAAGCTGCTCGACAGGCTCGAAGCCGGTGAGCACATCGTGCGCACCCCGCATCCCACCGACCGGCGCAGCCTCACGATCGAGGTCACCGAGCACACCCGGCGGGTCGCCCGCGACACCGTCGGCCGCGCGCACGCGCGCCGCTTCGACGTCATCGCCGCGCTCAGCCCCGAACAGCGCGCGACTGTCGCCGCGTTCTTCGACGCGCTCGCCGCCACCGCCGACGGCGACGAGAGCCCCGCAGCGCCCGAGTGAGTCGCGCGTGACACTGTGTGACATCCTGATTCGGATGCCGCAGTGCACCCCACGTAACGTGACGGAGTCCCCCAAGAGAGGAACCCGAATCATGTCTCGCCGCACCACTTCCGTCATCGCCGCGCTCGCCGCGGTGCCGCTGTTCATCGCCCTCGCCGGCTGTGCTTCATCCCCGGCATCCGAGGGCTCCGGTGACGGCGCCGCCGACGAGACCGTCCGCATCGGTGTGGTCGGCAAGAGCGACCCGCAGTGGCCGGCGTTCGTCGAGGCCGCCAAGGAGGAGGGCATCGATGTCGAGCTGGTCGACTTCGCCTCGTACGAGCAGCCCAACCCCGCGCTCGCCGCGGGCGAGCTCGACCTGAACCAGTTCCAGCACATCGTGTACCTGGCGAGCTACAACGTCGACTCGGGCGAGGGCCTCGTGCCGATCGGCTCGACCGGCATCTACCCGCTCGGCCTGTACTCCACGAAGGTCGACGACGTGAAGGACATCAAGAAGGGCGAGACCGTGCTCGTCCCCGACGACGTGTCGAACCAGGCGCGCGCTCTGCTCGTGCTGCAGTCCGCAGGGCTCATCGAGCTCAAGAGCGGCGGCACCATCTTCAGCGATCTCGCCGACATCGACGAGAGCGCATCGAAGGTCAAGGTCACCGCGCTCGAGGCCGCGCTCATCCCGAACTCGCTGCCCGACGCCGCCGCGGCGATCATCAACAACGACTTCGTCACCCAGGCCGGCCTGAAGTTCGAGGACGCCATCGCCCAGGACGACCCGAGCGACCCGAACGCGCTGCCCTACGTCAACATCTTCGCCGCACGCGCAGAGGACAAGGACAACGAGACCTACCTGAAGCTCGTCGACATCTTCCAGAACGACCCCGAGGTGCAGGCCGGTCTCGCCGAGGCCTCCGGCAACACGATCGTCCCGCTGAAGACCGACGTCGCCGACCTGGAGTCGTCGCTGGCCAAGGTCGAGAAGGACACCGAGGCGCAGGGCTGATACCCAGCGCTCGACCGAGTGCGAGAGAATCGGGCGGTGCGCAGCTGCGCCGCCCGATTCCCGCGTTCACAGGGAGAACCACCATGCCAGCGATCGTGACCCTCACCGACGTCACGAAGTCCTACCCGCCTGCCGCCAAGGGCGACGAGATCGTCACCGCGGTCGACGGGGTGAGCCTCGAGATCGAGCGTGGCGACGTCTTCGGCATCATCGGCTACTCGGGCGCGGGCAAGTCCACGCTCGTGCGGCTCATCAACGCCCTCGAGCCCGCGACGAGCGGGGCGATCCACGTCGACGGCGTCGACATCACCGCGCTGCCCGAGCGCGAGCTGCGCCGGGTGCGCGGCGGCATCGGCATGATCTTCCAGCAGTTCAACCTGTTCTCCTCGAAGACGGTCAAGGCCAACGTCGCCTACCCGCTCAAGCTTGCCGGCTGGTCGAAGACAGACATCGACGAACGGGTCGCCGAGCTGCTGCGCTTCGTCGGTCTGAGCGACAAGGCCAAGGCGTACCCCGAGCAGCTCTCCGGCGGGCAGAAGCAGCGCGTCGGCATCGCCCGCGCCCTCGCCACCCGCCCCGCCATCCTGCTCGCCGATGAGGCCACCAGCGCCCTCGATCCGCAGACCACCCACGAGGTGCTCGCGCTGCTCAAGCGCGTCAACGAGGAGCAGGGGGTGACGATCGTGGTGATCACCCACGAGATGGACGTCATCCAGACCATCGCCACCAAAGTCGCGGTCATGGAGCGCGGCCGGGTGATCGAGCAGGGCGAGGTGTTCGAGGTCTTCTCCGACCCGCAGAATCCCGCATCGCAGCGCTTCGTCGGCACGGTGATCAAGGGCATCCCGTCGCCGACCGAGGCCGCCGCGCTGCGCGAGCGGCACGAGGGGCGTCTGGTGACCTTCTCGTTCCGCGACGGCGATTCCTCGCAGGCGCAGGTCTTCCTCGATCTCGCTCAGGCCGGCATCGGCTTCGAGCTCGTCTACGGCGGCATCAACGACATCCGCGGCCGTGCGTTCGGGCACCTCACCCTCGCGCTACGAGGAGAGGATGCCGTGATCGACCGCGCGCTGGAGGGCATCCGCGCGCACGCCGCGGTGACTGAGATCGACCGGGAAGGAGCCCTCTGATGGATCGCCTGATCGAGCTCATGCCGGAGTTCTGGGACGCCGCGCTCGAGACCCTGTACATGACGACCTTCGCGCTCGTGCTCGCCGGCGTGCTCGGCACGCTCCTCGGCATCGGCCTGTACGTCACCCGCCCGAGCGGGATCATGCAGAACCGCCTGATCAACGGCATCCTCGAGCTTCTGGTGAACTTCTTCCGACCGATCCCGTTCGTGATCTTCATCGCGGTGCTGCAGCCGGTCACCCGCGCCGTGGTCGGCATCGGCATCGGCACCACGGCGGGCGCCTTCGCGATCGGCATCGCGGCCGCGTTCGCGATCGGCCGCATCGTCGAGCAGCACCTCGTGTCGGTCTCGCCCGGCGTGATCGAGGCGGCCCGCTCGATGGGAGCGGGGCCGTGGCGCATCCTGTTCACGGTCGCGATCCCCGAGTCGCTCGGGCCGCTGATCCTCGGTTACACGTTCATCGTGGTCGCGCTGATCGACATGACCGCGATGGCGGGCATGGTCGGCGGCGGCGGTCTGGGCGCGTTCGCGCAGATCTATGGCTTCCGGCGCTTCGAGCCGATCGTGATGTGGGCCGCGATCGTGCTCATCGTCGTGTTCGTGCACCTCGTGCAGACGCTCGGCACGCGCCTCGCACGCGTCATCATGCGCCGCTGATCAGGATCCGGCCCCCGAGCCCGTCCGGAGGGCCTGCCCGCTCAGCCGGGGCGCGTCCTGCAGGGTGCGCCGGGTGACGAACTCGCGCTGCTCGCCGCTGAGCGGGTCGATGAAGCGCAGCTCGCGCGCGAGCAGCTGCAGCGGCTTCCTGAAGTCGTCTGGCGTCTCGGGCAGCAGCTCGGGGTAGAAGCCGTCGTTCAGGATGCCGGCGCCCAGCGCCGCCAGATGCACGCGAAGCTGGTGCATGCGCCCTGAGTGCGGGCGCAGCAGCGTATGCAGCACGTGCTCGTCGTGGTCGATCAGCTCGATGAGGGTCTCGGAGTTCGGCTCGCGATCGGCATCCACCCGCACGCACACGTTCGCACGCAGCTTCTCGATGTGGTTGCGGTACACGATCGGGAACGGCCGCCCGGCAAGGGCGGGGGATGCCGCATCCCACCCGTCCGGCAGCGCCGAGACCGCCTCGTAGACCTTCTCGACCCGCCGGTTCTCGAACAGCAGCTGGTACGCGCCGCGGGTGGCGGGGCGCGTCGAGAACATCAGCAGGCCCGCGGTGGCGCGGTCGAGCCGGTGGATCGGAGTGAGCTCGGGGATGCCGAGCCGGTTGCGCAGCCGCACCAGCGCCGAGTTCTGAAGGAACTTGCCGCCAGGCGTGGTCGGCAGGAAGTGCGGCTTGTCGGCGACGACGAGATCGAGATCCTGATGCAGCACCTCGATCTCGAATGGGATCTCGCGCTCCACCGGTGGCTCGCGGTAGTACCAGACGAACTCGTGCGCGCCGAACGGCGTCTCACGAGTGAGTGCCGTGCCATCGATCGCGACGATCTCGCCGCGATCGAAGCGCCGCAGCAGCCGCTCGGGGTCGAGGTGGAAGAACCGCTCGGCCATGTACGCGCCGATGGTCGGCCAATCGCCGGTCAGCGGCAGGTGCAGCCGGGTGGCGCCGACGCCGTCGCGCACCGGCAGCGGGGAGCGCATCGCCATCAGGAGTCGAAGCTCAGGCTCAGTTTGCGCAGCAGCCCCGCCAGCCGCTCGCGGTCGCCGCGGGGAAGCGCGCGCAGCAGCTCGGCCTCGGCGTCGACCAGGCGCGTGATCGCGGCATCCACCCGCACGCGCCCGTCCTCGGTGAGCGTGACGAGCACGCTGCGCCCGTCGCCCGGGTCGGCCTCCCGACGCACGAAGCGGCGGCCGACGAGGCGGTCGATGCGGTTGGTCATCGTTCCGCTCGTCACGAGGGTCTGCTGCAGCAGCTGCTTCGGGCTGAGCTGGAACGGGTCGCCCGCGCGGCGCAGCGCCGAGAGCACATCCCACTCCCACGGCTCGATGTCGCTGCGGCGGAACACCTCGCGCCGCGCGCGATCCAGATGGCGCGACAGGCGGTCCATGCGCGAGAGCACCTCGAGCGGAGAGAAGTCCAGGTCGGGGCGCTGCGCGTTCCAGGCGCCGACGATCCGGTCGACCTCATCCGCCTGATTCATGCCTCCATTATCCCGTGCCGTCGCGTCGGCGTGCGGCGGGCTCAGGGTCGACGTCGTGGCAGACTTGTCAGGCGGTCGGATGCTCGTGCGCGAGCGGCTGCCGCGGTCCGCCGTAGTGTAATGGCAGCACGACAGCCTTTGGAGCTGTGAGGTCCAGGTTCGAGTCCTGGCGGCGGAGCATGACGCAGAACCAGCTCGCCATCATCGTCCTCGCCGCCGGCCAGGGCACCCGCATGAAGTCGCGCCTGCCGAAGGTGCTGCACGAGATCGGCGGCCGCCCGCTGGTCGGCCATGTGCTGCACACCGCCCGCGCCCTCGGCGCCGACCACATCGAGGTCGTCGTCCGTCACGAGCGCGACCAGGTGGTCGCCGCACTCGCTGCGCAGCATCCCGATGCTGTGATCGTCGATCAGGACGACATCCCCGGCACCGGCCGCGCCGTGCAGGTCGCGCTCGACACCCTGCCCGCCGACTTCGAGGGCGACGTGCTCGTGCTCTCGGGCGATGTGCCGCTGCTGCAGGCCGACACGCTGCAGGCGCTACTCGACGGTCACCGCGCCGCCTCGGCCGCCGCGACCCTGCTCAGCGCCCGCCTCGACGACCCGACCGGCTACGGTCGCGTGATCCGCGGCGCCGACGGCACCGTGGAGCGCATCGTCGAGCAGAAGGACGCCAGCGACGAGGAACGGGCGGTCACCGAGATCAACGCCGGCGTCTACGTGTTCCGCGCCACGGCGCTGCGCACCTCTCTCGCGAAGGTGGGCCGCGACAACGCGCAGGGCGAGATGTACCTGACCGACGTGATCGGACTCCTGCGCGCCGAGGCTGAGCCCGTGGCCGCCGAGCTGGCAGCCGATGTCGCCTCCACCTTCGGCGTGAACGACCGCGCCCAGCTCGCCGAGGCCGGCCGCGTGCTCAACCAGCGCATCGTGCGGCACTGGCAGCGCGAGGGCGTCACGATCGTCGACCCCGCGACCACCTGGATCGACGACGACGCGAAGATCGCCGCCGACGTGACGATCCTGCCGAACACGCAGATCCTGCGCGCCACGGTCATCGCCGCCGGCGCCACGGTCGGTCCCGACACGACGCTCGTCGACTGCGAGGTGGGCGAGGATGCCGTGGTGCGCCGCACCGACGCGAACCTCGCCGTGATCGGCGCGCGCGCCACCGTGGGCCCGTTCTCGTTCCTGCGTCCCGGCACCGTGCTGGGCGAGGGCGGCAAGATCGGCGCCTACGTCGAGACCAAGAACGCGCAGATCGGCGAGGGCAGCAAGGTGCCGCACCTGTCGTACGTCGGCGACGCCACGATCGGCCGCGGCGTGAACCTCGGCGCCAGCACGATCACCGCGAATTACGACGACGTGAACAAGCACCGCACCGAGATCGGCGACGAGGTGCACACCGGCTCTCACACCGTGCTGGTCGCGCCCGTTAGGCTGGGTGCTGGCGCGAAGACCGGTGCCGGCGCCGTCGTCCGCAAGGACGTCCCGGCGGGCGCCCTGGCCATGACCGTCGCCCCTCAGCGCAACATCGAGGGCTGGGTCGAGAAGAACAGAGCAGGTACGGGAGCGGCGGACGCCGCGGCCCGGGAACGATCGGCGGAATAGGCGGACCGATGGGGCGCAAGAAGAAGACGGTGGAACTGGACCGGGACAACGGCGTCGCCCCCGGCCTGATCGCGAAGACCAAGAAGCGGCTCGTCGTCGCGGGCGGTCGCTCGCACCCCGAGCTCACCGCGGCAGTCGCCGCGGCACTGGGCACCGATGTCGCCCCGGTCGAGCACCGCACGTTCGCCTCGGGTGAGATCTACGCCCGCTTCGAGGTGTCGATCCGCGGCTGCGACCTGTTCATCGTGCAGTCGTTCGGCGAACCGGTCAACGAGTGGCTCATGGAGACGCTCATCATGCTCGACGCCGCCAAGCGCGCGTCGGCCAAGCGCATCACCGTCGTCGCGCCGTACTACCCGTACTCGCGTCAGGACAAGAAGGGCCGCGGCCGCGAGCCGATCAGCGCCCGCCTCGTCGCCGACATGCTCAAGGTCGCCGGCGCCGACCGGGTCATGAGCGTCGACCTGCACGCCGCGCAGATCCAGGGCTTCTTCGACGGCCCGGTCGACCACCTGTTCGCCAAGCCCGTCCTCCTTGAGCACTTCCGCTCCAACCTCACCGCCGAGGACCGCGAGACCCTCACGATCGTCTCGCCCGACATGGGCCGCGTGCGCGTGGCCGACACCTGGTCCGACAGCCTCGGCGCCCCGCTCGCGATCATCCACAAGCGTCGCGACCCGAAGGTCGCCAACCAGGTCTCGGTGCACGAGATCGTCGGCACCGTCGAGGGCCGCACCTGCCTGCTCGTCGATGACATGATCGACACCGGCGGCACGATCGTGAAGGCCGCGCAGGCGCTGAAGGCCAACGGCGCGCGTCGCGTGATCGTCGCGGCGACGCACGCGATCTTCAGCGACCCGGCATCCGAGCGTCTGCAGGATGCGGCGATCGACGAGGTGGTCATCACCGACACGATCCCGCTGACCGAGTCGCGCCGCTGGGAGACGCTCACGATCCTGCCGATCGCGCCGCTGCTGGCGACCGCGATCCGTCAGGTCTTCGAGGACGGCTCCGTCACGAGCATGTTCGGTGGAGACGCCTGAGCTCCTCCCCGAATGCTCATAGGCGCATGACGGATGCTGGAGGCATGAACGCGCATCCTCTGCTCCGCACCGGAACCGCTCTCGCCGGCATCGCCGGCGCCCTCGTGCTCGCCGGATGCTCCGGCGCCGCCGACGCCCAGGACGGCCCCGAGCCGGGCGTGACTCCGTCGGACGCGAGCGCTCCGTACGCGGATGGCGAGTACACCGCCGAGGGCTCGTACCAGACGCCGGAGACCGTCGAGACGATCTCGGTGACGCTCACCCTGAAGGACGACACGGTCACCGCGGTCGAGGTGACCGGCGACCCGCTCGCGCCCGAGACGGAGCGCTACCAGGGGCAGTTCATCGCCGGCATCTCGGATGTCGTGGTCGGCAAGAAGCTCGATGAGCTGCAGGTCGATCGGGTCGCCGGTTCGTCGCTCACGAGCGGCGGATTCAACCAGGCCGTCGAGACGATCAAGACGCAAGCCGCCGAATGAGCGTGTGGCGGTTCGACGCGATCGGCACCCGCTGGGAGGTCGAGACCGAGAACCCGCTGCGCGAGAGCATCCGCTCGGCGGTGGAGGCGCTCATCGCCCGCTTCGACGCCGACTGGTCGCGGTTCCGCCCCGACTCGCTCGTCTCGCGACTGCGAGACGGCGGCGCGGCACCCGCACCGTCGGATGCCGCGGCGATGCTCGACGCCTACCGGGAGCTCTCGCAGGCGACGGCGGGCGCCGTCAGCCCGCTGGTCGGCGGGAGCCTGGAGTCGCTCGGCTACGACGCCGCCCTGACGCTCGCGTCCGGCGCTGCGAGTGCCGCGCCGGGGGAGTGGGAGCGGATGCTGCGCTGGACGGCATCCGAGCTGACCCTCACCGAGCCCGCCGTGATCGACGTCGGCGCTCTCGGCAAGGGCCGCCTCATCGATCTCGTGCTCGCCGTGCTGTCGGACGCGCCCGGTCGTGTCGTCGTCGACGCGAGCGGCGACCTGCGCGTGCAGGGCGGCGCGATCCGGGTCGCTCTGGAGCATCCCTACGACCCGTCGCTCGCGATCGGGATCGTCGACGTCGTCGACCGTGCGCTGTGCGCCTCGGCCGTTAACCGCCGCGCGTGGGGCGACGGGCTGCACCACGTGCTCGACGCGCGCACCGGGCTGCCCGTGCGGCGCTGGGCGGCGACGTGGGCGCTCGCCGACGACGCGATGCGGGCGGATGCCATCGCGACCGCGCTGTTCTTCGACGGCGGTCCTGAGCTGGCGCAGACCTGGGGTGTCGACTGGGTGCGCATGACGACCGACGGGCGCGTGGAGCGCTCGCCCGGATTCACCGGCGAACTGTTCCTGGCCGCGCCCGGGGCCTCCTGAGTACGGAAGAGTAGAAGAGTGATCACCTCCTTCACGGCGCTGCGCCAGCGGGTGCTGGCCCTGCTCGGCGCGCTCTCGATGTACCGTCTCGTGCTGTTCGCCCTGCTCGCCCTCGCGGCGATCGCCCTCGGCCTCTCGCTCGCGGGCCTCGTCGGACCCTCGGCTCTCGAGATCCTCACGTCGTTCGCGGTGCTGGCGGTGGTGATCTCGGCGGTGGATGCCGCGGCGCAGCGCGTGCTGCGTCTGCCGTGGCGGCTGGAATCGTCGCTGGTCACCTCGCTGATCCTGCTGTTCGTGCTGCAGCCGTCGCTGACGCTGCCCGGCCTCGCCGGCATCGCGCTCGCCGGCGCCCTGGCGAGCCTGTCGAAGTACCTCATCGCGTGGCGCGGCCGGCACATCCTCAACCCCGCCGCCTTCGGCGCGGCGATCGTGACGATCTTCGGCCTCGGATCGTTCTCGGCGTGGTGGGTCGGCACCCCCTGGCTCTCGGCCTTCGTCGCGCTGTTCGGGCTGATCGTGCTGTGGCGCACCGAGAAGGTGCGCATCGTGCTGGTGTTCCTGCTGATCGCGGTGGGCACCTCGGTGGTTCGCCAGTCGGTGCAGGCGCAGGGGGCCGGGCTGGCGTTCGAGACCGGCGATGCGGTCATGCTCGCTCTGACGCAGTCGCCGTTCCTGTTCCTCGGCGCGTTCATGCTCTCCGAACCGCTCACCCTGCCGCCGCGGCGCTGGCAGCAGTTCAGCGTGGCCGTGCTCGTCGGCCTGCTGGCCGGCTGGCCGATCGCCGTAGGCGGACTGTTCTCCCTCGGCCAGGAGCGGGCACTGCTGATCGGCAACCTGCTCGCCTTCGCGTTCGGCGTGCGCGGATCCGTGCGCCTCGTGCTCGAGAAGCGACGGTTCGTCACCCCCACCGCGCAGGAGCTCACCTTCCGGGCGAAGAGCCGCCTGCGCTTCGTCGCCGGGCAGTACCTCGAGCTCGAGATGCCGCACCGCAACCCCGACGCCCGCGGCACGCGCCGCGAGTTCAGCATCCTCTCCGCCCCGGCCGACCTGCCGACGCTGCGCATCGCGTACAAGGACGGCGATCAGAAGCATCCGTCCAGCTACAAGCGCGCGCTCGCCGCCGCCGAACCCGGCGCCGTGCTGGCTGTCACCGGCACGTGGGGCGACTTCGTGCTTCCCCGCGGCGGCGCGCCCGTGCTGATGGTCGCTGCCGGCATCGGGGTCACCCCGTTCGTGTCGCAACTGCGACAGCTGCGCGCCTCCGGCGCCGAGCGCGACGTCGTGCTCGTATACGTGGCCTCCGCGGCAGCCGAGCTCGCGTTCCGTGACGAGATCGCCGAGACCGGGGTGCCGGTCGTCGTGTTCACCCGCGATGAGCCGGCCGATCTGCCCGCGCACTGGACGTGGGCGCGCGGCATCCGTCTCGACGCCGACGGCCTCGAGCGAGCCGTGCCCGACATCGGCGCGCGGCACGCCTTCATCTCGGGCCCGCCGCGGCTGATCGCCGACCTCGCCCCCGCTCTGCAGAAGGCGCACTCGCTGACGACCGACGCGTTCGCGGGGTACTGATCCCCGTGCTCCGCTGACGGAGCACGGGGATCAGAGCGCCTATCAGGGCGCGGGGTAGTCGAGCACGTACTGCGGAGCGCCGACGTTGCCCATGTCGGCCTGAGTCCCGGTTCCGTTCACGACGTGCTGCACCGTGCCGCCGGACAGGTTGACCGTCATGATGTGATGCAGCTGCACACCCGGCGTCTGCGGCACCTCGAATCCGTTCGCCGTGATGATGTCGGGGTTGTTCTGGTTGAACACGTAGACGCCGGCGCCGTCGAGACGGTGCTCCTGCACGTGATCGGCCACCTTGTACCCGGGGTAGCCGAGCGTGCCGTCCGGCTGCGTCCAGTCTGCCTGGGTCGGCGGATCGTACGGCAGCTCGTTCTGGTAGAGCACCACTCGGCCCCGCTCGCCGTTCCACACGGTGTTGTAGGTCTGGAAGTGCTCGACGAACAGGCCGGTCGCGGTGACGTCGTCGCCGTTCACGATCACGCCGATCGTGCCGGTGTTCGTGTTCCACCGGTCGGTGTCGCCGTTCACGCCCTCGGTGAAGCCCTCGATCCCGTGGTCGCCGCGCCAGACCCACGTGTGGTCGATGAGCACGTGGTCGGCGTTCACCTCGAGCGCCGTTGTGGTCCGCCCGATGTGCGGACCGCCGACGCGGAAGTACACGTCGCTCAGCGTGATCGGGTTGTGCGGATCGAGCTTCTTGCCGACCTTCTGCTTGCCGACCCGCAGCAGCACCGGCGAGAGCTCGGTGCCGGCGTCGATCGTGACGCCCGCGATGACGATGCCGTCGGCATCCTTCACCTCGAGCGGGACGGCGCCGCCCACGGCCGTGAGCGTCGCGTGCCCGAGACCCAGCACCACGGTGTTCGCGCGCTTGACCTCGATCGTCTGCGCCACGTCGTATACGCCGGGCGTGAGGATCAGATGCTGTCCGCGGGCGAGAGCGTTGTTGATGTCGCGCACCGAGTCGGACGGGGTCGCGATGTAGAAGTCGGTGATCGGGATGCTGCGCCCCGCGGTCTCGCCGTCCGACCAGCTGATGCCGGCAGAGTCGGTCTGCGCGGCGGGAACCCGCACGTTGTAGCGCCCGTCGGCGTCGACGTAGAGGTACGGCTTCTCGCGGCTGACCGGCGTGTTGTCGATCGTCGTGTACGGGTCGGTCGGGAAGGCGGCGTCGGAGGGTGCTCCTACGACCCCGGAGAAGACCTGGTTCCAGACGCCGTTCGACCAGCCGGCGATCTCGCTGTTGCGGATCAGCCACTGCTGCTGCGAGCCGTTGATCACCGCGGGCAGCCGGGAGTCGGCGATGAAGCCGCCGCTGGCGTACTGCGGACCGGCGGTGCAGTAGTCCATGAGCGAGAGGCTGCCGCCCGAGACATCCAGGCGGCGCATCGAGACGGCCTGCGACACGGCCCAGAACTCGGCGCTGGCACGGCATCCGTCCTGGCCGGTCTTGTCGATGTCGATCGACAGGTTCGAGATCGTGCGCCAGAAGTTGACCAGCGCGAGGCAGTTGCCCGTGCCGCCGTCGAGGCAGCGGTTGTAGACCTCGACCGCGCCGTTGACGGTCACGTCCTCGGGCGATGCGCCGAGGCCGGCGACCTCGGTGTAGTAGCCGACGCCGATCTGCAGCGGATCCTCCGCGGTCCCGTACTCGCCGGGCAGGAAGTAGACGGCACGGCGCTCCGTGCTCATCTCGGCGTCGACCTGCTCGGCGTGCAGCGCGTCGAACTCTGCCTGGATGTCGGCGACGGGGGTGTCGGGGGAGTAGACCGTGACGTTCGGTCCGAAATCGGGATCGAAGGGATCGACGGTGCGCGGTGGCGCGGCCATGGCGGGGGTCGCGAGCAGCGAGCTCGCGATCACCGCCGCGCCGATGCCGACCGCGGCCAGGCGGCGGGTGGATGACGGGACGGACATGCAGTTCCTCTCCGTTGAGGGACGTGGCCGGATGCCACTTACTTACCGGTATGTAAGCAAACGGAGACGAGAAAGCGCAAGACCCGATCTGGACGGGCCCTTTGTCAGGAAGCGGCGGGCGCGGGGTCCGGCGGAGCGAGCGGCAGCCGCACCGTGAAGGTCGTGTCGCCGGGCTCGCTGTCGACCGTGATCGTGCCCTCGTGTCCCTCGACGATCGCCTTCGCGATCGCGAGCCCGAGACCCGTCCCGCCGGTCTGGCGGGCGCGCGAGACGTCACCGCGGGCGAACCGGGCGAACAGCTCTTCGCGCACCTCGGGGTCGATGCCGGGGCCGTCATCGTGCACGCGCAGCTCGGCGCCGCCGCGGACGGCGGCCACGCTCAGCGTGATCGTCGTGCCCGCCGGGGTGTGCGTGCGCGCGTTCGCGAGCAGGTTCGCGACCACCTGGTGCAGGCGGCCCGCGTCGCCGGTGACGGTGATCGGATGCTCGGGCACATCGAGCTCCCACGCGTGATCCAGCGCCGTCGGCTGGGCGTCGGAGAGCGCCTCGACGGCGAGCTGCGTGAGGTCGACAGGGGCGCTGACGAGCTCTCGGCCCTCGTCGAGTCGCGCGAGCAGCAGCAGATCCTCGACGAGGCGGGTCATCCGCACCGACTGCGCCTGGATGCGCTCCAGCGCCGAGGCGGTGTCCTGCATGGTGTCGGGGGAGTCGCCGCGGCCGAGTGCCTTCAGCGACAACTCGGAGTACCCGCGGATCGACGCCAGCGGAGTGCGCAGCTCGTGGCTGGCGTCGGCGACGAAGCGCCGCATCCGCTCCTCGTTGCGCTGGCGCGCGGCGAGCGAGCTGTCGACGTGGTCGAGCAGGGTGTTCAGCGCCGCTCCCACGAGGCCCGTCTCGGTGCGCGGGTCGGCCTCGGTCTCGGGCACCCGCTCGGTGATCGACACCTCGCCGCGGTCCAGCGGCTGATTGGCGACTCGGGTCGCGGTGGCGGCGACGGCGCGCAGCGGGCGCAGGCTCACGCTGATCGTGACCGCGGTGGTGAGCGCGAGCAGGACGAGGCCGCCGAGCGTGGCCAGGGCGATCACGGTGAACAGCAGGCCGAGGGTCTGCTGCACCTCGGAGCGCGAGAGCCCGGTGATGATGATCGTTCCGCTGTCGCTGCGGGTCGCGGTGACACGGAAGGACCCGTGGTCGCCGAGCGAGACGGTGGCGTCGCCGCCGTTGCGCAGCGCCTCGGTGAGCTCGAACAGCTCTCCGCTGTCGAGCGCCCGCCCGCCGCCGGTCGTGACGATCAGGCCCGTCGCCGAGCCGTTCGGCGGCTGCACGGCCAGCAGCAGACCGGCGGGCACCCGCTGGCCGGTGAGCACCTTCTCGGCCGTGAGGTCGTCGCCGTACACGAACGACGCCTTCTCGGCGTTCGCGACCAGACGGGCTGTGATCGCGGAGTAGGAGTTGAGCTGCTCCTGCACGCGGTCCTCGAGGGTCTTGCCGAGGGTGGCGCTCGTGATGATCGCGACGATCACGAGGATGAGCGAGACGAACCCGATCACCGCGGCCATGAGCCGCGCCTGCAGGCTCAGCGGACGATGGAACATGCGCGGACCTACTGCGGCGACTTGATCATGTAGCCGACACCGCGCACGGTGTGCAGCAGGGGAGTGCGGCCGGCGTCGATCTTCTTGCGCAGGTACGAGATGTACAGCTCGACGACGGACGACTTGCCGCCGAAGTCGTAGCTCCACACCCGGTCGAGGATCTGCGCCTTCGACAGCACGCGGCGCTCGTTGCGCATGAGGAACCGCAGCAGCTCGAACTCGGTCGCGGTGAGCTCGATCTCGTCGTCGCCGCGCACCACCTCGTGGCTGTCCTCATTGAGCGAGAGGTCGGCGACGCGCAGGATCGCCTGCTCGTCGTCGGCGCGCACCTGGCCGGCGCGGCGGATCACCGCGCGCAGCCGGGCGATCACCTCTTCGAGGCTGAACGGCTTGGTGACGTAGTCGTCGCCGCCGGCGGTGAGACCGGCGATGCGGTCTTCGACGGCATCCTTCGCGGTGAGGAACACCACCGGAACGAGGTTGCCGGTCTCGCGCAGCCGGCGCAGCACGCTCATGCCGTCGAGGTCGGGCATCATGACGTCGAGCACGAGTGCGTCGGGCTCGAAATCGCGGGCTACCTGCAGCGCCTCGAGACCGGATGCGGCGGTGCGCACCTCCCAGCCCTCCATGCGCAGCGCCATCGATAGCAGGTCGGTCAGCATGGGCTCGTCGTCGACGGCGAGGATGCGCAGCGGGGAGCCGTCGGGGCGGCGCAGGTCGGGGTGCTCGGTGCTCATGCCCCTATTCTCTCTGCGATCACTCGATGGATGCTATGCGAAAGCTATGCGATCTCGGTGAGCGGGTGAGCGGTTCCGGATGTCCGTGCGGAGAGCTGACGCATGGCCGGTCGAACCGACGTGCCGGGGATGCTCGACGATGCGGAGCGCGAGGCCGGCGCCGTCGGCCTGCATGACGACAGCGCACTCGCGCGCCTGCGCGAGGTCAAGGCGCACTGGGATCCGCAGAACGTCTTCCGCCGCAACCACAACATCGCGGTGTGACAGAAGAGCCGGGGCCAAGGGCCCCGGCTCTTCTGTGTTGGGTCGTCAGTGGGTGTCTTCGGCTTCGATTTCGGTGCGGTCACCGGACCACTGGGTGTGGAAGGTGCCTTCCTTGTCGATGCGGCGGTAGGTGTGGGCTCCGAAGAAGTCGCGCTGTCCTTGGACCAGGGCGGCGGGGAGGCGGTCGGCGCGGATGCCGTCGTAGTACGACAGCGACGAGCTGAACGCGGGGGCGGGGATGCCGGCTTGGGCTGCGGCGATGACGACGCGGCGCCAGGCGGCCTGTCCGCGGGTGAGGGCCTCGGCGAAGTACGGGGCCGTCAGCAGTGCGGGAAGCTCGGGTTCGTCGTTGTAGGCGTCGGCGATGCGGTTGAGGAACTGGGCGCGGATGATGCATCCGCCGCGCCAGATCTTCGACACGGCACCGAGGTCGATGTTCCAGTCGTACTCGGCAGCACCGGCACGGATCTCATCGAACCCCTGGCTGTAGGCGACGATCTTCGACGCATACAGCGCCAGGCGCACATCCTCGATGAACGCGTCCACCTGCTCGGCGGGGACGGTGAAGGTCTCGTCGGGGCCGGGGAGGTGGGCGGCCGCGGCACGCTGCTCCGGGTGGGAGGACAGTGAGCGGGCGAAGGTGGCCTCCGCGATGCCCGAGACGGGGACGCCGAGGGAGAGGGCGGTCTGCACGGTCCACGCACCGGTGCCCTTCGCCCCGGCCTGATCGAGGATCACATCCACGAGGGGCTGACCGGTCTCGTTGTCGGTCTGGCGGAGCACCTCGGCGGTGATCTCGATCAGATACGACTCCAACTCACCGCGGTTCCAGTCGGCGAAGATGTCTGCGATCTGCGCCGGGGACTTGCCCGTGCCGCGGCGGATGAGGTCGTACGCTTCGGCGATGAGTTGCATGTCGGCGTACTCGATGCCGTTGTGCACCATCTTCACGAAATGCCCCGCACCGTCATGACCGATGTGCGTGACGCACGGCTCGCCCTCGGCGACCGCGGCGATGGACTTCAGGATCGGCCCGAGGGTGACCCAGGACTCATCCGACCCACCGGGCATGATCGGCGGGCCCGTCAGCGCGCCCTCCTCACCACCGGAGATTCCGGCACCGACGAAGTTGATGCCGGTCTCGCGGACGGTCTTCTCGCGGCGGATCGTGTCGGGGAAGTATGCGTTGCCGCCGTCGACGATGATGTCACCCGGCTCGAACACCCGCACGAGCTCGTCGATCACCGCATCCGTCGGACCGCCGGCCTTGACCATGATGATCGCCGTGCGCGGCTTCTGCAGCGACGCAGCGAACTCCTCGTACGAGAACGCCGGCACGAAACCGGCCTCGGGGTGCGCCGCAACCAGCTCATCCGTCTTCACCCGCGACCGGTTGAACACCGCCACCGTGTTCCCCTCACGCGACGCGAGGTTCCGGGCCAGGTTCGACCCCATGACAGCGAGTCCGACGACTCCGATATTGGCAGATGCTTCGGGCACAGAGAGCTCCTCGATCGTGGATGCAGGTGATTTCAGGGTATCCGGTAGGTGCCGTGCGGGACTCGCACGTTTCGCCCGATGCCGGCTCAGCGGTTCTCGGTCAGCCGGCGTGTCGTGGAGATGTCGCGCTCGCCCAGGCCGGTCTCGACGATCTCGTCGAAGGCGGAGCGCAGCACCGGCAGCAGGGCGGCGTTCGTGCTCGTCTCCGCGGCGATGTCGGCGGCGAAGCCCAGATCCTTCACCATGTACTTCGCCATGCCGCTGGGGGAGTCGTCTCCGCTGATCAGCTTCTCTCGGCGGGAATCGAGCAGTCGCGACCCGGCGTAGCCGCCCGAGAGCAGCATCCACATCCGGTCGAGGTCGAGCCCGGAGCGCTCGGCCAGCACGGTCGCCTCGCCGAGGGCGAGGATCGTGGCCGACACCACGAGCTGGTTGCAGGCCTTGGCCACCTCGCCGGCTCCGAGCGGTCCGAGGTGCACGGGGGTGCCAGCGGCCGAGAGCACCTCGGACGCGAGGGCGACATCGCTCTCGTCGTCGCCGCCGAGCATGATCGACAGCGTTCCGGCGCGGGCGCCGTCCTCGCCGCCCGACACAGGGCAGTCGACCACCCGCACGCGGCCGTCGCTGCGGGCGTGCAGGCGCTCGGCGAGGGCGCGCACGCCGGGCGCGGACGAGGTGGATCCGATCAGGATGAGCAGTTCGCCGGCATCCGCGAGCAGGCCGTCCTCGCCCTCGAGCAGGGACTCGAGCTCGGGCAGGTCGGGCAGGAAGCTGATCAGCACGTCGGCCCGCGCGGCGAGCTCGCGCGGCGTCTCCGCCCAGGTCGCTCCGGCGGCGATCAGTTCGGGCTGCGGGCGTCGCGCGTGGATGACGAGAGAGCCGCGTGCACGCAGGATGTGCTCGGCGACGGGGCGGCCCATCGAGCCCAGACCGATGATGCCGACGGTGGCAGCAGAGGTGTCCATGACGCCATCGTAGCGAAGATCCAACAGATAGAACAGTGTTCAACAGGATGGATTTGCGGTAGCGTGGTGTCGACATCACCCGACGGAGGGCACACCATGACCGACATCGAGAACCGCCTCCGCGTCGTCGCGGCGGTGCCGCTGCGCGAGGATCTCTGCCAGCTCATCGAACAGCTCGAACCACGCGTCGAGGTGATCCGCGATCACTCCCTCACGCATCCTATGCGCGGGCCCGCCGACTGGTCGGGGGATCCCGAGCACGTGCGCACACCCGAGCAGCAGGCGGCCTTCGAGCAGATGGTCGACTCGGCCGACGCCCTCTTCGGCATCCCCGACGTGGATCCCACAGCGCTGGCGCGCACCGTCGCGGCCAACCCGAAGCTGCGCTGGGTCATGACCACCGCAGCCGGAGGAGGCAGTCAGGTCAAGGCCGCCGGGCTCGACCGTGAGGCGCTCGACCGCATCGTGTTCACGACCAGCGCCGGCGTGCACGGCGGCCCGCTGGCGGAGTTCGCCGTGTTCGGCGTGATCGCCGGAGCCAAGGATCTTCCCCGGCTGCGCCGCGACCAGGATGAGCGCGTCTGGCCCGAGCGCTGGGAGATGCGTCAGATCGACGAGATGACCGTGCTCGTCGTCGGTCTCGGCGGCATCGGCGCGGAATGCGCCCGTCGCTTCCGCGCTCTCGGCGCCACGGTGTGGGGCACCAGCCGCTCCGGCATCCCGGTCGAGGGCGTCGATCGACTGATCTCCCTCGACGACCTCGTGCAGGCCGCCGCCCAGGTCGACGCCATCGTCGTGACGCTGCCCGGCACCGCGCAGACCCACCACCTCATCGGCGCCGAGGTGCTCGAGGCGGTGCGACCAGGAACGATCCTCGCCAGCGTCGGCCGCGGCACCGTGATAGACGAGAGCGCTCTGCTGCCGGCCCTGGACGACGGCCGGATCGGCTTCGCGGCGCTCGACGTCTTCGAGCAGGAGCCGCTCGCCCAGGACTCCCCGCTGTGGTCGCACCCGCGGGTGCTCGTCAGCCCGCACACCGCCGCACTCAGCTCGAAGGAGGAGGAGCGCATCGCGCGCCGCTTCGCCGAGAGCGCGGCTCACCTGCTCGACGGCAGGCCGCTGCGGGCGACGGTCGATACAGTCGAGTTCTACTGATTCCGCCGGTGCTCAGCCGGTCGCAGGAAGGATGGCAGCGTGGCACGTGATGAGGACACCCGCGAGGGGCGGGATCCCGCGCCCGCGGTGACGCGCAGCATCCGTCTGCTCGGCATCCTCGCCCAGCAGCAGCCGCGCACGCTGACCGAGCTCGCGGGCGAGCTGGGGCTCGCGAAGTCCTCGACCGCGAACCTCTGCCTCGCCCTGGAGGCGGGAGGGATGCTGCAGCGCACTGCCGCCGGCTACCGCCTCGGGCTGCGCACCGCCGAGCTCGGCGGCGCGTTCGCCGCGCAGTTCAACCAGGTGCGCGAGTTCTACAGCGTCTGCGAGTCCTCGCCCGTGCTCGCGGACGAGCTCGTGCAGGTCGCGCTGCTCGACGGCACCGACGCGCTCTATCTCGCGCGGCACGAGGGGTCGCGCTCGCTGCGCCTCGGCACGCCGCTCGGGTCGCGCCTTCCGGCCGGCCTCTCCGGCACCGGTCGGGCGCTGCTCATGTCGATGAGCGACGACGAGGTCATCGACCTGCTCGGCGCCGACACGGTCTTCCCCGCCCTCACCGAGCGCAGCGCGACCACCATGGCCGGCGTGCTCGAGTCGCTCGCGACCGCACGCCGCCGCGGCTGGGCGCTGGATGCCGAGGAGTCGTTCCGCGGCATCGTCGGCGTCGCCGTGCCCCTGCCGCCGTGGGCGCCGTCGGATCCGCCGCTGGCGCTGGGCGCCGCGATCCGCGCGGCCGAGGCCGACTTCGAGCGCATCGAGCGGGTCGGCGAGGCGCTGCGCGAGGCCGCGAAGGCCCTGACGAACCCGTTCAGCGCGGCCGCCCAGGGCTGATCCCGCCCGCGGTCCGTGCCGGTCGCTGACTTCCGTGCGCCTCGAACCAGTCCAAAGTATTGAACATTGTCCAACAGGCTGATAGCGTCAACGTGACGTGCTGAACCCGAGCCGATCAAAGGAGATGGCAGTGACCGATTCCCTCACCACACCGCAGACGCCGCCGGAAGACCCGGAGTACGCCGCGAACCTGCGCCGCGCCACGCTGGCCTCCAGCATCGGCAGCGCGCTGGAGTACTTCGACTTCGCCCTGTACGGACTGTCGACCGCGTTGATCTTCAACGTGCTGTTCTTCCCGCAGGACGACCCCGCCATGGCCACCGTCGCCGCGTTCGCCACGTTCGGCGTGGGCTTCCTCGCCCGTCCGTTCGGCGGACTCTTCTTCGGCGTGCTGGGCGACAAGCTCGGCCGCAAGTGGGTGCTCGTCGCCACGATCCTGCTGATGGGCGGGGCATCCACCGCCATCGGCCTGCTGCCCACCTACGAGGCCATCGGCCTCTGGGCGCCCGTGCTGCTCGTGGTGCTGCGCCTGCTGCAGGGCTTCGGCGCCGGCGCCGAGCAGGCAGGCGCCACCGTGCTCATGGCCGAGTACGCCCCGGTGCGTCGCCGCGGCTTCTTCTCGGCGCTGCCGTTCATCGGCATCCAGGCGGGGACCCTGCTCGCCGCCCTCGTGTTCAGCTTCATCAGCCTGCTGCCGCAGGAGGCGCTGCTCAGCTGGGGCTGGCGTGTGCCGTTCCTCGCCTCGTTCGCGCTGATCCTGCTCGCGCTGTTCATCCGGATGCGCCTGCGTGAGACGCCGACCTTCGTCGAGCTCGAGAAGCACGAGCAGATCGCCGAGCGTCCGATCCGCGACATCTTCACCCACGGCCTGCCCGGCGTCATCGTCGGCATCGGCCTGCGGATGGCCGAGAACGGCGGGTCGTACATGTTCCAGACCCTGGGACTGGCGTTCTTCGTCGCTGTCGCCGGCGACTCCGCCGACAAGAGCCTGCTCACCTGGGGCGTCACGCTCGGCTCGCTGATCGGCATCTTCTCGGTGCCGCTGACCGGTCACCTCTCCGACCGCTTCGGCCGGCGTACCGTGTACCGCTTCGGCGCCGTGTTCATGCTGATCTACACGTTCCCTGCCTGGTGGATGCTGTCGCTCGGCAACCACGCGCTCGCGATCGGCGTGATCGCGATCGGCATCGGCGTGGCGGTGAACACCATGCTCGGACCGCAGTGCGCGATGCTGCCGGAGCTGTTCGGCAACCGTCACCGCTACCTCGGCGTCGCGATGGCGCGTGAGATCTCGGCCGTGCTGGCCGGCGGCCTGGCCGGTGTGCTCGGCGCCTACCTGATCGCCGTCAGCGGCGGCAACTGGATCCTCCTCGCCGTCTACATGGGCGTGCTGGCGCTGATCACGACGGCATCCACCTTCCTCGCCCCCGAGACGCTGCGTCGCGACCTCACCCGCACCGACGACGCCATCAAGGTCTCGCGCAACGAGGCCGGCGACGACGTCTTCGCGACGACCGTGTCGATCACGGCGGTCGGCAAGTGACCGCCCGCGGCATCGCGGCCTTCGACCTCAGCGGACGCACCGCGCTCGTCTCCGGGTCGAGCCAGGGCATCGGCCGAGCCCTCGTGCAGGGCCTGGCCGAGGCCGGCGCGACCGTGGTCGTGCACGGCCGCGATGCCGCGAAGGCGGCCGCGGCCGCCGCCGAGATCGCGGAGTCGACGGGGTCCGTCGCGCACAGCGTCGCGTTCGACATCACGGATGCCGCCGCGGTGGACGCCGGGATGGCCGAGGTCGAGGCGCTGATCGGCACCCCCGACATCCTCGTCAACAACGCGGGCGTGCAGCGTCGCGCTCCGATCGCGGACTTCGCCGATGAGGACTGGGATGCGCTGGTCGCCACCAACCTCTCCGGCACCTTCCACCTCGCGCGCCGCGCCGCCCGCGGCATGATGCGGCGCGGCTCCGGCAAGATCGTGCAGATCGGCAGCGTGCAGTCGCAGCTCGCGCGCCCCTCGATCGCCGCGTACTCGGCCACCAAGGGCGCCGTGGTGATGTTCACCAAGGGGCTGTGCGCCGACCTCGCGCCGCACGGCATCCAGGTCAACGCGATCGCCCCCGGCTACTTCGCCACCGAGCTGACCCGACCGCTCGTCGAGGACGAGCAGTTCTCGGGCTGGGTGCGCGGACGCACGCCGGCCGGACGCTGGGGCGACGTGACCGACCTGGTCGGCGCGCTCGTGTTCCTCGCAAGCCCCGCCAGCGACTTCGTCAACGGGCAGACGCTGTTCGTCGACGGCGGCATGACGGCGGTGGTGTGATGCTGATCGGACGCGTGCGCACGGCCGACGGCATCCGCTGGGTGCGTCGGGACGGCGAGCGGATGCCGGTGATCGAGGATCCGTTCGCGGCGCTCGCCGCCGGCCGCGCCCCGCAGGACGCCGGGTCGGATGCCGAGGGCGAGCTGCTCGCCCCCTGCGAGCCGCTGCTCGTCGTCGGCATCGCGCAGAACGGACCCGAGCATCACACGCCCGTGCAGGCCTGGCTGAAGAGCCCGCGCACCGTCATCGCCTCAGGGCGCACTGTGCGGCTGCGCGGCGACGCCGGCGCCCCGGTCGCCGAAGGCGAGATCGCCGTCGTCATCGGCCGCGACACCTCCGGGCTGACAGTCGAGAACGCCCACGAGTACGTGCTCGGCGTCACCGCGGTGAACGACCTCTCCAGTCCCGACCGCGGCGAGTTCGACCCGCGCAACTTCGAGTCGAAGTCGGGGGAGGGCTACACGCCGCTCGGGCCGTGGATCGACACGGATGCCGACATCGACGACATCGTCCTCACGGTGGCCGTCGACGGCGCGGTCGTCGCGCAGACCGGGGCGACCGCGCTGCCCTCCGCGATCCGCGCCTGCCTTGCCTACGTGGCGGCGTGGACGCCGCTCGGCGCCGGCGACGTCATCATGACCGGTGCGCCGCACTCGCAGGCGCCCGTGCAGCCGGGGCAGACCGTCACGATCACCGTGGGTGCCGTCGAGCTGCGCACCCCGTTCATCTGACCGCCGCCGGCGGAGAAGGAGCGTCCATGTCGAACACCGCTGTCATCGCTCACGGCGCCGACGATCTGCGCATCGAGGACCTCGGGGAGCCGACGCCCGCCGCCGATGAGGCCATCGTCGACATCGCTTACGGCGGGGTATGCGGCTCCGATCTGCACTACTGGCGGCACGGCGCCGCGGGAGCATCCGTGCTGCGCGAGCCGATGGTGCTCGGCCACGAGGTCTCGGGTGTGGTGGCGGTCGCCGCCGCCGACGGCTCCGGTCCCGCCGTGGGTGCTCGGGTCGCGGTGCACCCGCTGACGCCGCACGGCGACGGGCACACGCCGTGGCCGGCCGAGCATCCCAACCTCTCCCCGGCATCGACCTACCTCGGATCGGCGATGCACCTGCCGCACACCCAGGGCGCCTTCGCCCGTCGGGTGGCGCTGCCGGCGCGCATGCTGCACGAGGTGCCCGAGAGCATGGACCTCCGCCTCGCCGCGCTCGCCGAGCCGGCCGCGGTCGCGTGGCACGGCGTGCACCAGGCCGGTGACATCGCCGGGCGCTCGGTCGCCGTCATCGGCGCAGGTCCCATCGGGCAGCTGGTGGCCTCCGTCGCGCAGGGGCTGGGCGCCTCCCGCGTCATCGTGACGGATCTGCATGAGCAGCCGCGGGAGATCGCCGAGGCGCGCGGGATCGCCAGTCTCGACGCCCGCGATGCCGAGGCGATCGCGCAGCTGCACGCCGACGTCGTGATCGAGTCGAGCGGCACCGTGCCCGGGCTCTCCGCCGCGGTCTCCGCCGCGGTGCGGGGCGGCACGGTCGTGCTGCTCGGACTTCAGCGGGCCGGAGACGTGCCAGCGCCGATCGCGACCGCCATCACCCGTGAGCTGACCCTGCGCGGATCGTTCCGCTTCGGCGACGAGTTCGGTGATGTCATCGAGGCGCTCGCCGACGGGCGCATCGACGTCAGCGGGATCATCAGCGACGTGCTGCCCGCGACCGAGGCGCTGAGCGCCTTCGAGCTCGCGGCAGACGCGTCACGCTCCTGCAAGGTGCTGCTGGCCTTCGCCTGAGCGCCCGCGGGGGAGCGAGGTCAGTCCTTGCGGTAGCCCGAGCGGCCCAGCGAGAACAGCGCGGCGAACGAGGTCACCAGACCGCAGACGGCCATGAGGCCGATGAGCCAGAGGGCGACGTGCGAGAGGAAGGCGGCATCCATGGTCACCAGCCTATCGGCGATTCAGGTACCATTGAATCCGTTCCTCGGCGAGGGATGCCGCGCGCGTGCGCGAAGCATCCGTTATCGACGCGGTGATGTGGGGCCCTCATGCATGGCTTCGCGTCCTCGTGTTCCGAGGCGCCGAAACTCATGACCACCGCGCGGCGCACGCCGCGCGCCCCGAAGGAGAACCCCATGTCTGACGACAACAAGGTCAAGGCCGACGTCCGCACCAGCTTCGGCAAGGGCTTCGCCCGCCGCCTGCGCGCCGAGGGCAAGATCCCGGCCGTCGTGTACGGCCACGGCACCGACCCGGTCCACGTCGCCCTGCCTGGGCACCAGGTCTCGCTGATCATCCGCCGCGCCAACGCGCTGCTCGACCTCGACATCGACGGCAAGTCGCAGCTCGCGCTGGTCAAGGATGTGCAGAAGGATCCGGTGCGCCAGATCATCGAGCACATCGACCTGCTCGTCGTGAAGAAGGGCGAGAAGGTCGCCATCGAGCTTCCCGTCGTGCTCACCGGTGAGTCGTTCGCCGGCACCATCGCCAACCTCGACGCCACCACCCTCTCGGTCGAGGCCGAGGCCACGCACATCCCCGAGCACGTCGAGGTCTCCGTCGAGGGCCTCGAGGAGGGCGCGCACATCACCGCCGCCGACGTGAAGCTGCCCAAGGGCGTCACCCTGATCGCCGACCCGGAGACCCTGGTGGTCGCGATCTCGGTCCCGGCTGTCGCCGCCGAGCCCGAGGCTGAGACCGACGAGGCCGCCGCTGAGGAGGCCGCTGAGGCTCCGGCCGAGGAGGCCGCCGCGGAGTGATCCGCCGAAGCATCTGAGGAAGGGGGCGCGAGCTGATCGCGCCCCCTTCTTCGCACCCGCAGACTGTGAATCCGCACGAGAGGAGCGACGTGGCCGCCACCTGGCTGATCGTCGGGCTCGGAAACCCCGGCCCGCGCTACGAGACGACCCGGCACAACATCGGGCAGATGGTGCTCGACGAGCTCGCCGACCGTCGTGGTGAGCGCTTCCGCGAGCACAAGGCCGGTGCGCGGGTGATCGAGACCTGGCTGCGCCCCGGCGGCGACAAGCTCGTGCTCGCGAAGCCGAACAGCTACATGAACACCTCAGGCACTCCGGTGGCGGCTCTGGCCAGGTTCTACTCCGTCGACCCCGAGCACGTCGTCGTCATCCATGACGAGCTCGACATCCCCTACGACAGCATCCGGCTCAAGGTCGGCGGCGGGCACGGCGGCCACAACGGCGTCCGCGACGTCGCCAGGGCGCTCGGCACGGCGGACTTCCCGCGCGTGCGCGCCGGGATCGGGCGTCCGCCCGGCCGGCAGGACCCGGCCGACTGGGTGCTCTCACCGTTCGGCTCCGCGGAGCGCGACACTCTGGCGATCTTCATCTCGGACGTCGCCGACGCCGTCGAGCAGCTCGTCGACGAGGGTCTGCTCGCCGCGCAGCAGAAGCACCACTCGCGCGGCTGAGAGGCTCAGATCGTCGGCAGCGTCGAGGTGGCCGTTCCGACGCCCATCATCACGAACGTCGCGATGAAGAAGAATGCCGGGCCGAGCACCGCGAGCACCATCGCGAAGATGCCCAGACCGCGGCCGCGGCGCTTCGCCGTCGCGATGATGCCCAGCACGATCGCCAGCACACCGAGCACCGTTCCCGACCAGAAGGCGATCTCGGCCCACAGCACCTGCATCCGTGCCGGGGACAGGATCGACAGGTCGTCGGCCGCGCTCTCGAAGTCGGCGGCCCGCACGCGCGTGCCGATCTCGAACCCGAACACGCCGCCGAGGATCGGCGCGACGACCGCCGCCAGCAGCGCCGCGATCAACGCGAAGACTCCCAGCATCCGCGAGGCCGGGGGAGCGACCGGGGGCACGGTGTACCCGCCGACCGGAGCCTGATAGCCGCCCACCGGCACCGCATAGGCGCCGGGAGGCGCCGTGTACGCCGGCGGCGCCGGATAGCCGGGCTGGCCCGCGTATCCGGACTGTCCCGGGTAGCCGGGCTGCGGGGCCGGTGCAGGCGCCGCCCCGTACGGCGGGACGGGCGGCGGGGTCGGCTCGGTCACGACGTCATCCTCCAGTAGGGGATCGGATCCTGCGCGCTCACACGCGGCGCAGCAGACCGACCTTGTCGTACACGTCGGCCAGGGTCGCGTCGGCGACCGCATCCGCCTTCGCGGCGTTCACGGCGAGCAGACGGTCGAGCTCGGCCGGGTCGGCGAGCAGCTCGTTGGCGCGCTCGCGCACCGGCCCGAACTCGTTCACCACGACCTCGGCGAGGCCCTTCTTGAAGTCGCCGTAGCCGCGACCCGCGTACTCGTCCTCGATGGACTCCATCTGGCGACCGGTGAGGGCGGCGTAGATGGTGAGCAGGTTCGAGACGCCCGGCTTGTTCTCGCGGTCGTAGCGCACCGAGCCCTCGGCGTCGGTGACGGCCCGCATGATCTTCTTCGCCGACTTCGCCGGGTCGTCGAGCAGCCACAGCACACCGGCGTCGCTCTCGGCCGACTTCGACATCTTCGACGTCGGGTTCTGCAGGTCGTAGATGCGCGCGGTGTCCTTCTGGATCACAGGGATCGGCACCGTGAAAGTCTCGCCGAAGCGCTTGTTGAACCGCTCGGCCAGGTCGCGGGTCAGCTCGACGTGCTGCTTCTGGTCGTCGCCGACCGGCACGAGCTCCGACTGGTACAGCAGGATGTCGGCGGCCATGAGCACCGGGTAGGTGAACAGGCCCACCGAGGTGGAGTCCTGCCCGTAGCGGGCCGACTTGTCCTTGAACTGAGTCATGCGCCCGGCCTCGCCGAAGCCGGTGATGGTGCTGAGGATCCAGGCGAGCTCGGCGTGCGCGCGCACGTGCGACTGCACGTACAGCGTCGACTTCGACGGCTCGATGCCCGCAGCGATGTACTGGGCGGCGGTGCGACGGGTCTTCTCGCGCAGCTCTGCCGGGTCCTGCGCGACGGTGATCGCGTGCAGGTCGACGACCGAGAAGAACGCGTCGTACGACGCCTGCATGTCACGCCACTGCAGCAGGGCCCCGATGTAGTTGCCGGCCTGGAGGGAGTCGGCGGAGGGCTGCATTCCGGAGTAGAGGCGTGGTTTCGTCACGCTCTCAATCCTATGGGGCGCGAGCAGACGTACCATGGACGTGCACCGGAAAGCGGGCTGCAGCATGAGGATCCTCATCGTCGGAGCTGGTATCGCCGGGCCCACGCTGGCCTATTGGCTGCAGCGCACGGGACACCGGGTGACACTGGTCGAGCACGCCTCCGAACCGCGGGCGGGCGGCTATGTCGTCGACTTCTGGGGCGCCGGCTTCGAGGTGGCGTCGCGCATGGGCATCCGGCCGCGACTTCTGAATCAGGGGTATCGAGTCCGGGAACTGCGCGAGGTGTCGCGCAGCGGAGGCCGCATCGCGCGCCTCGATCCGCTCCGTCTGATCGATCGCGCAGGCGGTCGGTACGTGAGCATCGCGCGTTCGGATCTCGCCCACGCCGTGCTCGATGCGTGCGCGGGCGACGTCGAGATCATCTTCGGCGACACCGTGAGCTCACTCAACGACGACGGTCAATGCGTGCAGGTGGTCTTTCGCAGCGGTGCGGAGCGGGAGTTCGACCTCGTGGTGGGCGCCGACGGACTGCACTCTCGGGTGCGGGCGCTGGCATTCGGGCCGGAGGAGTCGTTCCAGCGCGACCTCGGCATCGCGGTGGCGGTGTTCGACGTGGCCGGATATCAGCCGCGGGAGGAACTCGTCGCGATAACGCACACCGAAGTCGGCGCCCAGGCGCTGAAGTTCGCATTGCACGACGGGGCGACGATGTTCTGCTTCATGTTCCGATATGGGGGTGCACTGCCGACCGAAGACGTCGTCGCGCAGCAGGACCTGCTGCGCGCCAGACTCGCCGGAATGGGCTGGGAGACCCCCGAGATCCTCAGCACGATGGGCCGCGCACGGACGTTCTACTTCGATTCGGCCGCGCAGATCAGGATGCCGTCATGGTCGAGCGGCCGCGTGGCACTCGTCGGGGACGCGGGCGCGGCGCCGTCTCTGCTCGCAGGCGAGGGTTCCGGGATCGCGATGGTGTCGGCCTATCTTCTCGCGCAGGCACTCGCCGGGGAAGGAGACCACCGCGCAGCGCTCGCATCCTGGCAGGGCGAATTCGCGCCGGCCGTGCGGAAGAAGCAGGATGCGGCAATCGGGCTGGGGGCGGCGTTCGCCCCTCGCAATCGCGCACAGCTGTGGCTGCGCAACGGACTGCTGGGTCTGATGGGCGTGCCCGTGGTCGCCGACCTGGTGATGGGCCGGAGTCTCGAGGACCCGATCCGCCTGCCTCCCGCGACTGGAGAGTGAGCGCGCCGCGTCCGGCCGGTGTCGCGCGGTCAGACCGCGTAGTCGACGATCACCGGCGCGTGGTCGCTCCAGCGCTCGGCGTAGGTGGCGGCACGGGCGATCGAGTAGCCGCCGGCGCGCGCCGCGAGCGAGGGCGTGGCGAGGTGGTAGTCGATGCGCCAGCCGCTGTCGTTGTCGAACGCCTTGCCTCGCATCGACCACCAGGTGTACGGCCCCTCGACCTCGCCGTGATGCGCGCGGCCGATGTCGACCCAGCCGAGGCCGGGCCCGGTGGAGCCGTCGACACCGGTGACGGTCTGGCCAGCCTCGCCGAGGATGCGGTCGAAGTACGCCCGCTCGCGCGGCAGGAAGCCGGCCTTGGTGCGGTTGCCGCGCCAGTTCTTGATGTCGAGTTCGCGGTGGCCGACGTTGAGGTCGCCGGTGACGAGCGCGAGCGCGTCGTCGGCGGCGAGCGACAGCATCCGCTCGCTCATCGCGTCGAGGAACTTCCACTTCTCGTCCTGCTTGGGGGTGTCGGCCTCGCCGCTGTGCACGTACGCGCTGACGACCGTCAGCGGGCGGCCGCCGAGCTCGAAGTCGGCCTCGATCCAGCGACCCGCGGAATCGAAGTCCTCAGCGCCCAGCGCGGTGCGCGACGCGAGGGCGGGCTCGCGGCTGACCACGGCCACTCCCGCCCTGCCCTTCGCGGTCGCCTCGTCGTGCACGATCGACCAGCCGGGGAAGGCGGCCTCGAGATGTTCGTCCTGCCCGCGCACCTCCTGCAGGGTCAGGATGTCGACGCCGGCGGCATCCAGCCAGCCGAGCATGCCGTTGCGGACGGCGGCGCGGATGCCGTTGACGTTGACGGAGGCGATACGCAGAGCAGACATGGTTCCAGCCTATGCAGGGGAGCGGACATCGCCCGCGGGACGGCGAGAGCGCCCGGCCGATCGGCCGGGCGCTCTCGGAGACGGTGGAGGGTCAGCGACCGCCGCGCAGGACGGCCTGCTTGACCTCGGCGATGGCCTTGGTGACCTCGATGCCGCGCGGGCACGCCTCGGTGCAGTTGAAGGTGGTGCGGCAGCGCCACACGCCCTCCTTGTCGTTGAGGATGTCGAGGCGCACATCGCCCGCGTCGTCACGCGAGTCGAAGATGAAGCGGTGCGCGTTCACGATCGCCGCCGGGCCGAAGTACTGGCCGTCGGTCCAGAACACCGGGCACGACGAGGTGCACGCGGCGCACAGGATGCACTTGGTGGTGTCGTCGAAGATCGCACGGTCGGCGATCGACTGCACGCGCTCCTTGCCCTTCTCGGGGGTGGAGTTCGCGATCAGGAACGGCTGCACCTCGCGGTAGGAGGCGAAGAACGGCTCCATGTCGACGATGAGGTCCTTCTCGAGCGGCAGGCCCTTGATCGCCTCGACGTAGATCGGCTTCGAGATGTCGAGGTCCTTGATCAGCGTCTTGCAGGCCA
>Ga0182737_1000545_pt1 | contig 51596 bp, 45 predicted proteins | sample eDN5th30CBELigOP_FD_128878 | JGI IMG/M metagenome (GOLD analysis project Ga0182737, IMG submission 128878) | Enriched Organic Plus compost microbial communities from Emeryville, California, USA - eDNA 5th pass 30_C BE-Lig OP (version 2) (version 2) ...
AGCCTCGAGACCGACCCCGTCTACCTCTTCCTGGCCCACGAGACCGAGGACCATCCGCAGTCCGACGGCGAGGAGATGGACTACGGCGAGTCGGTGATCGGGCTGCCGTGGATCAGGGAGAACTGGGCCGCGAGGGCGGACCTGGTGGACGTGAACGTGATGATCGGCGACATCTACCAGGTCGCCGTGACGATGAGGAAGCGGTGAACGACTGATGGCAGCGGTGGAGACCACCAACTTCGAGAAGTTCCAGACCGGCAACCCGATCGTGCAGCGGATGATCGGGGGCTTCTTCCGCACCGTCGCGGAGACGGTTGCGCCCCTCGGCGCGACCACTGTGCTCGACGCGGGCTGCGGCGAGGGCGAGACCCTGGACCGGCTCTCCGGCATCCTGCCCGAGAACCCGGTCGGGATCGACCTGAACCCCGAGTCGGTCGAGTTCGCGAAGAAGCGCCTGCCCGCCGCGACGATCGGCGTCGGTGACCTGCTCGAGCTTCCGTTCGAGGCGGACTCATTCGACCTGGTCATGTGCCTCGAGGTGCTGGAGCACCTGCCCGAGCCCACCGCCGGGCTGCGCGAGCTCTTCAGGGTGAGCGGCCGGGACGTGGTCGTGTCGGTGCCGCACGAGCCGTGGTTCCGGCTCGGCAGCCTCGCCCGCGGCAAGTACGTGAAGACGTGGGGAAACCATCCCGAGCACGTCAACCACTGGAACCCGAGGAGCTTCCGGGCCTTCCTCGCGGATCAGGCCGAGGTGGTCTCGGTGCGAACCTCGATGCCGTGGATCATCGCCCACTGCCGTCCGGGTCGAACCGGGTGATCGTCAGCTCCGGATCGTTCGCCGGGCTCACCACGTTCTCGATCCAGGCCCGTTCCTCCGCCCCGCCCTTGGCCCGGCCGGCGACCAGCATCTGACCGAGCAGCCCCAGCGAGAACAGCTGCACGCCGACCACGATCAGCAGCACCCCGAGGAACAGGAGAGGCCGTTCACCGATCGGGTCGCCGCCGATCCAGACGACGGTGAGGTAGAGGCAGATCAGGAACCCGAGCAGGCCGAGCCCGACCCCGAGCACGCCGAAGAGGTGGAGCGGGCGCTGGCGGTACCGCCCGAGGAAGGCCACGGTCAGCAGGTCCAGGGCCCCGCGCCGGTAGCGCTCCAGCCCGAACCGGGAGCGCCCGTGCCGGCGGGCCCGGTGGTTCACCGGCACCTCCGAAACGCGCCAGCCCTGCTGGGCGGCGAAGGCCGGGATGAACCGGTGCATCTCGCCGTAGACCTCGATCGAGCGGGCGCACTCGCCCCGGTAGGCCTTGAAGCCGCAGTTCATGTCGTGCATCTCGACGCCGGTCACCCGGGCCGTGAACCAGTTGAAGATCTTCGAGGCGAGCCGCCGGGTGAACGGGTCCTGGCGGTTGCGCTTCCAGCCCGAGACCAGGTCCGAGCCGTCCTCTAGGGCCTGCAGCAGCAGGGGGATGTCGGCCGGGTCGTCCTGCCCGTCGCCGTCGAGCGTGATCACGATGTCGCCCCTCGTGACCTGGAAGCCCGCGGCGAGCGCGACCGACTTGCCGAAGTTGCGGCGCAGCCGCACCACCCCGACCCGGGGATTGTCGGCGGCCAGCTCGGTCACCTCGGCGAAGGTCCCGTCGGTCGAGCCGTCGTCGATCACGATCGTCTCCCACTCGACGCCGAGGCCCGAGCAGGCGTCGTCGATCTCCGCGATCAGGCCGGGAAGGGCCTCGCGCTCGTTCAGCGAGGGGATGATCAGGGAAATGTCCATGTCAGCCGGCTGGCTTGTCGCAGATCTCGAATGGCACGTCGGAACTCAGCTTCCAGGGTTGGGGCGCCTCGTCCGGCAGGGGAAGGCCGATGGCCTGTGGCCGACCCGCCGGGAGCGATCCAACTCTAGATGAGATCTCGTCCCCGAACCGGCCGATGCCGAGCGTGCCGTCCCGCTCGCTCCTGAGCGCGCGGACGCCCGACCGCATCTCCGCCACGTAGGACGAACCGACCCGGGCGGCGGGGTGACACCCCCGGAGGACGGATCCCGGCGGAAGCGGGGACATCGTCGGGTCGATCACCTGGATCAGCATCGCGTCGAGCCCCGCGCGGAATTCGGGGGACTGGGCGGCGATCTGGTCCGGCTCGGTCCCCAGGCCACCGTATCTTCTGGCGGCGCCACCCATGATCGAGAGGGCCGGGTCCTCGACCAGCGAGGCCAGCGGCTTCGCGTTCGGGCCGGGCGGGAAGTACCCCATGCCGTGCACCAGCCTCGCCGCGGTGACGTCGAGGCCCGCCTCGACCGCCCGGTTCCGGAGCGTGGCCCCGGTGTCCCTGACGATCATGACGTTGCTCCCGAACCCGGCGAGCGCGACGAGCCAGACCGCGACGAAGGCGGTGGGCGACGCCCGGCGGCCCCGCACGGCCTCGACGGCGACGATCAGGACGACGAACGCCCCCGGGAAGAGGTACCTGGACGTCCCGGCCTCGCGGACGCCCGGGATCCAGGTGAGGACCTGGGAGGCGAACATGGCGAGCGCGATCGCGACGACCGCCCAGAAGGCGACCCCGTCGGTTCCACGGGAGACGCGCCACCCGAGCGCGAGGACGAAGGCGAGCGCGAGGCTCGGCCCGGCGAGCTCGGTCGGCCCGACCCAGCCGCCGCCCTGGAAGTTGTAGTTCAGGCCGGTGAGCGCGGAGAGGACCCCGCTGAGCGACTGGAACGTCCAGGCGGGCAGGAGGAGCAGGTTCGCCGGGTCCGCCCCGCCCCGCGTGAAGTCGACGCCGTCGATCTGGACCCAGACGCGCCAGGCGACGTAGATCGCGGCCGGGACCAGGAAGACCCACGCCCGCTTCCAGCGGTCGCTCCGCGCGAGCACGATCACCGCCACGCCGACGATGAACGGCAGGGCGGTGCTGTAGGTCACGGTGCCCAGGCAGAGCGCGGCGCAGCAGGCGACGTCGCCGCCGCGGCTGTCGCGGTCGAGGGCGACGAGCGCGGCCATGCCGCAGGCGATCGCGAGCATGATCGTGAACCCGTTGCCCTGGAGGAGGTGGCCCGTGTCCGACCCGAAGAAGAGCAGGACCAGGCAGGGTGCCAGCGCGAGCCAGTGCCCGATCCGGCGCGAGGCCCAGGCGAAGAAGAGCGCGACCGAGGCGAAAACGGTGAGCAGGGTCAGGACCCTGAAGGTCAGGTAGTCGCTGCCGATCGTCTCGAGGACCAGCTTGTAGAGCAGGTGGGAGACGAGGACCAGGTGCCCGGAGTGCGGCTCCAGGGCGACCCGGAGGTCCATGTTCGGGGCGAACGCGACCCAGGTCGATTCGTCCCCCGAGAAGGTCGTGCCCCGCGTTACGTACAGGCAGACGGCCGCCGAGACGAGCATGCCGAACCCGAGGAGGGCCCAGGCCAGGCCGCGTCCTCCCGCTCCCTTGATCAGGCGTTCGATCAACGTTCGGTCCCGTCCGCTCGGCAGGTTCGCAGTTCCACACCCGGCGCGGACAGCCGCCACTCGAGCGGCTTCACCTCGGGCAGGTCGATCGTGGCGGCGACGCCCGGCCGCAGCGAGGCCAGCTCGACCGTCGGCCGATCCGCGAAGAACCTCGCCATGATCGTGCCGCCGGTCGGAGAGATCACCTCGACCGGCCCGTCCGCGGATGCGATCTCCTCCGGCCGGATCGTCCTCCCGGGCGGGCACGGCTCGCCTTCCTCGACCGCGCCGGACACGGCGACCGAGCCGATCACCATGTCGAAGGTCCCGCGCTCGTCCGCGGGACGGGCGCGGAGCTCGTCGAGACCCGAGCCGAAATCGCCGTAGGGCGAATTGGCGACCGCCGACAGGAGCCCGGTCGTGGAGCTGGTGTCGGCGTCGCGGTCCGCGGTCCCCGTGATCTTGAAGACGCCGGCCATCCCTTCGATCTGATGACCATACTTCTCGGCTCGCTCGGCACCGTCCCGGAGGACCATCACGTTCACCGCGATCGCCGAGAGAGACCAGACCGCCAGGAGGGCCAGCCCGCGATCCGAGGGCCGGCCGGGCCCGGCCGCCGCGAACGCGACGAGCAGCACCAGCACCGCGCCCGGGTACAGGTAGCGCGAATCCCCGCCGGGGACCCGGGAGGCGAACGATCCCTCCCCGACGAGCGCCTGCATGGTCCAGAGCACGAGGGCCATCAGGATCGTGGCCGCGAGGATCGGGCCGAGGCCCCGCCGGCCGATGCTCCAGCACAGCCCCGCGAGCGCCGCGAGCGCGAGCGGCGGGCCGACCGGGCTCACGGCCACCTCCGTCACCGCGGACAGCCCGTCGGCGCCGGCCGGCAGCTCGCTCCCCCCGAACGCGTAGCCGAGGCCCGAGAGCGCGGCGATGACGCCGGCGAGCGACTGGAAGGCCCAGGCCGGCACGAGCAGGAGGTTCGAGAGCTCGATGCCGGTGCCCGCCGAGCCGACGTCGTCCACGACCAGCCAGAGGCGCCAGAGTATGTAGAGGCCGAGCGGGACGAGCGCGACCCAGATCCGGCGCCACGAAGCCCGGTCGTAGATCGTGAGAAAGCCGATCCCGGCGATGAAGGCGAGGATCACCGAGTAGCTGAGCACCCCCAGGACCAGGAAGGCGCAGGCCCAGGCATCGCCCCTGCGGTCGCCTCGATCGAACGCGAGGAGGGCCGCCAGCCCGAAGCAGATGGACGAGAGGACCGTGAAGCCGTTGCCGTGGAACGTGTGGAGGAAGTCGGAACCGAGGAAGAGCAGCACCATGCAGAGCAGGGCCGCCACCCAGGGATCGACCCGCCGCCTGGCCCAGGCGAACAGCAGCCACACCATCGCGATCACGGTGGCGAGGGCCAGCACCCGGAACGGCAGGTAGTCCAATCCGTTTGCCTCGGCGATCGCCTTGTAGACGAGGCGCGTGATCGCCAGCAGGTGGCCTCCGTGGGGCTCGAGGACCGTCCGCAGGTTCAGGTCCGGGGCGGTGGCGAGGAAGACGACCTCGTCCGCCGAGAAGGACGTCCCCCGCCCCAGCACCAGGATCAGCCCGGCGGCGGCCACCGTCGCCGCGACGAGGACCCGAACCGGATTGCGGGGATCCTCGAGGAGCCGCCTCAAAGTTCCTCGGCGATCCGGGGGGCTTCGCGGCGGAAGACGAGGACCGCGATCACGCAGACGCCGACGTAGATCGCGATCGCCGGGATGAGGTGGACCCACCCGCCGGCGGCGGCCACGGCGCCGGGGGCGCCCGGGTCGATGATCCAGTGGCGGGCCTGCTCGAAGATCGGGGCGAGCGGGTTGATCATCACGATGTCCACGTACTGGCTGGGGACGATCTCCAGCGGATAGAGGACCGGCGTCGCGTAGAACAGCGCCGTCACCAGCACCGACCAGATGATCCCGACGTCGCGGAACCGCGGGTAGAGGGACGAGAGCAGCATCGAGAGCGCCAGCGAGAAGACGAACAGCAGCAGCGCCACCACCGGGAAGAGCAGCCAGGTCCAGGTGATCGTCACGCCGAAGGCGACCACGAAGATGATCACCGCGATCAGGTTGGTGCAGAAGTTGAAGAAGCTGGTCATGACCACCGCGAGCGGGATCACCAGCCGCGGGAAGTGGGTCTTGCGGACGACCCCCTCCTGGTTCACGACCGAGACGACCGCGGTCTGGGTCGCCTCCTGGACGAAGGAGATCATCACGATGTTGAACAGCAGGAGCACCGGGTAGTGCGCGACCTCGGATCCGACGCGGAAGATCCGGGTGAAGACGAAGAGCAGGACCGCGAAGAGCATGAGCGGCCGGGCCAGGGACCACACGTACCCGAGCGCCGTGCCGAAGTAGGTCTTGCGGAAGTCGTTGATCGAGATCAGCAGGAGCAGGTCGAGGAAGCGGCGCCAGCCGCCGCCGAGCGCGGACGGGCCGGTGACCGGCCTCAGCTCCGGGTTGCGGGCGGGTTCCATCGGTTCGGGCACGTCAGGCACCTTCCCCGTCCCGCATCACGTCGACCTCGTCGACGAGCTTGACGAAGCCCGATCCCGAGTCGGTTCCGAACACCACGAAGTCGCAGATCCGGAGCGCCCTCATCCTCATGTCCTTGTTGCCGCCGTCGGCGAAGGCCTGGGAGTTGAGGTAGTAGTGGCCGGGCCTGAGCAGGTTCTTCACCTCGGCCGAGAAGCGGACCCGCTCCCCCGCCCGGATCGTCTCGATCCCGGTCTCCGAGAGGCGGCTGCGGTACCCGAAGACGTGCGAACCGGCCTGGTCGCTGACCCCGAACTCCACCACGGGATCGTCGAACTCGCGGATGCCTTCGAGCACCGCGTTGACCATGAAGTCCTCGCCCTCGTGGACGTTGTCGATCCGCTTGCCTTGGAGATCGGAGAGCCAGGCGTCGACCACGTGAGCGTCGTCGCCCTCCTCGGATGCGCCGGGATGGAACCCGGGCCGCTGGTCGCGCTCGACGAAGTTGGCGCGCAGGTACCACTCGCTGACCTCCTCCGGCTTGCCGAGGATGCTCACCTCGCCGTTGTGGATCATCATCGCCCGGTGGCAGAACTTCTCGATCGACGCCATGTCGTGCGTCACGAGGATGATCGTCTTGCCCGCCTCGCGGAGGTCGTGGAACACGTCCTCGCACTTCTGCTGGAAGGCCGCGTCGCCGACCGCCAGCACCTCGTCGATGAGCATGATGTCGGCCTCGGCCTCCACCATCACGGAGAAGGCGAGCCGGACCATCATCCCCGACGAGTAGTTCTTCAGCTTGAGGTCCGCGAAGTCCTCCAGCCCGGCGAACTCCAGGACCGCCGGGACGATCGCCTCGGCCTCCTGCCGGGAGAGTCCCATCATCACCGCGTTGAGGACGATGTTCTCGCGGGCGTTCATCTCGGGGTTGAAGCCGACCCCCAGCTCGATGAACGGCGCCATCCGGCCCGCGACCCGGATCGAGCCGCGGTCGGCCCTGTAAATGGACCCCAGGATCTTGAGCAACGTGCTCTTGCCCGATCCGTTGAGACCGACGATGCCGAAGAACTCGCCCTCGTGGACGTCGAACGAGATCCCCTTCAGCGCCTCGAGCTCGCGGTAGCTCCGCTTCCGGAAGGGATGGACCGCCCGCTCCTTCAGGGAGTCGACCCGCTGGTCCGGGATGCGGAACGTCTTGGACAGATCGCGAACCTCGACCACCACCGGTGCCTGGAGCACCGCCTCGGCTGCCTCGGCGTGGGTGTCGCTTGATGGGAATCGGGGCAAGGGTGGGCTCCAGACTGCTCAGCGATGCTATCCCAGCAGTGCGGCCACCCGGTCGAGCAGGGCGTCGCCAAAGGACTCGTCCCAATCCCGCGGCCAGGGAAAGCGGGCGCCGGCGAGCCGGGCCTGCAGGTCATCGGCCCGCGCGACCGCCAGCTCGAGCGCCGCGGCGACCGAGCCGGGCTCGGGGCCGACCGCGATCAGGTTCGGCGAGATCGCGGCCAGCGACTCCGCGGTCTTCGACTCGCCCCAGGTCGTGGTGACGGTCGGCATGCCGGCCGAGGCCATCTCGAACGGGACGAGGCTCGGGTGGGGCGCCTCCATCAGCGCCACGCCGAGATCGTGGCCGACCAGGAAGCGGGAGTACGAGGATTGGTCGGTGCGCGGCATCAGCTCGAGGCTGCGACCGCGGCCGAGGTCGACCCGGCCGCCGCCGCCGGTCGTCCCGATCGCGTGGAAGGTCCACTCCGGCCCGAACGTGCCGGCCGCCACGGCCCGCCTCAGCGACTCGACCCCGACCTCCCAGAGGTTGCGGGCGGCGTGCGCCTCCGGCCGGCCGTACAGCAGGAGCCGCCTCCCCTCCCGCTTTCGCAGCTCGTCCTCCCCCGGCGGGACGACCGGGGTGATCGCGTTCTCGAAGCTGAGCTCCGCACCCCCGCCGGCCGGCCCGTCGCCGAACACCCCGATCCCCTCGCGCCGGAAGAAGGCGGCGAGGATGTCGGTCGAAAACAGCGCGTGGTGGGGAAAGTCATAGGACTCGCGGGCCAGCTTGCGCCACATTCCCTCCGGCACCGTCAGCGGCTCGTATTCCTGGATCAGGTAGAGGAACCGCTCCGAGCCGGCGGCGCCGGCCAGCCGCGCGGCGATGTGGGCCGTCCACCACGTGGTCGCCACGAAACGGTCGTCCAGGCTGGTCCGGAACGGCTCGCGGCCGTCGCGGGCGAAGCAGATCTCGACCTCGTCGAATAGCCCGCCGAGCTGGCTGAACCCCTCGACCCGCTGCCGCCAGTCGGCGGGCAGGGGCGGGGTCGGGTCGACGGTCACGATGCGGGTGCGGAGGCCGTGCTCGGCCAGGCGTCGGGCGAGGTTGAACTTGGCGATGTACCCGCCGAAGAAGTGATCGAGGTCGACCGTCGGGACGAGCAGGTTGATCCGCTCCGGCTGGTTGGAGGCGGTGATCTCGAAGAGCGGCGCCACCTTCTGCCGCATCTGCGCGGTCATCTCGCGCTCCGGCTTCAGCGCGGTCGCGTCCTCGACCCGGCGTTTCGCCCGGCCGGGCAGCCGGCGCTTGACGCCGGCCAGGTGCCGGTAGAGGATCCCGCGGACCAGCACCCGCTCCATCCCCATCGTCTCGCCGCGTCCGGCGAGGCGCCGGAGCGGACGCACCGCGAGCCAGGCCAGCGCGAGGGCCGAGCGGTCGCTTCGGTAGAACCGCTCGAGGGACCTCCTCTTGGCGGCGGGGACCGCACCGCCGCAGCGGTCCAGGAGGAGGCGGCTGATCGCCTTGAGGCGGAGGTACACGTCGAAGTAGGCCGAGCCCCACCCGGCCAGGATGCCCCGCCAGCGGCGGGGGTCGAGCCGAAGCAGCCCCAGGCTCTCGAGCCCGGCGTTGGCCTTCTCGTGCCCGAGCACGGCGCCCCCGTGCTGGACGTAGTCGTAGAGCGGGCGGTCGACGTACGCCAGGTCGCCGATCGAGAGCGCGATCAGCGCCAACCAGTGGTCGTGGTACTGCTCGCCGGGCACCTCGGGGAACGGCAGCGCCAGCTCGGCGACCTCCCGGGTGAAGATCGAGGCCGCGCCCGTGACCGTGTTCGCGACCAGCATCGAGATCAGGTTGGTGTGGTTGTTCTGACGTGCGGTCCAGTAGGTGTCGGCGATCACGGTGCCGTCCTCGCGGACCAGGCGCTGGTCGCTGTAGGCGAGCTTCGCGTCACCCAGGGCCGCGACGAGGCTGCTCAGCTTGTCCGGGTACCAGCGGTCGTCCTGGTCGCTCAGGGCGATCAGCTCGTACTCGGAAGGCGCCATCGCGATCGCCCGCTCGAAGTTCCGGTAGAAGCCGAGGCGATGCTCGGAATGGGAGAGGACGAACCGGTCGTCGCCCTCGATCAGTTCCTCGATCCGTGCCAGGGCGTCCGGGCCGGAGGCGTCGTCGCTCACGAAACACGTCCACTCGACCCCCTCCTGCGCCCGGATCGAGTCGAGCTGGGCCCGGAAGAGCTCGGGGTCCGGCTCGTGGGTCGCCATGCAGATCGCGACCCTCATCGCCTGGCGTAGAGCACGAAGACGCCGGTGCTCCGCATCCTTTCGTCCTGGTCCACCGTCACCGCGAGCCCGCGCCCGGCCAGGAGGCGGCGCACCTCGGCCAGGCGGCCCTCCTCGTCGTGGACCTCGGCGACCACCTGTTTGACGAGCGGCCAGTGCCGGTCCTCGATCCCGTTCAGCACGTCGAGCTCGGCCCGCTCGACGTCGATCTTGAGCAGGTCGACCCGGTCGATCCCCTGCTCGTCGATCACCGCCGATAGCGGACGCAGCCGGCACTCCACGCGGGCCGGCTCGAACGAGCTCTCCAGCCGGAGGCGGATCTCCTCCTCGCCCAGCCCGAGGTCGGCGAGCACCCGGCCGACCATCTCCCGGTCCCGTTCCGGGTCCGCGTAGCTGCTCGACATCGCCGCGGCCCCCTCGTAGTAGACGAACGAGGCGGTCGCCTCGCGCTCCGCGAGCCCGAACTCGTACGTGCGGACCGCGGGCAGGCGCTCCACGTTGCGGGCGAGCAGCTCGTGGTTGGCGGGAACCGGCTCGAAGCTGTGGACCTCGGCGACTCGGCACTCGGAAGCGAAGAAGGCGGCGGCGACGCCCACGTTGGCGCCGGCGTCGATCACCACGTCCCCGGGACCGACCTCGATCCCGTGCTGGAGGTAGGTGCGCTCGTCGACGATCTCCGAGACCTGAAACCAGAGCTGCGACACGTCGCGGTGGGTCAGGTCCCGCTTGAGGTCGAAGCCGGGGTCCTCCGCGGCGCCGCTCAAGACGGGTTCCTGGCGAAGGCCCAGACCTGGACCGGGAGATCGGGCTCGTTGTGCATCGGGTGCCACCGGCGCAGCGAGGACCAGCGGTGGAGGTTGCCCACCACGCACTCGGCGTTTCCCCAGGAGCCGACCGAGTCGATCTCCAGGCCCGCACCCTCGAGCAGGGTCGCGAGCCCGCGCGGGGTGAAGCGCCAATAGTCCTTCATGCCGAAGGCGGGCAGCTCGTGGATCTTGACCAGGAACGGGGTCGAGACGAGGACCCAACCCCCGGGACCGCAGAGGCCGCGCAGGTTGCGGGCGGCGGCGACCGGGTCGACCACGTGCTCCAGGACCTGCTCGCAGATCACCACGTCGAAGACGCCCCGACCCTCGAGCGGCGCGCAGAGGTCGAACTCCGGGTAGTCCAGCGAGGTGAACTCCTTCCAGCCGCTGCCGGCCCTGCCGTCGCCGCTGATCTCGGCCGCCGTCAGCCGGTCCGGTCCGAGCGAGGCGATCTTCTCCTCCATCGCGAGGTCGAGCATCTCGCGCTGCCAGTGCCGGTCGCCGGGGCGGGGCTCCGGGAAGACCCGGCGGCCGGCCGCACCGACCACCCGGGCCGCGGCAGGCCGCAGCCTGCGGAGGAGGTCGCGGGAGCTCAAAACGCGCCCCTCCAGATCTCGGGGATCTCCTCGATGTAGATCCGGTAGCCCGGCATCCCGGTCTCGTTGAAGAACCAGTGCCGGAAGTCGGCCTCGTCCACGATGTGGTTGTGGGTGCCCCAGCCCCGGTCGAGGTCGTGCTGGCTCCAGCCCGTGCTGCTCCGCGTCTGGTGGCGCTGGTGGCACTGCTCGTAGTCGGCGCGGTGGAGGTGGACCAGGTAGAGGTCCGGGTCCGGCGCGAACGTGAAGTCCTCCAGGCGGTGGAAGCCCGGGGCCCACGCGACGGGCTCCCGGGTCAGCGAGACCTTGTTGTAGAAGGCGTTCCAGCACCAGTGGCCGCGCTGCTCGGTGATCGGGCGCTCCGGGTCGAGCGCCGGCTCGCGATCGGGGAGGTGGATCACCTCGAAGCCCAGGCAGTTCACGAACGGTTCGTCGAAGCGGTCGATGTAGTCACCCAGATCGCCCAGGGACGGGTGCGGCACGACGAGTTCGTCGGTGTCGCAGTACAGGACCGTGTCGTAGCGCTCGAGCAGCTCGGACTGCCGGGCGGCGACGAAGTCCCGCTGCCAGACGTTGTCGAACTCCTTGCGATGGGCCGGGATCCGCACGAAGCCGTCCCCGTCGGTCGACCCGTCGGTGCTGTCGTGGTCCAGCACGTAGATGTCCTCGGGCGCGAAGAACCGCGAGTAGTAGCGAAGCCAGATCGGCAGGAAGAACGCCTCGTCCCGACTCATCGTCATCACGGCCCGGCGGGGGCGCGGGCGGTCAGGGTCGACCTCCGCCCGGGCTCGGGCACGGTTCTCGCGGTGATGGTCGAACCAATCGGCGAGCGGATGGGGCGGGCCGGTGCCGATCTCGATTTTCCCTGGTACTCCGATCAAGTGACAAGAGCCTATTGCCCGCCGCGAGCGCGTGATCGACCCCTCCGGGCTGAGATACGCTCCATCGATGCTGGCGGAACGGGAGGATCGGATATCGGCGCTCGCCGGGCACCTCGTGCAGGGTGACCCGGCCCAGATCGCGTTCCAGACCAGCGAGATCGCCGGCGACCTCGTCTATCTCCGGCACGGCATCGAGGTCCGTCCCGGCGACCTGGTGATCGACGCCGGCGGCAACCTCGGGGCCACCGCCGCGTTCTTCGCGACTCAGTGTGGTGCCCGGGTCCACAGCTTCGAGCCCGTCCCCGCCACCTTCGCGCAGCTCGAGGCGAACCTGGCGGACATCGAGGGCTGCACCTCGCATCCCTTCGGCTTGGCCCGGGAGGCGGGCACGCGGAGGATGTTCACGTACGGCGGCGGCGACTCCGTGCTCTCGGGGATCGACGCCGAGCCCGAGCGGATCCGGGAGTTGCTCGCGATCGCCGGCCGCAACCTCGGCCTCAGCGAGGAGCGCGCGCAGGAGATGGCCGCCGAGCGCTGCGTTCCGCGGGAGGTGGAATGCCGCTTCGAGACCCTCTCGGGGTTCATCTCCGTGCGCGGCATCGAGCGCGTCGACCTGCTGAAGATCGACGTCGAGGGGGCGGAGGCGGACCTGCTGCGCGGCATCGCCGCACCCGATTGGGGACGGATCGCCCAGATCGCGGCCGAGATCCACAGCGACGAGCTGCTGGCGGAGGTGAGCGCGATCCTGGCCGAGAACTCGTTCCGCGTCTTCACCGAACAGAGCCCCGAGCTGGCCGGGACGCCGGTCCGCTTCCTCTACGCGCGACGCTGATGTGGCAGGGCAAGACAGTCACGGTGGTCCTGATGACCTACGCCGAGAAGGACTCGATCCGGAACGTGATCGAGGACTTCTACGCGACCGGATGGGTGGACGAGGTGCTCGTGGTGAACAACAACGCCGAGCCGGGCACGGCCGAGGAGGTCGAGCAGACGGAGGCCCGGCAGGTGTTCGAGGCCCGGCAGGGCTACGGGCACGCGATCCGGCGCGGGCTGGCCGAGGCGGAGGGCGACCTGGTGGTCCTGGCCGAGCCGGACGGGACGTTCCTCGCCTCGGACATCATCAAGCTGCTCGCCTACAGCGCCGAGGTGGACGTGGTGCTCGGCACCCGCACCACGACCGAGCTGATCTGGGAGGGAGCCAACATGGGCGCCTTCCTCAAGTGGGGCAACTGGGCCGTGGCGAAGATGGTGGAGGTGCTGTTCAACACCAGGCACCTCTCCGACATCGGGTGCACCTACCGGCTGCTCAGCCGGGACGTGGCGCGCTTCTTCGCGAGCGAGATGAGGGTCGGCGGCAGCCACGCCGGCCCGGAGATGATGATGCTGATGCTCTCCGCCGGCATGCGGTTCGTCGAGGTGCCGGTGAACTACCTGCCCCGGGTCGGGACGTCCTCCGTGACCGGGAGCCAGGTGACCGCCTTCCTGCTCGGCCTGCGGATGATCGGCTTCATCCTGCGGGCGCGGTTCAGGGGGCGGCGGCGCTAGGCGTCTCGACCTCGTAGACGCTCGAGGAGTGGTAGCTGGGGAACTCCCGCTCCCCCACGATCCGGGCGCCCGCCGGCAGCACGACCGAGTAGCCGACGAGGCTCGGCCGCCGGGCCGTCCGCGATTCCTCGACGCTCAGCTCCTTCGGGACGACGAAGAAGACCTTGTGCCCCTCGGCCCGCCGGAACGCCTTGCGGAGCTCCGCTTCGGGCGGCGGGATCGGCGGGGTCAGGGCCAAGAAGGGCGGCGGGCCGTCCGGCAGGTTGAGCGGGTACTGCGGCAGGTCCTGCTCCAGGTACACGTCGAGCGGCGTCAGCGGCACCGGCGTGACCAGGGCCGAGAACATGTCGACGACCACGTCGCCCGGCGCCGCCTCGCGATCGATCAGCTCCGCCGAGCCGCGGAAGTCGGCCGTCGCCCCGTCGTCCCCCCGCAGCTTCAGCTGGGCGGCGCCGAACGCGCCGAAGACCAGCACGGCGGAGACGATCGTCGCCACGCCCCCGGGCAGGGTGACGAGCGCTCCGGCGGCCGCGGCGACGCCGTACCAGGAGGCGGTCAGGTTCTGCGCCCCGAGCAAGTCGGTTCCGAGCAGGGTGAGGAGACCCTCCAGCACGGGCGTGGCCAGGGCGAGCGCGATCAGAAGCGAAAGGCCGTGCGGGACCGGCCGGTCGGGCGCGATCATGGCCCTGCCCCGCCGGAGCGCGAAGGCGGCGGCCAGCGCGGCGAACAGGAGGCCGGCGCAGGCGACGACGAGGACGGCGTTGCCCGGGATCACGGTCGGGTCGACCCGCGGATGGCCGATCAACCACTGCTCGATGCCGAGCCGCTTGGCGGTGAACCCCGTGCCCTGGAGCGCCTGGAGCACCTGGGTTGTCGGCGAGTCGAGGTCGTCCCGGAGACCGGGGAGCCAGGGCAAGAAGAGGACCGCCGCGGCGGCGTTCCAGGCGAGCGCCCTGAGGCGCGCCGCCGGCTGGAAGACGAGCAGCCAACCCAGCTGGGCGATCAGCACGAAGGCGGCCGTGTAGTGGGTGTACATCGCGGCCGCGCTGAGCGCCGCGTAACCGGCCCACCAGCCGCCTCCGCCACCCCGGGAGGCTCGCAGCATGGCGAGCGTCGAGCCGAGCAGGAGCAGGATGAGGAGCGCGTAGGCGCGCCCGTTCGCCCCGTAGTAGGTCATCGGCGCGCTGATCGCGAACAGCGCGGCCCCGGCGAGGCCCGCGCGGCGGCTCACGGTCCAGCTGCCGAGCAGGTAGACGAGCGGGATCGAGGCGGTCCCGGCGATCAGCGCCGGCAGCCTGATCAGCTCGGGGGCGGAGCCGAGCCGCGTCGCGAGCCAGCTCAGGACGAAGTTGAGCGGGGGCGTGATCTCCGCATCGGACGAGACCACGTCCACGACGCCCCCGAGGCCGTTGTTTTCGACGATCCAGAGGGTCGAGAGCTCGTCGCCGTTCAGCGACTGCCCGTAGAGGTGAAGCCTGAGGAGGAACCCGAGGAGGGTGACCGCACCGACCGCGAGGAGAATGCGGCGGTTCACTCGTCAGGCGGCCAGCGGAACGTAGATCTCGGGGAAGGCCGAACGCCCGAAGAACCAGCTCTCGATCGCGTACCGGGGCTTCGGCATGCTCGGGTCGGAGCCCGTCTGGTGGAGGAACTTGTCGTCGAAGAGCAGCGCGTCGCCCGGGTTGAAGATCGGGCGCACGATCCCGATCTCGCCCGCGGCGTCCTCGGCGACCGCGTCCGAGACCTGCGTCTCCAGCCAGGTGCCCTCGGTGCCCATGGGGACGAACTCGTCGAGCCGGGTCGGGACCAGGTCCATCCCCGGCGCCTCGTCGCCGCAGCGCGAGAGCGAGAGCCACACGTTGAGCGCCCGCACGTCACCCATGAAGGCGCCGTCCTGGTGCCACGCGCCGGTGACGTCGGGGGTCGCCTTGCGCAGGGTGCACTTGTCGGCGGAGACCAGTGGGGCCTCGCCGAGGTATCCCTCGATCACGGCCGGGAGGCCGGCCTCGTCGAAGGCGCCGAGCATGTCGTTGAAGAGCCGCGGGGAATCGACCGCGAGCACGCCGCCGCCCTCCTCGATCCAGTCGCGCTTGTGGATCGCGTACGGGTCGTCGGGCACGAACTCCTCGTAGAACCCGTCGCCGTCGGCGCCGCCGTTCTCGCGGAGCGCGATCCGGGTGGCGAATGACCGCTCGATCCCATCGGCGAACCCGAGCGCGGCCTCGTCGTCCATGAGGTCCCGGACCAGGAGGCAGCCGGCCTCCAGGATGGCCGCCCGCAGGAGCTCGGGGGTCAGCTCGTCCGGCGTGATCTCCGGGCACTTCGACTCCGCCCCCCGCGCCGGGGACGCCGGGGCGGGGGTGGCCAGCTCGGGCCGGGCCGGCGCTTGCTTCACCGCTTCGGCCCCGGCCCGGTGGCGCAGCCTGAGCAGCTCGCGGTCCCGCTCCGGGCTGCGCGAGGCGCGGTTCGCCTCGTCCAGCTCGGCGATCCGCGCGGCGTGGTCGACCTTCGGCTTCCTGCGGGTGAAGAGACCCATCAGAAGGCGATCGGGACGTAGTTCTCCGGGTACTTGGACGGGCCGAAGAACCAGCTCTCGATCGCGTAGCGCGGGTTCGGCATGCTCGGGTCGGACCCGGTCTGGTGCAGGAACAGGTGGTCGAAGAGCAGCGCGTCGCCCGGGTTGAAGATCGGGCGCACGATGCCGATGTCGCCCGCCGCCTTCGCCGCGGTCGCGTCGGAGATCTGGAAGTCGAGGTAGGTGCCCTCGCCACCGATCTCGACGTAATCCTCGAGCCGCACGGGAACGATGTCCATGCTCGGCGCGACGTCGCCGCAGCGCGAGAGCGAGAGCCACACGTTGAGCGAGCGGACCTCGCCCATGAACTTGCCGTCCTGGTGCCAGCCGCCGGCCACGTCCGGCGTCGCCTTGCGGAGCGTGCACTTCTGGGCCGAGATCGCGGGCTTCTCGCCCATGTACTGCTCGATCACCGTGCGCAGGTTCGCCTTCTCGAAGGCATCGAGCATGTCGAAGAGCATCCGCGGGGAGTCGGCCGCGAGCACGCCGCCGCCCTCCTCGACCCACTCGCGCTCCGGGATGCGGAACGGGGCCTCGGGCTCCATCTCGTCGTAATAGCCGTCCGGGTCGCGCTGGCCCTCGTCGAGCTTGGCGCGGATCTCGAAGCTGCGGTCGATGTCGGCCGCGAGCTCGAGCGCCGCGTCGTCGTCCATCAGGTCGCGGACCAGCAGGCAGCCGGCCTCGAGGAAGGCGGCGCGGACCAGCTCGGGGCTGAGCTGATCGGGGGTGACCTCCGGGCAGAGCGACTGTTCGCCCCGGGGCGGCACGGTCGCGGCCGGCTCGGGGTGAGCCGGGTTCTCCGGCGCGTTGTTCAGGAGCTCGATGCCGGCGAAGTGCCGGAGCCGGCGCGCCTCGCGCTCCAGCTGGGGGTTGCGGCTCTCCCGGTTCGCCTCGGTCAGCAGGTCGATCGCCTCGAAGAGCTTGCCCTCGGCCTCGAGGCCGCGGGCCTCAAGGGTCTGCGGGAGCGGCTCCTCCACCGCGGTGGGGCTTTCGGCGTTTCGGTTCTTGCGTGAACGAAAGAGCATTGGTCTCCTGCCTAGTAGTTTCTTCGAAGCTTCCCCCTGTTTCATCGAGGGAAACTACCAGTCTTCAAGCATTTCCGATCACTTTGGCAGGGATTCCGCCGACGATGACTCCGGAGGGCACATCCGTAGTCACCATCGCCTGCGCCGCGATCACCACGTCGTCGCCGACTTCGAAGTCGCCGAGCACCCGCGCCCCCGTGCCGACGAACACCCGCTCGCCGATCCTCGGGCCCTGGAGGTTGCCGGAGACCAGCCCGATCGAGGTCCACGGGGCGATCACGCACCCGTGCCCGATCTCGACCAGGCCGTCGATCACGGTCTGCCCGTGGGCGATGTAGACGCCGGGGGCCATCACGACCGGGTCGCCGATCGACAGCTGCGAGGTGATCATCGAGATCTTGTGCAGCAGGCGCGGCAACACCGGCACGCCGAGCGACCTCAGCCGCATCCGGGCGCGGTAACAGACGTGGGCGAAGAAGGCGTCGCTGCTCCACATGAGCCGGAGCGCCCGGGAGGCGTACTGCAGCATGCTCGCCTTGTTCGGGTCGAAGTACTCGCCGCGGTGGCAGGAGGTCACGTACGCGTCCTGGGCGACCGCGTCGAAGAACTTCGGGTGCCGGGCGTGGAGCTCACGCAGCTTGCGCTTTCTCTCCTTGCGCTCGGCGCGTTCCGCCGGGGTCATCCGACCTCCCTCGCGGGCATGCCGACGACCGTCGCCCCGGGCCGCACGTCCGAGACCACGACGGCGTTGGCCCCGATCTGGGCCTCGGCCCCGATCGTGATCGGGCCGATCAGCTTGGCCCCGGTGCCGACGTTCACCCGGGGGCCGATGGTCGGCCCCTGGACGTTGCCGGCCCGCAGGCCCACCGTCACCCAGGGCGATAGCACCGCCCCCGGGTGCACCTCGACCAGCCCGTCGAGCACGAGCTGGCCGTGCACCAGGTAGACGCCCGGGTGCATCAGCACGCCGGGGCCGATCGAGACCTGCGCGCTCCGCATCGCGAAACGGTGGAGCAGGCGGGGGATGACCGGCACGCGGCGGCGCATGAGGGCGGCCCGCAGGCGGTAGGCGACGTGGGCGGTGAAGGCGTCGCTGACCCACATCAGTCGGATGATCTGGAACAGGGTGTCGAGGCCGGAGCGGAACTCGTATCGCTCACCCCGCTGGTGGCAGGTGACCCGGGCATCCTCGACCACCGCGACCCGAAACCCGGGGTTGCGTTGGGCAAGGGACCGGACGAAGGCTCGCTTCTCGGCTGGTGTCGGTGACTCGCTCATCGGCGCGGCTGAGCCTATAGCCTGCGCGACCAGCCCATGAGCCAAGAAAACTCCGGAACCAATCCGATCCAGTGGGGCTACTCGCTGGAGAACGTCGCCGAGATCATGCAGCCCTGCCTGGAAGCGCGGGGCACGAAAACCCTCCTCGAGATCGGCTCGTTCGCCGGCGAGCTGACCGAGAGCCTGCTCGGGTGGGGCACGCCGCAGGGCGTCGCGATCAGCACGGTCGAGCCGCTGCCCCCGCCGGAGCTCCGGTCGGTGGTCGAGCGCCATCCGGAGCTGACGCTGATCGAGGACACGGGCGTCGGCGCCCTGGAGGGGCTGGACGAGCTCCCGGACACGATTATCATCGACGGCGACCACAACTACTTCACGCTGAGCGGCGAGCTCGACAAGATCGCGGAGAAGGCCGGCGACGGCCCGCTGCCGCTGCTCATGTTCCACGACGTCTGCTGGCCCCACGAGCGGCGCGACACCTACTACGCGCCGGACCGCGTGCCGGAGTCCGAGCGCCAGCCCCTGGGCCACAACTGCACGATCGCGCCGGGCAACCCCGGGCTGAGCGACGGCGGCCTGCCCTTCGAGTGGGCGGCGGCCAGGGAGGGCGGCCCCAAGAACGGCGTGCTGACCGCGATCGAGGACTTCATGGAGCGGCGTGGCGGGCTGCGCCTCGCCGTGGTGCCCGTCTTCTTCGGCTTCGGCGTCCTCTGGGAGGAGTCGGCCCCGTACGCGGACGCGGTCGCTGCCACCATCGCGCCCTTCGACCGCAACCCGGTGATGGAACGCGCCGAGGCGAACCGGGTCGCGCTGCTCGTCCGCACCCACGTGGACGCGCAGACGATCCGCGAGCAGAACCAGCGCATCGCCGAGTTCGAGGAGCTGCTCGGGCGCATGCTCCAGTCCTCCGCCCTGGGCGTCGCGGAACGGATCACCAAGGTGCGGCAGCGCGGCAACCCGATCTTCACCCGGCAGGAGATCCAGGACCTCCTCGACAAGAAGTAGCGCCGCGGGTCATCCTCCGGCGAGGGTGACGCTCAGAAGTGGGGGATCTCCGACTCCGGCTTCTTCTTGCGCCGGAAGAAGTTGGTTATGGCCCGCAGCGGCTTGGTGATCTTCCAGCTCGTGCTGTTGAGGATCTCCTGGAGCTCCGCTTCCTTCGACTCGTTGATCAGGTGGCCGGCGCCCGCGAGGGTGCGGGCGGCGGACGCCTCGGCCTCGGCCCGGCGCGCCCGGTCCTCCCAGGAGCTGTCCTCGGGCCCCTCGGGCTTGGGCAGCATGTGCTCCCACTTCTTCGAGAACGCGATGTGGGCGTTGACCCAGGTGTCGAGGTCGCTGATCAGTTCGATCGAGTGGTGGTGGATCACCTTGAGGTCGGCGGTGACCACCTTCTTGCCCTTCGAGCGGCACTGGTGGCAGATGTCGAAGTCGTAGCCGTGGAGCGCGCCGCCGGTGATCTCGTCGAACCGCAGGTTCTTGATCGCCCAGGGCGAGAAGCCGATCACGAAGCCGTCGATCATGTCGACCTCGCCGAGCTTCGCGTAGGAGGGCGTGTTCGTCGCGAGCCAGGTCAGGGCCGGGATCTCGCCGCCGCCCAGCTCGTCGTACTTGTGGGTGAAGGACGCCCAGGTTACGGCCCCCTCCCACCAGGCGATGCTGCGCACGCCGACGGCGCCGGCACAGCCGACGAGGCCCACGTCCGGGTCCTCGAATTCCTTGCGGATCTTCTGGATGAACTCCGGATCGGTGATCTGGGCGTCCTGATGGATCAGCACCAGGAACTCCAGGTCGTCCCGCTTCGCCGCCTCGTCGAGGATCAGGTTGTAGCTCCGGAACAGGGTTCCGGAGCTGGCGAAGCTGAACACCTCGGTGTCCGGCTCTCTACATAGCTCGATCCCGGGAGTGACGTACTGCTCGTACTTCTCGGGATCGGTGATGGCACTTCCGATCGCAACCACGGCGGCTGAAGATACCCGAGAGATGGTCGTCAGGACGGTCCGCCATGGCGGCGGGCCACCACGACGTTGTGCGCGGCGACCCTCCTGACCCCGGGCAGCCGCTCCGCCACGCGCTCCGACCGGGCGGCGGCGGGGAGCAGGCGCGGGGGCACGAAGTCCGGCACGAATCCGAGCTGCCGGGACTCGACGAGAACGGCGCCGCCGGCGACGAGCCCCGAAACCACCTCGGCCTCCGGGACCAGCCGCTCGGACCCGTCGTCCTGCGGCACCCGGGCCATCAGGCTCTTCCAGTACGGGTTGCGGGGGTTGTGGTCCCAGACCAGGATCAGCCCGCCCTTCCGCGTCACCCGGACCATCTCGCCGAGCGAGGCGCGAACCGCGGCCGGGTCGGCGATGTGATGCATGACCGCGACGCACATGGTGAGGTCGAAGCCACCGTCCGGGAACGGCAGGTCGGTCGCCGAGCCCTGGACCGCGGTGACCCGGCCGTCCCTCTCCTCCAGGTAGGCGAGCATCCCCGGGGACGGGTCCGTCCCGGTGACCTCATACCCCTGGTCGGCCAGGCGCGAGGCGAGCACGCCCGTGCCGCAGCCCACGTCGAGGATGCTCCCGGCGGGCATCAGGCCTCGGACGAAGGCGACCCGCTTGCGCAGGTAGTGCTCGACCACGTGGGGTGGCAACGAGTCGTCGTACTCGGTCGCGATCCGGTCGAAGTGTTCCGCTACGTCGTTCACAGGTCGGGAGGGGGAATCCTGTCAGGATGTCGGCCGGATGGGCGCGGGACCGATAACGGGCGAACGGATCAGTTCGGGCGAGGGCGGATTCAATCCGGCCTGGCAGCGGCACTCCTTCGCGTACGCCGCGGTGGCGCCGGAGCTCGGCCCGGGCCGGGTGCTCGACCTGGGATGCGGCGTCGGGCACAGCTTCGACCGCCTCGCCCCACGCGAGACGGTGGGGGTCGACATCAGCGCCGAGGCGCTGGCGGGCCAGGATCGGGAGACGGTCCAGGCGGACATCCGCGCCGTCCCGTTCGAGGACTCGTCCTTCGAGTCGGTGATCTCGATGCACTCGGTGGAGCACGTCCCCGACCCGGAGCGGGTGGTCGCCGAGGCGGCACGGCTGGTCGAGTCCGGCGGGACCGCGGTCTTCGTGACCCCGAACCGGCTGACCTTCGGACGACCCGACGAGATCATCGACCCGTTCCACCACATCGAGTTCGACCCGGCCGAGCTGCGGACGCTCTGCGCGACCGGGTTCGAGCAGGTGGAGCTCCGCGGCCTGTTCGCCTCGGAGCGCTACATGGAGCTGTTCGACGAGGAGCGGCGCACGCTCGACAAGCTGCTCCGGCTCGACCCGCTGCGGCTCCGCCGGCTGGTCCCGATGCGGGCCAAGCAGTACCTGTACGACGCGCTCCTCCGGCACTTCCGCAAGGATGATGACCCGCGCGCCGGCCTGATCGGCCAGGAGGACTTCGTGCTGAGGTCCGAGGATCTGGACCGAAGCCTGGACCTGTACGCGATCTGCAGGAGACCGATCAAGTGAGCGAGACCGAGACCGCAAAGCACGAGCCGAAGGTGATCGTCGTGATGCCCGCCCGGCAGGCCGCCCAGACCCTCGAGGCGACCTTCTCCGAGATCCCGCGGGACGCGGTGGACGAGGTGATCCTGGTCGACGACTCCTCGACCGACGCCACCGTCCAGCTGGCCCGCTCGCTCAACCTCAACGTCGTCTGGCACCCGCACCAGGTCGGCTACGGCGGCAACCAGAAGACGTGCTACCTCGAGGCCCTGCAGCGGGGCGCGGACGTGATCGTGATGCTCCATCCCGACGGCCAGTACGAGCCGGGGCTGATCCCCAGCATGATCAAGCCGATTGTCGACGGCGAGGCCGACCTGGTGCTCGGTTCGCGGCTGCTGGTGCCGGGCTGGGCCGCCGCGGCCGGCATGCCGCGCTGGAAGATCGTCGCCAACCGCTTCCTGACCACGATCGAGAACCGGATCATGGGCACCCAGCTCTCGGAGGCCCACACCGGGTATCGCGCCTACTCGCGCGACCTGCTCCTGACCGTTCCATTCCTCCGCAACTCGCTCGACTTCGTCTTCGACTCGGAGCTGCTGATGCAGGCATCCCACCTCGGATTCCGGATCAAGGAGGTCCCGGCCCGCTGCCGCTACTTCGACGAGATGTCCTCGGTCGGGTTCAAGACCGGCGTCGTGTACGGCCTCAAGACCCTCTGGGCCGGCTTCCGGCTGATCCTGCACCGCAACCGCATCCTGCCGTCGCGGAAGTACGTCACCTGAGCGGCTCCAGCCGGACCACGGCCAGCCCGCCCTCGCCCCGCTCGACCGGCACGAGCCGGAACCGGCCCGCGATCTCGCGCAGCGCGACCACGCCGATGTAGGACAGCCCCGTCGCGGAAGCCACCTCGACGTCCGTCGCGCCGGGGTCGCGCCGGAGGCGGCCCCACGCGTCGAGCGCGGCCGAGTCGACGAGCATCAGCCGGCCGGGCTCCAATTCCGCCGCGCGGCCGGCGACGACGTCGAGGTGCGGCCCCGGCACCCAGCTCGCCTCCTTCGAGTCGGTGATCCCGAGCGCGTTCGACCGGCCGCTCCCAACCAAGACGTTGAGGTCGAGGTCCGGGACCGTGACCACCGGCACGGGCTCGTCGCCGGGGAAGTGGCGCTCGAGGAGGCGCCGGCCCTCCGCCGCTCCCGGAAAGAGCGGCGGGAGGTTCTCGAGCCGGTGCCAGCGTTCCTGCGGGGTCGGGCCGCCCGGCAGGGCGACAGCGAGCGCCGAGTCGGGGGCGCGGTCCCGCGCGGTGGGCCAGGCCGCCGCGACGAGGACGGCGGCGCCCACCACCGCGACCGCTCCGATCGCCCGCCGGGCGAAGGCGCCGAAGCCGCTGGGCCGCTCGAGGGCGAGCGCCAGCCACAGTCCGGCCAGGAGCACCGCGGGCAGGCAGACGTAGGAGAGCACGTGCCCGATCGAGCGGTTGTCGAAGTAGCTGAACAGCACGATTCCGTAGGCGGTGAGCCCGGCCAGGGCGACCAGGGTCGGGCGCCGGACCCCCTGCCCGCCACGGATCGCGAGGGTGATCGTCCCGGCCGCCGAGGCGAGGTACGCGAAGCCGACCGCCAGCCCGGGCGAGAAGGGCACGACGTCGTAGGTCAGGTCGCCGATGTCTCCCCCGAGGAACTCGCGCAGGTAGGTCGCGTAGGCGCCCCAGTCCGGCAGCAAGCCGAAGGCAGCCAGGGTGAGCAGCGCGAACGCGACGTGGAACACGGCGATCGCGGCCAGCGCGAGGAGCGTCTCGCGGACGAGCCGGCGGAGCCGGCCGCCCGGCTCGACCCAGGCCAGGGACACCAGCGCGACTCCGGCCCAGGTACCGATCACGTAGAGGAACGACTCGAGGGCCCAGATCGAGGAGAGCCCGACCACGGCCAGGCCGGCGACCTTGAACGCCGCCTCGCGCCGCGGCCACCGAAACGCGGCCACGGCCAGGGGGATCAGCGCCATCGGCATCCCGAACCGGATCGCCCCGTGCTGGAGCAGGGCGCCCTCCGGGTAGGTGCTGCCCCAGGCCAGCGCGATCACGGCGACCAGCAGGGTGAGGAAGGACAGCGCCCGGCCGAGCCCGGCCAGCCGCAGGGTCAGGTAGCCGGCCGCGAAGCAGAGCCCGGTCAGCGAGCCGTCCAGGATTCCCAGCGTCCCGTACCCGATCGGTGCGAGCTCGAAGAAGCCCGCGATCAGGTAGATCGAGGCGACCCCGTACTGGGAGACCGTTCCGACCAGGATGCCCTGGCCGTCCAGGACCTGGGTCGCGGCCCCGAGGAAGAGGTTCTGATGGAACTGCGTGACCTCGGTGTCGAACGCGGCCCGGGCGTCGGTCAGGGCCGCCTCGGGGTGGACGATCATCGTGTCCGGGACGGCGAGCGCGACCAGTACGAGCGCGGCGAGGTCGAGCGCGATCCCGAGTCCCCGGGGAAGGGGCCGCAGACCGAGCCGCGCGGTCCCCGGGCCCTGCGCCACGACGAGGGCCGCGAGCAGCGCGACGAGCAACGCGGCCCGGCTGATCGACCCCCAGTCGACCACGGTCGCCGCGGCCCCGAGCGTCAACGCCAGCGCGCCCAGCCAGGCGAGGCGCGGCCCCACGCGGAGGCTCCCGGGCCGCAGGAACACGCCTCCGGCCACGCCGATCCAGGCGAGCCCGGCGAGAAGGGTGACGAGCGGCCGGGCCGCCCCGGCCGAGACCAAGAGCCGGATCGCGATCACGCCCAGCGCGAGCGCGGCGAGCAGCACCGCGGCGCCGACCTCGAGGCCGGAGCCGGTCGAGACCCTTCGCTCGAACCGGAAGGCACCCCAGACCGAGGCCGGCAGGAGCACCGCGAAGACGAGGACGTAGATCAGGGTCTCCGCGCTCTGGTTCTGTTCCGGGAACGGCGGTGCCAGTTCCTTGGCGGGGATCAGGGCCAGCAGGGCCGGGGCCAGCACCAGGAAGAGGCCCCCGCAGAGCGCCGCCGCGCAGACCGCGATGGTCCCGGCGCGGCGGCAGGCACCAGTCGGTTCGGCGGTCCGGATCCCCTCGGGCACGGGGGGATCGTAAACGGGCCACCCGCCCCTCCGGGCCGCGGCGGCGCGTGCGGCACGCTCGCCGGGCCATCGCGCTCGCGGCGCGGGGCCACGGAGGGCGGTCCGCCTCCGCTGACCTAGACTCCCCCGCCAGATGGGGGAGGAAGGGACCACCGAGCAGCACATAGTCGACCCTGGGAAGGAGGCGCGCGCCGCGGTCGGCATCCCGATCGTCCCGGCCTTCGACGGGTTCAGGGCCTACGCGATCCTCGGGGTGGTGATCATCCACCTCCTCCAGATCTCGGGGGTCGCGACCTCGATCGGGGAGGTCGGCGAGCGCTTCGTGCTCGGCACGTTCGGGCGCGCGGTGGAGGTGCTGTTCGTGGTCAGCGGCTTCGTCGTGTTCCTGCCGACCGCCGCCCGCCGCGGAGAGTTCGGGCGGATCGTGCCCTACGCGATCCGGCGGGGCGCCCGGCTGCTCCCGGCCTTCTGGCTGATCATCGTGATCTCGATCCTGTTGGTGGTTCTCTTCCACCCGACCCTGCCGGTGATCGGCGAGGAGATCGGCACGCCCAGCCCGACCGAGATCTTCCTCAACCTGACCGCGACGGCGGTTCCGGTCGGCCTGTTCACGGGCGACACGAACATCGGCCTGGGCATCGACCCGCCGCTCTGGACCCTCTCCGCCGAGCTCGCCTTCTACCTCGTGCTGCCCCTGGTCGCCGGGATCTTCTTCCGCCGTCCGTGGATCGGGCTGGCGGCGAGCGCCGCGGTCACGCTGCTCTGGAGCGGGGCCTTCTCCAACGTCGACTGGCTGATGCGCGAGCTCGGGATCGGCGGCGGCATCCAGGAGGGGCTCCGGCTCAAGTTCGCGGCCCTCAAGCAGCTCCCCGCCTGGGCCTTCTCGTTCGGCCTGGGCATGGCCGGGGCGACGCTCTGGGTCCGGCTGAACGAGCGGGGCCCGACCCCGGGAAGGGAACGGCTCGCGCTCGCGGCGATCCCGGCAGCCCTGCTCGGCATGCTCGCGAGCGCCTGGATCCTCGGCGACCAGGGGATCCTGACCCGGGAGCCGGTCGTGTGGTCGATGGTCTTCTCGCTGTCGCTGGCGTGCCTGATGCTGGCGATCACCTTCGTGCCCGCCGGCTGGCAGCGGCCGTTCACGGCGCGACGGGTGCGGAAGCTGGGCGACATCAGCTACGGGATCTACCTCAGCCACTTCGTTTTCATCACCATGTTCGTCTGGGCCTTCGACCTCTCCAGTGGGGGCAGCCTCGGCGACCTCCTGGTGCTCTCGGCGCTCGTGGTGCCGCCCTCCGTCCTCTACGGCTATCTCTCCGCCCGCTTCCTCGAGCAGCCGATCCGGCTCTGGGCCCGCAAGTACGGGCGCCGGGACGAGGTCTGAGATGGCGGGCCACCCCGGCGAGGAGGGAATCCGCGACCCCGGGAAGGAGGCGCGAGCCCGGATCGGGATCCCCGTCGTCCCGGCCTTCGACGGGTACCGGGCCTTCGCGATCCTGGCGGTGGTGATGCTCCACGTGACGACGATCTCGGGGGTCGCCGCGGTCGGCGACACCGGCGTCGTCGCCAGGCTGGTCTGGGGCAGCCTCGGGCACGCGGTGGAGATCCTCTTCCTGGTGAGCGGGTTCGTCGTGTTCCTGCCCACCGTCGCGCGCGGGGGCAGCTTCGGGGACCTGCCCTCGTTCGCGATCCGCCGCCTGGCGCGGTTGTTCCCGGCCTACTGGATGGTCCTCCTCCTGACGGTGATCCTGATCGCGATCCTCCACCCGGCCTTCTCCAAGGTGCCGGGCCCGGACGACCTGCTGGTCAACTTCACCGGCTCGATGGTCCCGGTCGGGTTCTTCGTCCGCGACATCCCGGTCGGGTTCGGGCTGAACCAGCCGCTTTGGACGCTGTCGGTCGAGCTCGGCTTCTACATCGTGCTGCCGCTGATCGCCGGGGCTTTCTTCCGGCGGCCGTGGCTCGGTCTGGCGATCTCGGCCGCGATCACCATCGCCTGGACCATCGCCTTCGACCACGTGGGCGAGCTGACGGACCTGCTCGGGATCCCGACCGACTTCGACGAGCTGATCCACCTGCGGCTCACCTCGGCGGTTCAGCTCCCCGCCTGGGCGTACTCGTTCGGACTGGGGATGGCCGGGGCCTGGGCCTGGGTTCGCCTCGCCGAGCGGGGCGTCCCGCGGGCGTGGGTCAGGCGCACGGTCCTCGCGTCCGGGCTCGCGCTGCTCGCGCTGGTCTGGGTGCTCGGCGGCTTCTACGACCAGACCCGCGAGTCGCTCCTCCTCTCGGTCCTCTTCTCGAGCGTGCTGGCCGTCTTCATGGTCTCCCTGACGTTCGCGCCCGCACGCTGGCAGGTGCCGGTCGCCGCGGCCCCGGTTCGGCGCCTGGGCGACATCAGCTACGGGATCTACCTCAGCCACATGGTGATCGCGGTGACCCTCTCCAGCGAGACCTCGCTGCCCAAGGACGGGAACCTGAAGAGCCTCCTGGTCTGGATCGCCGCGGTCGTCCCCGCCGCCGCCCTCTACGGCTACCTCTCGGCGCGGTTCCTCGAGCAGCCGATCCGGCGCTGGGCGCGCAGGTACGGCCGGCGCGACGAGGCCTGAGCGGCGGGCGCGACCCTGGCCGGTTCAGCGGAGGGTCGCCGACTGCCGCCAGGCGTTGAGGGCACGGAAGTCGTCGATCGCGTCCCCGGCCGCGGACGGGCCGGTCGCGGGGCGGATGTCGACGGTGTCGATCGGCTCCTCACGGCCCCCGTCCTCTCCGCGCGTCACCCTCCAAACCCCGGCGCCCTCACGCGCCGAGAAGGCCTCGGCGAGCTCGCCGTCGACGAACAAGAGCCCCGCCTGGTCGTCGGCCCCGTACCCCTCGGGCATCCCCCGGCCGACCTCGGCCAGGTACCGCGCGCGGCGATCGGGATCGCGGTGGTAGTGGACGCAGAGGCTCCCCTCCAGGACCCCCAGCCCCTCGGCCGGTTCGGGACGCCCGGAGGAGCTGGTGATGCCGGCCTCGAACCAGCACATCGCGCCGGCGCTCTGCCCGACCACCATCACGCCCCGCGACAGGCACCGCTCGATCAGCTCGGCGATGCCGTGCGGCCTCCAGACCGCGACCAGGTTGACGAGGCTCCCCCCGCCCACGTAGATGGCGTCCTGGGCGGTCAGGTGGCTCGCGACGTCGATCGGGTTCGCGCCGAGGCGGAACAGCGAGACGTCGCTGACCTCGCACCCCCTGCCTCCGAAGGAGCGCCGGAAGCGGGCGATCTGATCTTCCGGGTCGCCGCTCGCGGTAGGCAGGAGGCAGATCCGGGGGGCCCGCTTGCCCGTGAGCTCGATCACGTGGTCGACGATCGCCTCGTTGCCGTCGAGGCGGTCGAACTCGTGCCCGCCCATGACCAGGATCCGCCCCCTCATCAGGCCACCTCGATCGGGGTCGAGGCCCACGGGATCGGGGAGTCCTCGACGAGCGGGACGTGGTCGGGCGAGCCCAGGTACCGGGTGGCGAGCTGGGTCGTCTTGGGCCGGTCGCCCTTCAGCTCGACCCGGTAGGCCCGTGCCTCCGGCCGGGAGGCGACGACCTGCGCCAGCTCGGTGTCGATGAAGTGGAACGCCGCCCCGTCCGTGGCCGCGTAGCCGGGTCGCAGCCCCTCGCGGAGCTTCTGCTCGAAGGCCCGGTGGGCGGCGGAGCCGAGCTCGAAGTGCACCTGGTTCGACCACGGCAGGAAGCCGAGGCCGATCGTCACCTTCGTCTCCTTCTGGTAGGTCGTCACGCACTCGTCGAACCAGCAGAGCGAGCCGGCGGAGAGCCCGCAGAGGACGATGCCCCGCTCCCAAGCCTCCCGCAGGATCGAGTCGATGCCGTGGGCCCGCCAGACGCCGAGCATGCTGATGACGCTGCCGCCGCCGACGTAGATCAGGTCCTGCGAGAGGAGATGGTCCCGGATCGAGTCCGCTCCCCGCTCCCGGCGAAACAGGGAGATGTGCGAGGCCTCGCCCCGGGTCCTGAAGGCGTTGTAGAAGCGCACCAGATAGTGGTCCGCGTCACCGGACGCGGTTGGCAGGAAGCAGACCCGGGGTTTCTTGAGGCCCGTCGCCGCCACGACGAAGTCGTCCAGCAGGGGGTTTCCGGACTCCATCGAGAATCCGCCGCCACCGAAAGCCACGATCTGTCTCCTCGCACCCATGGGGAGATGTTCCCCAGGCGGCCGCCCACGCCCTTTGGCCGGCGGGCCAGTTTCCGGACCGGGCCGTTTCCCCCTCGGAGAACCGCCCGGAACGGCCCGATCGTTGTTTGAAAACGCCCCGAAGAGTCAATTAATGGGGTTGGGACGCCTCCGCGCTCCCCGGGATCGCACCCCACAAAGGAGCACCTCGATGCCAGGCATGCCTTCGATGAAGCGCGCACTCCGTCTCCGGTTCCTCGGCTCGGCCGCCACCCTCATCCTGCTCGCCGCCCTGGCCGCCGCGGCGCCGAGGGCGGACGCGGCACCGGTCTCGGTCACCTTCGACAACGGCCGGTTGACGATCGGGAGCCTGTTCGACGACCGGGTGATCCTGCCGGCCTCGGAAACCTTCCCCTCGGATGACCTGCCGCTCCCGCAGCGCACCGACGTCCAGCTCCTCGGGGACGAGTCCGGCGGCCAGGTGACGATCCCGGCCGCCCTGAACACCGGCGTGCAGTTCCCCTACTTCCACCTGATGCATCCCCTGGAGCCGGACCTGCGCATCCCGATCACGATGCGGCTCAACGAGCCGGGCCTGACGGGCACCTGGGACGCCGGCACGGGTGAGATGACGCTGGAAGGCAAGCTCGACGTCGTCGTAGTGACCGGCACCGGCGCCACGTTCCCGCTGCCGGACTCGTTGACCGACCTCGGCGTCCCGCCCCTCGGGCTCTTCGCCCGTTGCCGGATCGACGACGTCCCCGTCCGGCTCTCCACGGCGAACCCGGCCCCGACCACGGCGGAGCCGTTCACCGGGGGGTTTGGCGTGCACGGCGCCCTGACCACGAGCTGGGACACGCTGCCGGCCGCCGAGTCCGAGAACGGCGGCGACTGCACGCAGCTCAACACGCTGATCCAGGCCCCGGGCGGGCTCTGGCTCTCGAACGGCATCGTCGAACCGAAGCCACAGGAGCCGCCCCCGCCGACCTGCGAGACGGACCGGGACCTGTGTCCGCCGGTGAGGTTCGTCGAGATCGACGGGGTCGACCTCTCGCCCAACCGAAGGAAGGTCATGGCGGGGAGGAAGGCCGTGCTCCGGGTCCGGGTCCACAACTCGGGCGACAAGGCGACCCGGGTCAAGGTGAAGATCCGCTCGAACAACAAGCGAGTGAAGGTCCCGAAGCGGATCCTCGTCCGCGTCCCCGCCGAGGGGTTCGGGGTGGCGAAGGTCAAGGTCCGGGTGAAGCGACGGGCAAGGGGCCGGGCGCGCATCCGCGCGGCCACCCACGGCTGGAACGACCGCACGATCCTGAAGGTCAGACCGAGGCGGTGACCTAGACTCCCCCTCCGTGAAAGGGAGGGGGCACGCGCCGGACAACTTCTCCGACCCTGGCAAAGATGCCCGCGCCAGGGCCGGCATCCCGGTCGTCCCGGCCTTCGACGGCTACCGCGCCCTGGCGATCCTCGGGGTCGTGTTCCTCCACCTGGCCACCTCCTCCGGAGTCGCGTCCAACGGGACCGAGACGGACGTCGCGAGGCTCGTGTGGGGTTCCCTCGGCCGTGCCGTCGAGCTTCTCTTCGTGGTGAGCGGCTTCGTCGTCTTCCTTCCCACGGTCGCCCAGGGACGGTTCGGGAGCATCAAGTCGTTCGCGATCCGGCGGGGCGCACGATTGCTGCCCGCCTACTGGATGGTGCTGTTGGTCTCTCTGGTCCTGCTGGCCTGCTTCGACCTGAACTCGCCCGCGGCGATGCCGACCGTTCGCGACGGGCTCTTCCATTTCGTCGGGCTCCAGGGGCCGGGAAGCCTCGTCTTCACGGACCTGAGCAGCGGCTTCGGGGTGAACCTCCCGCTCTGGACGCTTTCGGTCGAGCTCTGTTTCTACCTGGTGCTGCCCCTGGTGGCGCTCGCATACCTGAGGCGGCCGTGGATCGGGCTCGGCCTCGCACTCGCCGTGACCGTCGCCTGGACGATCGCATTCGACCACGTCGGTGAATTCGACTACCTCGCCGACCGGTCCACCTTCGCCGAGTTGGTCCGGCTCAAGTTGGTCTCGGGCCTGCAGCTGCCCCAGTGGGCCTTCTCCTTCGGACTGGGCATGACCGGCGCCTGGGTCTACGTCCGCTACCGCGAGCGCGCCGCCGACCCGGACCCGGCCTTCGCGAGGGTGGTGGCGGGCCTTCAGGCGATCGCGGTGGTGGTCCTCCTCGCCTGCGTCTGGGTGCTCGGCGGCGACTACGACCAGACCCGAGCGTCCCTGTGGCTCTCGCTCGTCTTCTCGACGGCGGTCGGGACCCTGATGATCGCCATCACGCTCGGCAAACCGATCTGGCGACGCCCGTTCGCCGCGCAGACGCTCCGCAAGCTCGGTGACATGAGCTACGGCGTCTATCTGAGCCACATGGTGATCGTGGTCGTGCTCGCCAGCGAGATCTCGATGCCGGAAGACGGCGGACCCGTCGCGTTCCTCACGTGGACGGGCGCCGTCCTGCCGGCTTCGCTCCTCTACGGCTACGTCTCCGCCCGGTTCCTCGAGCAGCCGATCCGGCGCTGGGCCAGGCGCTACGGGCGTAGGGACGAGGCTTGAGCCGAGCACATAGACTGCCTCGGCCATGCGTGAGAAGAACCCCGAGACCCACGAAGAGAAGCTCGAGTACCTGCGCGAGCTGCGAGACGCCGCCATCAACTCCGCCTCGGAGGCGGCCGTCGAGAAGCACCATGCCAAGGGCAAGCTGACCGCCAGGGAGCGGATCGAGATCCTGCTCGACCCGGGTTCCTTCGAGGAGCTGGACACGTTCGTCCGGCACCGCACCTACGACTTCGAGATGGACAAGCGGCGTCCCTGGGGCGACGCCGTGGTCACCGGCCACGGCACGATCGACGGCCGCAAGGTCTTCGTCTTCTCCCAGGACTTCACGGTCTTCGGCGGCTCGCTCGGCGAGGTGATGGCCGAGAAGATGTGCAAGGTGATGGACCTCGCCGCCAAGGTCGGGGCCCCGGTCATCGGCCTCAACGACTCCGGCGGGGCCCGAATCCAGGAGGGCGTGGTGTCGCTCGGCGCCTACGGCGACGTGTTCGCCCGCAACGTGGCGAGCTCCGGCGTGATCCCCCAGATCAGCGTGATCATGGGCCCGTGCGCCGGCGGCGCCGTGTACTCGCCGGCCATGACCGACTTCATCTTCATGGTCAAGGAGACCTCCCACATGTTCATCACCGGTCCCGAGGTCATCAAGACCGTGACCGGCGAGGAGGTCGAGTTCGAGGAACTGGGCGGTGCGATGACCCACAACTCGAAGTCCGGCGTCGCCCACTTTGCGGCCGAGGATGAGCAGACCTGCCTCGAGGACGTGCGCTACCTGATGAGCTTCCTGCCGCTGAACAACATGGAGCAGCCGCCTCGGGTCCAGCCGACGGACGATCCCGATCGCGAGGATCCCGACCTGGACACGTTCGTCCCGGACGACCCGAACAAGCCCTACGACATGCGTCAGGTCGTCGCCAAGGTCGTGGACGACGAGGAGTTCTTCGAGGTCCACGAGCACTTCGCGAAGAACATCATCTGCGGGTTCTCCCGCCTCGACGGCCACCCCGTCGGGATCGTCGGCAACCAGCCCTCCTTCAAGGCCGGCGTCCTCGACATCGAGTCCTCGGAGAAGGCGGCCCGCTTCGTCCGCACCTGCGACGCCTTCAACATCCCGATCATCACGTTCACCGACGTCCCCGGGTTCATGCCCGGTACGGACCAGGAGTGGAACGGGATCATCCGCCACGGCGCCAAGCTCCTCTACGCCTACACCGAGGCGACCGTGCCGAAGCTGACCGTCGTCACCCGCAAGGCCTACGGCGGGGCCTATGACGTCATGGCCTCGAAGCACATGCTGGCCGACTTCAACTTCGCCTGGCCCACCGCGGAGATCGCCGTGATGGGCGCGGAGGGCGCGGTCAACATCATCTACCGCAACGACATCGCCAAGTCGCCCACGCCGGACGAGCGACGCGCGACCCTGATCGCAGACTACAAGGCCCACTTCGCCAACCCGTACGCCGCGGCGGAGCGCGGCTACATCGACGACGTGATCGAGCCGCGCCAGACCCGTCCGAAGCTGGTCAAGGCCCTCCGCACCCTGCAGACGAAGCGGGTCGCCCAGCCGCGCCGCAAGCACGGCAACATCCCGCTCTAGGTTTCAAGCGGGGGGAACCTGTGTAGGTTCTCCCCACCATCGATCTGGCGCGCCTCTACAGGTACCGGTTCCGCGACGTCGATCAGAAGACCCGGTCCGAGGTCTGGGTCCCGATCGCCCGACACGTCCATCGGCTGATGGGCGAGCCGGCCCGGGTCCTCGACCCGGCGGCGGGGCGTGGCGAGTTCATCGGCACGATCGACGCGGACGAGCGCTGGGCGGTCGACCTCGTGGCCCACGACGAGGCGGGAGCGTTCGCCGGGGTCAACCTGATCGTCTCGGAGATCATGGCGGCGGACCTGCCGGCGGCACACTTCGACGGGATCTTCGTCTCCAATTTCCTCGAGCACCTCGACGACCAGGACGCCGTCTACGAGTTCCTGGTCAAGATGCACGCGGCGGCCGCCCCCGGAGGCAGGATCGCCGTGCTCGGCCCGAACATCGCCTACGCGGCGCGGGAGTACTGGGACTTCGCCGACCACAAGGTCCCGCTCACCCACAACGCGGCGGCCGAGCACCTGTACATGGCCGGCTTCGAACCGGAACTGGTCGTCCCCCGCTTCATTCCCTACTCGTTCCGCAGCCGCCTGCCCGCCTCCCGAGGGCTCACCGCGGCCTACCTCAGGTTGCCGCTCGCCTGGCGCATCCTCGGCAAGCAGTTCCTGGCGATCGGCCGGAAGCCCGCCGGGCCAACGCCGCCTGTGGTTGAGGAATAGGATTGCGGACGTGGGCATCACGATCAGCCAGACCGCCACCGCCGAGGAAGCGGCCGCCATCGCCGCCGCGGTCCAGCGCTTCGGCCAGGACACCACCGTGCCCGTGGCCGCCGAGCCCGCCGGCGTGGACCCTTGGCTGAAGGCCGCGCTCGAGGAGGGCGTGTCCGCCAAGGAGGCCTTCGGCCCCGGTCAGCCGCTCGGCACCTTCTGATCCCCTCGCGCTCGAGCCCCCGAGCAAATAGCATCTGGGGCGAAATCAACCGAGGAGGAGTTCATGGCGGTAGTCAAGATCATCGAGCTGGTCGGCAGCTCCAGGGTGTCCACCGATGACGCGGCCCAGCAGGCGCTGAAGCAGGCCCAGGACTCGCTCCGGAACATCCGCGCCGTGGACATCGTCTCGACCGGCATCCGCGGGGAGAACCTCGACGAGTACCGGGCCCACGTCCGCGTCGCCTTCCTGATCGAGGGCAAGGACGTCACCTGAGCGATCCGGTTCGCAGAAGTGGCTCGAGACCCTCGCCGGCCGATCGGCGAGACGGGCCAGGGCGAGTCCAGGGCGATCCAGCCTCAGTTGCTACCTTTTTCCTCCCTATGGCGGAGAACCCAGAGACAGTCGAAACCCAGCCCTTCGAACGCACCTCGGCGGAGGTGTCCGAGCTGATCGCCGGGGGGGCGCGCCTGATCGACGTGCGCACCGCGCACGAGCACGAGGCCGCGCGGCTCGCGGATTCCGAGCGCATCGGGCTGGAGGAGCTGACCGGCCGCCGCGACGAGATCGCCAAGGACCAGACCATCGTCTTCTACTGCCGGGTCGGCAACCGCTCCCGGATGGCCGCCCAGGCTTTCAACGACGCGGGATACGACGCCCACAACCTCGCGGGCGGGATCGTCCAGTGGATCGAGGACGGCAACCCGATCGTTCCGGAGGACGGCTACGTCGCCGAACCGGGCGAGGCCGCGGCCATCCTCGAGGCCAGGGCCAGGGCCAACGCCTGACCCCCCGCTCGGGCCTCGCCGCCCCCCGAACAACTGAGAGCCCCGAGGGGTGGCTGCGTTTTTGCCGGTATAGACGCTGTTATCGCAGCCACCTAGGGTTCCGTCGCCCGGGAACCTGAGGTGCCCCGCGGGGGTGGCTGCGTTTTTACCGGTATAGAGGTGGTTATCGCAGCCACCCCGACCACCGGCGCCCAAGAGCCGAGGAGCCTCGCGGGGGTGGCTGCATTTTTGCCGGTATATAGGTGGTTATCGCAGCCACCTCGGGTTCCGCCACCGGGCCGGCCGGTCCTGAGACGCAAGAGCCGGAGCCCCGGCCAACCGTTCTTTGGCGTGAGTGGGCGGGGCGGGTTTGGCTGGGAGGCCCGCCGAAGGCGGTGCCGACTCCTTGTTCTTGACGTGAGTGGCGGAGGCCCCGCGAACGCGCGTCGCGGCTGGGATAGGTCGGCTAATCCCTGAAATCCGGTCCGGTTTAGGTCTTTTTGCTACCGTGTCCGGTCCGTTCAAGTAGCCAAAGCTTTTTTCGCAGCAGGAGGAACCCCAATTGGAGCCCACTTCGGCCCCGTCCAAACCGAAGCCAGCCGACAAGCCCAGGCCCAAGCCGGGTGACAAGGGAATCGAGCAGGAGGAAGGCAAGCTCCAGCAGGGCAAGGGGAAGCTTGGCACCCTGACCAACCCGGAGTCGTACGACAACGTCCCCGGACACGTCATCCCGATCATCGAGCAGGAGTTCGTCGACTTCGAGGGCGAGGCGAACCAGTTCCTCGACGGCAACACGCCGGAGGACCAGTTCATCGGCTTCCGCCTGAAGCAGGGTGTCTACGGCCAGCGCCAGCCCGGCGTCCAGATGGTCCGGATCAAGCTCCCCTTCGGCGGCGTGACGCCGGAGCAGATGGATGCGTTCGCGGACGCGGTCGAGACCTACGCGCCGCTCAACAAGGGTCACATCACGACCCGGCAGAACATCCAGATCCACCACGTGCCGCTGAACCAGATGGTCCACATGCTGCGGGACCTCGCGCCCAGCGGGCTCTCCTCCCGCGAGGGTTGCGGCAACACGGTCCGCAACGTCACCGGCGACCCGTGGGCCGGCGTCGCCGCCGACGAGATCTTCGACCCGACCAGGTACGCGGGCGCCTACACCCGTTACTTCGTCCGGCACCCCACGACCCAGCTCATGCCGCGGAAGATCAAGACCGCGTTCACCGGCTCCGACGCCGACCGGGCGATGACCGGCATCCACGACATCGCGTTCCTCAGCCGCATCCGCGACGGCGTCAAGGGCTTCGAGATCCGCGTCGGCGGTGGCACGTCGATCATGCCGCGCGTCGCACCGACGCTGTACGAGTTCGTCGAGGCCGACAACGGGGACTTCATCAAGTACGCCGAGGCGATCCTGCGCGTGTACGACCGTCAGGCCTGGCTGCGCCCGAACCGGGCCCGGGCCCGGATCAAGGTCCTGGTCGACAAGGTCGGGATCGAAGAGGTCCGCCGCATGGTCGACGAGGAGCTGACGGGCGACTGGGTGAACGAGCGCGACTTCACCATCGAACACCTCGTGTTCGACGTCGACGAGGAGGGCTCGCTCACCGATCCGCTGCCGGCGACCGGCTCGCCCAACGGCGACCATGCCGAGTTCGACCGCTTCGTCGAGGCCAACGTCCAGCCGCAGCGGCAGGACGGCTTCCACACGGTCGAGGTCAAGGTGGTCCGCGGTGACCTGACCCCCGAGCAGTTCCGCGGCCTCGGCCAGATCATGCGGGACTACACGAGCGGATTCGCCCGCATGACCGTCCAGCAGAACATCGTGCTGCGCTGGGTCCGCGAGGAGTCGCTCTACGACGTGTGGAAGCGGCTCGGCGAGCTCGGGCTCGACGACGTCGGCCCGCGCCGGATCACCGACGTGGTCTCCTGCCCGGGCACCGACTCGTGCAAGATGGGCATCACCTCCTCGATGGGGCTTAACCAGGCCGTCCAGGAGCGGGTCGAGGCGATGAACATCACCGACCCGCTGACCCGCGACATCCACATCAAGATGAGCGGCTGCCCCAACGGCTGCAGCCAGCATCACATCGCCAACATCGGCTTCTACGGCGCCTCGCTCAAGGTGGGCGACAAGACCATCCCGGCCTACGTCCCCCACCTCGGCGGCAAGTACACCGACGGCGACACCATCTACGGCACCCGGCTCAAGTCCCGGCTGCCCGCCCGCCGGGTCCCGGACGCGGTCGAGCGTTGGATCCGCCTGTACGAGTCCGAGCGCGAGGACGGTGAGGTGTTCAACGACTTCGTCGAACGCGTCGGCACCGCCCGCATGGAGGAAGAGGTCAAGGAGCTGACCATGCCGGTCGACTTCAGCCTCGACACGATGCAGATGTTCATCGACTGGCAGCGCTCCGACCCGTACAAGGTCGAGCGCGGCGAGGGTGAGTGCGCCGTCTAGATCCCCGATGGAACCGTCCACGACACTGAGCCCGGCGGAAGCCGAGGAGGCGCGGAAGGCCGAGGAGGCCACCCGCGCCCTGGCCGAGCGGTTCGACGCCGAGGCGATCGCCGCCCGGCTCGAGCCGCTCGACGCCGGCAAGGTTCTCGAGTGGGCCTTCGAGCAGTTCGGGCAGGACATCTACATCGCCTGCTCGTTCCAGAAGACGAGCTCGGTGGTCATGCATCTCGCCACCGAGGTGAACCCGGACGCCCGCTTCTTCTACCTGGACACCGACTTCCTCTTCCCGGAGAGCTACGAGACCCGGGACCGGCTGGCGGAGCGGTTCAACGTCGAGTTCGAGCGTTGGCACAACCTCACGCCCGAGGAACAGGCCGAGCTCTACGGGGACCGGCTCTGGAAGCGCGACCCGGACGCCTGCTGCGGCCTGCGGAAGGTCGATCCGATGCGCCGGGCCCTCTCGACCGTGGACGCCTGGGTCGCCGGCATCCGCCGGGAGGACTCGGCGACCCGGGCGGGGGCTCCCAAGTTCATGTGGGACAAGAAGTTCAAGATCTGGAAGTTCAACCCGATCGCGGATTGGACCGAGCGCGAGGTGTGGACCTACCTCCACAAGCACAAGATCCCCTACAACCCCCTGCACGATCAGGGCTACCCCTCGATCGGCTGCACCCACTGCACCCGTCCGGTGATGCCCGGCCAGTCGTCGCGAGACGGCCGCTGGTCCGGTTCCGGCAAGACCGAGTGCGGCATCAATTAGCCGCCCGCGCCGTCGATGGGGCCGCATTGGGCCTCGGGAACGGCTAGGCTGCTGGATTCTCCACCTTTCCTGTCAACATTCCCCCCGACCCGACGAGCGTGATCATGACTGAACTAGCCCTCCAGCTTTCCGAGAGACAGACGGCCGATTTCGAGATGATCGGGAACGGAGGGTTCGCTCCCCTGACCGGCTTCCAGGGGTCCGCCGATTGGCAGCGCGTGTGCGACGACATGCGCACCGCGGCCGGCGACTACTGGCCCATCCCGATCACGCTCGCCACCGACCTCGAGTGCGAGGTCGGGGACGTGATCGAGCTGACCTCGGACGAGGGCAAGGCGCTCGGCTCGATCACGGTCGAGGAGATCTTCGAGCGCGACCTCGACCACGAGGCGAAGTCCGTCTACCAGACCGCCGACCTCGAGCATCCCGGGGTCGCGGCGATCCACGAGGAGGGGGCGCGCTGCCTGGCCGGGCCGATCGAGGTCTCGGCCCTGCCCGACCACGAGGAGGCCTTCGCCCGCCGGTACCTGACCCCGGCCGAGTCGAAGCAGGCCTTCGCGGACCGCGGCTGGAAGCGCGTCGTCGCCTTCCAGACCCGCAACCCGATCCACCGCGCGCACGAGTACCTGACCAAGGCGGCGCTCGAGGTCTCCGACGGCCTCTTCATCCACCCGCTGATCGGCAAGACCAAGGCCGGAGACATCCCCGCCGACGTGCGCATGAAGTGCTACGAGCTGCTGATGGAGGACTACTACCCGAACGACCGCGTGATCCTCGGCGTGAACCCCTCGAAGATGCACTACGCCGGCCCGCGCGAGGCGGTCCTCCACGCGATCGTCCGTCGCAACTACGGCTGCACCCACTTCATCGTCGGCCGGGACCACGCCGGCGTGGGCGACTACTACGGGACCTACGACGCCCAGAAGATCTTCGACGACATCGACCTCGACGAGCTTGGGATCGAGCCGCTGATGTTCGAGCACACCTTCTGGTGCAACGAGTGCGAGGGGCTCGCGTCCAACAAGACGTGCCCCCACGACGCTGAGTCGCACCTCTTCCTTTCGGGTACGAAGGTCCGGGAGATGCTGGGGAACGGCGAGATGCCGCCGCCCGAGTTCTCGCGTCCGGAAGTCGCCCAGATCTTGATCGACGCTTACAAGGAGGACAACTAACCAATGTCAGACAGCAAGGGATTCACCCTTTGGTTCACCGGCCTCTCCGGCGCCGGCAAGACCACCATCTCGGAGATCGTCGCCCGTGAGCTGACCGCTCGCGGCTCGCGGCTCGAGATCCTCGACGGCGACATCGTGCGCGAGAACCTCTCGAAGGGCCTCGGGTTCTCGAAGGAGGATCGCGACACCAACGTCCGCCGCATCGCCTTCGTCGCCGATCTGCTCTCGCGCAACGGCACCCCGGTGATCACCGCCGCGATCTCTCCGTACCGAGAGATCCGCGACGAAGCCAGGGAGATGATGGGCGACCGCTTCATCGAGGTCTACATCGAGGCGTCCGTCGACGCCTGCGCCGAGCGCGACGTGAAGGGGCTCTACGCGAAGGCCTTCGCCGGCGAGATCAAGGAGTTCACCGGCGTGTCCGACCCGTACGAGCCGCCGGAGAACCCGGAGGTCGTCCTCAAGACCGAGGAGGAGGAGCCGGAGGAGTCCGCCGCCCGTCTCCTCACCTACCTGGAGGAGCGCGAGCTCATTCCGGCCGCGGTCGCCTCGTAGGCGAACCGCGATCTGCTTCGAGAGGGCGGGCCTTCGGGCCCGCCCTTCTTCGTGTCCTTGTGGCCGAGGTGCGCTCCGGTTAGTTTGGGAGCAACCGGACGGGGGCCGAGGATGCCGAAGCGGGTGCTGTTCCCAGTGATAGCGATCGTGTGCACGCTTACGTGGTCGGAAACCGCGCGGGCGGAGCCGCGTCCGGTTCCGCCGATCGAGATCGAGAGGGGCCAGCTCCACGAGCCCCGGCCGTTCGCCTCGCCGGGGGGCAGCCAGCTCGTCACCTGGATCGGCCAGGGAACGGACGTCGGCTTGCACCTGGCCGAGCGGGGTCCCGGAGGCGGTCCTTTCGGGCCACCGGTATCCCTGAGCGGCTCGGGAAACCTCGAACCCCCTTCGATCAGCTTCACGCAGAACGATGGGTTCTACGCGATCTGGGGCGTCGCGACGAGCGGAGTTCCGGCGGAGACGATCATCCGCGCTCCCGACGGGAGCCTCGGTCCCTTGGGCACCGTGCCCGGCTGCGACCGCTTCGTCGACTCCGCCTCGGGACCCGCGGGCGAGATCGCCATGGCGTGCAAGTTCCGGCTCGCGACCAATCCCCCGGACACGGTCCGCTGGGGATCCACGGCGACGCTCGGGCCGGTCACGCCCACCGAGGACCTGACTCCGCCGGCCTACTCGAACTTCCTGAAACCCTCGATCGAGTGGGGCCCCGACGGCACGGTCGCGATCGTGAGCGACGGCCGCACCACTACGACGGATCCCCCGCCCATGAACGAGACGACGCGGATCAGGGTGTCGATCCGGGGTTCGGCCCCGTTCGCCACGCAGGACATCGCCTTCGCCACCTGGCCCCAGGAGGTCGACGCCGGCCCTCCGCTCGTGCTCGACGATGGCACCGTCGCGGTGCCGCTGGCGGGAAGCGAAGGCGCCCGGTTGGCCCTGAGGCCTCCCGGCGCCCCGTCCGTCTTCGCGCCGGTTCCGCTGCAGGGCGAGGGGATCTGGGGAGCGGGCATCGATTCGGAGCAGAGGATCCACGTGGCCTCCGGCGTCGCCGGCGATCGCCAGTACTGGAGCTTCGTGAAGCCTCGGGACGGAGGGTTCGGTGCCGCCAACCCGATCCCGATGCCCGTGGTCGCCGGCGGCGGGGACGCCTATCTGATCGGGTTCGAGGTCGCACCCGACGGGACCGAGTACGCGATCATCCGCGCCGACGACGGCACGTACGCGACGAGCCGGTCCCCGGGCCTGCCGTTCACGGAACCGGTCAGGCTGGGGAGCGAGCCGTCGGGCAACGCCGAGGGCACGCTCACCGGGGACGGGGACCTGCTGGTCGCCTGGGCGCACGAGCACGGCCCCACGGACCGCTCGATCGAACTGAGCGGCCTGGACAAGACCCCGCCACAGGTCTCGGTGAACGCCTTCCCCACCCGGATGACGGACGGGGAGACGGCCGCCTTCTCGGCGACCGCCACCGACGCGATGGGCATCGGGTCGCTGGCCTGGAGCTTCGACGGGCGGATCGTCCAAGGGGGCGACGCGACCCACGCCTTTCCAGGCCCGGGCCCGCGCGAGGTCGCCTTCACGGCCACGGACGTGGCCGGTCAGAAGACCGTCGTGAAGCGGACGGTCGAGGTGGCGGTCGGTCCCGGTTCCAAGCCGCTCCTGACCCTGAAGACCCCGCGCAAGATCCGGTTCCGGGCCCTGAGGAAGCGGGGCCTGCGGATCGTGGTCACCGGTCGTCCCCCGGTCAGGTTGCGGGTTGCGCTCGGGGCCTCGAGGAGCAAAGCCGGGCTGCGTCCCCTGCGGGCGAGGGTCGTCCGGAAGTTCCGCAACCGGCACGTGCTCCGCATCAAACCGAGGCGGGCGCGCCTGGGCAAGCGCCGTGCGTTCCGGCTCCACGTCCAGGTCACGGGCACCACCAAGGCGGGCAGGCAGACCACCAAGGCGAAGGCCGTCAGGGTCCGGCGGTAGGCGGCGGTACGCCCGGCCTCGATCAGGGCCTCGGCGGGACCGCCGGCTCGCCCAGGTCGTAGGTCTGGTACGCGCCGAAGCGGCTGAACGTCTTGTGGGTGGGGCCGTGGTAGTCGGAGGAGGCGGTGGCCGTGACGCCGAGCTCGTTCGCCAGGTTCAGGAGGTGCTCCGTCTGCTTGCGGGTGTGGGACGGGTAGAAGACCTCGATGCCGCCGATGTCGAGCGCCCGGATCAGCTCCTCCACCTGCTCCGGGACCTTGATGTCCCAGTACGGGTGGGCGATCACGGGAACCCCTCCGGCCTCGCGGATCAGCGCGCAGGCCTCGTTCGCATCCGGCCACTCGCGGGAGACGAACGCCTTCGCGCCCGGCACGAGCCACTCCTCGAAGAACGGACCGAGGTTGCCGGTGGCCCCCGCGGCCTTGGCGATGTGGGGCCGGCCGATCGCGTCCGCGGCGCCCGCCTCGCGGACCGCGTCCTCGAACGTCAGGTCGAACCCGTGGTCGCGCAGGTTCTGGACGATCTTCCTCGCGCGGTTCCGCCGCTCCTCCTGGGCCCTTTCGCAGGCGCCGGCGATCTTGTCCACGTCGACCCAGTACCCGCAGATGTGCAGGTCCTCGGCGTACTCATGGACGGAGGACATCTCCACGGCGGGGACGATTTCCATCCCCAGCCGCTCACCGGCCTCAACGGCCTCCGGGACCCCGGCCACGCCGTCGTGATCGGTCAGCGCGAGGATCTCGACCCCCGCCTTGGCCGCCTCCTCGACGACCCCGGCGGGCTCGAGCTGACCATCAGAGACAACGGAATGGGACTGAAGTTCGATCATGGGCGAGCCATCCTAAGCCCCTCTCGGGAGCTTCCTCGCATTGGCGCAGACAAATAGACTGCCCCGGCTATGTTTTCGAAGATCCTGATCGCCAACCGTGGCGAAATCGCTATCCGCGTTGCCCGCGCCTGCAAGGAGATGGGCATCACCTCAGTCGCCGTGTACTCGGAGGCCGATCGGGACGCGCCGCACGTCAAGGCCTGCGACGAGGCCTTCCTCATCGGACCGGCGGTTCCGGCCGAGAGCTACCTCTCGATCGAGAAGATCATCCAGGCCTGCAAGGACAGCGGGGCCGAGGCCGTCCACCCCGGCTATGGCTTCCTGGCCGAGAACTCGGACTTCGCGCGCGCCCTCGACGAGGCCGGGATCGTGTTCATCGGCCCGCCCGCCTCGGCGATCGACGCGATGGGCTCCAAGACGATGGCCCGCGAGGTGATGGAGAAGGCGGGCGTGCCGATCGTGCCCGGCGCGACCGAGCCCGCCAAGGACCTCGAGGAGGCCCGGGCACAGGCCGAGGCCGCCGGCTACCCGGTGGCGTGCAAGGCCGTCGGCGGTGGCGGCGGCAAGGGCTTCCGCGTGGCGATGACGCCCGACGACCTCCAGGAGGCGTTCGAAGGCTCCGCCCGCGAGGGTGAGAAGTTCTTCTCCGACGATCGGGTCTACATCGAGCGCTACCTCGAGGATCCGCGCCACGTCGAGGTCCAGGTCCTGGCCGACAAGCACGGCAACGTGATCCACCTCGCCGAGCGCGACTGCTCGATCCAGCGCCGGCACCAGAAGCTGATCGAGGAGGCCCCCGGCCCGCACGTGGACGAGGAGATGCGCGAGCGGATCGGCAAGATCGCGACCGACGCCGCCCGCGCCGTCGGGTACTACTCGGCCGGCACGATCGAGGGCATGCAGGTCGGCGACGAGTACTTCTTCCTGGAGATGAACACCAGGGTCCAGGTCGAGCACTGCGTGACCGAGGAGATCACGGGAGTCGACATCGTCCGCGAGCAGATCAAGATCGCCGCCGGCGAGGAGCTCGGCCTGAGGCAGGAGGACGTGAAGATCGACGGCTGGGCGATCGAGTGCCGCATCAACGCCGAGAAGGCGCACACGAACTTCGCTCCCGCCCCCGGGCCGATCGATGTGTACGACGAGCCGTCCGGCCCCGGCGTCCGGGTGGACTCGGGCGTGAAGGCGGGTTCCGAGGTCACGCCGATGTACGACCCGATGGTCGCCAAGCTGATCGTCTGGGACAAGGACCGCGAGTCCGCGACCAAGCGCATGCTGCGGGCGCTCGACGAGTACGAGATCGCCCCGCTCTCCACTCTGATCCCCTTCCACAAGACGATCCTCCGGACCGAGCAGTGGGCTCGTGGCGAGACCTGCAAGGACCTGACCGAGGACAAGAAGTGGCTGAAGACGACCAAGCCCGAGGACACCGAGATCCCCGCGCCGGCGGAGGGCGAGGAGGAGAAGGTTGCCCGCGACTACCTGGTCGAGGTCTCCGGCAAGCGCTTCGACGTCAAGGTGATCGGCGAGGCGAGCGGGTTCGCCGCCGCCGGTGCCGCCCCCGCGAGCGGAGCCCCCAAGCCGAAGCGCGAGAAGCGTGCCGGCGGTGGCGGTGGGGGTGGCGGTCCCGTGCTCGCGTCCCCGCTCCAGGGCTCGATCTTCAAGCTCGAGGTCGAGGAGGGCGCCGAGGTCCAGGAAGGCGACCTGATCTGCGTCATCGAGGCCATGAAGATGGAGAACGAGATCACCGCCCACCGGGCCGGGAAGGTCTCCAAGGTCAGCATCTCCGTTGGCGATGCGGTCGCGTCCGGTGACCCCCTCGTCACTATTGAGTAACATCCCGCGGTCGCTTTAGGGATCCCCCGCACCCGGGGGCCCGGGGCAAGACGAAAACCAAGAGAGGATCACTCATGGAAATCTTTGCCTACCTGGACCCCGGCAGCGCCAGCGCGCTGCTCGCCGCGGTGTTGGCCGGTATCGCCGGCATCGGCGCGGCCCTGCGCACCTTCGGCCAGAACTTCGTGAACAAGCTCATGTTCTGGAAGAAGGACGAGCCCGCACCGGCCGCGGACGCGACTCCCGCCGAGACCCCCGAAGACGAGACCCCCGAGCAGTAGGTCTGTGTCGAGCGCAGAGCCTGGTTCCTTCAGGGACCGTGACAGCCGCGTCGTCATCACCGACGACGCGATCTACAGGGCGCTCAGCCCGGAGGGAGCCCGTGACTGGGCGGCCCTCTCGGCCAGCCCGCTCCTCGAACGCCTGACCTCCCAGGGCCGGCTGGTCGGCACCCGCGAGATCGACGCGGGCGTCCTGGGCGATTCCCCTGACCTGCTGCCGACGGGGGTGGAGAAGGTCCTCGAGCACGACCGGGTCCCGTTCGTCTCCTACCCGTACGAGTGGACCTTCGGCATGCTGCAGGACGCGGCCAAGCTCCAGCTCGACCTCGGCATCGCCGCGATCGACGAGGGCCTCCAGCTGAAGGACGCGACGCCGTACAACGTCCAGTTCCGGGGGGCCGACCCGGTGTTCATCGACGTCGGCTCGTTCGAGGAGCTGCGCGAGGGCGAGCCCTGGGTCGGCTACCGCCAGTTCTGCATGCTCTACCTCTACCCGCTGCTGTTCCAGGCGCACAAGGACCTCCCGTTCCATCCCTGGCTGCGCGGCTCGATCGACGGGATCCAACCGATCGACGCGATCAAGGTGTTCTCGCTCCGGGACCGACTCCGCAAGGGCGTCTTCCTCCACGCCTCGCTCCACGCCCGGCTGGACCGCCGCGCCAACAAGTCGGGTCCCGGCAGCGCCGAGCAGAACAAGACCACCCGCCAGGTCAAGCCGAAGGCGGTCCAGGCTCAGCTCCAGTCGATGCGCCGACTCGTCGACAAGCTCCGCTGGAAGGCCGGGGAGACCTCCTGGAGCGGATACCGCCAGAGCAACACGTACTCCGACGACGACGACCGGCGCAAGCAGGCCTTCGTCGCGGAGGTGGCGGCCGCCCAGCGCCCGAAGCTGACCTGGGACATGGGCTGCAACGACGGCGCCTACTCACGGATCGCCGCCGAGAGCTCCGAGCGGGTGGTCGCCTTCGACTTCGACCACGCGACGGTGGAGGCGCTCTACCGGTCCCTGCGCGAGGAGGGCAACGACAGGATCCTGCCGCTGGTGTCGAACCTCGCCGACCCCTCGCCCGGCCTCGGCTGGCGCGGGCTCGAACGGAAGACCCTGGTCGAGCGCGGCGCGCCGGACCTGATGCTCGCCCTGGCCCTGATCCACCACGTCTCGATCAGCGCCAACATCCCGATCGCCGACTTCCTGCAGTGGGCCCGCGACATGGGCACCACCCTCCTGATCGAGTTCCCCAAGCGGACCGACCCGATGGTGCAAGCGCTGCTCGCGAACAAGCGCGAGGACGCCAACCCCGACTACGACGAGGGGATCTTCGAGCGGGAGCTGGAGAGGCGGTTCACCGTCGAGCGCCGCGAGGAGCTCCCGTCGGGCGACCGAATCCTGTTCCTCGCCGCCCCGAGGTAGGAGATTGACCTCTCCGGGCGAAAGTTCGGGGATGGACGCGAAGAAGGGTCTGGCAGCGGTCCTGGACCGCCCGGCGCCGACCCGCCGGCAGCTGCTGCTCGGGGGCGGCCACCTTGCGGCCGTCTGGACCCTCGCCTTCGTCCAGCCGCTGCTCGACCTGCTCGGGAAGAACCCGGACTTCTTCGTCGCCCGGGACAACACCGCGGGCGACATCCTGATCCTCGCGATCGGGTTCACGGTCCTGCCGCCCCTGGCGCTGCTAGCGCTGGAGTTCCTCGTGAGCCGGGTGAGCGCGCGGGCCTACCAGGCGCTCCACTTCCTGCTCCTGGCCGGGATCTCCACCTTCCTCTTCGTCCAGCTCGTCTCCGACCTGATCGAACCGCGGTCGGCGGTGATCCTGGCGTTGGCGCTGGCGCTCGGACTGCTGCTCGCCTGGGCGACCTACCGGTTCGCGTTCGTAAAGAACCTGATGGACATCCTGATCGTGGCCCCCGTCGTCGTCCTCGGCCTGTTCGTGTTCGCCTCCGACACGAGCGACCTCATCTTCCCGGCCGAGAGCGAGTTCGAGGTGGCCAGGGACTCCGGCCGCGACACCCCGATCGTGGTCGTGATCTACGACGAGCTCGGCACCTCCGACCTGATGACCAAGGAGGGTCGCATCGACGGCCGCCGGTTCCCCAACTTCGCCCGCTTCGCGGCGACCAGCACCTGGTATCCGAAGCAGTCGACCACCGCGTTCTTCACGCCGCGCGCGGTCCCCGGCCTCTTGACCGGGATCAGCCCCGACGCCGACGCGTTGCCCACCGACCAGGACCAGCCGCTCAGCATCTTCAGCCAGTTCAGCCGCAACCGCCCGCTCCACGTGCTCGAACCGGTGACGGCGCTGTGTCCGCGGGACATGTGCCCGGACCCGGCCGGGGAGCCCGGCCAGGTCTCCCGGTTGAAGGCGCTCGTCCAGGACCTCAAGTACGTCGAGGGCCGGCTGGTCCTGCCGCCCGGCATGGCCGAGAAGCTGCCCGACGTGAGCTCCGACTTCGGCGACTTCGGTGGGGATTCCGACGGGGGCGACGGCCCCGTTCAGAAGAAGAGGAAATCCGGGCGCTTCATGGTGAAGGGCGAGGGCAAATCCGACCCCGAGCTCTACGAACGGTTCATCCGCAACATCCCCGCCAGCGACCGCGGCCTCACCGTGATGCACATGCACCTGCCGCATCAGGTCTGGAAGTACGACGCCCGGGGCAGGCAATACAACGAAAGCCCGATCACGCAGATCTCGCAGGGCACCGGCCGGTGGCTCGTCGACGACAACGGGATCGCCACCGCCCAGGCCCGCATGTACACGCAGACCGCGTACGCGGACCGGCTGCTGGGCGAGGTTCGCCGGAAGCTGGAGTCGATGCGCCTCTGGGACGACGCCATCGTCGTGGTCGCGGCCGACCACGGGATCTCCTTCGAGGGCGGCGGCGTGCCCCAGCGCCAGGCGGACCTCCGCGCGATGGGCGAGGTCGCGAACCCGCCGCTCCTGATCAAGTACCCGGGACAGCGCAGGGGCGTCGTCTCGGCCAAGCACAGCGTCACCGTCGACGTCGTGCCCACCATCGCGCGGGCGGTCGGCGTGAAGGACCTCTACGACACGGACGGCGTGCCGCTGCAGGGGCCGGTGCCGGAACGCCCGGTCACGATCACCGACCCGAACGGCAAGGAGTACTCGGTGAGCGTCGGGCGGATGGTGCGCCAGCGCGACGCCGCGATCCGGCGCGCCGACCGCCGCCTCGGCACCGGGCCCATCTACACGCTCGGCGCCGCGCCCGGGCTGCTCGGCCGGCGCGTGCCGCCGCGCCCGTCGCCCGACGGCCCGGCCCACCTCGACGAGCCCTACCAGGGCCTCGACTTCGACCCGGGGATCGATCTGATCCCGATGTTCATAACTGGCACCGTGGACGGGATCGAGGCCACCTCGCCCGCCGAGGCACCCCTCATCGCGGTCGCGGTGAACGGCGCGATCCGCGGCACCGGCAGGACCTTTCCCCTCGCGGGGCAGACGCACTTCGGCGTCCTGATCGATCCCAGGTACCTCAGGCGGGGAAAGAACCGGATCGGGATCTACCGGCTCGACGGCCGGGGCCGGCTGGTCCTGATCGGGGGCAACTGACCCCGGGGGTCCGGCCCGCCCGTGCCTACCGCGGTGGCTGGGGCCACTTCGGGGCCCAGGCGCGGCAGCTCTGGCCCTTGCACCCGCGCAGCTTCTCCAGTTGGGCGTCCAGGTAGCGGACGATCCGCCGGTAGCGCGGGTTCGCGGCGCGGTTCTGCAGCTCGGCCGGGTCGTCGCGGAGCACGTACAGCTCCACGTCCCCGTTCTCGTAGCGGACGTACTTGTAGGGGCCGAGCCTGATCCCGACGTAGTTCTGGTTCGGGCTCTTGACCGACGTCGAAGCGCCCTTCTTCTTGCGCCCTTCGGAGACCACGACCGGTTCCTCCGGGTAGTCGCCCGGGATCAGGTGGGTCGCCTGCTGGTAGCTGGAGAGCAGGATCGGCCGGCGGGAGCGCTTCTTCGGCCTCTTCCAGAACGGCTTCATCGAGCGGCCGTCGACCGCCAGCCGCGCCTTCGCCCCCGCCAGCTTCAGGATCGTCGGCGCGACGTCCTGGTTCGCGACCGGCTCGAAGCTCTTGGTCTTGGGCCTGATCCCCGGGCCGCGCATCACGAAGGGAACCCTCAGGGCCGGTTCGTAGGGCAGGAGCTTGCCACGGCTGATCCGGTGCTGGCCGGTGAAGAAGCCGTTGTCCGAGGTGAATATCACGTACGTGTCGGCGAGCTGGCCCGTCTCCCTGAGGGCCGCGACGATGCGTCCCACCCCCTCATCGACCGAGCGGAGCGCCTCCACCGACTTGCGGAACTCGGTGTCGATCTGGTTGATCTCGTTCTTCTTCATCGGCGCCGCCTCGTCGGCCTCCCGGAGGAAGGACGGCTTGTCGGAGATGTCCGCCTCGTTGAAGCCGCGGGGCCGGGGGCCGGGCGTCCTCAGCGCCGTGTCGTAGTGGCGGGCCGCCGGCTCGGGCCCGATCGGGGGACGCGAATCCCCGTGGGGCGTGTGGTAGTCGATCTGGAGGTAGAACGGGCGGCCGCCGGAGTTCCTGATCTCCTCCTCCGCCTGGATCGACATCGAATCGGTGTGGTAGTTGCAGATCTGGATCCCCAGCCAGGGGCAGCCGTCGGGATCGCGCCCGCCGTCCATGTCGTAGTAGGGCCAGCCCAGGCGGGGCGTGATCTCGCCGTCGACGTTCTGGCGGTAGCCGTAGAACTCCCGGGTCGAGTTGTCGGTGGCGTCGCTCACCCAGCGGTCCCAGCCCGGGGGGACCTCGGTCTCGGCCGGCTCGTCGGGCCCGCCATAGAAGTTCATGAACTTTCCGAAGTGGAGGGTGCGGTACCCGGCCCGCTGCAGCCACACCGGGAGGTTCTCGTGCATGATCGGGTTCGACCGGTAGGCCTGCCAGCCGCCGCGCGGGCCCCCGATCCGGATCACCCCGTGGTTCTGGGTGTAGCGCCCGCTCAGAAGCGTGGCGCGGGAGGGGGCGCAGAGCGGGAAGGGCGTCATGTACTGCGTGAAGTTGATCCCCTTGTCCCGCACCAGCTTCATCGTCTTCGGCATGATCTGGCGCCAGTTGTCGTTGAGATCCCGGAAGCGGCGGTCGAACTCGTTCAGGGGCTGGTCGTCGGTCTGGATCACCACGAAGTTCGGCCGGGGAGCAGCGGTCGCGCCGGAGGCGAGCAGGCCCGCGGCGGCCAGCCCGAGGCAGATCGCCGCGGCGAAGGTGACCATCTGGCGGCGAACCCTCGTCATCGCCGGGCCGCCTTCCGCGCCCGGCGGAGCTTCTTCTTCCTCTGCTCGCCCGGCGGCTGCGGCAATCGCCTTACCGCCCGGCGGCAGGCCCCGCCCCGGCAGTTCCGCCACTTCGCGAGGTCGGAGGAGAGGCGGTTCGCGATCCGCCGCCACCCGGGGTCCTCGATCCGGTTGGTGAGCTCCGCGCGATCGGTCCTCATGTCGTAGAGCTCGCGCTGGCCGTTGGCGTACTCGACGTACTTGTACCGGCCGACCCGTATGCCGGTGAAGTTGCGGGGCGGCGCGGGCACCGACACCCCGGCATCGGCGGTCGGCCCCTCGTTCGGTCCGACGTAGGACTCGAGCACCACGGGGCGCAGCGTCCGCTTCTTCGTGTTCTTCCAGAACGGCTTGAGGCTGCGTCCGTCGAAACCCCCCGGCAACTTCGCCCCCGTCAACGAGAGGACGGTCGGGGCCAAGTCGGCGTTGGCGACGAGCTCCGAGGTGCGCGACCCGGGCTTGATGCCCGGTCCGCGGATCAGCAGGGGCAGGTGGGCCGCCGGCTCGTGGGGCAGGAACTTGGCGCTGCTCAACCGGTGCTGGCCGTCGAACATCCCGTTGTCCGAGACGAAGATGATGTACGTGTTGGCGAGCTTGCCCGTTCTCCTCAGCGCCTCCACGATCGCCCCGACCCCGTCGTCGACGCCCCTCAGAGCCTCGATCTCCTTCCGCCAGCGCGTGTCGATGCTCTCGATCTCCTGCCGGGTCATCCGCGGGATCTCGCGCAGGAACGGGGGCTTATCGCCGTTGTCGGGTTCGTTGAAACCGGCCATCCGGGGCATCTTCGATTTCAGGGCCGAGTCGTAGTGCCGCGCGAGCGGCTCGGGCCCGATCGGCGACCGGTGATCGCCGTGGGGCGTGTTGTAGTCCAACTGGATGTAGAAGGGCTGATCGGCGGAAGCCTGGATCTCTTCGACCGCGGCGCGGCTGAACATGTCGGTGGAGTGGTCGCAGGCGACGCCGGGCACCGGGTCGATCAGGTTCGCCGCCGTGCATTCGGGCGGATCCTTGCCGACTCCGTTGCGGTCGTAGCCGTTGTCGCCGAAGGGCCCGCGTGCCTCCCCGTTCACGTTGAGGTACGTGCCGTAGTAGTAGAGCGTGTTGCTGTAGGCCGGCGTGTACCAGCGGTCCCAGCCGGGTGGGACGGTGCGCTCGACCGGGTCCGCGTCGCTGCCGTAGTACCCGTTCGCGAACTTGCCGACGTGAGCGGTGCGATAGCCGTTCCGGGACAACGCGACCGCGAGGTTCTCGTGGTAGAGCGGAAGGTTGCGCCAGCCCTCCCAGCCGCCGTCCGGACCGGAGTTCTTCTTGAGGCCGTTCGTGTGGGCGTACTGTCCCGTGAGGAGGGTCGCACGCGACGGCGAGCAGAGCGGATTGCTCGCGTAGTAGTTCGTGAACTCGATCCCCTTCGCGGCGACGAGGTCGAGCGTCTTCGGCATCACCCTCCGGTTGCGGTCCCGCTGATCGCGGAACCTGGCCCGAAGGGTGCCGAGGCTCTGGTCGTCCGTTTGGACCACCACCACGTTGGGCCGGGCCGGGTCGCTCTGGGCCCGGGGCGCCGGGGCCGCGCTCGCCCGGCCGAGCGCCACCGCCGTGAGCAGGGCGAACAACAGCAAGAGCGCCGCGGACTGGGCCAGATTTTGTCGTGTCACTCCGTTGATACCTGTGTTGAAACCGCGCGGGAACCCC
>Ga0182737_1000546_pt1 | contig 51582 bp, 44 predicted proteins | sample eDN5th30CBELigOP_FD_128878 | JGI IMG/M metagenome (GOLD analysis project Ga0182737, IMG submission 128878) | Enriched Organic Plus compost microbial communities from Emeryville, California, USA - eDNA 5th pass 30_C BE-Lig OP (version 2) (version 2) ...
CGACGATCCCGGTCACCGGCCTGCTCGCCGGGGCGCTCAGCCTCTCGGTGCCGCTCATCTTCGGCTCCCTCGCCGGCGTCATCGGCGAGCGCGTCGGCGTCGTGAACATCGCGATCGAGGGCCAGCTGCTGTTCGGCGCCTTCGCGTCGTCGCTCGTCGCCTCGCTCACCGGCTCGCCGTGGCCCGGCCTGGTCGCCGCCGCCGTCGCCGGCACGCTCGTCGCGTTCGTGCTCGCCGCGTTCTCCATCCGCTATCTCGTCGACCAGATCATCGTCGGCGTCGTCATCAACGTGCTCGTCGTCGGGCTCACCAACTTCCTCTACTCGGAGCTGCTCGCGCCGAACGCGGCGCTGCTCAACACGCCGCCGCGCTTCGACCGCTGGGAGATCCCCGGCCTCGCGCAGATCCCCGTCATCGGCCCGGTGCTCTTCCGTCAGACGCCGATCGTCTACCTCGCGATCGTCGCGGTCGCGATCGTCGCCTGGGGCCTCTACCGGACCCGCTGGGGCCTGCGGCTGCGCGCGGTCGGCGAGCACCCGACGGCGGCCGACACGGTCGGCATCGGGGTGAACCGCTCGCGGTTCTGGAACGTCGCGCTCGCCGGCGCGATCGCCGGCATCGGCGGCGCGTTCTTCACCCTCGGCTCCGTCGGCGCGTTCAACAAGGAGATGACCGCCGGCGCCGGCTACATCGCCCTCGCCGCGGTCATCTTCGGCAAGTGGCACCCGGTGCGGGCGGCGCTCGCGGCGCTGCTGTTCGGCTTCACCACGAACCTGCAGAACACGCTGTCGATCATCGGCTCGCCCGTCCCGAGCGAGTTCATGCTCATGCTCCCGTACATCGTCACGATCCTCGCCGTCGCCGGCTTCGTGGGGCGCTCGCGCGGCCCCGCGGCGGCCGGCAAGCCCTACATCAAGAGTTGATCCCGGTGGCCCCGGAGCCGCCCGAGGCGGCGTCTCGAAACCACCCCTACCAGGAGGTCCAGATGCCGGACATCGACTGGCCCGTGCTCCGAGCCGCCGCCACGGACGCCCTCCGGCACGCCTACGTCCCCTATTCGAGCTTCCCGGTCGGCGTCGCCGCGCTCGTCGACGACGGCCGCGTCATCACGGGGGCGAACGTGGAGAACGCGAGCTACGGGCTGACCCTGTGCGCCGAGTGCTCGCTCGTCTCGGCGCTCTGGATGGGCGGCGGGGGGCGGCTCGTCGCCTTCGCCTGCGTCGACGGGCACGGGAACGCGCTCATGCCGTGCGGCCGCTGCCGCCAGCTGCTCTACGAGCACTCCGCGCCCGGCATGCTGCTCGCGACGGTCTCCGGCATCCGCACGATCGACGAGGTCCTCCCCGACGCCTTCGGCCCGCGCACCCTGGCCGCCTACCACCCATGACCCCCCGCCCTTTTCAGGTGCTTCGGGCGGTATTCAGGCGCCCCGCGCACCCCGACCCCCGTCGCCCGCCTGAATACGGCGCGCGAGGCCTGAAAAAGGAGAGGAACGGAACGAGATGGTCGAGCCCTTCGACGTCGTCGACCTGATCCGCGCCAAGCGCGACGGCGGCGTGCTCGCCACCCCGCAGATCGACTGGCTCGTCGACGCGTACACCCGCGGCGTCGTCGCCGACGAGCAGATGGCCGCGTGGGCGATGGCCGTGTTCCTCCGCGGCATGGAGCCGCGCGAGATCCGCGACCTCACGCTCGCGATGGTCCGCTCCGGCGAGCGGATGGAGTTCTCCGCGCTCGGCAAGGTCACGACCGACAAGCACTCGACCGGCGGCGTCGGCGACAAGATCACGCTGCCGCTCGCGCCGCTCGTCGCCTCCTTCGGCGTCGCCGTGCCGCAGCTCTCCGGCCGAGGGCTCGGGCACACCGGCGGCACGCTCGACAAGCTCGAGTCGATCCCCGGCTGGCGCGCGAGGCTGACGAACGAGGAGTTCATGGCGCAGCTGCGCGACGTCGGCGCCGTCATCTCCGCCGCGGGCGCCGGCCTCGCGCCCGCCGACGGCAAGCTGTACGCGCTCCGCGACACCACCGGCACCGTCGAGTGCATCCCGCTCATCGCGTCCTCGATCATGTCGAAGAAGATCGCCGAGGGCACCGCGAGCCTCGTGCTCGACGTGAAGCACGGCAGCGGCGCCTTCCTCCAGGATCCGGAGCTGGGCCGCGCGCTGGCGGAGACGATGGTTCGGCTCGGGAAGGACGCCGGCGTCGGCACCGTCGCGCTGCTCACCAACATGCAGACGCCGCTCGGCCGCGCGATCGGCAACGCGAACGAGGTCCGCGAGTCGGTCGAGGTGCTCGCCGGCGGCGGCCCGGCCGACGTCGTCGAGCTGACCCTCGCCCTCGCGCGGGAGATGCTCGCGCTGGCCGGGCAGCCGGACGCGGACGTCGAGGGCCGGCTGGCGAGCGGCCGGGCGATGGACACCTGGCGCGCGATGATCGCGGCACAGGGCGGCGATCCGGACGCGCCGCTGCCGGCGCCGCGCGAGTCGGAGACCGTCGTGGCCGAGCGCGCCGGGATCGTCGTCGACCTGCCCGCCCTGCCGTTCGGCGTCGCGGCGTGGCGGCTCGGCGCGGGCCGGGCGCGCAAGGAGGACGCCGTGCTGCCCGCGGCGGGCATCGACCTCCACGTCCGGATCGGGGACGCCGTCGCCGCAGGCCAGCCGCTCTACACGCTGCACACCGACGAGCCGGCGCGCTTCGCCCGCGCGCTCGAGGCGCTCGACGGCGCCCTCGTCATCGGTGCGCCCGGCGATCCGGTGCGCGACGGCGGCCCCCTCGTCGCCGCCCGCATCGCCTAGCGCCTCCCGTCCTCCCCGGTGGTCGAGGAGGGCCGAGGGCCTGTCTTCCCCGGTGGTTGAGGAGGGCCTAAGGCCCGTCTCGAAACCACGCCCCCGCCCGGCGACAGCCGTTCACCCGATCGTCACGAGCACACGGGTACCGTAGGGGAATGGCGGACGACCTCGCGCAGTACGTGCTCCCCGGCGGCCGGGCGATCCAGCCCCTGCCGAAGATCGGGCTGCACGAGCACCTCGACGGCGGGGTGCGGCCGGCGACGATCATCGAGCTCGCAGCCGAGCTCGGACTCGACGTGCCGGCGAGCGAGCCCGAGGCGCTCGCCGACTGGTTCCAGGCGCAGTGCACGGGCGGGGACCTGGTCTCCTACCTCGCGACGTTCGACCTCACCATCGCCTGCATGCAGACCACCGAGGGACTCGAGCGGATCGCGCGCGAGTACGTCGAGGACCTCGCCGCCGACGGGGTCGTCTACGCCGAGGTGCGCTGGGCGCCCGAGCAGCACCTCACCCGCGGGCTCACGCCCGACGAGGCGGTGCAGGCGGTGCAGGACGGCATCGAGGCCGGCATCGACAGCGCCGCGTCCCGCGGGCACGACATCCGGATCGGCCAGCTCATCGACGCACTGCGGCAGTTCGACCACTCGCGCGAGGCGGCCGAGATCGCGCTGCGCTGGCGCGACCGCGGCGTCGTCGGCTTCGACATCGCCGGGCCCGAGGCGGGCTACCCGGCCTCGGCCCACCGGGATGCCTTCGATCTGCTCGCCGCGTCGTTCATGCCCGCGACCGTGCACGCGGGGGAGGCCGACGGGATCGACTCGATCCGGGGTGCCCTCATCGACGGCCGCGCGCTGCGGCTCGGCCACGGCGTGCGCATCGTCGAGGACATCGCCGTCGAGGACGCCGGCGCGGCGTCCTACGCGACGCTCGGCGAGGTCGCGCAGTGGGTGCGCGACCGCGAGATCGCGCTCGAGATCGCCCCGACCTCGAACCTGCAGACCGGCGCCTGGGGTCGCTCGATCGAGGAGCACCCGTTCGACCTGCTCTATCAGCTCGGCTTCCGGGTCACCGTCAACCCGGACAACCGGCTGATGAGCCGGACGACCATCACCCGCGAGCTCGCGATCCTGTCGGAGGCGTTCGGCTACGACCTCGACGACCTCGCGGTGTTCCAGCTGAACGCCGCCGCGTCGGCGTTCCTGCCGATCGAGGACCGGGACGAGCTCGCGGAGCTCGTCGCTCGCGGCTACGCCTGAGCTCGGTGATCGAGGAGGCCGCGCGGCGGCCGTCTCGAGATCACGGCCTCGATCGGGGTGCTGGTTTCGAGACGCGCTTGCGGCGCTCCTCGACCAGCGGTCTCTGTCGTCTCGAGATCGCCACCGCGAGCGGGGCGCCGGTTGCGAGAGGCGCCTGCGGCGCACCTCGACCGGCGAGCTCGCGCGCTACTCCCAGATGGCGTCGACGCTCGTGAGGGGGTAGTTCGCGGGGAGCGGCTTGCGGGCGACGCCCGTGTCGATCGCCGCCTGCGCGACCGCCGTCGCGACGATGCCGAGCAGCCTCGGGTCGAGCGGCTTGGGGATGATGTAGTCCGGGCCGAAGCGGAAGTGCTGCCCGCCGTACGCCGCCTCGACCTCCACCGGCACCGGCAGCTTCGCGAGGTCGCGCAGCGCGTGCGTCGCGGCGATCTTCATCTCCGTGTTGATCCGTCTGGCCCGCACGTCGAGGGCCCCGCGGAAGATGAACGGGAAGCCGAGCACGTTGTTCACCTGGTTCGGGTAGTCGCTGCGACCGGTCGCGATGATGACGTCGTCGCGGGTCGCGAGCGCGTCCTCCGGGGTGATCTCCGGATCCGGGTTCGCGAGCGCGAACACGATCGGGCCGTCCGCCATCGACCGCAGCATGTCGGGGGTGAGCAGGCCGGCCTGCGAGACGCCGATGAACACGTCCGCGCCGGCGAGCGCGTCCTCGAGCGTCCGCGCGTCGGTCTCGATCGCGAACGGCTGCTTGTACTGGTTGAGGTCGACGCGCCCGGAGTGGACGACGCCCCGCGAGTCGACGAGCGTGATGTGCTCGCGCTTCGCGCCGAGGACGACGAGGTGGCGCAGCACCGAGATGCCGGCCGCGCCCGCGCCGACCGTGACGATCCTCGCGTCCTCGATCGTCTTGCCCTTGATCTCGAGGGCGTTCAGCAGCGCCGCGCCCCCGATGACGGCGGTGCCGTGCTGGTCGTCGTGGAAGACCGGGATGTCGCAGGCCTCGATGAGCCGCCGCTCGATCTCGAAGGCCTCGGGCGCCGCGATGTCCTCGAGATTGATGCCGCCGAAGGTGTCCGCGATGAGCGAGACCGTCTTGACGAACTCCTCGGGATCCTTCGTGGCGACCTCGATGTCGAAGACGTCGATGCCGGCGAAGCGGCGGAAGAGGACCCCCTTGCCCTCCATGACCGGCTTCGAGGCGAGCGCGCCGCGGTCGCCGAGGCCGAGGATCGCGGTGCCGTTCGAGATGACCGCGACGAGGTTGCCCTTGTTCGTGTAGCGGAACGCGTTCTCCGGGTCCGCGTCGATCTCGAGCACGGGGCTCGCGACGCCCGGACTGTAGGCGAGGGTGAGGTCGTGCGCGTCCTGCGCCGGCTTGGTCAGCTCGACGCTGAGCTTCCCTGGGCGGGGGAGCTCGTGGTACTCGAGGGAGTCGGCCTTCAGACGTTCACTGGCGCTGGACACTCGCACAGCCTAGCGGCGCAGCAGGTCCCGCACCGCTTGTGCGAGCTCCACGACGATCGCCGCCGCGTTCGTGCGCCGCTGGCGAGCGGAGCCGACCTCCGTGCGGCTGTCGAGGTACGCCTTGAGCTTCGGCTCGGTGCCGGACGGCCGGACGATGACGCGCGAGCCGTCGACGAGGTCGTACCGCAGGATGTCCGCGTCGCGCTCGGCCCGGTAGTCGGTCGTGCGCACGACCTCGCGCCCGGCGATCGAGGCGGGCGGGGCGGCACGGAGTCCGTCGGTGAGCCGGCTGATCTCGGCGAGGTCGTCGACGCGGATCGACACCTGGCCCGAGGCGTAGCCGCCGATCGCCCCGGCGATCTCGTCGAGGGCGTCGTCGACGGTCCGGCCGGCCGAGCGCCAGGACTCGGCGAGCGCGACGAACCGCGCGGCGGCGGAGATGCCGTCCTTGTCGCGCACCGTGTCCGGGTTGACGAGATAGCCGAGCGCCTCCTCGTAGCCGTAGATCAGGCCGGGCACACGCGAGATCCACTTGAAGCCGGTGAGGGTCTCGGCGTGCTCGAGGCCGTGGTGGGCGGCGATCGCGGCGAGGCCGGGCGAGGAGACGAGCGAGCTCGCGAGCCTCGGGCGCTGGCCGTCTGCGCGCTCCGCGGCCTCGCTCCGGGCGCGGATCGCCGCGTCCCAGCCGAGCAGGAGGCCGACGTCGTTGCCGGTCAGCCGGCGCCAGCCGGCGGGGTCGGCGGGATCGGGGACGGCGATCGCGAGCCGGTCGGCGTCGGGGTCGTTCGCGACGATCAGGTCGCAGCCGTTCGACGTCGCGAAGGCGGCGGCGAGGTCGAGCGCGCCGGGCTCCTCCGGGTTCGGGAACGCGACGGTCGGGAAGTCCCCGTCCGGCTCCGCCTGCTCCGGCACCGCGAGCAGCTCCGGCAGCCCGGCGGCGGCGAACACCCGGCGCGCGACCTCGAGTCCCACCCCGTGCATCGCGGTGTACGCGATCCGCAGCCCCTCGCTCTCGCGTTCACTCGGTGCACTTGCGCCCTCCCGGTGCGGTTGCCCGCGCTGAGCAGTCGCAAGTGCACTGTCGATGCGTGCGACTTGGGCGGTGGCCGCGACGTACGCCTCCACCGGGGCATCGGAGAGCAGCTGGTAGGACGTCGACCGGGGGAGCGCCGGCACCGGACCGACCGCCGCGATCGCGGCGGCGATCTCCGCGTCGACCGGCGGGACGATCTGCGACCCGCCGTCCTCGCCGCCGAGGTAGACCTTGACGCCGTTGTCCCGCCGCGGGTTGTGCGAGGCGGTGATCATGACCCCCGCGTCGACGCCGAGGTGCCGGACGCAGAACGCGAGGACGGGGGTCGGCAGCGCCCGGGACAGCAGCTCGACGCGGACGCCGGCGCCGGCCATCACCTCCGCCGCGTCGCGGGCGAAGACCTCGGAGTTGATGCGGCCGTCGTAGCCGATGACGACGGACGGGCGAGCGCCGCCCTGAGCCGGTCGAAGGGTGGACGGGCGCCCTTCGACTCGGGCCGCGCCCTCGCCCGGGGGCCGGCCGTCGAGGAACGCGGCGAGGCCCGCGGCGGCCCGGGCCACGACGACGCGGTTCATCCGCATCGGGCCCGCGCCGAGCTCCGCGCGGATGCCCGCCGTGCCGAACTCGAGGAGCCCGCCGAATCGGTCCCGGAGCTCCGCGGTCGCGGCGAGCGCCTCCTCCTGGCCCGTCCCCTCCGCGCCCGCGGCCGCCTCGATGAGGGCCTCGAGCTCGGCGCGCGTCTCCGGGTCGGGGTCCTGCGCGAGCCAGTCCTGGGCGAGGTCGAAGAGCGCGCCGCCCTCCGGTCCGCCGTCCGGTCGCTCGGGGATCGTCAAAGCCGCACCGCGATGTCGGCGAGCAGCCGCCCGATCCGCTCCTCCGCCTCGCGCCCGGCGGCGATGACCTCCTCGTGGGAGAGCGGGGTCGGCGAGATGCCGGCGGCGAGGTTCGTGATGAGCGAGAGGCCGAGGACCTCCATCCCGGCCTCGCGCGCGGCGATCGCCTCGAGCGCCGTCGACATGCCGACGATGTGCCCGCCGATCGTCTTCGCGAACCGCACCTCGGCCGGCGATTCGTAGTGCGGTCCGCGGAACTGGACGTAGACGCCCTCGTCGAGCGACGGATCGACCGTGCGGGCGAGCTCCCGCAATCGCGCGGCGTAGAGGTCCGTGAGGTCGACGAACGTCGCGCCTTCGAGCGGCGAGTCGGCGGTCAGGTTGATGTGGTCCGAGATGAGCGAGACGGTGCCCGGGGTCCAGTGCGACTTGATGCCGCCCGCGCCGTTCGTGAGCACCATGACCTTCGCCCCGGCGGCGGCGGCCGTGCGGACGCCGTGGGCGACGCGGCGGACGCCGTGCCCCTCGTAGTAGTGGGTGCGCGCGCCGATGACGAGCGCGTGCCGCCCGTCGGGCAGGCGCACCGAGCGGAGCGTCCCGACGTGCCCGACGACCGCGGGCGCGGAGAAGCCGAGGATCGTGGTGGCGGGGATCTCGGCGACCGTCTCGCCCATCAGGTCCGCGGCCTTCGCCCAGCCGGAGCCGAGGGTGAACGCCAGGTCGTGGCGTTCGACGCCCGTCGCGGTCGCGAGCTGCCTGGCCGCCGCCGCGGCGATCGCCTTCGGGTCGGCGGCCGGGTCGTCGAGGGGGTTCTGCGTCACGGAGACATGCTAGGGCGGTGGTCTCGATGCGCGCTTCGCGGGCGGCCCGACCGCCGACTCGGGCCGAGTCTCGCCGGCGACACATCGAGTCATCTGCGCCGCCGCCGCGGACCCGCGTGCGAGACTGGGCCCGCACCCAGCGAGGCCTCGCGCCGTGCGATCCACCGATTCCCGATTCCCGATTCCGATTCGACGAGACGAGGCAGCCGATGCAGGCCAGCACCGACCGCATCCAGGTCTCCCACGCCGGGAGCCTTCCGCGCACCGACGAGCTCGTCGCGGCGAACGCCGCGCGAGAGTTCGAGGAGGACGGCTTCACGCTGAAGCGCACGCCGGAATACGACGCGCTGCTGCGGGAGGCGGTCACGCGGCTCGTGCAGCACCAGCTCGACGTCGGCGTCACGGCCGTCGGCGACGGCGAGTTCGGCAAGGCGAGCTCGAACCCGACCGACTACGGCGCCTGGTGGGTCTACTCCTTCCAGCGGGTCACGGGCCTCTCGATCACCGAGGTCAACGCCTTCAACGAGCCGCCGCACCGCTCGAGTCCCGGGAACATCCGGCTCACCAGCTTCTCGGACCGCCGCGACCGCCAGGCCTTCGCCGATGTCTACGCCGACCCGACGGCGATCCACACGGGCCGCACCGCGACGCAGTTCCCCTCGGTCACCGGCCCGATCGAGTACCGCGGGCAGGAGCTGGTCGCCGCCGACATCGCGAACCTCAAGCATGCGATCGCCGCGACCGGCGCGGAGAACGGCTTCATCACGTCCATCTCGCCCGGCAGCGCCGCCCGCATCGTCAACGACCACTACGCGACCGAGGAGGAGCACGTCTGGGCGTGGGCCGAGGCGCTGAAGCACGAGTACAAGGCGATCACCGACGCCGGCCTGATCCTGCAGATCGACGACCCGTCGATGGCGGAGAACTGGGACGCGATCAACCCGGAGCCCTCGGTCGAGGAGTACCTCGCGTTCACCCGCATCCGGCTCGAGGCGCTCAATCACGCGCTCGCCGGCCTGCCGACCGAGCAGATCCGCTTCCACCTGTGCTGGGGATCGTGGCACGGCCCGCACACGACGGACATCGAGTTCCGGCACATCGTCGACACCATGCTCGACGTGAACGCGATCGCGTACTCCTTCGAGGCGGCGAACGCGAGGCACGAGCACGAGTGGACGATCTGGGAGGACCACGAGCTGCCCGAGGGCAAGCTCATCGTCCCGGGCATCGTCGGGCACTCGACGAACATCGTCGAGCACCCGGAGCTCGTCGCCCAGCGGATCGAGAACTTCGCGCGGCTCGTCGGGCCGGAGCGCGTCATCGCGTCGACGGACTGCGGGCTCGGCGGCCGCGTGCACGAGCACATCGCGTGGGCGAAGCTCGAGGCGCTCGCGCAGGGCGCGGACCTCGCGACCCAGCGACTCTTCTGACCCCCGCCCTTTTTTCAGGTGCCCCGCGCCGTATTCAGGCGTCGCACAGGTCCGTGGCCCGCCGCGGGCCTGAGAACGCCGCGCCGCACCTGAAAAAGGCGGTTGAATGGGTGGGTGGTGAACGAGTTCGGGCGCAAGCATCGTGTCGCGGTGCTCGGCGGCGGGCCCGGCGGCTACGAGGCGGCGCTCGCGGGCGCGCAGCTCGGCGCCGAGGTCACCCTCGTCGAGCGCCGGGGGGTCGGCGGCAGCGCGGTCCTCACCGACGTCGTCCCATCGAAGACGCTCATCGCGACCGCGGAGGCGGCGTCGACCGTCCGCGGCGCATCCGACCTCGGCATCCGGCTCGGCGACGAGGTGCGACCCGCTCGGCCGATCACCGCCGAGGACATCACCGTCGACCTGCGCGCCGTCAACGAGCGGCTGCTGCGGCTCGCCGCGGCGCAGTCGGAGGACATGGAGCGCGAGCTCGAGCGCGCCGGCGTGCGCATCGTGCGCGGCGAGGGCCGGCTCGACGGGCCCGAGCGGGTCGTCGTCTCGAGCGGCTCGACCGGAGGGTCCGACGAGCTCGAGATCGACGCCGACACCATCGTCATCGCGACCGGCGCCCGACCGCGCGAGCTGCCGAGCGCGAAGCCGGACGGCGAGCGCATCCTCACCTGGACCCAGCTCTACTCCCTCGGCGAGCTGCCGGAGCACCTCATCGTCGTCGGCTCCGGTGTGACCGGCGCCGAGTTCGCCTCCGCCTACCGGAACCTCGGCGCCCGCGTCACGCTGATCAGCTCGCGCGAGCGCGTGCTGCCGGGAGAGGACGTGGACGCCGCCCTCGTGCTCGAGAGCGTGTTCGCGAAGATCGGGCTCGAGGTGCTCGGCAAGTCGCGCGCGGATCGCGTCGAGCGGGTCGGCGACGGGGTCCGGGTGACGCTCGCCGACGGCCGCACCGTCGACGGCTCGCACTGCCTGATGGCGGTCGGCTCCATCCCGAACACGCAGGGCATCGGCCTCGAGGAGGCGGGCGTGCTGCTCGCCGAGTCGGGCCACATCCGGGTCAACCGGGTCGCCGGCACGAGCGTACCGTCGATCTACGCCGCCGGCGACTGCTCGGACTTCCTGCCGCTCGCCTCGGTCGCCTCCATGCAGGGGCGCACGGCCGTGTTCCACGCGATGGGCGACGTGGTCTCGCCGACGGAGCTGCGCAACGTCACGGCGAACGTCTTCACCCAGCCGGAGATCGCGACGGTCGGCTGGCAGCAGCCGCAGGTCGAGGCCGGGACCGTGCGCGGGGTCATCTTCAAGCTGCCGCTCGCCCCGAACGCCCGGGCGAAGATGCAGGGCATCGAGGACGGCTTCGTGAAGCTGTTCGCGACGACGACGACGCGGCAGGTGCTCGGCGGCGTCGTCGTCGCGCCGAAGGCCTCGGAGCTCATCCTGCCGATCTCGATCGCGGTCGAGCACCGGCTCACCGTCGACGAGCTCGCGCAGGCGTTCTCCGTCTACCCCTCGCTGTCCGGCGCGATCACGGATGCCGCCCGCGCGATGCACATCGTCCGGTGACGCGACATCGGCGTGCGAGGGCCCTTCGACTCGTCGCTGCGCTCCTCGCTCAGGGACCGGTCCTGTCCTAGGAATGCGCTGCGTCGCTCAGGGACCGGTCCCTGAGCGAGCAAAGCGAGTCGAAGGGCGACACGGCCTCCTCGACCAGCGGGGGAAGTCCTAGTCCGCGATCGAGAGCAGCAGGTGCCCGGAGGAGACGGTCTGGCCGAGCGGCGCGTTGATGGCCGTGATGACGCCGTCCTTGTGCGCGGCGAGCGGCTGCTCCATCTTCATCGCCTCGAGCACGACGACCGTCTCGCCCTTGACGACGCGCTGCCCCTCCTCGACGGCGACCTTGACGATCGTCGCCTGCATGGGCGCCTTCACGGCGTCCCCCGTCGCGATGTCGACGGCGCCGTGGACGCGACGCCGCGGCGGGGCGGCGGTCGCCGCGCCGCTCGCGCCGACGAGCTTCGCGGGCAGGCTCACCTCGACCCGCTTGCCGCCCACCTCGACGACGACGGTCGTGCGGGCCACGGGCGACCCCGGCTCGGCGAGCTCGCCCGACCAGGGCTCGAGCTCGCCCGCCCACTCCTGCTCGATCCAGGACGTGTACACGGAGAAGGGCGCGGAGGTGAACGCGGGGTCGCGGACGACCGCGCGGTGGAACGGCAGGACGGTCGGCAGTCCGGCGACCTCGAACTCGTCGAGTGCGCGGCGCGCCCGCTCGAGCGCGTCGGCGCGGGTGGCGCCGGTCACGATCACCTTGGCGAGCAGCGAGTCGAAGGCGCCGGAGATGACGTCGCCGGTCGTGACGCCCGAGTCGACGCGGATGCCGGGGCCGCCGGGGAAGCGCAGCGCGTGCACCGGGCCGGGGGAGGGCATGAAGTTCAGCGCCGGGTCCTCGCCGTTGATGCGGAACTCGATCGAGTGGCCTTGGGCGATCGGGTCCGGGTAGTCGAGGACGCCGCCGTCGGCGAGCCGGAACTGCTCGCGGACGAGGTCGATGCCGGTCACCTCCTCGGAGACCGGGTGCTCGACCTGGAGCCGCGTGTTGACCTCGAGGAACGAGACCGTGCCGTCCGAGCCGATGAGGAACTCGCACGTCCCGGCGCCGAGGTAGCCGACCTCGCGGAGGATCGCCTTCGAGCTCTGCACCAGCACGTGCTCCTGCTGCTCGGTGAGGAACGGCGCGGGCGCCTCCTCGACGAGCTTCTGGTGCCGGCGCTGCAGCGAGCAGTCGCGGGTGGAGACGACGACGACGTTGCCGTGCGCGTCGGCGAGGCACTGCGTCTCGACGTGCCGCGGCCGGTCGAGGTACTTCTCGACGAAGCACTCGCCGCGGCCGAACGCCGCGGTCGCCTCGCGGACGGCCGACTCGTACTGCTCGGCGACCTCCTCGCGGGTGCGGGCGACCTTGAGGCCGCGCCCGCCGCCGCCGAACGCCGCCTTGATGGCGACGGGGAGGCCGTGCTCGTCGACGAACGCGAGCACCTCCTCGGCGCTCGTGACGGGGTTGAGCGTGCCGGGGGCGAGCGGCGCCCCGACCTTCTCGGCGATGTGCCGCGCGGACACCTTGTCGCCGAGCGCGCGGATCGCCTCCGGCGAGGGGCCGATCCAGGTCAGGTCCGCCGCGATGATCGCCTCGGCGAAGTCGGCGTTCTCGGCGAGGAAGCCGTAGCCGGGGTGGACGGCGTCCGCGCCCGAGCGCCGCGCGACCGCGAGCAGCTTCTCGATGACGAGGTAGGTCTCGGCGCTGGTCTGGCCGTCGAGGGCGTAGGCCTCGTCCGCGAGCTTGACGTGGCGCGCGTCGCGGTCCTGGTCCGCGTAGACGGCGACGGTGCCGAGGCCCGCGTCCCGCGCCGCGCGGATGACCCGGACGGCGATCTCACCGCGGTTGGCGATGAGGACCTTCGTGATGCGCGCCATGGTTCGTCCAGCCTATTGAGCCACCGCGGAACCCCCTTGGCACAGACCTCTAATCCTGCCCACCGCTCCCTGTGTCCCCCATACAAGCCCCCCCCCCGGCCCAGGCCGTTCCAGCCATGAGTGACACCGGAGCGCTCGGGCGACGGGGTCAACGGGTGGTGACGAGGTCCGGCCAGGGGGTGCCGAGGCCGAGGGCGAGGTCGCGGAGGACCGCGAGCGAGAGGCCGACGACCGAGTGCGGGTCGCCCTCGATGCGCGTGATGAACGGAGCCGCGAGGCCCTCGAGCGTGAACGCGCCGGCGACGGGCAGCGGCTCGCCGGTGCCGACGTACCAGTCGATCTCGGCGTCGGTCACGTCGGCGAACTCGACGGTCGTCGACACGACGGCGACCCCGCGGTCGCCCGTCGTCGCCTGGATGAGGCAGTGGCCGGTGTGGAGGACGCCGGCCCGCCCGCGCATCGCCCGCCAGCGCTCGCGCGCGATGGCGGCGTGGTGGGGCTTGCCGTAGACGACGCCGCCCTGCTCGAACACCGAGTCGCAGCCGAGCACGAGTCCCGCCTCGGGACCCGCCGTCGCCGCGACCGCCTCGGCCTTCGCGACGGCGAGCACCTCGACGAGCGCGCGGGGGTCGTGCGTCGCGGCGGCCGCCGCGCCGACCGCCTCCTCGTCGACCTCGGGCGCGACGACCGCGGGCTCGACGCCGGCCATGCGCAGCAGGCCGAGGCGGGAGGGCGAGTTTGAGGCGAGGGTCAGGCGCACCTGCCGAGCCTAACCGGCTGAGGAGTGGCCTTTCGGCTGAGGAAGTGGACCGCATTCCTCAGCCCGGGGCCGGTTCCTCAGCCCGGCCTAAGGTGGAGCGGTGGATGAGGCGCACGTCGAGCTGGACGTGACCGGCATCGCTCACGGCGGCGTCGGCGTCGCGCGGGACGCGGACGGCCGCGTCGTGTTCGTCGCCGACGCGATCCCGGGCGAGCGGGTGCGCGCTGTCGTGACGGAGTCGAAGAAGTCGTTCGCGCGGGCGACCGCGACCGAGGTGCTCGAGGCGAGCCCGGACCGCGTGCCGCACGTGTGGTCGGAGGCGTCGATCGAACGCGATCCGGCCGACCGGGTGGGCGGCGCCGAGTTCGGCCACATCCGGCTCGAGCGGCAGCGGGCCCTCAAGGCGGAGGTGCTCGCGGACGCCCTGACCCGCTTCGGCGGGATCCGCTTTTCAGGCGACACCCCGCCCTTTTCAGGCGTCCCGGCGCGACACGCCGGCGAGACGCCTGAAAAGGGCGCGGGAGGCCTGAAAAGGGCGGAGGTCGAGGGGGTGCCGGGGGACGACGAGGCGGATGGCCTCGGCTGGCGGACGCGGGTGCGGCTGCACGTCGGGGCCGAGGGACGGCCCGGTCCGATGGCCGCGCGGTCGCACCGCGTCATCCCCGTCGAACGGCTGCCGCTCGCGGCGGCCGGCATCGAGGACGTCCTGGCGCAGGAGTTCGAGCCGGGCGAGCGGGTGCAGGTGATCGCGCGCGGGGCCGAGCCGCCCCGGCTCGTCGTCGGCGACCAGGCGCCGTCCGTCATCACCGAGCGGGTCGGCGAGCGCGAGTTCCGCGTCGACGACACCGGCTTCTGGCAGGTGCACCGCGAGGCGCCGGCGGTGCTGGTCCGGGCCGTCCGCGAGGCGATCGACCCCGGCCGGCTCGACCCCGACGCGCCGAACCTCGACCTCTACGGCGGCGTCGGCCTGCTCGCCTCCGCGCTCGCCGATGTCGGCGGCTCCCACACCCGGGTCGAGACCGTCGAGGCCGACCCGCGGGCCTCGGCGCATGCCGCGGAGAACCTCGCGGACCTGCCGAACGCGGTCGCGACGGCCGCGCGAGTCGATCGCTGGGTCCGCTCCGCTCCGCCGGCGGCGGAGTACGCCGGCGCGACCATCGTGCTCGACCCGCCGCGCTCCGGTGCCGGCATCGAGACGAGCCGCGCCGTCGCCGGCCTCGGCGCCGCGCAGCTGGTGTACGTCGCGTGCGATCCGGTCGCGCTCGCCCGCGACACCCGGACGCTCGCCGAGCACGGCTACGCGCTGACGCGGCTGCGCGCCGTCGACCTCTTCCCGCACACCCACCATCTCGAGGCGATCGCGACGTTCCTGCGCGACTGAGCGGGAGATGGCCGGGCGAGAACCGCCCGGCCATCCCGCTACCGGATCAGAGCGACAACCCGAATATCGGCCTGATCCGCCCCCATGCCGCGGGTCTCGCGAGTATCGCGAGCCGGGCGATGGAAAGGGTGCGGGATGCGTTCCCCGCGCATCCCCATGGTAGTCGACCCCCGTCCGAGGGGAAGAGGACTCAGCTGAGAGACCGCCGCCAGGCGGCCGCCCCGCGCCGCGGCGCGGCGACGGGCTCGACCGCGCCGCGCCAGTGCGCCTCGGGCCCTGCCGCATCGCGTTCCGCCGCGTCCCGCTGCTCCTCGAGCATCGCGCTGACGACGCTCGTCACGGCGGCGATCTCCTCGGCGGCGAGGCCGGGGGTGAGGATGCGGAGGTCGAGGCCTTCGCTCGTCGAATCGCCATCGGCTCGCTCAGGGACCGGGGCGTCGTCGGCGACCTCCCCCACCACCGGCGGCTCGCTCACAGCGGGATGTTCCCGTGCTTCTTCGGCGGCTGGGCGGCCCGCTTGGTGCGCAGTGCCCGGAGCGCCTTCGTGACGACGACGCGCGTCGCTGCCGGCTCGATGACCCCGTCGAGCTCGCCGCGCTCCGCCGCGAGGAACGGCGAGGCGACCTCGTAGGTGTACTCGTTCGCGAGCTTCGTGCGCACCGCGCCGACGTCCTCGCCCGCGTCCTCCGCGCGCTTGAGCTCGCCCCGGTAGAGGATGTTCACCGCGCCCTGGCCGCCCATGACGGCGATCTCGGCGGTCGGCCAGGCGTAGTTCAGGTCGGCGCCCATCTGCTTGGAGCCCATGACGATGTAGGCGCCGCCGTAGGCCTTCCGCATGATGACGGTCACCAGCGGGACGGTCGCCTCCGCGTAGGCGTAGAGCAGCTTCGCGCCGCGGCGGATGACGCCGGTCCACTCCTGGTCGGTGCCGGGCAGGTAGCCGGGCGTGTCGACGAGGGTGAGGATCGGGATGGAGAACGCGTCGCAGAACCGCAGGAAGCGTGCCGCCTTCTCGCCCGCGTCGATGTTCAGCGTGCCGGCCATGACGTTCGGCTGGTTCGCGATGACGCCGACCGTGCGCCCCTCGACCCGCCCGAATCCGACGACGATGTTCGGCGCGAAGAGCGGCTGGATCTCGAGGAAGTCGCCCGCGTCGACGATGTGCTCGATCACGGTGTGGACGTCGTAGGGCTGGTTCGTCGAGTCGGGGACGACCGTGTTGAGCCGGCGGTCCTCGTCGGTGATCTCGAGCTCGGCGTCGGCCTGGTAGGTCGGCGCATCGGTGAAGTTGTTGTCGGGGAGGAAGCCGATGAGGGCGCGCACGTAGTCGAGCGCATCGTCCTCGTCGGCGGCGAGGTAGTGCGAGACGCCGGAGACCTTGTTGTGCGTCAGCGCGCCGCCGAGCTCCTCCATCGAGACGTCCTCGCCGGTGACCGTCTTGACGACGTCCGGGCCGGTGACGAACATCTGCGAGGTCTTGTCGACCATGACGACGAAGTCGGTGAGCGCGGGGGAGTAGACCGCGCCGCCCGCCGCCGGCCCCATGATGACGGAGATCTGCGGGATGACGCCGGAGGCCTCCGTGTTCCGCCGGAAGATCTCGCCGTACTTGCCGAGCGCGACGACGCCCTCCTGGATGCGCGCGCCGCCCGAGTCGAGCAGGCCGATGATCGGGATGCCGGTCTTCAGCGCGAACTCCATGACCTTGACGATCTTCTCGCCGGCGACCTCGCCGAGCGAGCCGCCGAAGATGGTGAAGTCCTGGCTGTAGACCGCGACCTGGCGTCCGTGGATGGTCCCGACGCCGGTGACGACGGCGTCGCCGTAGGGGCGGGAGCGGTCCATGCCGAACGCGGTGGTGCGGTGGCGCACGAACTCGTCGAGCTCGACGAACGAGCCGTGGTCGAGGAGGCCGGCGATGCGCTCGCGGGCGGTCTGCTTGCCCTTCGCGTGCTGCTTCTCGATCGCCGCCTCGCCGGGGGCCGTGACGGCCTCGTGGTAGCGCTGCTTGAGGTCGGCGATCCGACCGGCCGTGGTCGAGAGGTCGGGCGCGGTGGCGCCGTCGGCGGCGTCCGGGGCCTGCGAGGTCATGGCAACGAGCCTAGAGGCTCGCGTCTGTCGCCCCCGGTCCGCCGTCCCCCGTTCGGGTGGGCCCCGAACTGGGACCACGCGTCCTCCCCAATTCCCGCGTCCCCGGGGCTACGCTTGGCGACCGCAGCCGAACTCCCGGTGCCCGAACGCCGGGCGGCCCTCCCCGCGAAGGTCCCCAATGCCCAGCCAGACGATCAGCCTGCCGACGACGGCAGCCGATCTGCCCGCCGCGAGCGCGCTCGCGCCCGGGCTCGAGGTGGTCGGCGCCGTCGCCTCGACGAACACCGAGCTCGCCCGCCGCGAGCGCCTCGCCCCGCAGCCGCACTTCACCGCCCTCGCGACGCTGCACCAGACGCAGGGCAAGGGGCGGCTCGGCCGCGTCTGGTCCGCGGAGCCGGGCGCGTCGCTCGCCGTCTCGGTCGTCGTCCGGCCGGAGGCGATCCCGCTCGAGCGGCTCGGCCTGCTCGCGCTGCTCGGCGGCCTCGCCGCGCGGCACGCGGTCGCCGCGCAGCTGCCGTCCCGCCCCGTCGCCGTCAAGTGGCCGAACGACGTCCTCGTCGCCGGCCGGAAGATCGCCGGCGTGCTCGCCGAGGTGGTGCCGAGCTCCGGCGCGGTCGTGCTCGGCGTCGGCATCAACACCGCGATGACGACCGCGCAGCTGCCCGTCCCGACCGCGACGTCGCTCGCGATCGAGTCCGGCGCGCCGGAGGACCCCGTCGCGCTCGCGGATCGCGTCCTCACCGAGTTCCTCGCGACGCTCGCGGGGCTCGTCGCCCGCTTCGAGATCGCGCGCGGCGACGTCGAGCTCGCGGGACTCCGGGACGAGCTCGAGGCGGCGTGCGGCACGCTCGGCGAGCTCGTCGCCGTCGAGCAGCCGGACGGCTCGATCCTCCGCGGCCGCGCGCTCGGCATCGGGGCGGACGGCTCGCTGCTCGTCGCCGCGGGCGGCGAGACCGACCCTGCCGCGATTCTCGCGGGCGATGTGACCCACCTGCGTTATCAATGACGTGTGACGCTCACTGACCGCGATCCCGAGACGGTCGTGGCGGAGCTGCGCCCGAACGTCGCCTCGCTGATCCTCCCCGCGATCCTGCTCGTCGCCGCGGTCGCCGCGCTCGGCTTCTTCGGCTTCCGGCTCCCGGAGGCCTGGCAGCGCTGGGCGATCCTCGGCGGCGCCGGCCTGGTCGTGGTGTTCGGCTTCGTGCTGCCGCTCTGGTTCTGGGCCTCGCGTCGCTACACCGTCACGACGCGGCGCACGATCCTCCGCGACGGCATGGTCGTGCGGCGGCGGCGCGAGGTGCTGCACGCCCGCGTCATCGAGGTCGTGCTGCTGCGATCGCCGGCGCAGCGCTTCGCCGGCAGCGGCGATGTCGTCCTCGAGCTCGGCGGCGACCATTCCGCCGTGCTGCGCTCCGTCCGGGCGCCCGGGCTGGTGCAGGCGGCGATCATGGACCTGGTGGACGCGGAGCGGGCGGATCGGGAGTTCCGCCGCCGGAGCTCGGGGGAGCAGCCCCGAGCGTGACCTCGTCGCGGGGGACGACGGGCGTGCCGCGCTCGGGGTGGAACACCCAGAGCCGGTAGAGCGCGAAGCGGAACAGCGTCCCGAGGACGAGTCCGATGCCGTTCGCGGAGATGTTGTCGGCGAGCTGCGAGGTGTGCCCGAGCAGGTAGTGCGAGACGCCCAGACAGGCGAGCGGGATGAGCGCGCCGAGTGCGCTGACCAGCAGGAACTCGGCGCCCTCGCGCACGACCTCACGGCGGCGCTCGCCGCGGAAGGTCCAGTAGCGGTTGCCGACCCAGTTCGACAGGATGGCGAGCGCCGTCGAGGCGAGCTTGGGCCAGATCGGTCCCCATTCGGGCACCAGCCAGCGCAGCAGGTTGAATACCGCGAGGTCGATGACGAGCCCGACGAGTCCGACGATGCCGACCTGGGTGAACTGGCGCGCGACGGTCCGGATCGGCCGCGGCAGCCGGTCGAGGAGCCGGTTGACCGCCGCGGCGATGCGGTCGAGGAATGCGCGCACGCGGCTCCCGAACTCTCAGTGGACGCCCGATTGTAGCGACGGCGTCCGAGAGGTCGACGCCGTAGGGTGGTCGGGTGGGTTCGGTCGTCGGCGTCATCGGCGGCGGGCAGCTCGCGCGGATGATGATCCCGCCGGCGGTCCGGCTCGGCGTCGAGCTGCGGGTGCTCGCCGAGGCGGAGGGCTCCTCGGCGGCGCTCGCTGCGACGGCGGTCGGCGACTACCGGGACGTCGCGACGGTGCTCGCGTTCGCGCGGGGCGTCGACGTGGTGACCTTCGACCACGAGCACGTGCCGCAGCCGGTGCTCGCGGCGCTCGTCGACGCCGGCGTCGCCGTCCGGCCGGGCCCCCACGCGCTGCGCTACGCGCAGGACAAGCTCGACATGCGCGCCCGGCTCGCCGAGCTCGGCGCGCCGCAGCCGGACTGGGCGCCGGTCTCGACCGAGGCCGAGCTCGCCGCGTTCCTCGACGCCCATGGCGGCGTCGCGGTGGTCAAGACGCCGCGGGGCGGCTATGACGGGAAGGGCGTCCGGGTGGTGCGGGCCGCGGCCGAGGCCGCGGACTGGCTGCGGGACGGCGCGCCCCTGCTCGCGGAGGAGCGCGTCGGCTTCGTGCGGGAGCTCGCGCAGCAGGTCGCGAGGCGGCCGTCGGGCGAGCTGGTCGGCTATCCGCTCGTCGAGTCGGAGCAGCGCGACGGGGTGTGCGCGGAGGTGATCGCGCCGGCGCCGCACGGAGGGCGCGTCGCGCAGGCGGCGGCGCGGGTCGCCGCGTCGATCGGCGAGGGGCTCGACGTCTCCGGCATGCTCGCGGTGGAGCTCTTCGAGACGGACGACGAGCGGATCCTGGTCAACGAGCTGGCGATGCGGCCGCACAACTCCGGTCACTGGTCGATCGAGGGCGCCGCGACGGACCAGTTCGAGCAGCACCTGCGCGCGGTCCTCGACCTGCCGCTCGGCCCGACGGACATCCGCGCGCCGTGGACGGTCATGGTCAACGTGCTCGGCGGTCCCGCCGACGGCGACCTCGACCGGGCGCGCGCGCAGGCGCTCGCCGCGCGGCCGGCCGCCGCGGTGCACCTCTACGGCAAGGCGCCGCGGCCGGGCCGCAAGCTCGGGCACGTCACGGCGACCGGCGCGGAGCTCGACGACACCGCGTTCGCCGCCCGCGCCGTCGCCGCCACGTTCGACTGACCTCCGCTTCGTTCCGTTTTCAGGATGTGGCGCGATCCGTGGCCGCATAGCGGCCCGGAAGCCGCCACATCCTGAAAACGGAGGGGGAGCGGAGCGCCTCAGGGGGTTCCGGGGGGAGCGCGGGTAGCTTGCTCTCCGTGGAGAAGCCGATCGTCGCCGTCGTCATGGGCTCCGACTCGGACTGGCCGACGATGAAGCCCGCCGCCGACGCGCTCGCCGAGCTCGGGATCGCGGCCCACGTCGAGGTCGTCTCGGCGCACCGGACGCCGCAGAAGATGATCGCGTTCGGCCAGCACGCGGTCGGCGCCGGGTTCAAGGTCATCATCGCGGGGGCGGGCGGCGCGGCCCACCTGCCCGGCATGCTCGCCTCCGTCACGACGCTCCCGGTCGTCGGCGTCCCGGTGCCGCTCGCGACGCTCGACGGCCTCGACTCGCTGCTCTCGATCGTGCAGATGCCCGCCGGCATCCCCGTCGCGACCGTCGCGATCGGCGGCGCGCGGAACGCCGGACTCCTCGCCGCGCGCATCCTCGCGACCCACGACGACGCGCTCGCGGCGCGGCTCGCCGCGCATGCCGCCGAGCTCGCGGCGCTCGTCGAGGAGAAGAACAGGTCGCTGACGGAGTCGCTGTGACCCTTCGGCAGGCCCAGGGCGTCGGCGCCCGATCGAGCGACTCCGCGGCGGAGCGCTCGTCGCTGCCGGTCCGCTACCCCGATGTCGAGTCCCCCCGGGTGATGGGGCGCCGCGCGTGGTGGCTGCTCGGCCTGGGCTTCCTCGTCCCGGGCTCGGCGCAGGTGCTCGCCGGCAGCCGCCGGCTCGGCCGCTTCGGGCTCGCCATGACCATCGCGTTCTGGATCCTGCTCGTCGTCGGGATCGTGCTCGCGCTGACGGTCGGCGCGACGGAGGTGCTCGCCTGGGTCGCCACCCACACCATCGTGCTCGTCGCGCTCCAGGTCCTCGTCGTCGTGTACGCCGCGCTGTGGATCGTGCTGACGCTCGACACGCTCCGCCTGACGCGGCTCGTGCGCCTCGGACCGGCGGCCCGGTCCGGGGTGGCGGCGGTGAGCGTCGTGCTGCTCGTGCTGTTCGGCGGCGGCGCCGCGTTCGCCGTGAGCACCATCTCCTCGGTGGACCGGGGACTCGGCGTGTTCGGCGCGGGGCCAGCCGAGCCGCCGATCGACGGCTACTACAACATCCTGCTCATCGGCGCCGACTCGGGCGAGGACCGCGAGGGGCTGCGGCCCGACTCGACGACGGTGCTCAGCATCGAGGCGTCGACCGGCCAGGCGGTGATGTACGGGCTGCCGCGCGACCTCGGCTATGTGCCGTTCGCGGCGCGGGAGGCGCCGGCCGACGAGCCGTCGCCCGTCGTCGACACCATGTACGAGCTCTATCCGGACGGCTACGACGGGCACCTGAACTCGATCTACACCGAGGTGGAGGTCGACCACCCGGACTTCTACCCCGGCTCGGCCCCCGCCTCGAGCCCCGGCATCGAGGGGATGATCGATGCCGCCTCCGGCGCGCTCGGCATCCCGATCCAGTACTACGTGCTCATCGACATGCAGGGCTTCGCGAGCATCATCGACGCGCTGCCGGGCGGCGGCATCACGATCAACGTGCGGGAGGCGCTGCCGGTCGGCGGGGAGTGGGTCGACGGCGAGAACGTCGTGCCCGCCGACTACTGGCTGGAGCCCGGCGTGCAGGTGCTGAACGGCTACAACGCGCTGTGGTACGCCCGCAGCCGCTACACGACGTCCGACTACGACCGGATGGGACGCCAGCACGAGGTGCTCGAGCAGCTGCTCTACCAGGTCGAGGACCCGATGACGCTGCTCACGCACTTCGGCGAGATCGCCGAGGCGGGGGCGCAGGCGGTCAAGACGGACATCCCGCGGAGCATGTTCCCGACGCTCGTCGACCTCGCCCGGAAGGCGCGGGACCAGGACATCGAGCGGATCGACATGACCCCGCCGACGATCGACCCCGAGCAGCCGGACTTCGCCTACATGCAGCAGCTGGTCCGCGACTCCCGGGTGCAGCCGACCTCCGAGCCGGAGGCGTAGCTCTCACTGCCGCGTCGGTCGCTGGGCGAGGCGAGGCGGAGTCGAAGCGCGGACGCCGCGCGCTGCCGCCTTCGACTCGCTGCGCTCGCTCAGGGGCCGGACTCGCGCGACGACTCGCTCGCACAGGCCCGGGTTCGCGGCTCAGCGGAGGTCGGCGTGGAGCGCCCAGACGCGCTCCGCGGCGTCGCGCCAGGAGAACGTCGCGGCGCGGGCGAGCCCCGCGGCCCGGAGCGCCGCGGCGCGTCCCGGCTCGACGGCCGCCGCGAGCGCCTCGGCGAGCCGCGCCGGGTAGCCCTCCGCCGGCGCGAGCGGCACGGCGATCCCGGCCCCGCCCGCCACCTCGACGAGCGCGGGCGCGTCGGAGTGCACGACGGGTGCGCCGAGCGACATCGCCTCGACGATCGGCAGGCCGAAGCCCTCGGCGCGGCTCGGCATGCAGAACGCGCTCGCCCGCGCGTACGCCACGGCGAGGTCGGCGTCGTCGACCCGGCCGAGCACGCGGAGCCGCGAAGGGTCGAGGCCTGCCGCCGCGGCGAGCGAGGCGAGGTCGACGTCGCCCCAGCCGGGCGGTCCCGCGACGACGAGCGGCAGGTCGGGCGCCGCGGGGTGCGCCATCGCCGCGACGAGCACGTCGAGGCCTTTCCGCGGCTCGAGGGTCCCGACCGCGAGGACGTAGGCCGCGGGCAGATCGAGCGCCGCCGCCCGCGCGTCCGCGTCCGCGTCGATCGCGAGCGCGGAGGACGGCGCGCCGCCGATCACCCGGATCCGGTCGCCGAAGTCGAGCAGGCCGCCGAGCTCGTCCGCCACCGCGCGGGTCGGCACGACGACGGCGTCCGCCCAGCGCGCCGCGCGCCGGGCCATCGCCCGGTGCCATTGCGCCCCGTAGGGGGTGAGCGTCGACGGGTGGGTGAATGCGACGACGTCGTGGACGGTCGCCACCACGGTCGACCCGCGCCGCGGTCGGGTGAGCGGGACGAGCTGGCTCGTGCCGTGCGTCGCGGACCCGGGCGGGAGCTCTGCGCGCGAGACGGCCCCGAGCTGCCAGGCGAGGGAGAGCGCGCGTCGCGAGCGCGGCAGCGCGACGAGCTCGTCGAGGCCGGGGACGGCGGCGCGCACCCGCGCGAGCTCGGCCTCCGATGCGGCGGGCACGATCCCGACCACCCCGCGCCCGGCGGGCGTCGTCGCGACGAGCGCCGCCGTGAGCTCCGCGGCGTAGCGGCCGATGCCGCCCGGCACCTCGGTGAGGAGCTGGGCGAGGACGACGCGGAGCTCGGCCTGCTGGTCGTTCGGCTCGCTGCCCTCGCTCGGGGACCGAGACATCACCAGATCCCCAGTCGGATGAGGGTGCCGATGACGAACCGGTCCCGCGGCCGCCGGCGCAGCTGCGGCGCGAGGCGGGCGAGCGCCCGCCGGTCGCGCAGGCTGCGGGAGCGCAGCAGCGGCAGGACGCGGTCGAGATCGGCGCGGCGCTCGTCGTCCGCGACCGCGAGCCCGGCGAGCGCGTGGACGATCGCCTGCTCCCGGTGCCAGTGCGCCCGGATCATCTCGAGCCGGGTCCGGGCGCCGGCGAGCCCCTGGTTCGCGCCCATCACGTTCGACTCGTGCTGCCGGTAGAGCACGAGCGGCTCGCCCTCGATGTGCCAGCGCAGGCCCGCCGCCCGGCCGATCGCGTAGACGAGCGAGTCGTGGAAGTCGGCGCGCGGCGCCTCGGGCACCTCGGCGAGGACGCGCCGGACGAGCGCGAGCAGCCGCGGCGTCATGAGGAACGTGCAACCCGGGCCGGGGCTCTCGGTGAGCCAGTCGAGCCGGCGCTGCGGGTAGTCCTTCTTCACGAGGCGCCGACGGCCGCCGGGCTCGAAGGCGAGCACGCTGCCCGAGATCGCGTCCGCGCCGAGCTCGGCGAGGAGGCGCGCCTGCGTCGCGAGCTTGCGGGGGAGCCAGACGTCGTCCTGGTCGGCGAACGCGATGAGCTCGCCGTCGCGGATCCCGGCGTCGCGGATGAGCCGGTAGAAGTTCGCGGCGGCGCCCCCGCTCGGCGGCGCCTTCGGCAGGACGGTCACCCGGTCGTCCTCGTCGGCGAGCTCGTCGAGCCAGGCCGCCGAGCCGTCGACGGAGCCGTCGTCGCTGACGACGAGGCGGACCTCGACATCCTCCTGGGCGAGGATCGTCTCGACCTGTTCCTGGAGGTAGGCGGCGCCGTTGAACGTCGCGAGGAGCACGACGACGCGGGGACGGCCGGCGCTCACGACTCGGCCCCTGAGCGAGCGGAGCGAGTCGAGGGGCCGGCGCCCGACCCGTCCAGCACCCGCTCCCACACCGCGAGGTGCGCCGCCGCGGACGCCGCCCAGGTGAACCCGGCGGCCCGCGCCGGGCCGAGCGCGGCGAGCTCGGCGCGCCGCCCGGCGTCGGCGTCGAGCGTCGCGAGCGCCTCGGCGATCGAGGCGCTGTCCGGCTCGGTGTACTCGACCGCGTCGCCGGCGACCTCCGGGATGGCGAGCCGATGGGTGGTGAGCACGGCCGCGCCGCAGGCCATCGCCTCGAGCACGGGGAGGCCGAAGCCCTCGGCGAGGCTCGGATAGCAGACGACGCGCGCGCCGCCGAGGTATCCCGGCAGGTCGGCGATCGGGAGGTAGCCGAGGCGCTTGACGACGCCGGGCGGCGGCACCCGCGCGATCGCCGGCGCGAGGTCGACGTCCCAGCCCTCGCCGCCCGCGATCGCGAGCACCGGGAAGTCCTCCGGCTCGCCGGTCCAGGCCTCGGCCGCCGCCGCGTAGCCGTCGACGAGCCCCACGACGTTCTTCCTCGGCTCGACCGTGCCGAGGAACGCGAACCAGTGCTCCGGGAGCCCGGCCGCCTCGCGCGCCCGCGCGACCTCCCCGGGCGCGGGCGGACGGAAGCGCTCGTGGTCCACGCCGTGGTGGATGACGTCGTAGCGCGTCGTGCCGCCCAGGTAGCGCGCGAGCTCGGCGGCCGTCGCGGCGCTCGGCACGACGATCGCGTCCGCGCGGCGGCGCGAGACGCGCATCCAGGCGGGGAAGAAGCGTCGCTTGGCGCGGGTGTGGACGCCCGGATCGCTCCAGAACGTCGCATCGTGGAACGCGACCGTCCGGCGCAGCCGGGTCAGCAGCGGCATCGTGTAGTGGGGCGAGTGGATGAGCGCGACGCCGGCGCGCCTCGCGAGCCGCGGCAGCCCGAGCTGCTCCCAGGCGAAGCGCTTCGCCGTCGACTCGATGCCGTGCACTGGCAGCACCGTGGCGCCGGGGCAGGCCTCGCGATAGTGCGCCGCGTCGCGCGCCTGGCACGCGATCGCGACCGGCTCGCCCGCCGCGTCGAGCGCGCGCAGCAGCTCGTCGACGTAGCGGCCGACGCCGGCCCGATCGGGCGGGACCGCCGTCGCGTCGACGAGGACGCGCGGCCTGGTCATGGGGCCAGGATACCGAGCGCCATCGCGCGACCGATGGCGTCCTCCCAGCTCGGCATCGGCTCCAGGCCGATGCGCGTCCAGGCGTCGTGGCCGAGGACGGAGAACGCCGGCCTCGGGGCGGGCCGGACGAAGGCGGCGGAGTCGGTCGGCTGCACGCGCTGCGGGTCGAGCCCGGCGAGCCGGAACACCTCCCGGGCGAAGCCGAACCAGCTGGTGCGGCCGGCGTTCGTGCCGTGGTAGATCCCCGCCGGGACGCCCGCGTCGATGAGCCGGACCAGCTGCCGAGCGAGGTCCGCGGTCCACGTCGGCTGGCCGACCTGGTCGGTGACGACGCTCACGGTGTCCCGCTCGGCGGCGAGGCGCAGCATCGTCCGCGGGAAGCTCGGCCCATGCTCGCCGTAGAGCCAGGCGGTGCGCACGATCGCGGTCCCGCCCGGGTGCTCGGCGAGCGCGCGCTCCTCGCCCGCGGCCTTCGAGCGGCCGTACGCGGACACGGGGTTCCGCGGGGCGTCCTCGGGGATCGGCTCGGTCGCCGTGCCGTCGAAGACGTAGTCGGTGCTCACGTGGACGAGCCGCGCCCCCGTGGCCCGGGCCGCGGCGGCGAGGTTCGCGGGCCCCTCGGCGTTGACGGCGTACGCCTCGGCCTCCATCGTCTCGGCATCGTCGACGCGGTTCCACGCCGTGCAGTTCGCGACGACGTCGAAGCCGGCGAGCGCCGCGCGGGCGGCCTCGCCGTCGGTCACGTCGAAGTCGGCGCGGGTGAGGGGAACCACTTCGCGCCCGCTCGGGGATCGATCCGCTCCCGGTCCCTGAGCGACCTGGTCACGTCCTGGTCCCTGAGCGACCGAAGGGAGTCGAAGGGCCGCCACGAGGTCGCGCCCGAGCATGCCGTTCGCGCCGACGACCGCGATCCGGGTCATGTCACTGCCCCTGTGCGGCGTACTTCGCCTCGGTCGCGTCCTTCTGCGGCGCCCACCAGTCCTCGTGCTCGCGGTACCAGGCGATCGTCGCCGCGAGTCCCGAATCGAAGTCCTGGAACTCGGGCCGCCAGCCGAGCTCGGTGCGCAGCTTCGTGGAGTCGATCGCGTAGCGCAGGTCGTGGCCCGGGCGATCGCGGACGTGGTCGAAGGCGTCCTCCGGCTGCCCGGTGAGTCGGAGGATCGCGCGGACCACCTCGAGGTTGCTCTCCTCGCCGTCCGCGCCGATCAGGTAGGTCTCGCCGATCCGGCCCCGCTCGAGGATGGTGAGCACGGCGCGCGAGTGGTCGTTGGCGTGGATCCAGTCCCGGACGTGCTCGCCCGAGCCGTAGAGCTTCGGCCGCTCGCCCCGGAGGACGTTGGTGATCTGGCGCGGGATGAACTTCTCCACGTGCTGGTACGGGCCGTAGTTGTTCGAGCAGTTGGAGATCGTCGCCCGCAGGCCGAAGGAGCGCACCCAGGCGCGCACGAGCAGGTCGCTGCCGGCCTTCGTCGAGGAGTACGGCGAGGACGGGTTGTACGGCGTGCGCTCGGTGAAGCGGTTCGGGTCATCGAGCTCGAGGTCGCCGTAGACCTCGTCGGTCGAGATGTGGTGGAAGCGCGTCCCGTGCCGGCGCGCCGCCTCGATGAGCGTGTAGGTGCCGACGATGTTCGTGTCCAGGAACGGGCGCGGGTCGTCGAGCGAGTTGTCGTTGTGGCTCTCCGCCGCGTAGTGGACGACGGCATCATGGCTCGCGACGAGCCCGTCGACGAGGTCCGCGTCGGCGATGTCGCCGCGGACGAATGCGAAGCGATCCTCGGGCAGTCCGGTGAGGCTCGCCAGGTTGCCGGCGTAGGTCAGCTTGTCGAGCACGGTCACCTCGTGCTCGGTCTCGTCGAGCAGGAAGTGGACGAAGTTCGAGCCGATGAAGCCGGCGCCGCCGGTGACGAGGATTCGCATCGGGCACCATCCTAGGCTCGCCGCTTCCGGCAAGATGGGGGGATGCGGGGAAACGGTGCGGCGCCGTACTCGGCGCTCGTGTCCGCCGGGGTCGGGAGTGCGCTCGGGATCGCCTGCCTCGTCGTGCTCGGCGCGGCGATGGCCGTGAATCGCAGCCTCTGGCTCGACGAGTCGATGCTGCTCGCCTCGGTCGACGCCGATCCGTGGCTGCCGCCGGGGGTGGAGCTGAGCCGCTACGAGCAGGCCCTGCCTTATGGCAGCTACCTCATCCTCAAGCTCGTCGCGACGCTCGGCGGGGTGTCCGAGACGGCGTTGCGACTGCCGATCATGCTCGCCTGGCTCATTGGGGTGCTGCTCACGTTCGCGGCGGCGCGCCGCGTCGCCGGCCCGGCGCTGGCTGCGGTCGCCGTCGCGGGGTGCGTGCTCGCCTACAACTCCGTGACGCAGGCGACGATGTTCAAGCATTACGCGTTCGAGTTCCTCGCGACCGCGGTCCTGATCCTGATCGCCGCCGAGCTCGACCGGCGTCCCCGGCTCGGCATCGCCGTCGGCTTCACCGCCGCGTCCGCGCTCGCCGTCGTGTTCTCGAACGGCGCCGTCTTCGTCTCGATCGCGATCGCCCTCATCGTGTTGCTCCGGCATCTGCCCGAGATCCGCCGGAGCGCGCGAGCGAGGATCTTCGCTGCGGTGCTGGGAGCCGGATACCTTCTCTGGTTCGTCGTCTGGTATCTACTCGTCATTCGTCCCTCCTCGGCGGCCCAGTTCGAGAACCGCTCGTACGAGCTGGCCGGCCTTGACAGCTTCATCGCGTCCCTGCTCGGCACGACGCAGTACACCGGTCAGACGCTCGGTCCGGCGCTGAGCTGGACGCCGTGGGTCGTCGTCGGAGTCGCGCTCGTCCTCGCCGCCGAGCGGCGGCGGCTGATGCTCTGGCCGGCGGTTCTCGCGGTCGTGGTCGGGCTCTGCGGGCTCGCCGCGCTCGTCGGCGTCGCCCCGTTCCTGACTCCCCGGCACCTCCTGTTCGTCACGCCGGTCGTGGCGCTTGCTGTCGCGACCGGACTTGCGGCGACGCTCGGGCGGCTGCGTGTACGGGCCGCGGTCCGCTGGGCTGCTCGTGCGACCGCCGTCGTGGTGGTCGCGGTGCTCGCCGTCCCGGCCGTGCAGAGCGCGCGGACGCTCATCGAGGAGACCCGGCCGCTGTACTCGGCGGCCGAGGATGAGTGTCCTAAGCTCTGGACCTATTACGGCGCGCAACCGGCGACCGAGGTGTACGCGCCGGTCTACGCGCCGTCCGTGCCGGTCATCGGGACCGTGCCGGTCGACTCGGCGGAGAACACGATCGGTTGGACGTGGCAGATCCGCGAGTCCTACCCGTCGTACATTGAGGCGAGCGTCGAGCTCGTCACCGGCGAGCCGGAGGTCTGCCTCGTCATCGCGCATGCCTACGCGGGCGACGACGTGGCCCTACTCGCCGCGTTCCGCGACGCGGGCGCCCACTGCGGGGTGCTCCGTCGGGAGTTCGGCGCCGAGCTCTACCACTGCCGCACCGCCGCCGCGAGCGCGACGAACGGCTCCGACTCGCCTCCCGGTTGGCTGTAGGAATGCTTAGGATTTGGGTGTGACGATGGGCACCGAAGCAGTCGCGAGCATCGTGAATGCCCTCGGGCGACGAATCTATGTCGACGCCGACGATGAGCGGGGCCGCCGTATGGTCGCGACGGACGGGAATGTCAACCCGCATTCAATCGAGCTCTGGCGCACGGCGCTGTCGCTGCGCCCGTGGCGGCTCGTCGTGGACGTGGGCTGCAATTACGGGGAGATGCTCGCCGACGTCGACTTGCCGCCCGGCGCAGAGGTCGTCGCATTCGAACCCTCCCCGTCCGTGCTGCCGCACCTGCGGCGTACGCTCGCCGAGCTCCCGTTCGAGGTGGAGCTTCGCGAACTCGCCGTGAGCGACGCGCCCGGCGAGGCGCAGTTCGTCATGGATCTCGGTTGGTCGGGCACCTCCGCGCTCGCCGACGCCCACGCCGTCCAGACAGAGCAGGTCGAGATGGTGCTCGTGCCGGTCACGACGATCGACGAGGCGCTCTCCGGGCGGGAGGTGCGCGACCTGTGCATGAAGATCGACGTCGAGGGCCACGACCTGCGCGTGCTCTCCGCGGCTCGCGGGTCGATCCGGCGCGCCGACGCCGCGGCGATCATGATCGAGGTTCTGCATTTCAGCCCGCTGGTGATCGCCGACCTGGCGGCGGAGTGGGAAATGTATCTGATGGACGGCCGGAGCGGGGCGCTGGTCAGGGTCCCGCCCGGGGATGGCGACGCCGTCGCCGCGATGCTCGCGAGCGGTTGGGTGCTCCCCCAGGACGCACTGCTGCTCCAAGGCGACGTGCAGCCAGAAGGGATGGCCGCGTGACCTCGAGGACGGTGTATACCGCACTCATCGGCGGGTACGAGACGCTCACCGAGCAGCCGATGGCGAGCACCTCGGATATCGAGTTCGTCTGCTTCACTGACGACGCGAGCCTGACGAGCGAGACCTGGCGGATCGAGCTCGTCGAGCCGGCGTTTCCGCTCGACCCGGTCCGTAGCGCCCGGATGCTGAAGACCCGGGGAGGTCGGCGGCTCGGTGTCGAGGAGTCGCTTTGGATCGACAACACGGTGCTGCTCAAGCGTGACCCGTCCGAGATCCTCGAAGAGTGGCTCGCCGCCGCCGATCTCGCGATCCCGCGACACAGCTACCGGGCCTCTGTGATCGCCGAGTTCGAAGAGGTGCTCCGACTCGGCTATGACGAGGCCTCGCGGGTGTACGAGCAGCTGCGGCACTACGTCGAGCTGGCACCCGAGACGCTGGAGGATCCGGCGCTGTGGACGGCGATCATCGCACGCCGCCACTCGCCAGAGGTCGAGGAGTTCATGGAGCGGTGGTTCCTCGACATCGTGCGGTTCTCCCGGCGGGACCAGCTCTCGGTTCGCAAGGTGCTGCACGACGTCGGTCTGCATGTCGACGTGCGGCAGATCGACAACCGGGAGTCGCCAATGCATACGTGGCCGAGCGCGCTCGGACGCAGGACGGACCGAGCGACGGCGTGGTCGGTCGCCGATCTGCTTCAGCCACCGGCGGCGCGGATCGGGCAGCTCGAGCTCGAGCTCGGTCAGGCCGTGACCTCCGCTTCGGAGGGCATCCGCGTCCGCGAGCAGCGGATCCGTGAGCTGGAGGCGGCGCTCGCGGAGCGGGAGGCCGAGCTGCAGCGAATGATCGCCTCGCTCGAGGAGCAGCGGGGCCATACGCTGGGCCGGCGGCTGACCGCGCCCGCTCGGTGGCTGCGGCGACGGCTGCGGCGAAGCTGATCTGCCACACCCGGACTAGGAGTCGATCCGCGCCGTCGCCCTTGCGCGCATGATCCCGTAGGTTTCGGGGTCCGGCGCCACCTTGAACCATGCGGCCTCGGCGTCGACCGATAGCGTCGTGCGCGAGGGGCCGATGAACGTCGTCGCGATCACGTACTCGCCCCCCGCGAGCGGCGGCTCGACGATCCGGAACGAGCACGTTCTGCGACCTGCGAATCCAGGCCGCTCGACGCCGAGACGGCTCAGGTGGGTCGCGTAGGCCCACACCCCCTGCGCGGTCATGATCGTCACGCCGCAGTCCCACTCCTCGATCGGCCCGTCGTGCTCGAGCGTGACCCGGACCTCGAGCGTGTCGCCGGGCTGCATGGTCTCGCCTGGCGCGCGGCCGACGATCTCGAACTCGGTGCTCGCGACCTTTGCCGGCTGGGGGAGGTCCGCCTCGGGCGAGTCGGGATGGGCTCCCTCGTCCCCGTCCTCCTCGAGTCGCTGCCGGAGCTCTGCGATGCCGGTGCTCGGGTCGCCGTCGAAGACGACGCTGCCGTGGTCGAGCACGAGCACCCGGTCGCACAGGCTCGCCACCTGGCGGAGCAGGTGGCTGACGAAGATGATCGTGACGCCCTGCGAGCGGAACTCGTCGATTTTGTCCATGCACTTCTTCTGGAAGGCCTCGTCGCCGACCGCGAGTACCTCGTCGACGAGCAGGATGTCCGGATCGGTGTGCACCGCGACGGCAAAGGCGAGGCGGACGAACATGCCGGAGGAGTAGAACTTCACCTGAGTGTCGATGAAGTCGCCGATGCCGGAGAACTCGAGGATCGCCGCGAACCGAGACTCGGTCTCTTCCAGCGTGAGGCCGAGCAGCGAGGCGTTGAGGAACACGTTCTCCCGGCCGGTGAGGTCCGGGTGGAAGCCGGCGCCGAGCTCGAGGAGCGCGGCGATCCGGCCGCGGTGCTCGACCTTCCCGCCGCTCGGGTCGAGGATGCCGCCGATGAGCTTGAGCAGGGTCGACTTGCCGGAGCCGTTGTGGCCGATGAGCCCGACGCTTTCACCCGCGCGGATCGCGACGCTCAGATCCTTGAGCGCCCAGAACTCTTCCCGCCGGCTGCGACGTGACCGACCGAACCCGACGAGGCGCTCCTTGAGCGAGTTGTCCTTGCGCACGACGAAGCGCTTCGACAGGTCGGTAATCCTGATGACCTCGGGGGGTTCGACGAACATCGCTCAGAGCTCCTGCGCGAAGTTGCCCTGGAGTCGCCGGAAGACCCAATGGCAGAAGGTGAGCAGGACGAGCCCGACGACGATCGCGATGCCGATCCAGAGCAGGAGCTGATCGGGGTAGGCGACGGCATCGTGGCCGGAGATCCAGAATGCGCGTTGGAACCCCAGTACGGCGAGCGTCAGCGGGTTCGCGGTGTAGATGCCGAGCAGCACGTCGCCCCCGGCCATCGGGGCGAGGATATCGCGGACGCTCTGCCAGGCGTAGAGCACGGGCGATGCCCACATCAGGACCATGAGCAGGACGTCCGTGAGATAGCCGATGTCGCGCAGGTAGACGTTCGCCGCCGAGAGGAGCAGCGCGAGCGCCGTGCCGTAGATGACGACCAGCAGCGTGCTCGGGATGGCGTAGAGCAGCTCCGCCGTCCAAGGGAAGACGCCCATCGCGATCGTGCCGATGACGAGGATCCCAATCTGGATCGCAAAGTTGAAGAGGGCGCCCCCGACGCTTGCGAGCGGGTAGATCTCCCGCGGCACCGCGACCTTCCGAACCAGGCCGGCGTTCGCGAGGATCGAGTTCGTGCCGCTGGAGAGGATTTCCTGGAAGAGGAGGTACGCGGTGATTCCCGTGAACACGTAGATCGCGAAATCCGGAATGCCCTTCGCCGCGCCGAGGAAGTGGCCGATGACGACGTAATAGATGAGCAACTGGGTGAGCGGGCGCGCGAACGCCCAGAGGAAGCCGAGCGCGCTGTCTTTGTATCTGGCCTTCAGATCGCGACGTACCAGCAGGTTGAGTAGCTCGCGGTTGCGGAAGATCTCTCGGATCTGGCCGACGGCGCCGATGGAGGACTCGGTCGGGCCACCATTCCGACGCCCCGTGAATGGCTCCGCGGACAGGGCGACGAAGCGCTCCTCAGCTTCCATGAGGCGACGATCCTATCAACGGGGGCCGCGGCGGGTCACACGGCGCAGCCCGCGCAGCGGCGCCGTTGCGCGCCAGGAGACGGAGCGCTCGATTGCGGCGATCGTCTGCTGCAGCGATTCGTTCTCGGCGCGGAGGCGCTCGGCCTCGGCGGTCACCGGAGAGACGAGCTCGAGCTCGGACTCGATGGCGAGCAACGATTCGATGCGCGACCGTCGCCGAGTCCAGCCGGGGCGACGGCGGCGCATCCGCACGAAGAACTCGAACTCCTCTTCCTGGTGGAGTTCCTCGATCTCGAGGTCGATGCGATCGAGCTCGCTGAGGTCATCGACGAGCATCGCGAAGGACTCGGGCGTGAAGACCCAGCGATGGACGTTGACGTACCTGTCCTGCCGGAGCGCCGCGGCCTCGCCCTCGAGCGCCGCGTGCCAGGTGGCGTTGCGCAGGGTGAAGCTCCCGACGGTGCCGCGTGGCCAGGGGCTCCTTCCGGCCAGCTCGACGCCGAGCGCGAAATGGTCGACGACCGCCGAAACCGGGTGGAACCGCCGGTCGCTGTGGGACCCGTCGAGGACCTCGCCGATCGTGGTGAGCGGCCGGAATCGATCGAAGGTGAAGCGCTTGTCCGGGACGACGAGCGAGAGCCGGCCATTGGGCGTGAGCAACGCAGAGACGTCCGTCCAGAACTCGACGAGGTCGACGGTGTGCTCGATCAGATGCGAGGCGATCACGTAGTCGAAGCACCCGTGATCGCGGATGATCCCGAGCAGTGAGCCACCAGTCCAGACGTAGTCGACTTCCTCGATCCGGTCGAGGAGGGCCTGGTCATGACCCGACGCCGCGTAGAACGCGACGAGCGCATCGCGCGGGGCGGTGTCGACCGTCTCGACCGCGGCGCCGGAGGATTTCGGGACGATCGGGTTGTACGAAGGACCTATCTCGAGTCCGCGCCCGCCGAGGTCGAGGCCAGCGGTCGCCCGCGCCGCGCGATCCATGGCACCGAGTCTCGCATAGCGACGATGTGAGGCGGCGGCTCGGCGCGGCCGCATCGCGCGCCTTCAACTGAAACTTGAGAGTTTCGACGTAGACTTCGGGCTTGTGGTGAGGCGAGTGCGTGACCTCCGGCGCTCCGTGACAGCGTTCGTCGCGGCGGTCGCGGTCGCCGCGCTCGGACCCGCCACCGGCGCGGTCGCTGCCGAGTCCGGGATCGCCGAGGCGCCGTCGGTTGTCGCCGCACCGGCTCCGGCCGCGAACGCCGCCGACTTCAACCCCGGCTTCATCGTCAGCGACGAGAACTTCTTCAACCCCGGCGCGCTCACCGCCGACCAGGTCCAGGCCTTCCTGAACAGCCAGGTTCCGAGTTGCCGCTCAGGCTACGTGTGCCTCAAGGACTACCGGCAGGCCACTCCGGACCTGGCGCCGACGCTGCGCTGCGCGGCGTATCCTGGCTCGCCGAGCGACAGGGCCTCCGACATCATCGCGAAGGTCGGCGCAGTCTGCGGCATCAGCCAGAAGGCGCTAATCGTCCTTCTGCAGAAGGAGCAGTCGCTTGTCACCGACACCTGGCCGCTGGACGGGCAGTATCGTCACGCGACTGGGTACAGCTGTCCGGATACCGCCCCTTGCGATCCCGCTTATGCGGGTTTCTTCTATCAGGTCTACTGGGCAGCGTATGCGTTCCAGGCCTATCGGGCGAACAACGGCGGGAACTATCACCCTGGCGTGAACACCATTCTCTGGAATCCGAACGCGGGTTGCGGAGCCTCTCAGGTGAACATCGCGAATCTCGCCACCGCGGGCCTCTACACCTATACGCCGTACCGCCCGAACCAGGCCGCGCTCGACAACCTGTACGGCGAGGGCGACGGGTGCTCGTCGTATGGCAATCGGAACTTCTGGCGGCTCTGGTGGGACTGGTTCGGCTCGCCGACGGCATCGCCGTCGACGACGATCGGCTCCTACGATGCTGCGATTCTGACGATCCGGGAAGGCGACGCGACCATCCGATTCACCGGGTGGTCGTACGACACTGCTGCGCCGACGGCGGTGATGCCGGTGCACGTGTATCTCACGGACCCGTCGGGCGTGACGACGATTCAGGGCTTCGCCGCCAACCTGTCACGACCCGATGTCGCCGCGGTGCACCCCGCGGCTGGCCCGAACCACGGCTTCGACGGCACGGTGACGATCTCGAAGCTCGGTCTCTATACGGCGTGCGTCTACGGGATCGCGGGTGCCGGTGCCGCAGCGACGTTCGGCTGCAAGTACATCCGGCTCGGGGCCGAGGCCACGCTCGGCAACTTCGAGGGCCTGACGACGATCGACGTGCCCGGTACCTCGATGACCCTGCGTGCGACCGGGTGGGCTGTGCAACAGAACCTCCCGGACCGGACGGTGACGGCGCACGTCTATGTCACGTATCCTGACGGCCGGACCGAGATTCGCGGGATCAGCGCCGACCAGCCGCGTCCGGATGTCCAGGCGGCGCTGTCGCTGAGCAGTCCGAACCACGGGTTCGATTTCCGCCTGCCACTGACGGTGGCGGGTACCTACAAGGTCTGCGTCTACGCGATCGGGATGGGCTGGCTCAATCAGAATGTGAACCCGCCGCTCGGCGGATGCCGGACCCTCGCGATCCCGACGACTGGGCCCGTCGGGGCGATGGCAGCGAAGATCGTTCAGACTACGACGAGCGCACGGATCGAGGCGACCGGATGGGCGCTGGACCCGACCTGGCCGGCCCTCCAGACCCGGGTCGACGTGTACTCCGGACCGAGTGGAGGTTCGCAGAGCCTGGTCGGGCTCATGGCCTCTGGCGCGAGCGAGGCCTCGGCCGGGGTTCCAGGGGCGGGCTCGAACCACGGTTTCGCCTTCACCCGTGATCTGACGAGCCCCGGCCTCTACTCGGTGTGCGCGTATGGGATCGGCCTGGCCCCGTTCAATGTCGGGAAGAACCCGGCCGTCGGCTGCTCGACGCTCGACGCTCGATCGCGAGCGCCGCTCGGCGCCTACGACGCGCTCCAGCGTGTCGAGGGTGGTCTGCGCATCTCCGGCTGGGCGGTCGATCGCGACGTGCCGACGACGCCCATCGCGGTGCACCTTTACGTCACGGCTCCGGACAGTACGACGACCGTGCAGGGGATCTCGGCCTCGACGAGCCGTCCGGATGTCGCGGCGGCGATCGGCGGGATCAGCGCCGAGCATGGGTTCGGCGCGACGATCCCTGCGACGCAGGTCGGCACCTACCAGGTCTGCGCGTACGCGATCGGCACGGCGTTCTTCAATCGCGGCATCAATCCGCAGCTTGGGTGCCGGACCGTCTCGACCGCACCGCAGGCGCCGATCGGTGCCTACGACTCGCTGACTCGCGTCGACGGAGGCCTGCGCGTCTCGGGATGGACGCTCCAGCGCGATCTGCCGACCACCTCGACTCAGGCGCACGTTTACGTGACAGCCCCGGACGGCACGACGACGGTGACCGGGATCATGGCGGCGGATGCCCGCGGCGACATCGCCAGCGCCTTCCCCGGTGCCGGCGCGGCGCACGGGTACAACGTCGTCATCCCGGCGTCGCAGTCGGGCACATATCAGGTCTGCGTCTACGCGATCGGCGCCGGGAGCTGGAACGCGGGGGTCAACCCGCAGCTCGGCTGCAAGCAGATCTCGACGGCGGCGCGCGCGCCGATCGGGAGCTTCGATGCCGCGCTCGTCGTCGCCGGCGGGCTGCGGCTCACCGGCTGGACGCTTCAGCAGGATGTGCCAACCGCCTCGACGCAGGTGCGATTCGAGATCACGGCGCCCGATGGCTCGACTTCGAGCGCCGACGCCGCCGCGTCGGCGTCGAGGGGCGACATCGCGATGGCGTTCCCTGGCGCGGGACCCGCGCACGGCTTCGATACCGTCGTCCCGACATCTCAATCCGGTGCGTATCGCATCTGCGCCACCGCCATCGGTGCCGGCACCTGGAATGCGGGTGCCACCGCACCCCTGGGATGCAGGTCGGTCCAGGTTTCGACCGGGTAATCTCTCACGCATGACGTCAGGTCAGGACCCGATCGCGCGGCCCCTTCCGGACGACCCGACCGAGCTTCGGCAGTGGGCCCTCGACGCGGCGCAGGAGGCGCTCTCCCTTCGCGATCGCCTGGTCGGTGCTGAAGCTGCCCGCGAGCGAGCCGAGGTGGAGCTTGCCGCGGCGCTGGACGGTTCCGACGAGCAGAGCCTCTACGAGCTGCTCGTCGCAGAACGGCGGATCCGTCGGGAACAGGTCGATGCGCTCGTCGGAGAGCTCGACCGGATCAAGGGATCGCGCGTCTACCGGTACGGCCGGCGTCTCAGCGGTCCGCTGCGCGCCCTGCGACTCTGGCGATGAGGGGCTCCGTGCCTCGATTCTCCGTCATCGTGCCTGTCTACCGCACGGATCTCGCCTTCCTCACCGCGGCGGTGGACTCGGTGCGTGGGCAGCACTTCGAGGACTGGGAACTCGTCATCGCGGACGACGCCAGCGGCGATGAGCTCCTGGCCACGGTCCTCGTCGCCATCGAGAAGTCGGACGATCGCATCCGAGTGGTGCGCCGTACGACGAATGGGGGGATCTCAGCTGCCTCCAACTCGGCGCTCGAGGCGGCCACCGGCGAGTTTGTCGCGCTCCTCGACCATGACGACCTCCTGACCCCGGACGCGCTCGAGGCGATGTCGGCGGCGATCGATGCGGATCCCGACGCCGACTACCTGTACTCGGACGAAGAGAAGATGTTCACCGGTCCGGGTGAGGACCTCCATTTCTTCGACGCGTTCCGGCGGCCGGAGTGGTCGCCGGAGCGGCTGCGGGGCCAGATGTATGCGGGTCACCTCTCGGTGCTGCGCCGCTCGCTCGTGACCGAGGTCGGTGGATTCGACCACCGCTTCGACGGATCTCAGGACCATGACCTCGTGCTCCGCGTCACCGAGCGCGCGCGCCGGATCGTGCACGTCCCGCGCATCCTCTATCGCTGGCGCGTCTCCGAGAATTCGACGGCGGCCTCGCCGGATGCGAAGTCGTACACCTGGGATGCTGGCGTGGCCGCCGTCGATGCCCATCTCTCCCGCGTCGGAATACAGGGTAGGGCGGAGCGAGGGCCCCTGCCGAACACGGTCCGGATCCGGCGAGCTTTGCCGAGCGACCTCCGTGTCAGCGTCGTGATCCCCACGAATGGGTCGAGCGGTGTCGTGCACGGGCGGCGTCGGGTGTTCGTCGTCGAGGCGGTGCGCAGCCTGTTGGCTCGTGCTGGCCATGACGACCTCGAACTCGTCGTGGTGTGGGACACGGGGATGGATGAGCGTGTGCTGGAGGAGCTCCGCGGCATCGCAGGGGAGCGGCTCGTCCTCGTCGAGTATACGCAGCCGTTCAATTTCAGCGACAAGTGCAACGTCGGCTTCCTCGAGTCGACCGGCGGGATCGTCGTCATGCTCAACGACGATGTTGAGATCATCGCCGAGGACTTCCTCGTCGAGCTGTGCGCGCCGCTCGTCGAGCCCGACGTCGGGATGACCGGGGCGCTCACGTACTACGAGGACGGCACGATCCAGCATGCCGGCCATCGATATGCGGACGAGACCTGGGGTCATACCGGTCACGGGGCCGACCCGAGCTCGACCGGGCACATGGGGGCGCTCGTCGTCAATCGCGAGGCCGTCGGCGTGACCGCGGCCTGCGCGGCGATCCGCCGCGAGGTCTTCGCCGAGGTCGGCGCGTTCACCACCGAGCTCCCTGGCAACTTCAACGATGTCGACCTGTCGAACAAGATCCGTCGCGCCGGTTATCGCATCCTTTGGCTGCCAGCGGCGAGGCTCTGGCATTTCGAGTCGAGGACTAGGGTGCCGCGGGTCCATGCTTGGGAAGTTCGCGTGATTCTCGACCGCTGGGGCCTGCCGGGGCGGGACCCGTATCAGGCGGAACCGTCGGTCTACGGCCCGATCGGTCCCGACGACCCGCTAGCCCGTCCGCACGTGCTCTGGCCGTTCCACACTCCGGGGCTGTAGCGCGACCTGGCTAAACTTGGCCGCGTGCGCGACCATCCGCTCGTGCGGCAGTTTGTCGCGTTCTTCTTCGGGTCGGCGCTCGGCCTCCTCATCGATCTCGCAGGCTTCGCGCTGCTGCACTGGCTCGGCATCGATCCGGCGATCGCGAACGCGATCAGCGCGACTGCCTCGATCACCGTCGTCTACCTCTTCATCACGCGCCGGGCGTTCGGCCGGCGCGCGCACTGGTCGACGTATGTCGTGTTCTTCGGCTGGTACCTCGGCTCGATTGTGTTTTTCTCTTTGCTCATCAAGTTCCTTGCCGAGTCGACCCACCTCGATGCGTTGTGGTGGAAGCTCGCCTCCGTGCCGGTGTCCTTCCTGCTCAACTACCTGTTCAGCCGACTGCTGTTCACGAAGCTGCTGCCGGGGCCCGAGGAGGGCGGTGACGATGCAGCGCAGTGACGCCATCGTCATCGGCGCTGGGTTCTACGGGCTGCGCATCGCGCTGATGCTTCGGGAGGAGTTCGAACTGAGCTCGGTCGTCGTGCTCGAGCGGGCCGCAGAACCGATGCGCCACGCGAGCCGGGTGAACCAGGCTCGGGTGCACAATGGCTATCACTACCCTCGGAGCATTCTCACGGCCTATCGATCGCGTGCGAACCTGCCGGCGTTCATCGACGAGTTCTCGGACGCGGTCGTCGATCGCTTCGATCACTATTATGCGATCGCGCGGCGGCTGTCGAAGGTGAACGCGCGTCAGTTTGAGCTGTTCTGTGAGCGCATCGGAGCGCCGTTGTCGCCGGCCGGAGCGTTCGCCTCTGCCTTCGACGCGCGCACTATCGAGGCGGTCTACCTCGCGGCCGAGCCGGCGTTCAGCAGCCAGGCGCTCCGGGAGATCCTGCTCGCGCGCATCGAGGCGATCGGCGGCATCGAGCTCCGGACCTCGAGCCCCGCGCGCCGAATCGAGGCAGGGGACCACGGGCTGCGCGTCGAGACCGACGATTCGGCGATCGAGGCGGACCGGGTCATTGCGGCGGCCTATTCCGGGCTCAACGACCTCGTCGCGGCCTCCGGCCTCCCGCCCCTCGCGCTCCAGCACGAGCTCACCGAGATGGCGCTCGTGGACGTGCCGGCGTCGTTCGCCGACAAGGCGGTCACCGTGATGGACGGACCGTTCTTCTCCCTCATGCCATACCCGGACCGCGGCCTCCACACGCTCTCGCATGTGCGCTACACGCCGCATCGGCGCTGGCTCGAGGGTGGGCCGGCAGGCGTCGCCGATCCCTATGCGACACTGGAGCAAGCGGAGCTCGGGTCCGGGTTCGCGCGGATGCGGGCTGGCGCGAGCCAGTTCCTGCCGGAGCTGCGGGGGCTCGTCCAGCGGGGCTCTCTCTGGGAGGTCAAGACGGTGCTCTCGCGGAGCGAGCAGGATGACAGCCGGCCGATCTTGTACCGGAGGGACCACGGCCTGCCGGGCCTGACCTGCATTCTCGGTGGGAAGCTGGACAATATCTACGACGTGCTGAGCGAGTTGAGGAACGACCATGAGCGCCGCTGAACCTGCTCTCCGGCGCTCGGACGTGTTCGTGTCGATCGTCGTTGTGCTGCCGGAGCCCTCAGTTGACGCGGTTGCGGCCGTTCGCGCGCTCCACGATGAACTCGCGCGCGAGTTCGCGAACTACGAGCTCGTGCTCGTCGACAACGCCTCGGATCCTCTTGTGCTGCAGACTGCGCGCGGGCTCCTCTCGCAGCTCGACTGTCTGCGGCTGCTCCGGCTCTCCCGCCGCTATTCCGGCGACACTGCGATCTTCGCTGGCGTCGAGGCGGCGATCGGCGACACGATCGTCGTCACGGATCTCGCATTCGACCCGATCCAGGACGTCCGGGCCGTGATCGAGCGGTCCTTCGAGGGGCATGATGTCGTCCAGGGCCGCGATGCATCCGGAGGCAGCGCCGGCACCGGGTTCACCCGTCTCGGCCGCCGCTTCTTCTACTGGTACAACCGGCGCGTGCTCGGTGTTCCGATGGACGCGAGTGCGACGACGCTCACGGCGCTCAGCCGGCGAGCGGCGAACTCGCTGGCGGCGGCGTCGCGCTCCCATCGGTACTTCCGCCACCTGCTCCACCACGTCGGGCTGCCGATCGTGCATCATGACTACTCCCCGCTGCTCTCGCGCGCCACGCGGTCGTTCCGCACGGGGCTCGTCTCGGCGATCGAGATGGTGACGAGCTATTCGACGCATCCATTGCGCGTGGTCACAGTCGTCGGTCTCCTCGCCGCCGCGGCGAACCTCCTGTACGCGATCTACGTCCTCGTCGCAAACCTGGTAGTGCAGGTCGCGGAGGGCTGGACCACGACCTCCCTCCAGCTCTCCCTGATGTTCTTCGTCGTCAGCCTCATCCTCGCGGTCCAATCCGAGTATCTCGGGCGGGTCCTCCAGGAGAGCCGCCGCGAGCCGGGATATTTCCTCCTCGAGGAGCTGGAGAGCGAGACGATGATCGCAGACCTGTCTCGGCGCAATGTCGTCGACTGAGCCGCCGCGCGAGGTCCCCGAGTATCGCGTGGACGAGCTGGGCCCGAAGACCCGCCGTTACTGTTTCGTCGCGTTCGTCATCGACGAGGGTGAGAAGATCCGCAGGCAGATCCCGCAGATGACCGCGTTCGCCGACCTCGTCGACGTCGTCATCGCCGACGGCGGCAGCAGCGACGGCTCGCTCGACCTCCCATTTCTCCGAGCGAACGGTGTGCGGGCGCTGCTGACGAAGGGGGGACCGGGGAAGCTCTCGGCGCAGATGCGCATGGCCTTCGACTGGGCGCTCGCCGAAGGGTACGACGGAGTGATCGTCGTTGACGGGAACGGGAAGGACGATGTGAGTGCGCTGCCCGACTTCGTCCGTCTCCTCGACGAAGGCATCGACCATATCCAGGGGTCGCGGTTCGTCCCTGGTGGGCATGCGATCAACACGCCCGTATCCCGGTTGCTCGGCCTCCGGCTTCTCCATGCGCCGCTCATGACGCTCGCCACCGGACGCCGCCACACCGATACGACGAATGGCTTCCGCGGCTACAGCTCGAGGCTGCTGTCGGACCCGGAAGTCGCGGTGTTCCGCGACGTGTTCCAGGCCTATGAACTGCACTATCACCTCGATCTCGAGGCCTCGCGCCGTTTCCGCACGATCGAGACGCCCGTGACGCGCCGATATCCGAAGGGCACGGCGATGCCGACGAAGATCAGCCCGGTCCGCGGCAATCTCCTGGTCCTTGGCACGCTCTTGAAGGCGGTCACCGGGAGGTTCCGACGACGGATGGGGAGGGAGGGCTGATGGACGCGATCGTCGGCGCCAGCGGTTTCGTGGGCGGCAGCATCGCGCGGCAACGCCCCGAGGCGCGCGGATTCACGTCTAGGGACTCCCGCGAGGCGATGGGCCCTACGTGGGACCGCGTGTGGTTCGCCGCCGCGCGAGCCGAGAAGTGGCGGATCAACAAGGACCCGGCGACCGATGCCGCTCACATCGCCGAGCTCATCCGACTCGTCGAGGGGATCCGTGCAGAGCGGTTCGTTCTGATCTCCACGGTCGACGTCTATGGCACGCCGGCTGGCGTCGACGAGTCGACTCCGATCGAGACGACTGGTCTGCATCCCTACGGCCTGCACCGCTACGAGCTGGAGCGCGCGGTGCGCCGTGCGCACCCGACGGCGCTTATCGTGCGGCTCCCAGGACTCTATGGTCGCGGCTTGAAGAAGAACATCGTCTACGACTTGCTGCACGACAACGGCGTCGACCGGATCAATCCAGACTCCGAGTTCCAGTATTACGGCGTCGAGTCGATCGCGGCCGACCTCGATCGCGCGCTCGAGCTCGGCCTCGATCTTCTCAACCTGACGAGCGCCCCGGTCTCGACCGGACGGCTCGCCACCGAGTGTTTCGGTGTCGAACTCCCGGCGCTCCCCGATGCGTCGGCAATTCGATATGACATGCGCACGCTTCACCCGGAGGTGCTCGGCGGGCCCGCGCCGTACGGCCGGAGCGCGGACGAGGTTGTGGCGGGGATCCGCGCGTTCGTCGAGCGGACGCGGGCGTCCGGATGACGACCCTCGCGATTAGTGGCATCGCCTGGCCGCCGGAGGAGGAGACCGAGGTGGCGAGTGCACTCGCGATGCTCGGCATCCGGGCCGTTGAGATCGCGCCGACGAAGGTGTTCGCCGACCCGCCCACGGCTGAACGTTCGGAGGTCGCCGATTACGTCGCCTGGTGGCGGGATCTCGGGATCGAGGTGGTCGCCTTCCAATCGATGCTCTTCGGCCGCGAGGACCTCGTGCTGTTCGGTGCCGACGATGTGCGCCGCGCGACGCTCGGTCGACTCCGCGGGTTCATCGAGCTTGCCGGACGGATGGGCGCGGGCGTCCTGGTGTTCGGATCGCCGAGGAACCGCCGGGTGCCGGATGACATGCCGGCGGCGACGGCTTGGGGGATCGCGGTCCCGTTCTTCCGTGAGCTCGGCCGGATCGCGGACGGCAACGGCGTGCGCTTCTGCATCGAGCCGAATCCGCCGCGGTACGCGTGCAACTTCGTGACGACGAGCGGTGAGGGGGTCGCTCTCGTTGACGAGGTCGCCCACCCGGGCTTCGGTCTCCACCTCGATGTCGCCGGCATGACCCTCGCCGGAGAGAACGTCGGCGAGGCGATCTTGGCCGCCGGCACTCGGATCCGGCACTTCCATGTCAGCGCGCCCGACCTCGGCGAGATCTCCGGCGAGGGGATCGATCATGCCTCGGCCGCCTCGGCCCTCGCCGCGATCGGATACGAGTCGGTGATCTCGATCGAGATGCGGCCCGGCGCTCCCGGCGAGGGCGTGACGCGCGCTTCGCGCGCGATCGAGTTCGCCCGGTCGGCCTATCGCTCGATCCTCGGCTGACCGGCGTCGGTCAGCCGTCAGTCGGCGTCCGGCCGGAGGATCGTCACGTTCCCGACCTGCACGCGGTCGTGGTAGTTCTCACGGACCCAATCGATGATATTCGGGATCCGGTCGTCGATGAGGTTGCCGTCGGTGTGCTTGGCGTCCGTTCCGGTATCCCAAACCACGAACTCCGGCGGGTTCGCCTCGAGGTCCTCGATCGCCTCCTGCTCGAGCGGCGCCGGATCGATGAACCAGCTGATGTAGAAGCGCGTGGGGTTGGGGATATTGGCCGCGTAGTAGAACATCGGGTCCGGCTGCACGACGAAGATGCCGTCGCCGGGCGCGGCCTCGCGCTCGATGTAGGCGCGCACCCGCTGCTGGTCGTCGGTGAGCCAGCGGGTGTCCGGTTCCCCGCGTAGCGCTGCAACCGCGCGGACCTGCGCGGCGAGCTCCCGGCCGTTCACCGCCAGGCGCGCCGGCATGACGATCGACGGGGTCAGCACGACGGCGAGCCCGATGCCGAGCACGCCCCAGCGCACCGCCTCCGGAGCGTCGACGTGGACCACCCGGTCGAGCAGATGGAATGCGAAGAGTAGGAAGAACGGCGCGACCATGAGGATGTGGCCGTCGTCGGGACGGTTGAGCCCAACCCGCAGATAGACGAGCGCGCAGAGCAGCAGTATGAGCGAGAACACCGCGTCGGGCGTCACCCGCGGCGCCCGGTGCACCCGGATGGAACTCCAGATGACCCAGATCGCGATGAGGAGCGCGATGACGGCGACGACGAGGAGCAGGACGAGCCCGCTACTCTGCTGGATGGGGGGCAGCGGCGTGCCCCAGACGAGGCCCTGATAGTCGGGGATCTCGCTGAGCGTCATGCGGAGGAAGGCGCCATATGCCGTCGGCCCGAGCATCGCGAGGAGCAGCAGCTGGCCGACGACGCCCGCCGCCGCGATCGTGACCGGATAGCGCAGGCGGGTCCACGTCGGGATGCTCCCCCACGCGTATCGCCCGTCGCCGCGCTCGGGCAAGATCGCGAAGCCGATGGCGAGGCAGGCGAGGATCGCGACAGCGATGATGCCGGTGTCGACGAAGAGGACCGTGCTGAGCGATGCCAGGAGGCCCGCGGCGGCGTAGAGCGCGAACCGTGTCCGCGTCCCGGTCCTGACGAGGGCCTGGTGCACGAGCACCAGGACAACGAGCAGCGCGACGTTCTTGACGTAGTACTGGCCGTTGTAGGACGTCAGTGCGAAGAACAGCGTCACGAGGATGAATGCGCTGCGGCCACGGATCACCAGCGCGACGAACGCGAAGAACGCGGCGAGCGCGAGTAGCCGGCCGAGGTTGTCGACGACGAGGTATGGCCCGATGAACCCGCCGTCCCCATCCGTCCCGAAGAGCGCCGGCCCGAGCGCAGGCTTGAGGATGTCCTCGCCGATGCCGTGGATCGAGTAGATCTCCGTGAACGCCGACTTGCCCTCGAGCCACGCCTGGGTCGGCGCGAGTTGCTCGCCGCGGTGGAACGACGTCGAGAACGCGTTGAAATCGATCGCGAGTGTGGCGCTCAGGGTGGGGATCCAGCTGACGATCGTGCCGAAGCCGGCGACGAGCACCCGGTAACCGATCGAAGTCCTACTGGACACCCAGCGGATTGCGAAGAACAGCGCGACGGTGCCGAAGATGATGCCGAATCCGGTGACCTGGTTCGTGGTCGGCGACCAGCCGTTTGAGAAGAGGTTCCACAGGTTCGCGATGTCCGCCGGATTCGACTCGCGCACGACGATCGCCGTCATCGCGACGTGCGCGAGGGTGAATGCCAGGATGAGGTTCATGCCCTCACGGACGCCTACTGCGACCTTCGCGACAAGCTGCGTCCATAGGCCGACGGTGGGAGACATCGGATGAAGCTTATCGGCGCGATCACGACCGGCGAACCGTAGACTCTCGGGCGATGAACGCGGGCCGGGTGGGGAATCGCATTGCGATTGCGGCAGTCGCGCTGCTCGCGATGGCGCACCTCGCCATCTGGTTCGTCTCGTTCTTCACCTCGCCGATCGGCTTCGACGAGGCGTTCATCCTGCAGGCGCCGCTGAACCTGGTTCAGGGTCGCGGCTACTCGACCGAGGACTGGGTCGCGGGCGGCCCGAACATCCCGTTCGACGCCACCGTGTCCACCGGCCCGATCGTCGGTATGCCGGTCGCACTGTCGTTCCTGATCTTCGGAGTGTCGATCGAGGCCGCGCGGATCGTGACGCTGCCGTTCTTCCTGCTCCTGCTCGCGTGCCTCGTCGTGCTCGGCCGTCGGTATGCCGGTTGGTGGGGCGCCGCGGCCGCACTGGGCATCCTCATCGTCCTGGACGCTCGCGCCGACTTCCCGTACTCGGTGCTCTACGGGCCGTCCGACGCGCTCGGCGAGTACCCGACCGCGGCACTCCTCGCCCTCGCGCTCGTGCTCCTGCCTCGTCGGCGAATGCTCGCGGGTCTCCTCGTGGGCTTCGCCGTGCTCGGCAAGTTCATGTCGATGATCGCCGTGCCCGCGTTCCTGCTCGCGCTCCTGCTCATCCCGATCACGCGTGGCCGGCCCTGGGGTCGCCGAGTCGGCGAGCTCCTGGGGTTCCTCGGATTCGCCGCACTGCCGAACGTCGTGTGGGAGCTCGTCAAGCTCGTCTCGCTCGGCTGGACCGACTACCTCGTTTCTCTCCGCGCGTATGCGGTGTTCGTGTTCCACAGCGGCTCGGGCGCGGATGCGACGAACAAGGGGGACTACCTCGAGCGCGGCTCGCAGCTCTTCGCCGCCTGGCAGTTCCCGACTCCGCTCGCGCTCGTCCTCGGCGTCGCCCTCATCGCGCTCGGGCTCGTCGGCGTCTGGCGCCGTGCGGTCGACCAAGGCTTCGTGCCGGTCGCGCGCGATCGCTTCGTCCGTCGCGCTGCGGACTTCCTCCGAAGCGCGGGACCGGACGTGCTCGCGCTCGCGCTCGCGCTCGGCGCCGTCGCGGTGTGGTGGACCTTCATCTCCTCGAGCGTCTACATCCGGCACACGATGCCGATCATGATCGCGACGGTGCCGGTGGTCGCCGCACTCGCGGTCGCGGCGCTGCGCTGGCTCGTGACGCGAGGACGAGCGTGGCGCGCCACGGCCTCGGCCGCGGTCGTCGTCGCGACCGCCGCGACCGCCTATGGCGGGGTGGCGAGCATCGTCGCCTCGACGCAGTCGCCGCTCTGGTCCCGGGCCGATCAGCAGGCGACCGCCGACTTCGTGCAGGAACTGGGCGTCGAAGAGGTCCAGGGCATGGGCTGGTGGGAGGCGCCCGACATCCGACTCCTGAGCGGCATTCCCTCCCGCCCCGTGGGCACGGGATCGGGCAGCGGACCGCTGATCCTCGAACCCGTCATGCGGGTTCACAATCCTTACGGCTACCAGTACGGCTCGGGTCTGTGCCGCGACATCCTCTTCGAGCGCAACGGCTTCGTCGTCTGCGAGATCGATTCGGATCAGGCGCCCCTGCCGGAAGGAACGGTCTGATGGCGGACGAATCGGGAGCGGTCCCCGAGCGCGGCCCGCTCGCCCGCCTCATCCGCGCCCAGCGCGTCGCCTTCCTCCTGGTCGGCGCCGTCAACACCGGCGTCGGCTTCCTCTTGTTCGTGCTCTTCTCGCTCACCGTCGGCCATGCGATCGAGGGCGGCGCGGGCAAGGAGGTCGCCTCGGTCGTCACGCTCGTCTGCGCGCACGTCGTCGCGACGCTGATCGCGTTCATCCTCCACCGCTATGTCGTGTTCCGGGTGCGCGGTCACTTCTGGCTCGACTTCGCGCGGTTCCAGACCGTCTATCTCGTCACGTTCGCGATCAACCTGGTCGCGCTCCCGCTCCTGGTGCTCGCCGGGCTGCACCGCATCGTCGCGCAGCTCATCATCACCGTCGTGACGGTCGTCGTGAGCTGGTTCGGCCACAAGTACTTCTCCTTCCGACGCCGAGCGGAGCCCGGCGGTGTCGACGATGTCGAGCGGGGCGTGCTGTGAGCGCACGGGTCTCCGTCGTCGTCCCCGCCTATCAGAACGCGATGACGATCGCCGAGACGATGGACTCGATCCTCGGCCAGGAGGGCGTCGCTCTCGAGGTCGTCGCCGCCGACCACGGCTCGACGGACGGCACGGCGGCGGTCCTGGAACGGTACTCGACCGACCCGCGCGTCACGCTCCTGACGACCCCGTCCGGCGGCGGCGCCGCGCGCAATTGGCAGCGTGTGACCGACGCGGCGACCGGGGACTACGTCAAGCTCGTCCCTGGCGACGACCTGCTGCGGCCCGGAGCGCTCGCGGCGCAGGCCGCGGCGCTCGATGCGGACCCCGACGCGGTCCTCGTCGCGGGGAAGCGGGACATCCTGGATGCCCGTGGCTCGGTGCTGATGCGCGGGCGCGGGCTGGGTCCGCTGGTCGGCCGCCACGAGGGTTCCGCCGCCATCGCCGCGAGCGTCCGCGCGGGGACGAACCTGCTCGGCGAGCCGGGCGCGGTCCTGCTGCGACGGGACGCGCTCGCCGCCGCCGGCGGCTGGGACGCGCGCTACGCCTACCTCATCGACCAGGCGAGCTACGCGCGGGTGCTCTTGACGGGCGCGATGATCGGCCTCGATCGGGTCGTCAGCGGATTCCGCGTCAACGCGGGCCAGTGGAGCATCGCCCTGTCGCGCGAGCAGGCGAGCCAGGCGATCGCGTTCCACCACGAGTTCGCGGCCGACCATCCCGGCGTGCTCACCGCGTCGGACCTCCGCGCGGGCGACCGCCGGGCGCGGCGCGCGGCGCTCTCCCGGCGGGCGTTCTACGCGCTCCACCGGCGCCGACTGCGGCTCGGGGACGAGGACTGATGGCCCTCCGACTCTGGATCGCACGCCCCGGCGTCCTCGCGGTCGGCGGCTCCGCCATCGTCGCGCTCCTCCTCGCGCTGCCGGCCACGGGACTGCTCACGGGCCGCTGGGACGTCCCGATCACGTATCAGGGCGACGCGCTCTCGGTCGCGGCGCACGTCAAGACGATCATGGAGACCGGCTGGTACGAGTGGCAGCCGGCGCTCGGCTGGCCCGCCGGGCAGAACTACCACGACTACGCGACGGGGGACGACCTCAACTACGTCGTCATCCTCCTGCTCGGCCTGATCCTGCCGACCTGGGGCGCGGTGATGAACGCGTTCTACCTCGTCGGCTTCCCGCTCGCCGCCGCGACCATGACGTGGTTCGGCCGCCGGGTCGGGCTCGATCCCTGGCTCGCCGGGGCGCTCGGCGTCGTCTACGCGATCGCGCCGTACCACTTCCAACGGGCCGAGGGGCATCTGTTCCTCGGCTGGTACTGGGTCGTCCCGCTCGGGCTGGTCGTCGTCTGGCGCATCCTGCGCGGGCGGCCGATCTGGGGCGCGCGGCCCGGGATGCCGCGCGGACTCGGCCACGCGCTCGGGCGGACGGGCGGCACGGCCGCGAGCCTCGCCGTGCTCGCCTCCGTCTCCGCCTACTACGCGCTGTTCGTCGCGATCCTCGGCCTGTGCGCGGCGCTCGGCGCGGTCATCGTCCGGCGACGATGGCGGGCGTTCTGGGGTGCGGTCGTCGCCGGTGCGGTCCTCGCCGTCGTCATCGTGCTCAACCTCGTCCCGGACTGGATCCACACGGCGATCGCCGGTCCGAACCCGGGTGCGCTCGTCCGCACGCCGGTCGAGTCCGAGCTCTACGCGCTCAAGCTGGTGCAGCTGCTGCTGCCGTCGCCGCTCCACGCCTTCGGGCCGTTCCGCGAGCTCCGGGCGCTGTACGACGGGCACTTCCCGCTGCCCGGCGAGTCGCCGGCGCTCGGCCTCATCGCGGCGGTCGGCCTGGTCGCCCTGCTCGTCGTCCTCGCGATCGTCGCCGCTCGCGCCGCCGCGGGGATGCCGCCGGCCGCCTCGCCTCGACGCCGGGCGCTCGCCGGCCTCGCCTTCCTCGCGTTCATCGCCCTCCTGTTCTCCTGGGTCGGCGGTCTCGAGACGCTCGTCGGGTTCCTCACCCAGGTCGTGCGCGGCTGGAACCGGATGTCGATCGTCATCGCCGCCATCGCGCTCGCGGCCATCGGCCTGCTCGTCGGGGCGCTCGTCGAGCGGGCGACGCGGCGCGCGCGCCGTCCAGCGCTCGCCCGCGGCGCGGCCGCCGCGCTCGCCGGCGCGCTGCTCGTCGGCGTCGCCTACTGGGACCAGGTGCCGCCGCCCGATGCGGCTGCGCGGGCCGCGACGATCGCCTCGTACGACTCGGACGCGGCGTTCGTACGCGAGCTGGAGGCGGCGCTGCCGCCGGGCGCCGCGGTCTTCGAGCTGCCCTGGATCCCCTTCCCGGAGTCGCCGCCCGTCGGGGCGGCCCTCGACCCGGACCAGCTGCGCCCGTATCTTCACTCCGCGTCGCTCCACTGGTCCGGCGGCGGCATCCGCGGCCGTGAGGGCGTGGAGGCGCTCGGCGAGCTCGCGGCCCTGCCGCCGCAGGCGTTCGAGCGCGAGGCGTCGTCGCTCGGCTTCGAGGGCGTCGTGGTCGACCGGGCCGGAGACCCGGACTCCTCGATCGAGGACGGTCTCGTCCGCGCGCTCGGCGCTCCGGCGATCATCTCGCCGGACGAGCGCCTGGCGTTCTACCGCTTCGGCTGAGCGGCGAGTGGCAGGATGGCAGGGTGACCGGGGAGCACGTGCACAGCGTCAGCGCCGTCGTTCCCGTATACCGCGGCGCGTCGACGCTCTCCGGCGTGGTCGGCGAGCTGCTCGCCCACCGCGCGGGGACGGTGACGCCGGGCGGCCGAACCTTCCGCGTCGAGGAGATCATCCTCGTCCACGACAACGGCCCCGACGACAGCGACGACGTCATCCGTGAGCTCGAGCGCTCGCACCCTGAGGTCCGGGCGATCTGGCTGAGCCGCAACTTCGGCCAGCACGCCGCGACGATCGCCGGCATGTCCGAGTCGACGGGGGAGTGGATCGCGACGCTGGACGAGGACGGGCAGCACGATCCGGCCGACCTGCCGGCCTTCGTCGATGCCGCGATCGACGCGCGTGCCGGCGTCGTCTACGCCAAGCCGATGAACGCGCCGCCGCACGGCGCCTTCCGCAACGCCGCCTCCCGCGGTGCGAAGCGGCTCATGGGAGCGGTGCTCGGGAGCAAGGGCTTCCGCGAGTATCAGAGCTATCGGCTCGTGCGCGGCGACATCGGACGGCGACTCGCCGAGTTCGCGGCGAGCGGCGTGTACCTCGATGTCGCGCTCGGCTGGGTGAAC